>Ga0315273_10013274_pt1 | contig 10581 bp, 6 predicted proteins | sample YL17G02_0_MG_FD_205753 | JGI IMG/M metagenome (GOLD analysis project Ga0315273, IMG submission 205753) | Sediment microbial communities from Yellowstone Lake, YNP, Wyoming, USA - YL17G02_0 | ecosystem: Environmental > Aquatic > Freshwater > Lake > Sediment | place: USA: Wyoming | collected... | reverse complement strand
ACGCCGGTGGCAACGGCCATGGTAAGGTGCCCCAGCCCCACGTCCATCGGCGGCCAAAAACGGTCGAACTTGGCGCATCCTGAAAGAACAGTATGCCAGCCGCGAAACGCTACCGTCGTCGCTTAACGGGTGCGGGCCGTTTGCTGCGCGGCGCCGTGCTACCGGCATTTATTGCGACATTGATTGTTCAAGCAGCACATGCCGCGGCGCCCGAGGGGGGCGAATTATTCGAACGCGAAATCCGCCCGCTGCTGGTCGAGCGCTGCCAAAAATGTCACGGTGCCGAAAAGCAATGGTCCGGCTTGCGGCTCGACTCGCGCGCGGCCGCTCTGGCAGGCGGAGATAACGGTCCCGCGGTGGTTGCCGGCCAACCCGCTGACAGCGAGTTGGTACGACGCATTACCAATACCGACGACGATGTGCGCATGCCGCCGCCCAAAGAGGGAAAACCGCTGGAACCCGAGCAAATTGCAGCCATTAAGCATTGGATCAGCAGTGGCGCTCCGTGGCCAGAATCCACCACGCAAGCTGCCGACGACGCGAAACAAAAACTGTGGCGTGAGCACTGGGCGTTCCAGCCGATTAAACGCGTCGAACCTCCGGTCGTGGGCGAACAATCGCGCGTCAAGAATTCAATCGACCAATTTGTTTTCCAGAAGCTGGAGGGGGCGGGACTGCAGCTTTCCCCGGAAGCCGACCGCCGCACGCTTATCCGCCGCGCCACGTATGATCTCATCGGCTTGCCGCCGACGGCAAACGAATTGGCTGAGTTCGTCAACGATGCTAATCCCAATGCGTACGAACGCCTCATCGATCGCTTGTTGGCTTCGCCACGATACGGCGAGCAATGGGGAAGGCATTGGCTCGATATCGCGCGCTACTCGGACACCAAGGGTTACGTCTATACTCGCGAGCACCGATTTTTTGTGCACTCGTCGCTCTATCGCGATTGGGTGATCGGCGCGTTCAACGAGGATCTGCCTTACGACCGATTCGTGCTGCTGCAGCTTGCTGCCGATCAAGCGGCGCCGGATAACGCCGACGCGCTGGCGGCGATGGGGTTCTTGACTCTCGGCCGGCGAATGTTGGGAGTGACCCCCGATATCATTGAGGACCGCATCGACATGGTGGGGCGCGGGCTGCTCGGCCTCACGATCGGCTGCGCTCGGTGCCACGATCATAAATTCGACCCGATACCGACGGCGGACTATTACTCGCTGTACGGCGTGTTCCAGAATTGCGTGGAACGACAGGTTCTTGTGCCGAAGCAAGGTGTCGCCGAGGAGCGCCTCAAGGCTTTCCAGGTGGAACTCGACAAGCGTCAAAAGAATCTGACGGAAACACTGGCGGTGCATGGCAAAGCAGCCAGCGATCTCGTACGGTCGCGGATTCTTGATTACTTGCAGGCCCAGCGCAAGCTCGAGAACTACCCAGACTTGGGAGTGATCGCCGTTACGGACAAGAATGAATTGCTGCCGAGTTTTGTGCGACGTTGGGAAGTGTACCTGAAGACTGCTGCCCAGAGCGAAGACCCCGTGTTCGTGGTTTGGAATGCTTACGCGCAATTGCCGGCCGACCAGTTTTCCAGCGGCGCGGCGGAGATCGCCCAGCGGTTATCCGCCGAACCATCGAAGATCAATCCGCGCGTGGCGCAGGCCTTTGCGACACTGCCGGCGTCGGCCGATGAAGTGGCCCAGCGTTATGCCAAATTGTTCGCCGAGGTAGACGCCGAGTGGGCGAAGGCGCTGAGCGAGGCAAAGTCCGCGAACCTTCCCGAGCCGCAATCGCTGCCCGATCCAAACGACGAGGCATTGCGGCAAGTCCTCTACGGCCACGACTCTCCCTGTTTCGTTCCCGACGAACCCATCGTGAACACCGAGTACATGTGGCACTTGAGCACCGTCGAGAAGATTTGGAAAGCGCAAAGCGCCGTCGATCAGTGGCTGCTGCAACATCCACGCGAAGTGTCGTGCGCGGTCGTGCTGAACGACCGTGATCGACCGGTCGATCCGCAAATATTTCGTCGCGGCAATCCGATGAATCGGGGTGAGACCGTGCCCCGGCAGTTTCTCGGGGTTATCGCCGGTCCCGAGCGCAAGCCGTTCGAGCATGGCAGCGGCCGACTGGAGTTGGCCCAGGCGATCATCAATCCGACAAATCCCCTAACCGCACGAGTATGGGTCAACCGGGTGTGGCTGCATCACTTTGGCGCTGGGTTGGTAACGACGCCGAGTGATTTTGGCGTCCGCTCGGCGCCGCCCAGCCATCCCGAGTTGCTCGATTGGCTGGCGAGCGAGTTTATGCGGCACGGCTGGAGCACGAAATGGCTCCAGCGCACGATCATGCAGTCGGCTACCTATTTGCAATCGTCGCAGCCGCAGGCCAACGCCGCGGACCTTGCCCAGGCCCAAGAGCGCGATCCCGATAATCGATTGCTCTGGCGCATGAATCCGCATCGTCTCAGCTTCGAGCAATTTCGCGATACGTTGCTGGCGATCTCCGGCGAACTAGACAACAAGATGGGCGGCAAAGGAGCCGATTTGCTCGGCTTCCGACGCTCCGTTTATGCACAGGTCGATCGTCAATTCCTTCCCTCGATGTTCAACGTGTTCGATTTTGCAAGCCCCGATTTTCATTCCTCGCAGCGCTCCGAAACAACAAGCCCGCAGCAGGCACTGTTCGCGCTCAATAGCCCGTATTTGGCGGATCGGGCCAGGAAGATCGCCGCGCAGATTCAGGACGAGGCCAGCACACCGGAAGCCCGCGCGATCGGCGCGTATCAACACGTGCTACGGCGCGATCCGACTCCCACCGAGGTGCAGGCGGCCACTCAGTTCCTGGCGGCGGCAATGGCTGAGTCTGCCGACGACACGCTTGCGGCCGAGACCAAGGCCTGGTCGTATGGCTATGGAGAAGTTGACGTGAAAACCGGCTTGGTGAAATCGTTCCAACCGCTGCCTCACTTTACCGGCGCTGCTTGGCAAGGCGGCTCTTTGTGGCCAGACACTTCGCTGGGCTGGGCACAATTGACGGCCAAAGGCGGGCATCCCGGCAACGACGATAAGCACGCCGTGATTCGTCGCTGGACGGCCAGCACGCCGGGAACCATTTCGATTAAATCGGAGATCGCTCACCAGGAATCTTCCGGCGATGGAGTCTGCTGTTGGATCGTATCGAGTCGTGGCGGAATGCTGAAATCGGACTCCGTCTATAATAAGAGCAAGGAACTCGAAGTAGATTCGCTTGCCGTTGAGACAGGGGACGTAGTCGATTTCGTCGTTGATATGGGAAAGAACCTGGATAGCGATCAATTCACCTGGATTCCGACGATTGCCGCGGCTCGTGGCCAATCATCCGGCGGCGCATCGTCGTCGGACCAGCCCCGTGCCACGTGGAATTCCGAGAATGATTTTCCCCGCGTAAGGTTGTTACCCTTGGAGCAGCTCACCCAACTGTTGCTCATTTCCAACGAACTGATGTTTGTTGATTAAGAACCATGAATAGCGAACAAGAAACGATTTCCGCGTTATTTAGCCGCCGCGAGATGCTCAAGCGTTCGGGCGTCGGGCTAGGGATGCTCGGCCTGGCGGGGGTGCTGGCCGACAATGGCGAATTGATCGCCGGATCTTCGCCGGACGGCGGCGCCAGCCCGCTGGCAGTTAAGTCGCCACATTTTCCAGGCCGGGTGAAACGCGTGGTGCATTTCTTCCTCAATGGCGGACCGTCGCACGTCGACACGTTCGACCCCAAGCCGATGTTGGAGAAGTACGCCGGCAAACCGCTGCCGCAATCGTACGCAACCGAACGCAAGACGGGCGGCGCCTTGCCGTCATCGTTCAAGTTCAAAAAGTACGGCCAAAGCGGCATCGAGGTGAGCGAGCTGTTCGAGCGCACTGCCGCGCATATCGACGACATCGCCGTCATCCGCTCGATGGTCGCACAGGTTCCCAATCACGAGCCCTCGCTGATGCTGATGAATTGCGGCGATTCGGTTCAGCCGCGGCCGAGCGTTGGGTCGTGGGTGCTGTACGGGCTGGGAACCGAGAATCAGAATCTGCCCGGCTTCATTGCCATGTGCCCGGGCGGCTATCCCATTTCGGACAACGCCAATTGGCGGTCGGGTTTCTTGCCGGGAATGTACCAGGGGACTTTCATCGATCCGCAGTACCGGCAGATCGATCGATTGATTGAAAACATCAGCAGCCCACATGCCTCATCCGCAATGCAGCGGCGGCAACTTGATTTTTTGCAAAAAGCCAACGCCGAGCACCGCGCCCAGCGGCTCGACCCGCGACTGGAGGCTCGTATCCAATCGTATGAATTGGCGTTTCGGATGCAGGCGGAAGCGTCGGAAGCATTCGACGTTTCGACCGAACCGCAACACATTCAAGAAATGTACGGCACGACCGTTCATGGCCGGCAGACATTGATGGCTCGGCGGCTATTGGAGCGCGGCGTCCGCTACGTGCAGTTGTGGCATGGCTCCGGGCAGCCGTGGGATCATCATGCTAATATCGCCAAGAGTATTCGCGGTACGTCCAAAGACATCGATCAACCGATCGCCGCTTTGCTTACCGACCTCAAACAGCGCGGCATGTTCGAAGACACGCTGGTGCTGTGCGGCGGCGAATTCGGTCGCACGCCAACCTCGGAAGGGGATTCGGGCCGCGACCACAATCATTATGGCTTCAGCGTGTGGATGGCCGGCGGTGGCATTCGCGGCGGCACCGTCTACGGCGCCACCGACGATTTCGGCTTCAAGGCGGTGGAAAAGCCGGCGAGCGTTCACGACTTGCACGCGACCATTTTGCACCTCTTGGGCTTCGACCACGAACGGCTGACATACCGCTACGCGGGGCGCGATTTCCGCTTGACCGACGTCAGCGGCCAGGTACTGCGCGAGATCGTGGCATGAACCAGCGACCCACGCGCGTGCGCTATGTGGTGCTCGCGTTTGCGTGGATGCTGTCGATGGTTACGTACCTCGACCGCGTCTGCTTTGGCCAGGTGGCGCCCCTGTTGGCGGGAGAGCTGTCGGTGCCCAATCTGAAATGGGCATTCACCGCGTTCACGTTGGCGTATGCCATTTTTGAGATCCCCAGCGGTTGGCTCGGCGATGCCTGGGGGCCGCGCAGCGCGCTCTTGCGAATTGTCATCTGGTGGTCAGCCTGCACCGCTCTCACCGGTCTTGTGGGATTGAATTTTGCCTCGTTCACCTTCGGCGGACTAGCCACGTTGGTGACTCTGCGATTTTTATTCGGCATGGGAGAAGCGGGCGCGTATCCGAACATCGCGCGCGTATTGCACAATTGGTTTCCCACGGATCAATCCGCCATAGCACAGGGCTGGGTATGGATGTCCGGCCGATTGATGGGTGGACTAACACCATTGATCTGGACGCTGCTTGTCGCGGGAACGGCTTGGACGGCGCCGCTCGTAAGTTGGCGCTGGGCTTTTGCCCTATTCGGTTTGATCGGCGTTTTGTGGTGCGCGGCCTTCGCGGCATTCTTTCGCGATCACCCGCGCAATCATCAGCTTGTGAACGACGCCGAACGCATCCGGATCGAACATGGCCGCGAAACCGGGGAAGCATCTCACACATCGGTGCCGGTACGCGACTTCTTACGAAGCGGAAACCTGTGGCGATTGTGCCTTATGTATTTTTGTATGAACTACGGCTGGTACTTCAACATCACGTATCTTCCGTCGTACTTGCAAGAGCGTTTCCAAACCGACCCGCACAGCATCCTGGGCGCGATTTTCCAAGGCGGGCCCCTCTTGCTTGGAGCAATCAGTTGCCTCTTGGGAGGATTTCTTGTCGATTGGCTAATTCGTCGCACCGGTAACCGAAGGCGAACTCGACAATACGTGGGCATGGCCGCCGAAAGCCTGTGTGCTCTCGGCTGGCTTGCGGCCATCTTCGCACCGAATGCGAATTGGTTTTTTCTGGCAATTTCGCTTGCCGCAATGTTCAACGACCTGACGTTGCCCAACGCGTGGGCCACCTGCCAGGATATCGGCCAGCGCTACACGGCCGTTACCGCCGCCTGCATGAATACGATCGGTACGCTCGGCGCCGTCACCGCCAACTTGTTGACGGGTACCATTGGCTACAATCGGAGCTTTATAACGTTCGCAGTCGCCTATTTGATTTCGGCCCTGTGCTGGCGATACATCGACTGCAACAAACCGATCATCGATACTCCGCAACCCGCGACCACAACATGACACGACAAATCGTTCGTCCCGACAAGCTCGATCTCGAATCTCTCGGCCGCCGCGACTATTGGGTCGCCCTGGAGCATGACAGCATTTGGGGAGATCACCTGATTCCGCTCACGGTATTCGTGGGACCCAAGGCCCGCGCGGGTGAAGGACTGGTTGCGTTTGGAGGCAATCACGGCAACGAATACGAAGGCCCCATGGCCATCAAAGGCCTGGTGGGCGAAATCCGCGAGGAAGATGTGCTAGGACGCATTATTCTGGTTCCCGTGCTCAACCCCGCCGCGTTCGGCGCCGGAACACGAGATAGCTCGCTCGATGACGGCGTCAATCTGAATCGCGCGTTCGTAGACGGAGCGGGCATGACGCCGGCGCTGGCCGGAATCACCCACCGCATTGCCGCGTTTGTGCGCGCCGCCATTTGGCCGCACGTGCATGTCGTGCTCGACTTGCACTCAGGCGGGCTCGTCGCCCGCTTCGGACTGTGCGCCAACTTTCATCCGCTCGATGATCCACAACAATCCAAAGCCATCGAAGAAACGGCCCGTTGGTTCGGCACGCCATTTCTGATGATCTATCAAAATGTCACTCCCGGCCTGCTGCCGAGCGAAGCCGAGCGGCTCGGAAAAATTACCGTGGGAACCGAACTTGGTTGGGGGGCCGCTGCATTGGCGGATGGCATTCGCTACGGCCGCCAAGGGGTGCTCGCTGCGGCCATCAACCACGGCCAGTTGCAAGGCACAATCGAACCGATCGACCATCACAAGGCGGGCACTCAAAAAAAGATCGAGATCGTCGATCGCTCTTGCTTCGTCGCCGCCCCGTTTGCCGGCCATTACCAGCCACTCTTCGATTGTGGTGTAGCAGTGAAGCGCGGCCAAACCGTGGGACTGCTGCACGATTTTGATCGAATCGACCTGGAGCCTTGGCCCGTGGTCGCTGAAGTCGAAGGCATTCTCCTTGCACAAGCCTGGTGTGCCGAAGTTCGCCGCGGCCAACAAATTGTTGTTACAGGCCGCATCGTTGGCTAGAAGTCGTTGCTTTCCATCCGAAGTTTATGTCAACACTGAGACAAGGGACGATCATGGTGTGTTTGCAATTTGTTCGAGTTGTACTCGTTTTGTGTCTTGCAGTCGTTTCCTCCCAACGCGCGACGGCCACGGACCAGGGTCTGGTTGGATATTGGAAGATCGCAGGCGATTGTCGCGATTCCTCCGACAACGGCCTGGACGCCCTCAATCACGGCGTCGACTTGGCGAATTCCGAGTTCAACGGCCGCGACGCCTATCTTGAAATTCCCGACTCGCCGAAACTGGCATTCGGCGATGGAGATTTCACGATTGCCGCGGAGGTTTATACCGAGAAAAACACCGACGACGTGCTGGGCGACCTGGTGAGCAAGTTCGACCCCGCGGCGCGGCGGGGTTTCAATCTCACGTTCACTTCCAATACGTCCGGTTACAACTCGCAAAGTAACACGCGCCATCTTTTTTTTGGTCTCGACAACGCAACCGACGGAAAATGGGTGGATTGCGGGCGGCCCGGCGAGGTTTGCCATTCGAGCGACGCGCTGACGGTGTTCAACGGCGATCTCTACGTCGGCACGGTCGATGCGCCCGACGAAGCCGATTGGGCCCACGTGTACCGTTTCAAGGGCGGGCAGAATTGGGAAGACTGCGGTCGCGTGGGCACAGGGAAAGTCCGCGGCGTGTACGCAATGATCGTTCACGACGGCGCGCTGTATGCCGCGACGGCGGGGCCGCACGGCGGCGACGGCATCAACAAGGGCGACTTCGGCCGCGTTTATCGCTACCGTGGCGGCAAGGAATGGGAGGACATCGGCCAGCCGGGCGACCATTATCGTGTCAACTCGCTGGCGTCGTTCAACGGCAAGCTCTACGCCCTCGCGATCAACACGGGCGGCAAGCATGGCGGAGTCTACGTTTACGAGGGTGGACAAAAGTGGACTCAGTGCGGCGACTTCGGCCGGCCCCACACCAGCGGCGTGCACGACGGGCACCTGTATGCGGCCTATCCGCAAGGTGAAGTCTTCGCCTTCGACGGAAAAAGCTGGGAACGCTTGGGGAACCCCTACGAAACATTTGAAAACTGCAACCAACTTCACGCACAGGGCGCCTATCAAGGCGAATGGTTTGTCGGCACCTGGCCCTTCGGAAAAGTTGCCGTACAGCGTGAGGGCAAATGGGTCGATCTGGGTCGCCTGGGCGATTCCACCGAAATTGTCGGCCTAACCCTATACAACGGCAGCCTCTACGCCGGCGCGATCCCGCGGGCGGAAGTGTTTCGCTACGACGGCCCAAACCAATGGACCTCCATCCGCCGCCTCTTCGATCCGCCCAATTACGATGCGGTAAAAGACATTGAAGACTGGTCGCGGGCGTCGAGCATGACCGTTTACCAAGGCAAGATGTTCGTGAGTACCGCGGATTGCTTTCGGGCCGCTTTAAGCCACCCGCGCGAGAATGAGATTCGAGGCAAGGTGTACTCGTTCGCGACCGGCGATGGAGTTTCCGTCGACCGAGATCTTGGACCTGGCTGGAAGCACGTTGCCGCTGTTCGCGAGGGATCGCGGCTGCGGATGTACGTAGACGGCAAGTTGGCGGCGACCGCCGATTCGGACAATCGACCGATTGCAGCAGCCAGCGGCGCGCCGCTCCGAATTGGGCTCGGCCCCCATTCGCACTTCCGCGGCAAGATGCGCGAGGTCCGCATTTATGACCGCGCTCTCGACTCAAGTGAAGTCGCCGCCGTGCAACGCTGAAACGCATGTAGGGTGGGCACTGCCCACCAGAACACTGCATTGCCAATAGTCAATCGTTTAGCCGCGACGCGGGGCGGAGCGCGGCCCGCGAAACATTTTCAATATAGAGCACAAGCGATTGCGGTGGGCGATGCCCACCCTACAGAAAACCATGAATTCCGATTCGTTATCCCGCCGCGACCTCCTTCGCGCTGGCATTGCCGGCGTCGGCTTATCGAGCCTCGCTCGAGTCACTAGTGCCGCGGATGTGGACTTACCGCCAGTGCGAGTCATTACCCGCGGGCCGAAGTTTCATTGGTTCGGCTATTACGACAAACTCGAATTCGATCCCACCAATCGTTACGTGCTGGGAATGGAAGTCGATTTCGAGCACCGCACGCCAACGCCGACGGACACGATTCGAATCGGCATGGTCGATCTCGCGGACGGCGATCGGTGGATTGATCTGGGCCAGAGTTCCGCCTGGTGTTGGCAGCAAGGATGTATGTTGCAGTGGATTCCCGGCTCGCAAAGCGAGATTCTGTGGAACGACCGCGACGGCGATCACTTTGTCTGCCGCATACTCGACGTCAAGACGGGCAAACAGCGCACGATTCCGCACCCGATTTATGCGCTTTGCCCCGATGGCAAGACGGCCGTTTCGACCGACTTCAGCCGACTTCACCACATGCGGCCCGGCTACGGCTACGCGGGCGTTCCCGATCCCTATGCCGATGAGCCGGCCCCGGACGAGTCGTGCATCTATCGCGTCGATTTGCAAACGGGCGAGCAGCAAAAGCTGTTTTCACTTGCGCAAATCGCCGCCTATGGCAAGCCGCTGCCGAGCGCGCGGGGCGCCAAACACAAGTTCAACCACTTGCTGGTGAATCCCGACGGCACGCGCTTCGAGTTCATGCATCGCTGGAATGGGCAGAAAACGAACGAAACGCGGATGTTCACGGCCGCCATGGACGGCTCCGATTTGCGATTAATCGATGACAACGGGTATACGTCGCATTTCATGTGGCGCGATCCGCGACACATTATCGCCTTTTCCATTCAGCCGGCATTCGGAAAGCAACGACAATTCTATTTGTTCGAGGATGCCACCGGCGGAAAGATTGAAGTCGTCGGCAAGGAGGCGATGACGGTCGATGGCCACGTGACGTACTTGCCCAATACGGATTGGATCGTCAACGATACCTACGTGCAGAAAGGGTTTCAGTACCCCTATCTGTTTCATGTTCCCTGTGGTAAGAAAACCTCGCTCGGCAAATTCGCGGCGCCGGAGCCGTATCGAGGAGAGTTTCGGTGCGATACCCATCCGCGCCACAGTCGGGACGGGAAAATGGTAGTCATTGACGCACCCCAAGCCGGCAGCGGTCGTCAGCTTCATTTTATCGACATCCGCGGCATCGTGGGGTAGAACGAAAACACCTCGATCGCATTGGCCACCAATGAAACCGGCAGTGGAGAGTTGTTATGGATCGTCGCAAGTTTCTTTCGTCGTCGGGGTCGGTCGGCATCGCATCCGTCATTGGCGCATTGTCGGCGTCGGCTGCCGTCGAAGACAGTCCGGAATTCACCGCTGGTTCCGG
>Ga0315273_10013273_pt1 | contig 10581 bp, 4 predicted proteins | sample YL17G02_0_MG_FD_205753 | JGI IMG/M metagenome (GOLD analysis project Ga0315273, IMG submission 205753) | Sediment microbial communities from Yellowstone Lake, YNP, Wyoming, USA - YL17G02_0 | ecosystem: Environmental > Aquatic > Freshwater > Lake > Sediment | place: USA: Wyoming | collected... | reverse complement strand
GAGGGACCCGTACGGGGACCGCAGGACCAGCCAGCGTCGCCACCCGCCCGCCGTCCTGGCGGGCAGTCTTGTCTTCCCGTGCGGCCGCGAACGCCGCGGGAGTCTGCCATCGTATCCCGCGGTGCGGCCGGTGATGGGTGTACTCCAGACGCCACTCGTCCAGCACATACCGCGCCTCGGGCAGGCTCAGGAAGAGTTCACGGTTCAGCAGTTCATCCCGCAGCCTGCCGTTGAAGTTTGCCACGTATCCATTCTCCCAAGGGCTGGCCTTCTGAATGTACAGTGTACCCACCGATGCCGAGGACAGCCAGCGTGGAATCTCCCGGGCGATGAACTCCGGCCCGTTGTCGCTCCGCACGTGCTCCGGAGCCCCACGCACGGCGAAGAGGTACTCGAGCGTCAGCACCACGTCGCGGGCCGTGAACATCCGGGCCACCTCGATGGCCAGGCACTCCCGCGTGAACTCATCCACGCCGACCAGCACCTGGTGCACCCGCTCGCTGCCGTACCGCGGGTACGACTCCACCAGCCGACGCAGCTCCGCGATCAGCCGCCGATCGGCATCCGGCCGCCGCGGCCGATACCGCTACGTCGAACGCGGCTGCCCCAACACCCGGCACGCCCGACGTTCCGAAACCTTCTCGTGCCCCAAGCGACCACGGACCTTCCGGACCGTCCGGCGCCGTCGCTCGGGGTCTACCGGTTTGGGCGGGCCGCCTCCTTCAGGATCTGGATGTCCAACGCCTGGTTGGCCACCAGCTTCTTGAGGCGGGCGTTCTCCTTCGGCAGGGCCAAGAGTTTCTGGATCGCGCCGGACGCAAGCCGACGTTTACTTGCCGGCAGCGCCGACCTTGCGGACGAGGACGGCCCAGTCCTTGTCGGGCTCGGCAGGCGCGGTGCCCAGGGCGCGCCGGCCGCCGCCGTTGACCGTCTTCACGGAGCCGTCCTTCAGGTCGCCGCCGTTGCGCGGGTCGTACCATTTCACCTCGAACGTTCCGGCGGCATCCGAGAGGTCGAGGTCCGTCGTCCCGCCGTCCTTAAGATACACGGCATAGACTTCGCCGGGCTTTGAGAGACAAAAGGCGCCGCGGGCCGAGATTCGTTCATCGTCGCGCTTCATCTCCCAGAAGGGAAGGTATTTCTGGAAGAACTCGAGGGCGTAGCGCGTGAGGTCCCAGAGATGGTCGCGACTCCGCCAGTCCTGGCACGAGAGGTCCGACTCGGGGTGCTCGTAGCCGAAATAGTACTCGACGCCGGCGCCGCCGGCCATCAGGTTGCCCCAGAGGGTTTCCTTGCGGATGCCGTCGTGTCCGAAGTCTTCCTCGTCGGTGATGACGCCGTCGTTGGCGGGATTCTGCTCGTCGTTGGCGACGACCCACGGTCGGCCGGCGGCGGCGGACTCGTCGACCCACTTCTTGGTCTGGGCGTACACCTTATCCCAGCCGATCTGAATCGAAGCACCGGTGTACTTCGAGGCGGTTCCCAGCAACGGACGGTATACGCTCTCCTGCTTGCCGGGATACGTGTGCAGGACGACGTTGCTCCGGTAGGGGTCGTGGTCGTAGAAGTACTGAGCGAAGGCCTTGCGTTGGGCGTCGGTGTTGGTGTTCTCCTCGCCGATGTTCCAATTCAGCGCCAGGTGGTGGCTGAAGCGGGCAATCAGTTCGCGGTAATAGAGTTTCCGCTCGAGGCCGAGTTCGCCGCCGTCCAGCAAATGGTCGTTCTCGGTCTCCTGGGTCTTGAAGTGGAGGTAGAGGCCCAGATGGTCGGCGTGCTCGAAGACGATCTCCCACTGGGCGAGTTTCGAGCAGTCGAAGCGCGTTCGCGGCGTCGAGCGGTCGTCCACGTAGGGGAAAACGTTCTTGTCGTCACCGCCGATGTTCATGGTGAGGAACGAGAAAACGTTCATTCCTTTGCCGGCAAGGTAGTTGATGGCGCCGAGGATGCCTTTGCCCTTGCCGTTCTGCCACTGCGGGTCGCCGTTGTGCCAGTCCTTGACGTGGGGGCCCCAGGATTTTCGCCGCTTGCCGTTGTCCGGCGTGTTGTCGAACCCCTCGTAGGCGAGGAAGTTTTCGGGGGCGTCGGCGCCGCCCTTGACGAAGTACTCGCCGGTCTCGGCGAACCGCAGGTGATGCTTGCCGACGTACTGAAGCCGACCTTTGGCGCGGTGGTCGCGGCCGGTCTTGTCGGTCGGTCCGATCTCGAAGGAGCCGCCGGCGCCGTCGCAGAAGCCGGCGCTCGCGCCCGCCTCGGGAGCGTCGTTGACGACCACGTTCGGCCCCTTGCGGAACGACGCTTCGTAGGTCCACGTGCCGGTGCTGTTCGGCGCGAAGTGGACGAGCCAGACGTTCCCGGCGTCGGCGCTCGTCTCGGCTGCATTCCCGTCGGCGGCGTAGTATCCCGGCACAAGGTAAGTCGTGTCGCCGTTCTTGAAGATCACGTTCAGCCGGTAGTCGGTGAAGGGATTAAGGTCGGCGGTCTCGGCGGTGTTAGGTCCCGCGAAGGCGATGGTGACCTTGTGCCACTTTTTGAGTTCGCCGAAGACCTTGCCGCCGCCGTGTCCGCCCGGGGCCGCGCTGAGCGCGGCCGGGTGCAGGATGACGACGAGGCCGACGGCGGCGAAGATCGCACGGAGCAACCGGCCGGCGGACGTGGTCTTTGTGGGTTTCAAAGATTTCCTCCTCCGGTATTCTACGATTCGTCGCGACCATTTTCCGGGAAGTTATTTCGCCCCGGCTGATGGCCGGCGATTCCGCCTTGCGGGGAGACGAGGCGGCGGCCATAATGGCGCGGGACCGTTCCGGATCGTCTTGGACAGGAATCCAGGCGGGAGAAGGCGATGAAAGTGCTTTACATCGGCGGCACGGGGGAGATCTCGTACGCGTGCGTTCTGGAGAGCGTCCGGCTCGGGCAGGAGGTGGCGGTGTTCAACCGAGGCCGGTGCGAGGAGCCCTTGCCGGAAGGCGTCCGCCAGATCACCGGCGACCTGAACGACGAGGCCGCCTATCGCAAGTTGGGCGAGGAGTCCTGGGACGTCGTCTGCCAGTTCCTGGCCTATGAGGTCGAGGACGCCCGGCGGGACCTCAAGGTCTTCGGGGGGCGGTGCGGGCAGTACGTGTTCATCTCGTCGGCGTCGGCGTACAAGAAGCCGATGACAGGGATCGTTATCAATGAAGAGGTTCCCCTGGGGAATCCGTATTCGTCGTACGCCCAGAAGAAGGCAGACGTCGAGGCGGCGCTCGTGGGCTGGCACGGGGAGGGCAGTCTGCCAGTGACGATCGTTCGCCCCAGTTACACGCACCGGCGGCGGTTCCCCGGCGGCGTCGGGACGGGCGACGACATGGCCTGGCGGGCCGTCAACGGCAAGCCGTTCATCGTCTGGGGCGACGGGACCGGCATCTGGACGCTGACACACAGCGACGACTTCGCCGGGCCGTTCGCGCGCCTCCTGGGGAACAAGCGGGCGCTGGGCGAGGCGTTCCACATCACCAGGCACCTGGAGGTATACACGTGGGACGCGATCTACACGGCCATGTGCCGGGCGCTCGGCGTCGAGGCGAAGATCGTCCACGTCGCCACGGACACCCTCGTCCGCTACAACCGCGAGTGGGTCGGCTCGCTCCTGGGCGACAAGTGCTGGTCCGTCATGTTCGACAACTCGAAGGTCATGGCCGTCGCCGGAAAGTTCGAATGCCGCGTGAGCCTGGACCAAGGCATGGCGGGTGCGGCGGAACACTTTAAGAAGCGGTTGACCGCCTACAAGCCGGATGCCGCGAGGCACGCGCTCTTCGACCGCATCATCGCGGAGCAGCAGGCGCTGGGGACGTAGCCGTGCCGAACGGTGGCATAGAATCCTTCCGTGTCCGCTATCCGCCGGTTCGGGTTGAGTCGGGACAAAGGAGAGAAAGCATGCCTGCTTGGAGTCGCCGCGCCTTTCTGAAAGCGGCAGGACTTGGTGCCGCCACGCTGGCAGCACGCGGGTTAGTTGCGTTCGGAGCAGAGAAAACGAAACCGAACATCGTTTATATCCTGGCGGACGACTTGGGCTACGGCGACGTCAGTTGCTGTAACCTGGACTCGAAAATCCCCACGCCGAACATCGATTCCGTCGCCCGTGCGGGCGTCCTGTTCAGCGATGCGCACAGCGGCTCGGCCGTCTGCACGCCCACGCGCTACGGCATCCTGACGGGCCGGTACTGCTGGCGGAGCCCATTGAAAAGCGGCGTGCTCGGGGGCTACTCCGGGCCGCTGATCGAAGCGGGCCGCCTGACCGTCCCCGCGCTGCTGAAGGCACAGGGCTATCACACCGCCTGTGTGGGCAAATGGCACCTGGGCCTCGGCTGGCGGCACGACGGCGAGACGGTGAACGAAAAGAGCGTCGACTTCTCCCGACCCCCGGGAGTCGGGCCGCATACCGTCGGCTTCGAGTACTCGTACATCGTCCCCGCCTCGCTCGACATGGACCCCTACGTGTACATCGAGAACGGCCGGGTGACCGAACTGCCGACCGCGCGCGTCGCCGATTCGCCTCGCCCGGCTTACTGGCGCGGCGGGTTGTGCGCGCCGGGGTTCAAGCACGGGACCTGCCTGCTGGAACTGACGCGCAAGGCCGAGGCGTACATCGACAGCCAGGGGAAGGACAAGGCCAAACCGTTTTTCCTCTACTTCCCGTTGACCAGTCCGCACACGCCCCACGTGCCGCGCGAAGAATTCAAAGGCAAGAGCCGGGCGGGGAACTACGGCGACTTCGTCGTCGAGACCGATTGGACCGTCGGGCGGATCCTCGAGGCTCTCCAGCGCAACGGCCTGGATGAGAACACGCTCGTCGTCGTCACGAGCGACAACGGCGCCCACACCGAGCCGCTTAAGTTGGAGAAGCAGTACGGCCACCGGGGCAACTACATCTACCGCGGGCAGAAGTCCGACGCGTGGGATGGCGGCCACCGGATTCCGTTTGTCGCGCGCTGGCCGGGCCGAATCCGGCCGGGAACCTCGTGCGGCCAGACGATTTGCCTGACGGACCTCCTGGCGACGTGCGCCGCCATCGTGGGAACCGAACTGCCGGACGACGCCGGCGAGGACAGCGCGGACATGCTTCCTTTGCTGCTGGGCGGCGACGGACCTGTGCGCGAGGCGACGGTCCACCATTCCATCGCGGGCGATTTCGCCATCCGCCAGGGACCGTGGAAACTCGTCCTCTGCAAGGGCTCCGGCGGATGGAGCCTCGAGGAGAAGGCCGTCCCGGCCGACGCGCCGCCGATGCAACTGTACAACATGCAGGACGACCCGCGCGAGCGGGAGAACCTCTACGCGGCGCACCCGGAGATCGTGGCCCGCCTGAAAGATTTGCTGGAGAAGTACGAGCGCGAAGGGCGCAGCGTTCCGCGGCGGGGGTGATCCGAAGGCGTGAATGCCCCCCGGCGGCGACCGTCGCCGCCCAGGAATAGTACGGCGGGTCTTTGTGCCTGTCGCGCGCCAAGAGGGACGATAACCTCGGCCCGCCCCTTGGGTTTCAAGGAGTGGAAGGACATTTTGCGCCGCCTCGCCGCACAGGGCAGGGCCCATAGAAAGGGGCGCCATGAAACGCCCGGCTCGCTTCGGCAGAAGTTTTCTTGCGACAGTGGGGGGGGACTGACCTTGGCGGGGGTAGCGGCAGGCGTTGCGCCCTCGGCGCCGGCCCAGGCCGAGGGGCAGAAGTCAATCGACTACCTGGAGGTCGCGACGGATTTCGAGGACTGCATGATCCGCTAAGGCCGCGAGAGCGAGGACTCCTGGCGGACGCTCCTGGAGAACCTGCCGGGGCGCAGCCTCCGAGCCCCGGCCCTGGTGGTGCACGATGGGAACGCCGGGCTGATCAAGACCCTGAAGTCGGCGTGGCCGGGTGTGCCGCAGACGCTCGTATCGACGTTCCGGTGCTTGACTGGTACAGGGAGGCGGCGTAGGGTGTGTCGAACGACTTGGATGGCGGGGCGGATGGAACTTCGGAGGCGGGTCGCGCCGAACCCCACATTTGCCTGCCTCAGGCGGGTTCTCACCCGCTTTCGGGGCGCGACCAAAAATCAAACGGGAGTCGCTTTCCAATGACCCAATCACCTCTCCGTTCCTTGGGGCTAACGCTTGCGGGTGTGGCTGGTTGTCTGTTCGCGTCCCTGCTCACCGCCGCCGCCGTGGACGCTGTCGAGACCGAGATGCCCGTCACGGTCATAGAAGAGGCGGGCGGCAAGACCATCGTCAGCACCGAGGTCACCCCCAAGCCCGTCCGCAATTGGGTCGTGTACCTGTTGCCGCATTCCCACGTGGACATCGGCTACACGAACGTGCAGACCCAGGTCGAGCAGGACCAATGGCGGTTCTACGAGCAGGCCATCGAGGCGTCGAAGAAGACAGCCGACTATCCTGAAGGGGCGCAGTTCAAGTGGAACGTCGAGGTCCTCTGGGCGACCGACAGTTATCTGAAACAGGCCACACCCGAGAAGCGCAAGGCGTTCATTGACGCCGTCAAGGCGGGGTGGATCGGCCTCGACGCCCTCTACGGAAACGAACTGACGGCCTTGTGCCGGCCGGAGGAACTAGTTCGGCTGACCGATTTCGCCCGGCGGCTCAGGAGACAATACGACGTGCCGATCGACTCGGCCATGATCACCGACGTGCCCGGGTACACGTGGGGCATCGTGCCGTTGCTCGCCCAGAGCGGCGTCAAGTACTTCTCGATCGGGCCGAACAGCGGCCACCGTATCGGCTACACGCTCTCGGAGTGGGGCGACAAGCCGTTTCGCTGGGTCTCGCCGTGCGGGAAGCACCGGATCCTGGTGTGGATTGCCCGGACGGGGTACTGGCGGGCCTTTCGCGGCGGGCCGCAACTGATGCAGTACCTCGTGCAACTCGAGGGCTCCGGCTATCCGTTCGACGTGCTCCAGATCCGCTACTGCCTGGGCGACAACGCCGGGCCGGACGTCCAACTGTCGGAGTTCGTCAAGGACTGGAACACCAAGTACGCTTACCCCAAGTTGATCATCGCCACGACGCGCCAGATGTTCCAGGACTTCGAGCGTCGCTACGCGAAGGACCTGCCGGAGTTCTCGGGCGACTTCACGCCTTACTGGGAGGACGGGGCCGGTTCGTCGGCCCGCGAGACCGGCCTGAACCGGGCCGCCGCCGAACGGCTCGTCCAGGCCGAGACGCTCTGGGCCATGTTCGCACCTGCCGCCTACCCGGACGCCGACTTCTACGCCGCCTGGAGGAACGTTCTCCTCTATGACGAGCACACATGGGGCGCCCACAACAGCATCAGCGAGCCCGACAGCGACTTCGCCCGGGCCCAGTGGACAATCAAGCAGGCCTTCGCCCTCGACGCCGACGCGCAATCCCGCCGGCTTCTGGCTTCCGCGCTGGCCTCAGGGAAAGACACGGGCAAGACCCCCGCGAAGGTCACGGCAATCGACGTGTTCAACACGGTGTCCTGGCCGCGGACCGACTTGGTGGCGCTGGACAAGGACCTCGCCCTCCCCGGCGACGCCGTCACCGGACCCGACGGCCAAGCCGTGCCGTCGCAGCGGCTGACCTCGGGCGAGTTGGTTTTCCTCGTCCGCGACGTGCCGCCGCTCGGCGCCATGCGGTTCTCCGTGGAAGCGGGCAAGGCGTCAGGCGCCGGCCGGGCCAAGGCCGAGGGCGCGACGCTCACAAGCGGCGACGTGGCGCTCGCGATCGACCAGACGACCGGCGCCATCGCGAGCCTCTGTGCAGAGGGCATCGCCGCCGACCTCGTGGACCGCTCGGCCGGCCTGGGCCTCAACGATTACTTCTATGTGGCCGGCCGCGACCCGAAGGACCCGCAGCGCAACGCACCCGTCAGGATCACCGTTAAGGAGCGAGGCCCACTGGTGGCGTCGCTCCTCGTGGAAGGCGACGCGCCCGGCTGCCGGCGCCTTGTGCGCGAAGTCCGCGTGGTCGACGGCCTGCCGTGGGTCGACATCGTCAACGTGGTCGACAAGGAGAAGGTCCGCTCGCCCGAGTCGGTGCATTTCGCCTTTCCGTTCCACGTCCCCGGCGGCATCATGCGGATGGACGTGCCGTGGGCGGTCGTGCGGCCCGAGGCCGACCAGTTGCCCGGCGCGTGCAAGAACTACTTCACCGTGCAGCGCTGGGTGGATGTTTCGAACGACGACTTCGGCGTCACGTGGGCGACGCGCGAAGCGCCGCTTGTCGAGGTCGGCCGGATCACCGTCGATGCGGTCAAGGTCGGCTGGATCAAGCAACTGGAGCCGTCCACGACGCTGTATTCCTATGTGATGAACAACTACTGGGAGACCAACTACAAGGCCGACCAGGAGGGCCCGACAACGTTCCGGTATGCGATTCTGCCGCACGCGCAGTACGCCCCGGCGGCCGCGCAGCGTTTCGGTATCGAGCGAAGCCAGCCGTTGATTGCCGCGCCGGTCGATCCCGGCGCCCCCGTGCGGGCGCCGCAGCTGCGCGTTGGGCCGGACGGGGTCATCGTCACGGCCTTCAAGCCCAGCCGGGACGGGGCGGCGTGGATCGTGCGGCTGTTCAACGCCTCCGGGCGGTCGCAGAAAACCTCGCTCGAATGGGCCGACCCGGCGCCCGGTGCCGTATTCCTCAGCGGCCTGGACGAACAGGGCGGCGAGCGGGTCTCCGGCCCTATCGACATGGCGCCCTGGGAGATCGTGACGTTGCGGGCCCCGTGTCCAACTTCGACATCACCGCAATGATGTGGATCGTGACGCGGATCGCGCTGTCGTGCTGCCGTGCGGTCGGCCTCTGTTCGAGTGTTCCTGAGGCGGCGCTCTTTACAGGCGTTCCGGTGGCGCGGAGGGGCGCACTCCGGCCGCCGGCGGGACGCCTGTCTGAGGAAAGGAGTTCTCCTTGAATCGTCGGACGATTCTGCTGGCGAGTGTGGCGATGTTGGCGTGGCTCCCTGCGGTCGGGGCAGCCGCTGCGGAGCCTCAGGCGAGCCCGGCGACGGGGCCCGCGACGTTCTACGTGGCCCCGAACGGCAACGACGGCTGGTCGGGCACGAAGCCCGCGCCGGTCGGGTCGGACGGCCCCCTGGCCACGCTCCAGGCGGCCCGCGACGCCGCCCGTCGTGCCGGGGCCGCGGCGATTTGCCGCATCGTGGTGCAGGCCGGAACGTACACCCTCGGCAGTCCGCTGACGCTGGACGCCCGGGACTCGGGCCTTACCATCGAGGCGGCGCCCGGCGCCAAGGCGACGCTCTGCGGCGGCCGACGTCTGACCGACTGGCAGCGAGACGGCGACCGGTTCTGGTCGGTCAGCGTGCCCGACGTGGCGGCCGGCCAGTGGGACTTCCGCGTCCTTGTGGTCAACGGGCGGATGGCGCCCCGCGCGCGGTTGCCGCAGACCGGAAGGTTTAAGCACCTCTCCGAATTCAAGGTCCGCTGGATGAGTTCCACCGGCGGCGGCTGGCAACGCAAACCGACGCAGGAGGAACTGACCACCCTCCGGTACCGTCCGGAAGACCTCGAACCGTGGCTCAACCCGCGCAACGCTGAGATCACCGTCTATCACATGTGGGACGAATCGCTCGTCGGCGTGGCCTCCGTGGACCGCCAGGCCCACACGCTGACGTTCTCCAAGCCGTCGGGCCATCCGCCCGGGGCCTTCGGCGTCAAGGACTACGTGGTCTGGAACGTCCGCGAAGGCATGACCGAGCCCGGCCAGTGGTACCTGGACCGCGCGGCTGGCAAGGTGGTCTACTGGCCGTTGCCGGGCGAAGACTTGATGCGGGCCGAGGCGTGGGCCCCCGTGGTGGAATCGCTGATCCGCCTGGAGGGCAAGAAGGGCGCCCCCGTGCGCGCTGTCACGATCCGGGGTCTGTCGCTGACGGTCACGGGCATCCCCTTGGCGCCGGGAGGCTTCGGCGCGGACAAGTATGAGGGCGCGGTCACACTGAGCGAGACCGAAGACTGCCGCCTGGCGGACCTCGCGGTCTTTCACGTCGGGGGGCAGGGCGTCAAGGCGTCCGACTCCGTCAGCCTGCACGTCGAGAACTGCGACGTGCATCACACCGGCGCCGGCGGCATCGTGGTCCGCGGCAAGGGCCTGGTTGTGACCGACAACCTGGTGCACGACGTGGGCCTGATATGCCCGAGCGGCATCGGCATCTTCGGCGGCGGGCCGCAGAGCCTGGTGGCGCACAACGAGGTCCACGACACGTCGTACTCGGCCGTCAACTTCAGCGGCGAGGACGTACGCATCGAGAGCAACCTCATCTACCGCGCTATGAAGGTCCTCCACGACGGGGCCGGCATCTACTCGTTCAGCCCGAGGCGGCTGGTCATGCGCGGCAACTTCATCCGCGACATCACCGACACCGGCGGGTACGGGGCCAGCGCGTACTACCTGGACGAACGGGCCGAGGACTGCCTCGTCGAGGGCAACCTGGCGTTCGGCGTGGCGCGGCCCTCGCACAACCACATGGCCGTCAGGAACACGATTCGTAATAATTTCTTCGTGGCCGCGGGCGACGCCGAGATCACGTTTCCCCGGTCCTCGGAGTTCACCTTTGAGAAGAACGTCGTGGCGGCCGGCGGCAAGATCACG
>Ga0315273_10013271_pt1 | contig 10582 bp, 13 predicted proteins | sample YL17G02_0_MG_FD_205753 | JGI IMG/M metagenome (GOLD analysis project Ga0315273, IMG submission 205753) | Sediment microbial communities from Yellowstone Lake, YNP, Wyoming, USA - YL17G02_0 | ecosystem: Environmental > Aquatic > Freshwater > Lake > Sediment | place: USA: Wyoming | collected... | reverse complement strand
AGCTGGGCCGTCTACCAGGATCGACGCCACGCCGCCGCCGGCGACGGCGAACGTGGCCCACAGGTGATCAGCGTCATCGTTGCTGCGACCGGCACGCAGGAACTCTGCCTCACATGCCACGACGGTATCGAGGAGACCAGCAGCAGCCACCCTGTCGAGCTCGGCTGCACGGTGTGCCACGGCGGCCAACCGCTGGCCCTCGACGCCGACGTGGCGCATCAGGGCCTGGTGGGCAAGGCAAACCCCTCGAGCCTCGACGTGGCGGCGCGCGGGTGTGGTGATCTGGGGCCGGGAGGCGAGAAGTGCCACGGCGGCGGCGATATGGACAGGGACCACGTGGCCCGGGTCACGCGAAGCCTTCAGGCGACCTATACCGGAGGCATTAACACAGTGCTCAAGACCTTCACCGGGTTCGACCAGCCGGTCGGCACGACCGCCATAGCACGCGACGAGCGCGTCCGTGACGGGCTTCCTGGGGTGGTCGCGCTAACAACTGTCGCGCATGGGACCGGCCGGGTTGCGACCACGGCGTCCGATCTGGAGGAATCCTGCATCGACGACGGCTGCCATCTAAGCACCACCGGCGGCGAGGTGACCGGCAGCGTCGGCCACGCGGCGGGCTGCGCTGCGTGCCACGTTGCGCGAACGGACGACGAGAAGTACGCCGGCGACGACCCGACGATGCAGGGGCGCACGGTATCCGGAGGTGGCACGCACGAGTTCACCACAGCGATCCCGTTCGAGCAGTGCAACACCTGCCACAACCGCGGCATCTACGATCTACGCGGACTGGAGTTCTACCCTCGCGATGACGTCGGCCTCGCCGAGATAGCAGCCGGGTCACCGGCGAGCTACTACCGTCCGAACGAACGCTACGCGGCGTGCGAAGTGAATCTGAACTGCATCGACTGCCACACCCAAGCCGAAGCCATGGGCGACGGCCGACTGCTGCCCGACAAGACCGAGGCACAGAAAACCCGCTGCCTAAACTGCCACGGCACGCCCACCGACCCGCCCCCCACGAGGGTCGTACTGCCCTCCGATTCCACCCTGCTCGCCCTGGGTCGAGCCAGTGCCGTGTACGAGGTTCGCGTCGGTGACCGGCTGGCGACCGCCGGCGGAGCGAACGTCCTGAGTTCGGCCCAGTGGATCGGGGACGTGCTGGTCGTGACCGACAAGGTCGACGGCGCGCGGCACGAGGTTCCACCGGTTCGCGGCAGTGCCTGCGAGCAAGACGGGTCAAGTCAGGGCAGCGACTACTGCCACACGTGTCATTACCAGGAGGCCGGATGAGCGACGAGAAAGTGACACCAGACGGTGGGAAAAAGATCTCTCGCGGCGCGTTCTTCCGGTACTCAGGACAGGCCGTCGGCACCGTTGTGGCAGGGGGATGGGTCGTCGGCCTGAGCAGGTACCTCGCCAGCCCGAGCGTCGAGCCGCCTACTCGCTTCGCGCTGGGCGCCGTGCCCCCGGTGGGACCGGGCGCGACGGTGCGATTCTCTCCTGAGGCCCGCGTGTTCCTGTGCGCCGATGATGAGGGCTGGTACGTGCTCGACGCCACCTGCACCCATCTTGGCTGTACACCGGATATCGTGGCCGGCGGCTTCGCCTGCCCGTGCCATCAGAGCCGTTACGACGCAACCGGGGTCGTCACACAAGGCCCGGCCAAGAACGACCTACCGCAGCTGCGCCTATCGCTGCGAGACGGAGTCTTGTGGGTGGACAGATCGGCCGAGGTCGCGCGGGGATCGCGGCTACGACTCACACAGGCGTCGAGCACGCCTCCGGACGAGTCCTGAACCGGCGGGCGCGATACTCCTCTTGCAGTTCTACTCCTTAGCCAAACTCTCCGCAGCGACCCTGCGGACCTCGACCGTGCATCAGCCACCGCCTGGGTTGAGCACCTCGCAGGCACACATCCCGGCCCGAACTTCAGCGGCGATTGCACCTGGTATGGCGTTTCGCGTGCTCCGGGCGTCATCCGCGATGTCGCCCACGGTGCAGCCGAAACAGTGACAGACAAGCCGCTCGTCGCCCCGGGCGAAAGGCCGAGCGCGTTCCTTGATGTCCGCCGCCCGGTACACCTCCGGCTCCGTCTTCGCGGATCCGGCCGAGTCCGTGCCATCGGGCCGAAAGTAGTAGACGTCGCACTCGGGATCTATGCAGTATGAGAACCCCTCACCCGAGACAGCACGAGAGAGAGGATACGAAAGTAGGTGCTTGACCGTCTTCAGCTTGACCGGGCGCGCGGCGCCACCACACCCTGGGCAGACGGGACGTTCTAGTTCCGGGGGGGTGCCGTTCATGCCATCCTCCTCACTCCACCTGTTTCCGCGCCGGTCGACACCCTCCAGGGCGAACGCCCCCGTGTCACGCAGCATGCGAGGATCATACTGGAAGTCGATCCGGCTGCCCGAACTTCGTGGGAAGCACATGCCTACCTGAGCCCTTGACCGCATTGTATAGTTTGTATTTTATCTAATTATACGGTAGGGTTGGTGAGGAAGAGTGCGGCGTGCCGAATGTGGCCATGTCACTCTTCGACCTCGTGTACTGAGTGTTTCCCAAGGAGGAGTGACATGACCACGCTGCACACGCCGCCCGAGTGGGCCTTCGAGTTCCACGGCCACCGTTGCCCGTTCATGCCCATAGGCTACCGCATGGGCAAGCTCGCCATGGAACGCCTCGGCGTGGAGCGGGAGAAGGACCACGGCTTCTACGTCGTCGCAGAACTGGGCGAGGGCCATCCTCAGACCTGCATGATGGACGGCATCCAGGCGGCGACCGGCGCCACTTACGGCAAGCTTCTGCTCTCTCGCACCTTCTGGGGCAAGCTGGCGGCCGTGTTCGCCCATCCGGAGAAGGGCGCGGTGCGTTACGCGCTCAACGCCGACTTCATGGACGAGATGGGGAAGCACGAGTTCTTCGGCTACCGCAAGCGCGGTATCGAGCCCTCCGAGATCGCCTACGAGGTCACCGAGGATCTCGTCAAGTGGATCGCGGAGTTGCCCGACGAGACGATCTTCAAGGTGGACGACATGCCCGGCTACGTGTACACGCCTGTAAAGGGATCGTTCAACAAGACTAAGTGCTCGAGCTGCGGCGAATACGTATTCGACCGGTACATCCGTACCAAGGACAGGACGCCGGTCTGCATTCCATGCTCGGGATATGAGCCGGCGCCACAGCGGCGATAGGGCGTGCACGATGAGTGATCCGGCCGTGAGACCCGACCATGTCCTCGCACTCTCGGCCTGAGATGTCGCGAGCGCGGCGCTAAGGATGCCGGTGATCACCTATCTCGTCGCCTCCCTCGTGACACTTGCGTTCACGATCGTACTCACGGTGGCCGGATTGGGGGCGGCCTTCATCCTGGTGCCCGTCTATCTGGCGCTCGGGGTGAGCATGCACTCGGCGCAGGCCACGGCGCTGCTGCTAAACGCCATCGCCATGGCTTTCGCGTGCGCCCGCTTCATCCCCGCGAAGCTCGTCGACTTCCGTGTCGCCATACCCATCGTCATCGTGGCCACCGTACTGTCGCCGCTGGGCGCGTATGCCGGCTCGTTCATGCCAGTCACGACGCTCAAGTGGTTGTTCATCGGGTTCCTCGTGTTCGCGGCGATGATGATGCTCTTCTACAAGCCGAAGCCACGCCCGGCCATGCCCCCCGGCAAGGTAGCGGGAGTCGGCGCAGGCGTGGGGGGCGTGGCCGGCTTTCTTGGGGGCATGCTGGGGGTCGGCGGTGGCAATTTCGTGGTGCCGACCCTCGTTTGGCTCGGCCTCGACGCGAAACGCGCTGCCGGCACCACAGCGTTCGTCGTCGTCTTCGCCTCGTTCACAGGCTTCCTCGGCCAAGCATCTGTTGCCACGATCGACGGCACGCTCCTCGCCTGGACAGCCGTCGCCTCGATTATCGGCGCCCTGATCGGTTCATGGCTCATGCATCGAAAACTGCAGGCGGCGCAGGTCAAGACGTCGATCGGCGTGCTGCTGATCTTCATCGCCGCCACCATGGCGTACAAGCTGCTCACGTAGATCGGTGGGCCAGACGTGTGATGGCCCTCGCCCCTGACAACCTCAAGAAAGGAACTGCTATGCCCTGGTTCGCCGACGTCGCCCGCAAGAAGATCGATTGGGGCCCGATGATCGCACGACGAACTGCGCGGGTTTGAGGAGGCCGTGATGAAAGCCCACTCGCTCATCGACGCGGGCGTCTGCGGATTCCACACGACGGTCTCGGCCGACTCCCCGGACAAGCGTCACGTCAGGTTCGCCATCGAGACAGAGTGCGACGTGATCACCAGGCTCGTCGCGGCGCTCGAAGAGCGGCAGCCGATCGACGCATACGGCGAGATCGATAAGCGCAAGGAGAGCGTGATCCTGGCCACGGCGCTCGAGACTCTGGCTGAGTGCCGCAAGAGTTGCGCAGTGCCGCTGGGGATCTTCAAGGCCATGCAGGTGGTCACCGGGCTGGCGCTCCCCAAGGACGTACATATAGGGGTTGTCGCGGACAAATCCGACGAAGGGGCATGAGCACCCGCCGTCATTCAACCAAGAAGGTATGAGATAGAAACCATGGAGACACCCAGCCCCCAGAACACCTTACGGGCAGTATCGAGACCACCTTACAAGCCCGTTTGTATTCGTAGGTGTCGGTAGCGGTTCCACGAACAGGAGGTCCACTGCGGTGACCAAAGAGAAAAGTGATGCACAAGACCCGGTCTCCCAAGAGCACGAGGAGTCCGACAAGCCCCGGGTCGGTATCTTCTACTGCGGCGGCGCGATGTCCAGCGCCGGGGAGTTGACCGGCGTTGCCGCCTTCGAGGCGTTGAAGCGCCTGGGTCCTGCAGAAGTCGGCATGGGCTGTGTGTCGGCACTGGCCGCCGGTGTGCCCAAGCACTTTCGCACCATGCAAGGAGTAGAGAAGGTAGTCGTCATAGACGGTTGTCCGAACTCCTGCGTGCACAAGATCATCGAGCAGACCGGAGCCAGAATGGACGTCTACATCAACTTGGGCAAAGACCTCAAGATCGAGAAGATCGGCCCGTTCAAACCTTTGGCATATTCCCCAGATGACCGGGAACGAGCGGTGGCTGCGATTATCGATGCGGTACAAGGGGAGGCTGGGCACGCAGGCGTTTGACCTCATCATCGTAGGCGGCGGCCCCGGCGGCGGAGCCGCCGCCGAGACGGCCCTCGGGCTGGGCGCGAGCGTGGCGCTCGTCGAACGCGACCGCCTCGGCGGCACCTGACTGAACTACGGGTGAATTCCTAAGCAGGCCCTGGTCAGGGTCACCGAACTGTGGACACTCGCTCAGCGCCTTGGCGAGTTCGGCATAGGCTGCACAGAGCTTACGATCGACTGGCCGGCCGCGGTGGCGCGGGCCAACCGCATCGTGCATGGCTGTGCCGACCCCAAGCCCGAACATCTCGCGGCGCGCGGCGCTCATCTCGTGCAGGGCACGGCTCGGTTGCTCGACCCGCACACGGTCGCGGTTGGCGACGAGGTCCTGAGCGGCGGCCAGATCATCATCGCCACGGGCGTCGACGTGGCCCGACCACCGATTGTTGGCCTTCAGCATGCGATCACCCACGTTGAACTCCTGCAGCTTCAGCAGCCGCCCCGGCGCCTGGCGATTATCGGCGGAGGCCTGATCGCCTTTGAGTTCGCATACATGTTCGCCCGCCTCGGCACGAGAGTCGACTTGTTCGTGCGCAGCCGTCTGCTGGCGGGAGTCGACGCCGACGTGCGCAACGCGGTCATCGAGCACGCCGCGGGGCTGGGCGTGACGTGCCATACCGGGGCGCATATTCAGTCGATCGCCACGGACGGCCACGGCTACCGCTTGGCGGTAGCAGATGACGAGGGCGCCACGACGGAGTTCGACGCCGACATCGTCCTCCTTGCCGCCGGACAGACACCGGTGGTGGCCGATCTCGGCCTCGAACAACTGGGCGTGGAGGTCACAAGCTCGGGCATCGTAACCGATGCGGGCCTGCGCACGAACGTGCCCACCATCTGGGCCATCGGCGACGTGAGAGCCGGTGCGCTGAAGCTCTCGCAAACGGCCTCGTCTGAGGGGCAGATCGCCGCCCGCAACGCTGTGCTCGGGCTACGCGAGGAGATCGACGAACGCGTCGTACCCTATCTCATCGGCCTCACCCCGCCGGTCGCCGCCGTCGGTTTGACCGAGGAAGAGGCGCGTACTGCGGGCTACGAGGTCGGCACGCACATGCAACCCTACCAGGATGTCTGTCCGGCGGGCAACGTGGTAGGTGAACCCGTCGGGTTCTTCAAGGTGGTATTCGACGCCAAGACCGGCAGGCTTCTGGGAGCGCATGTCTTCGGCGCCGGGTCGCCGGAACTCGTGCAGCAGGTGGCTTTCGCGCTGCGCGGAAATCTCACGCTCCGCGAGGCCGGCACGTCGCTCTTCATGTTCCCAGGCCTGTGCGAAGTGGTCTGGTACGCCCTGCGCCCGCGCCCTGGCGACCCTCTCTGAGGGCGCGAGAGAGAGATGACCACGCCGACGCTGGTCCCGGCTTATCTGCCGATCGGTCTCGCTCAGCGCCCGCAGTCGAGCAGTTCGCACACCGACTCGGCGCCGTCGATCTCCACCTGCAAGGTGGAGTGCTCGATGCCGAACTCGTCGCGCAACAACTGCTCAGCCGCGCATCGGGCCGCGAGGCCTACTGATGAATCGGCGGTGACCAGATGGGCGGACAGTGCCAAGAAGCCGGAGGTGATCGTCCAAACGTGCAGGTCGTGGGTGCCCAGCACACCAGGCACGGCTCCGAGACGGGTCTCGACCGCACCGACATCGACACCCGCGGGGGCGCCCTCCATCAGGATGTGGACCGACTCGCGCAGCACGGCCCAGGAGCCGAGTAGGATCAGGATCGCGATCAAGACGCTTGCCAACGCGTCGGCGTAGAGCCAGCCGGTGGTAATGATCACCGCGGCGGCCGCAAGAGCGCCCACCGAGCCGGCCAGATCACCGAGCACGTGCCGAAAGGCCGCCTCAAGATTTAGATTCCCGCGGCGAGGCCCTAAGAGCACCAGTGCCACCACGATGTTGACGACGAGACCCACGGCAGCGACGGCGAGCATCCAGCCGCCGAGTATCTCGGGCGGCTCGCGGAAGCGCTTCGCCGCCTCGACGAAGATCCAGATGGCGATCACTACCAGCATTACTCCGTTGGCGAGTGCGGCAAGCACTTCGGCGCGCTTGAAGCCGAAGCTATGCACCCTCGTTGAGGGCTGCCCAGCGAGCCAGAATGCCCCGAGGGCCATGGCCAGGGAGGCGACGTCACTCAGCATGTGACCGGCATCGGCGAGCAAGGCGAGGCTGTCGGTGAGGAGACCGCCGACGACCTCCAAGCCCGTGAACGAAGCCGTGAGGACGATCGCAACGATCAACGCCCGACGTCGATCAGCCATCCCTGAGTTGTGGTCGTGTCCGCTCATGAAGCGGGCGCGGGACACCGGGCGGGAGCGGGAGCAGGTGCGAAGTCCCCGAGCCCCAGAGATTCCAACGTCTCCTGAGTACGGTACCCCCGGGCAGTCCACCCCATGAGAGCGTAGAACTCACTCAGCATCGGGGCAAGATCGACCCGCGATCCGACCGATGGGCCCGCGGCCACTTGTGTATCCGTGAAATAGGCCGGCAGCGTATCGTCCTCGGGCGAGGCGCCGAAGACGAAGTTCAGAAGACGCTCTGCGTTCACGATGCGCTCGCCCACCGTGAACAGGCCCGCGCCGGTCACGGTCCTGCCGGTGAGCCCAATGACGAGGTCGGCTTCGTTCTCGAGCCCATAGTCGTTGACGAGTTTGAGCGCCGGATCTTTCGTTTCGCGTACTCTGAAGACCCGGGGGGATCGATCTGCTTCCCCCGCGGGTGCGCAATAACGACGGCCTTGACCCGCTTGGCCCCCATGAGCGCTCCCAGACCCGTGCGACCCGCCGCATGGCCCTCTCCGGTCACGATACAGGGCCAGTGGCACCGCGCGCTCCCCCGCAGGGCCAATGAGCAGCATAGCTGCGCGAGTTCCGGCATGTATCTCTCGAAGACGGTTCGCCGTCTCCGCAGTGTCAAGACCCCACAGATCACCTGGATCTCGCAGTTCGGCAGCCGTTTCATCAACGTACAGGTACGCCGGATGAGTCACGTGGCCTCGCAGCTCGAGTGTGTCGATGTCGAGCGCCCTCCGGGCCGTGCCACAGGTGCCCCCGACGTTCGAGCTGCCGATGAATCCGGTCAACGGCGAGCGGGCGGAGAGGTGCACGCGCGATGACGAGGGAGCACCCGTTCCGGTAGGACCAGCGCCCAGGTCGACCGTGACCACTCTTCGCCCGCCTAGTCCTGCGGCACGATTTGGGTCAGCGCAGCCCGCAGAGCGACCTGAGTCTCTGGACGGATCGTATAGTAGATCCACACACCGTCGCGCCGGCCCTCGATGAGTCCCGCTTCGCGCAGCAGCTTAAGATGATGGCTCAGCGTTGGCGCCGTGATGTCGAAGGACTCGTTGATCCGGCACACGCACACCTCTTGCCGATCACAACAGCCGGGGTCCTCAAGGCCAAAGTCTTGCTTATCCGCGAGAAGGAGCATGATCCGAAACCGGATCGGATGGGCCAGCGCCTTCAGGATCCCGACGACCTGTTCGAGTGGGATTTCGCCGTTCGGATCCTGTGTCATGAGGCCCGTCGCGCCACGCTGGTCCTTGATAGCCATACCTCTCCCTCCCATGCCTCAGGCCGTCCAGGTGAGGTAGGCCGCCATCCCCACGAGAGTGGCCCCGCCGACCTTGGTGAACGCTGGAGTGAACCGAGAAAACGACCGCATGGTGCGCAGCGAGCCAGCAGCCAGCCCGATGAGGAGCAAGGGCACCCCTTTACCTAGTCCGTATAGGAACAGAAGCGCCGCTCCGCCGGCCGCATCTCCTTCGCTTGCAGCCATAGTCGCGATGACAGCGAGGACCGGGGTCGAACACGGTGACGCCACCAGAGCGAACAGCGCACCAAGGATGAACGCTCCCGGGATGCCGGCCCGCCGCGGCCGCCCCGCCCGAATGGTGAACCGGTCAAGGGGCAACTGAACCAGGCCCAGCAGATGCAGACCGAGAACCAGACACACGACCGCGAGTACATAGGTTGTCCAGCCGGCGATCAAAAGGGCGTGGCCAAGGAGTCCGGCTGCCGCACCGATCAGGGTGAAGACGGCGCTCATACCAAGGACGAAGACTCCGGAGAGCACGAGACCCTGGCGATAGCCGGCCTGTCGTCTCTCTTCGTCCCCGGCCAAAGCCGACCCGGTGACATAGCCGAAGACCGCGGGCATCATGGGCAGGACACAGGGACCGAAGCCGGCGAGCAGCCCGCCCCCGAAGGCGATGACCGGCTTGACCAGGCCGAGATCTCCGTCGCCGAGGTACTGCGCGAGCGTCTGAGTAAGACTCACTGGGCCACCAGCTGGTCGAGTTTGGCCTTGAGTTCTTCTTCGCTAAGCACACCGGTGTACGAGTCGACCACTTGGCCTGCCGAGTCCAGGAAGAATGACGTGGGGATGTACTGGAACTGGAATCGGGCCGCAAGGCGCTGGGCTGACTCGTCGTCAGTGATGGCGTTGACGAATGTGACTTTGCCTTCGTACGCCGGCAGGATCTGATCCACATTCGCCGATATCTCCACGCACGGATCGCAGGTCAAGGAGTGGAAAAGCAGGAACACGGGCTTGTCGCCCGCCTGAGCCTGCTCGAGAGCTGCCACCGCATCGCCACGCACCGCCGTGGGAGAGCCTGCGGCCACGCTAGTAGTCGTTCCATTCAGCTTGACGCCAAGGATCACGACGAAGAGAGCAACCACCACAGCGACGAGGATGAGCTGATACCGACGCCCTGCACTCGACTTGCTCCCGCGGTTCCCCTGCATCTCACTTGACACGCTCAGTCCTCCTCTAGACGTAGTTCAGACGTTGGCTCCGCGGATCAGACCACCAGGTTGAACACGTACCCGACTATCAAGATGCCGGTGGCCACCACGCCCACGAAGACCGCGATGAGCTTCGGGGTAAGCACCCGCCTAAGGATCACCATCTCGGGAAAAGAGAGTGCGATGACCGCCATCATGAAGGCGAGCACCGTCCCAAGGGCCGCCCCCTTCTCCAGCAGTGCCTGCACGATGGGGATGATGCCTGCAGCGTTCGAGTACATAGGCACCCCGGCCAACACAGCCAGCGGCACCGACCACCACGCGCCGCTGCCCATGACCGAAGCCATGAAGTTCTCGGGCACGTACCCGTGGATGATAGCCCCGACTGCGATCCCGGCAAGGACATACGGCCACACCTTGCCCACGATCTCGCGTACGGCGTCGAGTCCGGTGCGCAGACGCTCGGTGAACAGGGGGCGCTCCTCGGCGACCTCGCCGGCCATGGTCTCATACACCCATGGCTCGACTAGATGCTCCACCTTCAGGCGACCGATAACCCAGCCGGCCACGATGGCGATGAGGAGTCCCATGGTCAAGTACAGAAGAGCCACTTCCCATCCGAAGAGGCCATAGAGAAGAACCAGGGCGATCTCG
>Ga0315273_10013268_pt1 | contig 10584 bp, 7 predicted proteins | sample YL17G02_0_MG_FD_205753 | JGI IMG/M metagenome (GOLD analysis project Ga0315273, IMG submission 205753) | Sediment microbial communities from Yellowstone Lake, YNP, Wyoming, USA - YL17G02_0 | ecosystem: Environmental > Aquatic > Freshwater > Lake > Sediment | place: USA: Wyoming | collected... | reverse complement strand
GTGCGGTCATCACCGACGGCGCCCGTGCGGTGTATGCGGCAACGACTCAGAAACGCTGGAGAATCAACCCGCCCGTAGTCCCGGCCGTGAATCCCACGGGGTCCGGCGACAGTATGCTGGCCGCGATGGTGTACGGGATGGAAGCCGGCTGGCCAATGGAACGAAACCTCCGGTTCGGAGTCGCTGCCGGATCCGCAAATGCGGCACGCTGGGAACTGGCCTGCGCTTCACAGCAGGAGATTGAGGTTCTTGTTCCACATGTACATCTTGAAGAAATCTCACGAGATCATTCCTAACGCCGACATCCAACTGAAAGGTCCTTCTTATGGCAACAGTGCATCAACTTCTTGCCCAGCTTACGGCGATCGATCGATCACCATCAGGTCCCCGCGTGGAGACAACGGTCGCGCAAGAACTCCGTGCCACAGTAGCCATCAGGGCCGCCGCGCGGACGAGTCCGGGGATGGCGAGTGCGTCCGGTTCTATCCGCATTGCCGTGGTGACCGATCCGGCTCAAGTCCGTTCGCTTCATCCCGCACTGGAAAAGGCAACACACTGGATGATGTTCCGCGTTCGTGAAAATGCCGGCGCAGAACTGTGTGCGTCGCATACACACCTGCTGTATCAACTCTGGACGCTGGTTGCCGGAGAGTGGAGCGGCATGGACACGGCAGCCTTTCGGGAAGGGAAGATCGTTACGCCGACATTCAAGGGAATGCGCCCGGTGTATGATATCTTCCTGACGCAGGTTGCCCGGACAGTGCGTTTCTTCGATCGCGAAGAGCACTTCCGCACGCTCGCCCGCCTCGGTTCATCCTATGCCGAAGTCAATGGCCTGGCTTTTCCGGTACCGATCGAAACCGGCCCCAAAGGGGAACTCCTCCATCGGTTCTATACCTATTGCCCGGCACTTGACCAGTTTGTCACCAGCCGTCTGAACAAGGGCTTCTATGACAGCGATTACCTGCAGGCAAATCTTAACAACCTGAAGACCAACGCAGAACTGGCGGAAAAATACGGCCTCCTGCCGGGCATTGTCTGCTTTGAACCACGTTCTGTTCCCGATGAACTGCTCCAGCGATATCCGGTGTTACGTGGAGCACGCGTGGACCATCCTATGCGGAGTTTTCGCCCTCGCTACAATCTCTCGGTCGCTCACCCTGTGGTCCTGGAACATTACGCCGAAATGATGGAAAACCTGATGCACGAGGTTCCCCAACTGAGTTACATGTCCATCTGGTCCAATGATAGCGGTGCGGGATTCGAGTATACCAACTCTCTCTACGTCGGCAGGAACGGAGGCGGGTATCTTGTCCGCGAATGGCTTGCGGCCAAAGATATCGCAGCAGCAGCAGCCATCAATCTGGTCAGGTTCATGAAGACCCTCCGGGATGCGGGACGGAAAATCAACCCGCGCTTCCGGACGCTCATTCGCCTGGAACCGTTCTGGGAAGAACACGATCACATCTGGAAACAGCTGGAAGACGGCCTGGATGTCGAAGTGTCTTCACTGCTCACGAAAGGCTGGGACCTTGCGTACAAACACCCGAAGTACGAGGAAGTTCCGCAGATCTTCGGCACGGCTCTGTACAGCGAGTTCGAAAGACGGGAGCAGACGGTCATGCAGGACCTCGCGGGCAAGGGCTCGAGCGCGGACGTCTATTTCGTTCCGGGAATCCTTGGCAACCACGAACCGCTCATCGGTATCGCCTTCCCGCGCCTGGTGTTTCAGAAGCTGAAGGAAATGGCCGAGCGAAACGTGGATACTGCTGCGTATCAGGGTGGCGCGACGCCCCGGTCGTTTGCGCCGTTCAATATTAACCAGGAAGTGATGCGTGCTTTCCAGTTTGACCGGGCACTCGACCTGCCGGCGTTTATGCGCCGCAAGGCCGTCGAATGGATCGGCGAAGAACTCGCCGATGATCTGGTCCGGCTCTGGAATTTCTCCGATGAAGCGTATACCTTCTTCCCGATCCCGATCTGGATCTATTCCGGCTGGGGCGTCTGGTACCGCCTCTTTATCCGGCCGATCGTCCCTAACGTGGAGGCGATCTCCGAACAGGAACGCGCATACTACGAGGACTTCCTTCTCGCAACAACGCACAACCGTACCCGGGTCGATTTCCGCTATGATGTCGGGTTCGATCTGATCGAACCCCCGCGTGCGGCGCTGGCAGTCAAGCACATGGATGAAGACCTCTTCCCGTTGATGCAAAAAGCGGTGGACCTTGCCGAATCCATCCTGAAACGGGCAACAAGCGAACACGCACGTCTCTGCGCACAGGATCAACTCGACCGCACGAAAGCGCTGCTCTGCTGGTACCGCACAGAATGGGCGGTAACGGCATGGGTGGCGGGTGTGCATGGTTACCTCGACAGTACGGATCCGAAGGTCCGCCAGGAGTGCCGCGCTCTGCTCAAGAGGATGGTCATCCAGGAAATCCAGAACACAAAGGATCTGCTCCATCTCTGGGAAACCTCCACCACAAACTGGATGGTGATCTCTGAAGTCGGCGAGACCACATTTATCTACTACAAGAATCTGGGAGAGCTCCTGAAAAAGAAGATCGCGCTTATGAGCGGTCACGAAAACGACGAGCCGTACATCGATCCGAACTTCCAGTGGCGCGTGCCAGGTTTCACAACGGAGACCGTGAAATAACAGCTCCCCGTCCGCCGACTATACTCGTCGCGCCCGATTCGTTCAAGGGATCCGCGAGCGCGTCTGATGCCGCCGCCGCCATCGCGAAGGGCGTGCAGGATGTGATGCCCGACGCACGGGTGATCCTTCATCCTGTCTCCGATGGCGGTGAAGGACTGGTTGATGTGCTTGTTCCTGCGCTGGGGGGGAGGTTTGTGCTCACCGACGTCCACGGCCCGCTTCCGGGCATCGTCGTGCATGCGCGCTGGGGTCTCAGCAGTGACGGCTCGATGGCGGTGATGGAGATGGCCCAGGCGGCAGGACTCGGGCTTGTGCCGGAAGACAGACGGGACCCGAAGGTGACCACGACGTATGGAGTCGGTGAGCTGATTCGTACTGCTCTGGATTGTGGGGCACGTTCTCTTCTCCTGGGCATCGGGGGAAGCGCGACGAATGACGGGGGGGCTGGTATGGCACAGGCCCTCGGGGGACGTTTTGTGGACCGTACCGGAAAGGAACTGGCGCCGGGTGGAATCAACCTGCAGGATTTGGATGCTATCGATATTTCCGGCCTCGACGCGCGCCTCCGTTCCACATCCATCACGGTGGCATGCGACGTCCGGAACCCGCTCACCGGCCCGACAGGTGCCTCTGCGGTCTATGGCCCCCAGAAGGGAGCAACACCGGCGGATGTTGTGTTACTCGACCGGGCGCTTGCGCGCTATCGCGACAAAATCCTGGCGGCGTGCGGCGTTGATGTACAGGCGATTCCCGGTTCGGGGGCCGCAGGCGGCCTGGGTGCGGCGCTGGTGGCGTTTTGCGGTGCGCACCTGCAATCCGGGATTGATGTGGTCCTGGAGAGGACAGGTTTTGATCGACTGCTGGCCGGGGCGGATCTTGTGATCACCGGTGAAGGCCGCATGGACGAGCAAACCCTGTACGGCAAAGCTCTGGCCGGCGTGCTGCACCATGCCGGAAACCAAAGGGTTCCCGTGGCGGCCATCGTCGGTTCGCTCGGGGCCCCCCGCGAATTGTTGATCGGCCCGAAGACGTTTTGCGCGATTGAGACGCTTGTGTCTGGCACAGTAACTACCGCGGACGCAATGCTCAATGCCCCGGACCATCTCCGGCGCGCAGCTTCATCCCTGGTGCACCTCCTCGCTCGCCAGGGTATGTTCACCAATACGGCAGACTGACCCTATGATCGAAGAAATTAAAAGCGTAAACCTGCTGGACCTTGCCGTTATCGTCGGCTATCTGCTCTTGCTGACCGGAGTGGGTTTATACCTCACGCGGTTCAACAAGACCGTGGACGATTTCTTTAAGGGCGGGGGAAAGATTCCGTGGTGGATCTCCGGACTGTCCACATTCGTTGCGGGATTCTCCGCCTTTATGTTTGTTGCGGCCGCCGGGTATACCTACAAAAACGGAGCCGGCGCAATTGTTCTCTTTACTTCCGCGGTATGGGGGTATGGCCTGGGATATTTGATCTATGCGACTCTCTGGCGCCGCTCCCGCCTCTCCTCGCCAATGGAGTTTTTGTCCCGGCGGTTTTCCCAGCGCACAACATACTACTACACCCTCCTCTCCATCGTACCGGCGATCATGGGGCTTGGACTGGGCATCTACATCCTCTGCATTTTTGTCGCCTCCGCCCTCGGTATCATGTCGCTTACCGTTAACCTGGGTTTCCTCCACCTCACCGGGCTGGAGATGTCCATGATTGTCACGGGGCTGGTGATGCTGGTGTACACGAGCGCAGGCGGACTCTGGGCCGTAGTGATCACGGACGCGCTTCAGTTCTTTATCATCCTGGTCGTAAGCCTTCTGATTTTTCCCCTCTCGTTTATGGCTCTGGGAGGGGAGGGCGGCATGATGCATGGCGTGCACCGCCTCCTCACGGAGGCGCCACCCGGCTATTTGAGTCTGAACGACGTGTTCACCCGCCCCGCCTTCTACCTCGCATATCTCGTGAGTACGTTTATCGGATACAACGCCGCCTGGCACATCGGGCAACGGTACTACAGTGTACCCACAGAACGTGATGCACGTAAGATGGCGATGCTCTGTGCCGTGCTCAGCCTGATCCTTCCGTTTCTGTGGATTGCACCGACAATGGTTGCCCGAATATTGTGGCCCGACATCGGAACACTCTGGCCGCAACTCGCCGAACCCGCGGAAGCTTCATTCGTGACGCTCGCGCTGACGCTCCTGCCCAATGGCCTCATCGGGCTGACCATTTCAGCAATCCTTGCGGCAACGATGACGTCGATCGACACCCAGCTGAACTACCTTGCCTCAATCCTGGTCCGCGATGTCTACGTCCGGGTCAAAACCGAGGTGTTCCATGCTGCGCCCTCGGAACGCAGGCAACTCCTCGCCGGCCGTCTCACGGCGTTCAGCCTGGGAATCCTTGCGATCATCACAGCCATCATTGTGCAGCGTTCAAAGGGAGTCTTCGATTTTGCGCTTATGTACTATTCCTGGTTTGCTCCTTCTATGCTCATGCCGGTGATGCTGGGATTTCTTGTGAAGAAGACGCCATCATGGTCTGCGATTGCTTCCGCCACCGCGGGCCTGGTTGTCGTGCTCATCACCAATGTGTTCATCGACGTGACCCCCTATCAGTACGAAGTGAATATTTTCGGCGGCGTGGGCGTTGCAACCCTGGTCTTCTTTCTTTCGATGCTCTTCGAGGAAACGGACGCACAGGCACCGGAGCGCCAGAACCACTTTGCGGAGGACCTTTCACGACCTGCAAACGCCGAGGGTCTCGGCTGGGGGGCCAATGCGCTCTCGTCCTACAGAATCGTCGGGCTGCTGACCGCGGCTATCGGGATTTCGGTCATCGGACTCGCCCTTGTTCCTACCACATCGCAAGTACGTTTCCTGACCGTGGCGCTCGGACTGGGGACAGCAAGCCTCGGCGGCCTGATGGTCTGGTTCTTCCACCGCGAGACGGCAAAGCAGAAAATGAAGACGATGGGCAAAGGAGATGTGTCATGAGCAGGAAGGTACGCGTCAGCGCTGTCCAGCTCCCGGCGGTTATTGAGGGGACCGGATTTGCCGACAAACAACGGCGCAACCGGAGAGAGATACTTGCGGCACTCCGGACAGCCGGGGAAAGAGCATCTGACCTTGTACTGTTCGGGGAGTACTGCAATCTGCATCATCGCACCTGGTCCACGAATACACGTGAATATGTCGCCGATCCCATCCCGGGCCCGCTGACACGTTCGGTTGGCGCCCTCGCGCGCCGCCATACAATGAATGTCGCCCTCCCGGTCTTCGGGACCTGGAAAGGGGAGCTGTCCAGTCATGTGGTGCTTTTTGACCGCAGCGGAACAATTGTCGACTGCTATCAGAAGTCCCATCCCACTGAGTCCGAACAGCGTATGGGAATCCGGCCGGGCCGCGCTCTTCCCGTGTACACGCTCGACTGCGTGCGGCTGGGCATCATGACGTGTATGGATATCGAGTATCCGGAGGTCGCCCAGGTATTGATGGTACGCGGGGCTGAAATGCTCTTCTTCCCGCATGTGCAGGGGACATGGGGTGAAGTGGATTGGGAGATCCGTTACCGCGCACGGGCTGTGGATACCGGTCTGCCGGTCGTCTCCGCGTGCTACGGGTATCCGGAAGGTGCCTGGATGCCCGGCAAGGCGATCGGCCGTACCAGCATCATCGGACGTGACGGACTGGTCCTGGCAGATCTCGGGCGCCGCATCGGCATCCTGACCATGGATCTGGATCTGAAACCCGGCCGGATCACACAGTTCTTTTTCAATGAAGCACACGACCGCACAACAGCGGTCATTGCCTCCCGCCGGCCGGAATTGTATTATGACCTTGTCGACCCCCGGCCGAAAGAACTCGCACTCAAACGCATTCGATTGCACAAGAAAGGAAAGTAAGATGGCAGAACACACGCCGGTCGCCATTGTCACAGGCGGCAGCCGCGGCCTGGGGCGGGGTATCGCTGTCCGCCTTGCCGAGCTCGGATTTTCGATTGTTCTGAACTATGCGGGCAACGCGGCCGCCGCTGCCGAAACGGTCGATTTCTGTCGCTCGCGGCAATCGCAACTGGACCAGCGTTTTATCCCGTTCCAGGCGGATATTTCAATGCAGGACCAGCGGCTCCGTTTGATCGAGCAGACGCTGGATGCGCTTGGACGCATCGATGTGCTGGTAAACAACGCAGGCATCGGCCCACAGGTGCGGGCCGACGTCACCGAAACGACACTGGAGTCGTTTAACCATGTGCTACGCGTAAATCTGGAGGCGCCATTTTTCCTGACGCAGGCTGTCGTCCGCTATTGGCTGGGCCAGCAACCCGAGGCCATACTCCCGCACGGGTTCAGCGTGGTGAATGTCTCCTCCATCTCGGCGGATACCGCCTCTCTTAACCGGGGAGAATACTGCATTTCAAAGGCCGGCCTTGCCATGGTCACACAACTCTGGGCCGTCCGGCTGGCATCATCCCGCATCCATGTCTTTGAACTCCGCCCCGGTATCATGGCCACCGACATGACAAGCGGGGTGAAAGAGAAATATGACCGTATGATGGGAGAAGGGCTCGTGCCACAGAACCGCTGGGGCCAACCCGACGACGTCGGCAAAGCGGTCGCGGCTCTCGTGAGCGGAGCATTCCCGTACTCTACAGGTGAAGTCATCTACCTGGACGGAGGTATGCACCTCCGGCGGCTGTAAATGCCACGAAGACGCCGGGTCTCTTCTTCGCGCCTGTTGACGCCACCCGGCTATATGTTGAGTGTTCCCTGGACTCAATTCTGAGCTGGGGCGTACATTCCATCACAAGACCCATCCCACGCCAATGATGCACATCGACAATACACTGACGCCGTCCGGCCTGCAGGCGCAACTGCTCAGCCTGTTTGATCTTTCGGCCTGGAAAATTCAACTCCTTCAACGCACATGGGAGCCCTCTCGTGGTACGCCGGTCTTCACCGTGAACGGCAAGTATACGTCTCGCGGGTGGACGGAATGGACCCGGGGATTCCAGTTTGGGTCCGCCATTCTGCAATTCGATGCCGGCGGCGGGAACGAATACCTCGAGATCGGGCGGAAAGCCACACTCGCGTACATGGCGTCCCATGTCAGTCATATCGGCGTGCACGACCACGGTTTCAACAACATCAGCACGTACGGTAATCTGTTACGCCTGATGCGCGAAGGCAGAATCCCCGAAAATTCATGGGAACAGGCTTTCTATGAACTTGCGCTCAAAGTAAGCGGAGCAATCCAGGCGGCACGCTGGACAGACATCGGCGGGGGAAAAGGATATATCTACTCGTTCAACGGTCCGCATAGCCTCTTTGCTGATACAATCCGTTCGCTCAGGGTCCTCGCTGTCGCGCATCAGTTGGGACATTCGCTCATGGGAGAGAAAGACCGGAAGATTTCGTTGCTGGAACGCCTTCTTCGACACGCAGAGACAACCTCGACGTATACTGTCTACTTCGGGGAAGGTCGTGATGCCTATGATGTGCGCGGACGCGTTGTGCATGAATCCATCTTTAACACGAATGATGGATCATTCCGGTGCCCGAGCAGCCAGCAGGGATACTCGCCGTTCACCACATGGACACGGGGGCACGCGTGGATTTTGTGCGGATATGCGGAGCAGCTGGAGTTCCTTGCCGGACTCGAGCCGTCGGCATTCCCCGCGGAAAACCCCCGGGAACAGGTCCTCCGGTTATTCCGGCGTACAGCTGAAGCGGTCGCCGATTTCTATATCGAACAGACACCGGTGGATGGGATTCCGTACTGGGATACCGGAGCACCCGGGCTCGCGCACATGGGTGACTACCTGTCCCGTCCGGCGGATCCGTTCAACGAATTCGAACCGGTGGATAGTTCTGCGGCGGTCATCGCGGCACAGGGCCTGCTGCGTTTGGGTAACTATCTCCAGGCCGGCGGTGAAGAGAAATCCGGAAGGCGTTATGTACAGGCGGGTCTTACGGTCTTACAGCACGTCTTTTCCGAACCGTACCTCTCGACACGCGAAGACCATGAGGGACTCATCCTCCATGCGGTCTATCATCGACCAAATGGATGGGATTGTGTGCCGCCCGGGAGACGAATCCCGTGTGGTGAAGCCACGATGTGGGGAGACTATCATGCGCGTGAGGCGGCGTTGATGGTGCTCCGGATGGCTCAGGGCGGACCGTACTACCGGTTTTTCTAAAAGTGTATCCGAGTACTGCGTTTAGGAACACGCCGCAAAAAAAGCCGCCAGGTTGTCGATTGGTGCCGCGGCCGGGATGTCGCATCCTGACGAAATCACGAAGTTCTTGTGGTCTGCCGTCGCCGCCAGCAATCCGCGCGTTCGCCCGTCGACCTCCACCGGGGAGGAGTTCACAAACACCTCCGAGGGGTCAAGATTTCCGCACAGAATCACGTCGTCCGGAACTTTCTCCAGCGCCGCAGCAATATCCATCGGCTTTCCGAAGTGTAAGATACGTGCACCCGTAGCCAGCTTGGCCTGGAGGTGGCCAAGACGCGCGGCGCAGTTGTGCAAAACTATCTGGAACTGCTCGTCATCAACAGCCTCCACAATCTCACGGATATACGGCGTCGAGAACTGCATCACCGAGGCGGGGGACATCAGTCCGGCCGTCGGTTCGGCCATGACCACTCCATGCGCGCCGGCGGTCTTGAACGCCAGGGCATACTCGCGGAGGTAGTCCGTGACTTTGCGCAGCAGCGCATGCATCGTTTCCGGCTCGCCAGCCGTTTCAGCGAGTGCTTCGCTCACACCGAAGAGTCGTCCTGCCAGCGAAAACGGGCCGATCATTCCTCCCAGCACGAGCGATTCGTGAACCTGTTCCCGCAGGGCGCGGATGGTATGAAGATAGACCGTTGAACGTTTCTTGCCGACGTGCGGGATCCGGAGGGCGTTGACTGAATGCGCATCGGTCACCAATCGTCCAGTCACTGTTGGCACTTCCCAGTCAGCCACCAGAATTGTTGCACCAAACTCCTCCGCTTCAACGCTCAGATCCATCGCCGACATGACAAACGGCGTCTTGAATTTCTTGTGGATCGCCAGTTGTGCTTCAACCTGGAGGGCGGTGTCGGAGACCATTCGTGCGACGGTAGTGCCCGTGAGCCCTGCACCCGGAAATGTGAGAACCGGCATAGCAAGGCGTCGCGGAGAGGAGAGGATGGTGTCGGAAAGGACTGACATTGTGGTCGTTTCCTGATATAATTGCAGAACGGGTCTTGCGGGTCCTGTGCCACAGCGTGAGCCTCACGTGCCTCACCCCCCGGGCTGAGAATCCGGAAAAAACATTTCCTCCACATACGTGTCCTGAAAATCGGGCAGCTCGCTGAGCGTCACATGTGTGATCCGGCTCGCGAGCGTTTCGAAAACCGCAGGGTCTAAAACCAGCGCCATTTTTGCGCCGAGCAGGGCGGTGTTGCCCGCCGGATGGATCTGGTTTGCCTCAAACGGCAGAAGCCCAATACGCTGCGCGCTCGCGGTGTTAATATAGTTGCCGAAGGCACCCGCGAGGTTCACAGTTGTTACGTCGGCGATTGCGGTATGTGTCTCGCGCAGGAGCAGCCGAACACCTGCGGCAATCGCGCCTTTTGCAAGTTGCAGCTCGCGTACATCCGTTTGGGAGATCTTTACGGGCGGGCAGAGCATCAGGGATGGTCCACCGTCGGCAAATCGCCCGTTCGGGCGGACCAGGCCGAGGTTGAGTGCGCCTGCTACTGCGTCCACCAGCCCGCTGCCACAAATACCGCGGGGCGGTACATTGCCAAGCACGCGGCACGACAATCGTCCGTCCAGGATATCCACAGCGGCAACAGCGCCGGTTGCCGCGCGCATGCCCATATAGATACGTGCACCCTCGAACGCCGGTCCTGCCGCAGTAGACGCGCAGATGAGACGGTCAGCGTTCCCCACAACAATC
>Ga0315273_10013267_pt1 | contig 10584 bp, 6 predicted proteins | sample YL17G02_0_MG_FD_205753 | JGI IMG/M metagenome (GOLD analysis project Ga0315273, IMG submission 205753) | Sediment microbial communities from Yellowstone Lake, YNP, Wyoming, USA - YL17G02_0 | ecosystem: Environmental > Aquatic > Freshwater > Lake > Sediment | place: USA: Wyoming | collected... | reverse complement strand
ACAAGTCGCCGCGCCGATAGCCGAGTTCCCGAAGAATCCCTTCTGGAAGGCCATCGAGGTGCCGAGCGACCGCAATGTGTCGCGGCCCGATCTCCTCTTCGGCCACCGCCTCTGGTATCGCACGCGGGTGAAGGTGCCGGAGTCGTGCGCGGGGCGGTCCTTCTTCCTCGTGTTCCCGGAGAATAACCTCAACACGACGGTCGTTGTGAACGGGGTCTATTGCGGCTTCTTCAAGAGCCCCTTTGCGCGGTTCGATATCGACGTGACGAAGGGCATCAAGCCGGGCGTCAACGAGGTTTGGGTTGGCATCCGCGACGCCTACTACGGCTATGCGTTCAACCCGAACGATCCGATGAAGCTGCGGAGGGCGTTCAACTATCCGCTCTCGGTCACGGGCCGCGGCTTCCAGACGCTCTCGTATCCCGTCTGGAACCATTTCCAGTCGGGCATCCTGGTGACGCCGGAGCTGGTGGCCGCGGGGCCAGCGTACGTGAGCGACGTCTTCTGCAAGCCGCTGGTGCAGAAGAAGGAGCTGGCCCTGGAGGTCACGCTCCGGAACCCGGCGAAGAAGGAAGTCTCGGGTGAGCTGGTTTGCGAGGTCATCCCCGTCGAGAAGATACGGGCTGAAGCCCGCACTACAAAAGGCGGCTCAGCAGGAGCTTCGCCCTCCCATACAGAGAAGCCCTTCTCGCCGAAGCTCTTCACCCTCCCCGCGGGTGGCGAGCAGACGCTCCAGCTCTCAGCGATCTGGCAGACCGCGAAGCTCTGGTGGCCCGACGACCCGAATCTCTACCTCCTGCGGGCGACCGTGAGGGTCGACGGCAAGGTGGTGGACGTTTCGGACACGCGGTTCGGCTTCCGCGAGTGGACGTGGGAAGGGCGCGACTTCAAGCTCAACGGCGTGGTCTGGCGGGGCTGGGCCGACTGCTTCACCGCCCCGACGAAGGAGGCCTGGATCGACTTCTACAAGAAGAACAATGAAACGATGATGCGCTACTGGGGCACCCGCTGGCAGGGACTGCCGTCCGAAGAGACGCTCAACTTCATGGACGAGAACGGCGTCGTCGTCCGCCGCTCGGACATCTTCGACGGCGAGGCCATCGGCTACATGGCCATCGAGCAGGACCCCGATCTCAAGAAGAAGTACAACTCCGAGATCAAGATGGACCTGATGGAGAACTGGCGCGACCACATCGTCGCCCGCGTCAAGGGCGAACGGAACCATCCGTCGGTGATGATTTGGTCCATCGAAAACGAGTGGCTCTACATCAACTGCATCAACCTTTACGGCGGGCTGATGGACAAGTTCGAGGCCGCCGTGAAGGACGTCGCGGACGCGGTCCTGGCGGTTGATCCGACGCGTCCGACGATGAACGACGGCGGCGGGGCGCACAAGAACAACGCGATGCCTGTCGCGGGCGACCACTACGTCGTCGGCCCCTACCACGCCTATCCCGCCCTGGCCTACGAGCCGAACACCAAGGGCGGCGGACGCGGCCGCTGGGAGTGGGACATGAAGCGCCCACGCTTCATCGGCGAAGAGTTTTACATGACGGGCAACGACCCTGGCCTGTCCTACTTCGGCGGCGAAGAGGCGTTCCAGGGCAAGGCGGCGACCCGTCCCGCGTGCAGCCTCATGTGCCGCATGCTCCACGAGGGCTATCGCTGGTCGAACCAGAATGCCTGGCACCTCTGGCTCGGGCAGAACGACGCGCCGGGCCAGTACGTGTCGTTCGCGCCGCGGGCCGTCTTCTGCCGCCAGTGGGGCTGGACGTTCGGCTCGGGCGAGAAGGCGAAGCGCACGTTCGGCGTCTTCAACGACTCGCGGTTCGAGGATCCCATCTCGTTCACCTGGACCCTCACCGTCGGCGGCAAGCAGGCGGGGACGAACACGAGCGAGCACAAGCTCGCGGGCGGCACGGCCGACAAGTTCGACACCGAGGTCCCGATGCCCGCGGTGGAGAAGCGCGAGGAGGGCGAGATGGCGCTCGTTCTGACCGCCGGCGGCAAGGAGGTCTTCAAGGAGATCAAGCCGGTCTCCGTGCTGCCCAAGCCGGCGGTGACCGCGAAGCTCGACGCGAAGGAATTCCTCGTTTATGATCCGCAGGGAGCGGCCATCGCGTTCCTCAAGAGGCTGGGCGTCGCCTTCACCGCGCTGGACGATCTCAAGACGCTGCCCGAGACGGGCCGCGTGCTCCTCATCGGCAAGGACGCCATCGACGCGGCCGAGAGCACGTCAAGCCGCCTGGCGGCCTGGGCGCTCGGCGGACGCCGCGTCGTCGTCCTCGAGCAGAAGAATCCGCTGCGGTTCCAGGCCATCCCCGCCGACATGGAGCCTGACACGAACGAAGGCAGCACCGCCTTCGCCGAGGACCTGAGCCACCCCGCGCTCCGCGGCCTCCAGCACCGCGACTTCTTCACGTGGGCGCCGGGCGACGTCGTCTACCGCAACGCCTACAGGCGGCCGACGCGCGGCGCCCGCTCGCTCATGCAGTGCCACGTCCAACTCGGGAACTGTGCGCTCGCCGAGGTGCCCGTCGGCGATGGCCTCATGCTCCTCTGCCAGCTTGTCCTGGGCGAGAAGCTCGACTCCAATGCCGTGGCGCAGAGCCTGCTCGCCAACCTGATCGACTACGCGGCGACGTATCGCCTGGAATTCCGCGAGGTCGCCACTTGCATCGAGGGCGACCCCGAGTTGGCAAAGGCGCTCGACGCGATCGGCGTCCAATACAAGACGGCCAGCGATCCGCTTGCCGCTACGAGCAAGCCCGACGCGAAGATCGCCCTCGTCGCCGCCACGCCCGCAAACCTCAAGACCCTGGCCGACAACCTGGCGAAGGTCGACGAGTTCACGAAGGCTGGCGGCTGGCTCATCCTCCACGGCCTCACGCCCGAGGGGCTGGCGGACTACAACAAGCTCGTGGACTTCGACCACATGATCCGTCCCTTCCGCCGCGAGCGGGTCGGGTTCCCTGCCGTCCGCAGCCCGCTGATGGCGGGCCTGACGCTGAGCGACGTCGTGCTTTACTCGTCCGAGCGGATCTTCCCGTGGACCGAGGGCAACTACGTCGCCAGCGACACGTTCAGCTTCGTCGTGGACTACGAAGACATCGCCCCGTTCGCGGAGTTCACGGGCTACGACTTCGAGCACCCCGACCGGAATTCCTCGAACCTGGTCAACGGGATGGTCTCCGCCGACGGCTGGAAGTACATCGTCAACCGTCAGGCTCCTGAGAACGGGCCTCTCGACCTCCCGCTGCCGTTCCCGAAGGAGGTCGAACTGGTCGAGATGGAGTGGATCGGCAACACCTTCTACTACCCCGTGACCAAGGTGCAGCTCTTCTTCGACGGCGACGCGGCGAAGGCCGCGACGTTCAAGACCCAGCCCAACAACGACCCGCAGACCTTCGAGATCGCCCCGCCGCTGAAGGGCAAGGCCCTCACGCTCCGCCTCGCCGAGTGGGAGAAGATCCCCGGCAAGACGGCCGTGACCGGGCTCGACAACATCCGGCTGAAGGCCAAGCGTTCGCCGGAGTTCTACCAGCGCGTGAAGCCGATGCTCAGCATCGGCGCGATGGTGCACTACCCGCGCGGCGCCGGCGGCATCGTGCTCTGCAACATCCTCTTCAAGGAACGCGAAGACGTGCCCGCCAACGCGGGGAAGAAGCGCAACATGCTCGCCGCCATCCTGCGGAACCTCAAGGCGCCGTTCGCCGGCGGCCGCAGCATCATCGCGGGGGCGAACCTGCTCTACGAGCCGATCGACATCGGCAAGCAGGCCACGCAGTTCCGCGACGAGAAGGGCTGGTTCGGCGAGAAGGCGTTCACGTTCAAGGACCTTCCGACCGGCCGCCAGACGCTCGCCGGCGTGCCCTACGAGATCTACGAGTTCCGCACGTCGCCCGTCCCGACCGTCCTGATGCTCGCGGGGCCGGGCGTGCCGAACAAGCTGCCGAGCGAGATCCGCGGCATCCCCGTCGGCCGGAAAGCCGACGCCCTCTTCTTCCTCCTCGCCGCCCGCATCGACCAGCGCCGCGACCAGCGCGAGCTGAAGGACCGCAAGCAGTTCGAGCTGGCCCGCTTCGCCGTCACCTACGCCGACGGCAAGACCGAAACCATCCCGGTCTACTCCGAGACCGACGTCGAGAACTACAAGCAGAAGGAGCCGAAGCCCATCCCCGGCGCCCAGATCGCCTGGACTCGCCCCTACCCGGGCACCGAGTGGTCTGCGGTGGCCTATTCGAAGCAGTGGAACAATCCGCGGCCCGAGGTCGAGATCAAGAGCCTCGACCTGCTCCCTGGCGAGCCCCGCCGCGGAGTGCCCGCGCTGCTCGCGGTCACCGCGGCGACGGGGAAGTAGGAACAAATGGTGCCCTGATCAGGTGACGACTTGCCACTTCATTGGAGGATGGCAGGGCATGGATAGAAGCCAACTCAAGTTCCGACGGAACTGCATCTACTGCTTCAAAGGTGGCAGACAGTCTAGGGAGCATGTTTTCCCTCGCCCCCTGGGCTACAAGCTGCCGATTCGCATGGTCTGCAAGAAGTGCAATAATGCTTTGGGCCATCTGGACAATGCTCTCGGGTCCGACTATTGGATTGGGCTTCATCGGGGTAGGGGCATTGGAGACCCGTCGAAGTCGCCCTTCCACCGCATCCAGAAAGGGACTGACGGGAAGCTGCAGCTAGTGGATCCCTATACGGACAAGGCAAGCTGGCGTCCCGTTGGCAAGGCCGCCTTCGAACTCATGGCGTTCTTCGTCCAAGAGGAGATCTTCACGGAAGCCTTTGACGAATGGAGGGCATTCATCCGCTTCGGGAAGCCCGATCTCTCTGACCAGGGAAGACGGCCGTTTGCGATGTTCAGAGCTTCCCTCGCGCCGAACAAATGGAGGAACGTCCACACTGTCACCCTGGATCGACTCAAGGGAGATTCGCTCCTTTGGCTTTCGATCTATGGCAGCTACGAGTTCTACTGCCGGTTCGGGTTACCGAGCAGCGGTCTTGGACCCCGCCAGATCCTCACGGTGGATTTGGAGAACGACAGAGATCTGCTTTGGAGGCAGTCAGACCCGAAGGCTGTCCCTGAGGTCTCGCGAAGGATCAGGGCAGGAAAGGGACCGCAAACCTTGACGGCACCCTGGCCCGCCTTGCCGGTGGTTTCGTTTCTTAAGCGGACGTGGCTGCCTGGCTCCTCTGGCACATGATCTTCATCCACCAAGAGAAGATGAAGGGATAGCCATGCCAAGGGACAGAATCGTTGAGGAGATGCGGCGGATCAAAGAGCAGCACGCCGCCAAGTACAACTACGACATCGACGCGATGGTCGAGGCCCTCCGTGCCGAGCATAAGCGAAGCGGGGCGAAGATCGTCTCGTATGCCCGGAAGAGGCCGGCCGTCCCCGTGGGCAGCAAGACCCGGTGAACGGACCTTCCTGTTCTGGGTCAGGCACCCGTGCGGAGCGGAGGCGCGAAATGAGGGAACGGATGGTGGATGCGGAGGTGACCTTCACCATCATGCTGCGCGGCAAGCTCTACGTCATTGAGCACGTTCCAGCCCGCGTGTGCAAGGAGACCGGCGAGGAGTGCTTCGCCCCGGAGACGGTCGAGCGCATTCAGGCGCTGATCCGCGGCAGGAAGAAACCCGACCGAGTCCTTCGGACGCCGGTGTACGAGTACGCCTGATCCAATTGCGCCAGTCGCATGGGGTGTTGCGGAATGCAGCTGTCGATCAAGGACCTGCCGGAGCGCGTTGCCGCAGAGCTAAGGCGGCGGGCGGCAGAGCACCAACGCTCGGTGGAGGACGAGGCGGTGGCGATTCTCGGGGCCGCTCTCGGGAGAGACGGCCAGCTCACCATCAGCGAGTTGTACGCAAGAGCGCAGCAGTCGGGGCTTCGATCGCCCGCGGAATCGGCGGCGATCATCCGGCAGGACCGCGACTCCGGCCATCATCGTTGATGCCTTGGCCTTCGGCGCGGTGAACAGCCTTCCGGAGCAGAAGGGCTACGGCCCGCCGGTCATCTGCACCCCCGACGAGTTGATCGGAGAACAGCCGTGCCCCGCGACCCAATCGTCGAAGAGATGCGGCGGATCAAGGAGGAACACGCCGCGAGGTTCAACTACGATATTGGGGCCATGGTGAAGAGCCTTCGGGAGGAGCAGAAGCGGAGCGGCGTAAAGGTTGTCTCCTACGCCCGCAAGAGACCGGCTGCATCCTCAGGCCGCAAGACCCGCCGTGCCCTGCAGGAACACCCGATCGCGGACGAACAGCCGGCCCGGAGGGTGCAGGATCGATGGCCCGTGGTGTTCACGGCCCACTCGCGGCACACGGCCTTCATGAAGCAGCATATCTGCCTGTTCGTTCTACGGCAGAAGCACGTCCCCATCAACCCGTTCATGAGCTTTGAATACTCCCTGCTGGACACGGTTCCTCGCGACGATGTGCGGAGGGGGAACAACAGTTGCGTGCATGTGGCTGACGAGGTCTGGACGTTCGGCATCGTCGCGGATGGCGTCCTCAAGGAGATCCGCCTCGCAAGGAAGCTTGGGAAGAGAGTGAGGCATTTCTCCCTGGGCACGACGCTGGAGTCCATTCGCGAAATCTCGCCCGACGAGCTTCAGTACGAGGAGGGAGTAGCGCACATTGAGTCCCTCGAAAGACCGTAGGCCTTCTCATGGCCACGCCGTCCGGCCGGAGCGGTCCGCCCCGCCTGACTCCGAGTGTGGATCGTTCGCCGTGTGACTCACCTGCGCCGTGTGACTCACCCATGCGGAGTGAGTCACACGGGGGCCGGTGATCCGCACGGCGCCGAGCGCTCGCTCTCCAGTCTTGCGCACCTCGTTGCGCGCCATATTGAGCCACAAGTGCTGAAGCACCACGGGCTGGCAGGATTCTGCGGCTTTTTTTCGACTCGGCCCTTAATTCTTCGGGGGGTCATGTCGTTGTACTGTTGGGGGGTGCGAGTCGAGTGCCTGAGAGCCAGGGCATGGCCGTCGCCGTAAGTCCTGAATTCTCCGTCGAGCAGGCCTCGGGCCGACTTTTTTGCGCAAGATTCCGGATTCTCAGCGCACATTTTGGGGGGGAATTGTCGTTAGTACTATAGAGGGAGAGTGGTCCGATCTGTGACGGGCCGCGCGCGGGCGACGTAAGTCTCGAATTCCTCGTCGGGCGCTCCCGGGCCGACTTTTTTCGTGAAGATTCCGAAATCGGGGCCTGTTTTTTCGGGGGGTCGCGTCGTTGTACTGGTGGAGGTGTCGTGTGGAAACAGGGGGGCCGCCGCGATGGATGAAACCAACGGACGGAAAGGACGCCCCTCGTGTCCCGGTGCCCCCAATGTTGCGCGGGGACACATCGCGCAAGATTGAGCCACATTGAGCAACATTGGGTAAAACAGGCGTTTACGCCTGCAAACCCAATGTTGCGCGGGCCCGCCGACGCGCAACATTGAGCTGCGAGGGCCACAGGTCGGCCATCTTGCCGATGTCCGGGTGCCTTTGGGTGGCTTCGCTGGAGCCAGAGACGCCCGGGCAGGCTCGAACGCGGCCGAAGTACACAAGAGGAACCCCACGAAGAGGGAACAGACCGGTGTGCTGCGCGGCGCTTGACCCCCGCAATCGGCCCTGCTAGAATCGCCGCGGTGCGGGGAGATGGTGTTTGCGCGCCGCGGCGGTCCCGGCACGGAGGCAGGATGCTCGGGCGACAGCTCACCCAGTCGCGAGTTCTGCGTGCAGGTTTGCACGCCCTACATTCCAGCGCTCTCGCGCTCTTGCTCCTGACGGCGACCGCGTTCGCGGCGGAAGTTCCCACCGATATCACGCAAGTCCTGGAAATCCGCGACGGCTGGGAGTACGGCGTCGCGCCCGATCCTCTGGCGCTGGACCGTCAGCCCGAGACCTGGCAGGGGGCCACGCTCCCGCGCGAGCTGGGCACGGAGCCGTGCGGGTTCTTCCGCGCGACGTTTCCCGTCCCCGCCGCCTGGTCGCGGCAGCGCATCGCGGTGGTGATTCGCGCACGGTCGGGGACCGTCTCCGCCTGGCTTAACGGCCAGGCGGTCGGCGCCCGGCCCGCGACGGCGCTCGACTTGCGCCTGGATGTGACCGGCGCAGTTCGGCCGGGCGCGGCGAACACGGTGCTCATCGCGATCTCTGCGCCGGGCACAGCCGACCGCGGGGCACTCGATGCCTGCTGGCTGGAGGCGACGGCGGCCGTCGGCGTCTCGCGCCTGGTGGCCTCGACGCTCTGCCTGCCCGAGGACGCGGTGATCGACGTCCGCGTCGACGTCGCCAACCCGACGCCCGACCGGTTCGAGGGCCGCGTCGAGCTGGCGCTCGAACCGGCCGTCCAGGAACGCGGGCGGAACGACGTCTGGCGGCGCCAGAACGACATCCGCATGGAGCCCGGCCAGACCGCAACGTCGGTCCAGTCCTACGAGATCGAGCGGCCTCGGCTCTGGCGGTTCGACGATCCGTTCCTCTATCGCCTCACGGCGACGGTGCGGACTCGGGAGAACGAGGCCATCCACACGGCGAGCCGCCTCGTCGGCCTTCGCTCCACGGAAGTGGTCGATGGGCGCTGGCTGGTGAACGGCGACTGGCTGCGGCTGGCGGGCCTCGCGGTTCGCGTGCCCGGCGCGACGCTGCTCGGCGTCCAGTCCGGGCAGGCGAGCGCGGCGGCGGAACGCGTCGCGTCGGTCCGCGACCTCCCGGAAGTCCTCGATTTCTGCGATGCGCAAGGCATCGCCGTCCTTCTCGATGCTCCCGCCCACGGCGACGGGACGCCGGGCTGGCGCGAGGCGCTGAGCGACCTGGCGGAAGCCGCCGCCTCGCACCCGTGCGTCTGGGGCTGGGCCGTGTGCGGCGAGTCGGAGGCATATCGGCTGGCCGTGGAGCACGTGCGCGCCCTCACGCCCCGCCTCCCGGTCGGGTGCCCTGTGCCCGACCTGCCGACCGAAGCCCAGCCGTTCGACTTCGTGGTCGACCGCTATTCCACCAAGGCCGACCGCCAGGACAACGACGGCTACGGTCGCCGGCTGGACGACCTGCTGCGCGACGCGGGCGGGAAGCCGGTCATCGCCCTCGACCGCATGGCCCCCGAGCAGCCGGGCGACCGCGACGGCGTCCTCCGCTCGCTGGCCCATCGCCGTGGCGAGGCAGGCCGCCGTCCGGCGGTTGCCATGCTCCTGTTCGATCCCGAATCGATGGCCGGCAGAGCCGAGCCGCCGCGCCCGCAAGGCGGCTCCGCCGGGACAGACGTGCTCGGACTGCTCGGAGCGGCGCTGCGCGCGAGCGTGCCGCGGGCCGAGCGCGACGACGCTCTGCTGCGCCGCGTCGAGCAGGACGTGTGCGTCTTCGCGCTCCGCCCGCCGGGCCACGAGGCAAGGCGGGACGGCAACGCCTTCGTCGTGAAGACCCGCTTCGAGGTCTGGCCGGAATCGCCGGTCGCCCAGCGGATTCCGTGTTACTCGCTGAGCGGCTACCGGTTGGCCTGGCATGCCGCGATGGGCACCGCGCCCACGGCCTCGGGCGTGGTTCCCCTCAGAACCGTCCGCCCGCGCTCGCTCGATGGCGGCCCCGAGCCGGCCCGCGGCGAGTGCGAATGGCGGCTGGACAAGGCGGGAACCGTCGAACTGACCATCGAGCTTCAGAACGCCGCGGGACGCGTCCTGCGGTCCGACCGCAGCACGCTCACCCTGGGGCTGAAGCCGGACGGGAACGTAGACCTCCGCGTCGAGCCGCCGAAGAAGACCGAGACGCAGGCCACGCCGCCGGCCCCCGCCGTTCGGCCCGAGGCCGTCCTGATGCTGGACGTCGCCCCGTACTTCAACAACGACGGCCTCTCATGGAAAGCGAATCCCACGGACGGCAACTTCGACCTCTCGGGCTACCGCAATGGGGCGAACTTCATCGCCGACCTGCTCCCGAAGGGCGACGCCCCGGTCGAGGTCCCCGGCCGCCCCGGCCTCGTCTTCCGCTTCCCGAACAAGGACGACCGCCGATCCAACAACGTCCTCTGCGATGGCCAGCGGATTCTGCTGCCGCAGCCGCGCGAGGCGTTCGAGGCCGCCTGGTTCCTCGGCGCCTGCCACGGCGGCTCGAAGGCCGCGCTCCTGCGGATCGAGTACGAAGACGCCGACGGCCAGGGCGAGTTGCGGCTCACCGACTGGCTCGCCAAGCCCCCCGGCGCCGGCGAGGCCGACGTCCTCCGCCTCCCCGCCCGCCACACGTTCGACGGCAAGGAAGAGCCGAAGGAGTGCGGGATGGTCGCCTGGCGCGTTCCCCTGGATCCGCGCCGCAAGTTGGTCGCGATTCATCTGCCCCGTGAGCGGGGCATGCATGGGTTCGCCGTGACGCTGATACGCTCTGGCGCCAAGTAGAATGGGCCTCGGAGTCGGCGCATGGCCGTTTACCGGAAACCGCGCGATGCTGATGCAAGAGCGGGTCTCTTCACTGAGTGAGCTGCCTGCCGTCACGAGGCGGGTGGACCTCACCTTCAAGCACAACCTCGCCAACGGCCGCCACGGTTGGCTCCGGCTGACTCCGGCCTACTCCGTCCGGATCGTGGAAGGCATCCTCGCCCGCGCGCAGG
>Ga0315273_10013266_pt1 | contig 10585 bp, 7 predicted proteins | sample YL17G02_0_MG_FD_205753 | JGI IMG/M metagenome (GOLD analysis project Ga0315273, IMG submission 205753) | Sediment microbial communities from Yellowstone Lake, YNP, Wyoming, USA - YL17G02_0 | ecosystem: Environmental > Aquatic > Freshwater > Lake > Sediment | place: USA: Wyoming | collected... | reverse complement strand
AGTGCTTCCAGTATTCCCTGCTGTATTTTTCTCCGGCGAGTTTTCCTGATCCGTACGGTGAGTTGGTAAAACCGTTATGTCCTGAAACATCCGTATCTTCGTTGAATCCTTTCCGCAGTTTTTTGTTTTTATAGAGATAGCGTGTTTTCGTTTCGGTGATGGAAAATTCATTTATTGCATCGCTGTAGACTTTATTTGATGAAGCGAAAATGACAGGGATATTCCCATGCGTTTTGGCGTATTCCAAAATATGCATGTGCCCCAAAACATTACACATAAAATCGTACATCGGCTCTTTGATGGATAAAGGAATTGCAGGATTTGCAGCTAGGTTAAAAATACAATCTATGCCTTTGGGAATGTGATGAAAATCCTCCTCACACCGCACGTCGCCGTGAAGAAAAGAAAAGTTTTTGTGAGAATTTAATATAGAAAGGTTCTCAACAACACCTGATCGTGAGAGATTGTCAAATGCAATCACCCGGTATCCGCGGGACAAAGCAGTCAGACAAATATTGGTTCCGATAAAACCGACGCCGCCGAAAATGAGAATTTTCATAATTTCGCCCTAGTCTACCACGAAAAACGCAAAACAAAAAGAGTGAATATGAAAAATATTTCTTTGCAATAAGATAGTATTGGTTGCGAAACGGATGGAAACTTGCTACGGTATGGGCTACTGGTATGAAATGGAATAGACAAACATCTATATTTCTTTTTTTAGGAATACTTTTCAATCTTCCGCTCATGATCCCCCTCCTGCCTAAAACGATTGCACTTGGATGGGATATGGGTGCGCATCTCACCCGCACATGGGCGCTTCACCAAGCGTTAATCGACGGTTCCTTTCCTCCCCGGTGGTCTTCTTACTTAGCATTTGGATACGGATCACCGGTCCTTATGTTTAACTGGTCGCTTCCGTATTATCTCGGAAGCCTCTTTATTCAATGCGGAGCACCACTTTTTAGCGCATATCATGGAGTAGTTGCGGTAACAATTATTGCGTCGTTTCTATCTATGTATATATTCCTTTTATATCTGGCTCCTCCGTTATGGGCATTTATCGGAGCGATCTTTTTCTCCTGGGCTCCGTACCGGTTCAATGTCAACTATCTCCGGAGCGCCATCGGAGAAAATACAGCGGTGATATTCTGGCCAATCATCTTTCTTTCAGCACTTTTTCTTTTTACCAAAGCGTACCGGAGGGGATTTCTCATGGGAAGCGCTGCATTCGCATTATGCCTGATTTCCCACCAGGTATTGTTTCTTATGATTTTGCCGGTCTTTCTCCTCTTTATCCTCCTTCGCTATGTTCAGACAAAAAATCATACCGCGGCGCTCTTGAGTATCGGCACTATACTTGCTGGTCTTCTCTTTACCTCATACTTTTGGATTCCGGCTTTTTTTGAAAAAAATTCTATTGGTTTTTCATCAATCCAACTCCTGTATCAAAGCAATTTCCTCACATGGAAAACATTGGTAAGCCACCCGCTATTTGCCGCATTTGGTCAGGAACCGTGGCTCCTTATGTATGCAATCGGATGGCCTCAGATAAGCGTACTCTTATTTTCCGTCACACTCCTCGTACGCATGCTGAAACAAAAAAAATCTCACTCAACAACACTCATTTTCTTTTTCCTTATTGTTTCTCTCGGAGCTCTTTTTCTTCTTACATCGAACTCTCACATATTTTGGGACCGGATATCTTTTCTTCGTATGTTTGTATATCCGCAGCGGTTCTTAGGATTGGCAACGTTTACAATAAGCATCGTAGCAGCGCTCACACTGTCCGGGTTAGCAAACAAAAAAACTTATAAAGCGATCTTCTCCGTCGCCTTTGTCACCGTCATCTTTTTCAATGCTCCGTCTATCATGCTCAACCGAAAACCCCAACCTGTTAATTTACAACAGTTCAATACCCCGCTTTTAAATACGACCGATATGACTGCTGAATTTATGCCAAACACCATCCCGAAGGATTTTATGTGGAATATCGGGCGGTATGAACAGGTGCCTCTCCTGTCTGTCCTGTCAGGACAAGCAACGGTCAAGCACTGCATACAAACATCATCAACAATTTCCTGCGTCATTGAAACTAAAACTCCGGCATCATTTCGGTTGCGGCAATTCTATTTTCCGGGATGGTCAGTATTTGGGGATAACAAAGAATTGCCTCTTCGCATGGATCAAGCGGTGGGCACGCTCGTGTTTGACGTTCCGGCAAACACCACAACCATAACAGCCCGCTTTGGAAATACCCCGCTTCGGACAATCGCTAACAGCCTTACATTTTTATCTGTTATTGTGTATTGCGTGTTTTTGTTGCTCTTCTCATCAATAAAAAAAAGGTAAATTTGATTATTTTTTCCGCGCTACGACCACCATATTGTCTCCGAGCGGAAGATAGAGAGGAAAAGATCCGAGATGTAATGTTTCAACAATCGGAATAAGGATGGACGCAAACCTGCTTTCGCTGCTGGTTTTGGCAAGGTGCAACACATAGGAAAGCGACAGCCATTTGCCGATACGGAAAAAAGTAACCGGTTCAAACCCCGCCCTATTCAACGTCTCCGTAATAGTTTTTTTATTAAAAAAGAACAGGTGTTGAGGAGGAATATAGAATGTCCAGCGGCGTTTCAAAATTTTTTCCGCAAGAGAATCAGTATCACCGGTTGCTATCATAATAATCCCATCGCCTTTCAATAAGACGCGTACCTTTTGTAGATCAGCAATCGGATCATCAAAATGTTCAAAGACATCAAACATTGTGACAATGTCAAAAAAATTCTTTTGGTAGGAAACATCAGAAAGCGTCCCCTTATGTATTCTTTTTTTAATTTCTGGCTCTGCTTTTGAAACGGCATACTGTGATGGATCAAACCCATACGCATCAAATCCGTTTTTGAGCGCCAGTTCCACAAAATACCCGTAAGCACACCCTACGTCCAGTAGCGTACCGGTCTCTTTGAAAAGCTTTATACGCGACAACACTGATCGCATGTTTGCCACGATATACGGCTTGTCATTTTCATAATTTTTATACGCGCAGGCGCTGTTGTCACCCAAAAAATATCCGCTGTCATAAAATTTCCTGACGAACTGTTTGTACGGTACTCCCAATTCCGTCTCAACAAGCCCGCAGGAGAGACACCGGTACAACCGGTAGGAATTTTTCGTAAAAAAATAGTGGAGCGGTTTATGACAGAGATAACAGTGCATAACAATTGCCCCATTGTACCCAAAAAACAAACAGGAGACAAAGAGTAAATTCATAACGCAATATTTGACATGCACGTGCATATGAGTTATTGTAAAATGCTGTATGAGAAAAAAGGATATCGTCAAAACCGTCGCGCTTGCCACCGGTGATATCTTCGGCTCAATTGCTGATGTTTTCCTTTTCCAAACATTTCTTGTGTACACGATTGCCGGAAAACATACGCAGTATGAAATCGATTCCGCATTTCAGAACGCACAACTTCTTTTGTCCGATATCAATCATCGGACTATCGCACGATCGGTCTATACGCTTTGTGCCAATCATCTGCTTAAACGCGTAACAAAAAATGGCCGGAGAGAGCTTGAAATCACCGAGTCAGGGAAACGCAGAATAAACGAACTGATTCCTTCCTACAAAACGAAACGTCCGTGGGATGGATATCTCTATCTCGTTTCCTATGACATTCCGACAACACACAATAATGACCGGAACATGCTTCGGCAGTATCTTCACCGTATCGGCTGCGCGCTTCTGCAGGAAAGTCTATGGATCACGCCGTATAATCCCCACGGTATCGTTGAGAATTTTATCAAAGAGCATGACATCCCGGGTACCATCCTGGTTTCCAAACTCGGCAAAGACGGATCAATCGGCGATGAAAATACCCAGACAATGATCAATCGCGTGTACGGGCTTGAAGGGTTGAAAAATCGGTATGAAGCGTTTATAAAACAGTATCGTAATCATCCTCACATGCCTCTCACCAAAATCGCACTGGATTATTATGCAATCCTTCGCGATGATCCCCAACTTCCGTTTGATTTGGAACCATCTGATTTTCCCGCCAAAAAAGCAAACGAGGTATTCCAAATAATTCTTCAATAATTACAATAACTCATATGCACGTGCATATAAATTATTGTAATATTAAAGCTTCTTTTCCTATTATTTCTTATTATTTTTTTTCTCCCCATAGTATTTCTATAGTATTTCTATAGTATTTCTATAACCTCCCTATAGCCAGAAAGTCGCCCCAGGGGTTAAACGGAACCGAAATCTGCACATTTTGAAACAACCGTTCAAGCAGACGGAAGAACCAGTGTAATTTTGGAATATAATCGCCAAGTCTTCGGAATGCGTACCCGACATTATAGGGGCGGGAAAAATCCGGTCTGGTCAAGGATACGGTCAGCCCCGCAGTATGCATAAGGTTCGTCAATGTTTTCGGAGTGAAAAAGAAAAAGTGCTCCGGATGCTGATACCCGATCCACCGTTTCCCCATAATCATTCGCCACACAGTGTCGTGATTGGGCGTTGTGATAACGATAATCCCGTTTGGTTTTACAATACTTTTCACTGTTTTGAGAAATGTAAGTGGATCCTTTTCATGCTCAATCACCTGACAGGCAAACACCGCATCAAACACGCCTTTCCATTTTTTCTCTTTGGCAATTTCAAAAAGTGTGCCTTCATAGGCCTCCAGCCCATGTTTCCGGCAATACGAAACTGCATCGCTGGATACGTCAACGCCGGCAGTCTGTATTCCCTTTCTTTTCAAAAGTGACAAAAAGACGCCGGTTGCCGAGCCCACATCCAAAACCCGAGGCAATCCACTTCCATTTTGTAATGGAAAAAGAAAAGAAAAAAGCGTTTCAAAATACTTCCTGTGCGCATCAGTTTGGCTCTGGTATGGTGCAAAGTGTTTCCAGTCGTTCCGGTACAAAAGCCGGATTTCTTTTTTCGAAGGGAGTGGCACGACCTGCACCAATTCACATTTCCGGCAGCGTCCGATCCGCCGTCCGTTCTTTTGTGTGTAAAGAGGCGCAAACGAGGTCCTGCCGCATGCGTTACACTTGTTCATACATGTTTTTCCAAAACAAACAATTTCGTTTCTCCGATCGGAAAAAATCTTGGCAATACGCCCACAGAGCGTATCCCGCGGCAGGAAAGGTTCAATTTCTTAAACTTCCTTCTCCACCACGAAAGGGTGCGGACATGGCATGGCATGGACACGTGCTCTTTTTTCCATATGTTCGTAAGGTAATCCAAAATAGTAAATCCGGTTTTTTCAAAAGGGTAGCGAAGGACCGGCTCCACAATGATTATCCGGTTTTTACAAACGCGTGCGCATTCGGATAATGCAAAAAAAGGATTCTTTGTGTGGTGAAACACATGATAGGAAAATACGGCGTCAAACGATCGGTTGCCAAAGGGCAACGTATCTCCTTTATACACGAAAAACTTCAATCCCGTCTGTTTGGGAATTGAGAACGGCATGACGTCAATACCGGTTATCGTAAGCGCCGGGTGGCGCGTAATCAACAACCGGTCCAGCGCCATATCCCCGCATCCGAAATCCAGTACACTACGGCAATCCGATAATTGTGAAGCAACCACACGCATTTGGTGATGAACGTAGGAAGAAACAAACGGTTGAATCATGAATTAATTTGGTGCGGCAGGAAAAACAGAATACACGGTTACATCCGCATTGCTATACACTTCATGCAAAAACGGGTAAATAGAAGAGATGTCCTTCTCCGATTCTTTTTCCTCCGGTCCGAAAAACACATAGCTGATGCGGTTTTGAGAAAGCCAGACCTCTGCATCAGAGGGACTCATTTCTCCCTGGTAAAACCGGTGGACAATATCCATCTTTTGCTCTTTATCAAGAGTATTATCATGGCCTACATACACCGTGCGGCCGGTATACGGAGGGATGTAATTTCCTGCAGTCAGGTAAGAAAGGATAATGGCCTCAACCGGCGTTTGTTTCTCAATAAAAGATAATGCGTCAACAAATCCCGTTATAGGGTAAACAATATAATTATTCATGGAAATTGGCGGCCACCCGGCTGAAACCTTTTGATCAACAAAATCCTTTTGCCAAAAAAAGGATGAAATCATGATACCGAGACCGAGAACAACCGGAATAATGAATAATGAATAAAGAAAAACGAATATGACACCTTTCATTCTCCCCGCATACTTCCTTATTCCAACTTCCTTTTTCTCCTTTGCTGAATTGAAAAACAATCGAACAAAGGAAAATATTTGATAGAAGAGGTAGGTAGTTAGGATCCCCAGCGGCACATTTGGCGTCATTTCAGTGAAACGAAGCGACGATTGTTGCGGCACAATACGGAAAACGAGAAGAAGGGCGATCCATGTGATGATCCAGGAAACGAAAACAAGCATATTTTTTTCTTTTTTGATTAAACTTAAAACTCCGCCGAGCGTGCCAAACAAAAGAACCGGCCCTACCGCATATCCATATTCCAAAAGAGGAAATACTGTTGGATTGAGTGCGTCAAACTCTACAAGCCGCTTCCACGGAATCTGTGTCACTATGAGGCTGTAATAGAAAAATGTCGGCAAACACCCGATAACGACGGCAATCCGCGGAAGAAGTTTCGTTTGAAACCAAACAGCCCGTTCTTTTCCGGATTTCATAAAAACGCGGGGTGCAAAAAGAAATTCTAAAAAACTCATACACGCAAAAACGGCCGTGACGAACAACACTCCCGGCGGAAACACCATGCCCAACAGAAAAGCGATGATGAATTTCAAAAAAATCTGTTCAAACGGCACGCACAAAAGAAAAAGAATCCCCGCCTGGCCAAACAAAACGTGCGGCAAAAGCGTAATCCGATGGAGACTATCCATGACCGTCCACCACGGCATGAACCCGCCTAACCGGATATTTCCGCCGATGTAGACAATGATCGGAACCGTGCTTGCTGTCACTATCATAAGAAACGCAAGCATCTGCCACAATAAAGAAGGAAACACTAGTATCACCACACGGGAAAGAAGATAGAGGAACAAAACTCCGAGGATAATTCTGGATGCGTGGTAGGAAACAGTTGCACCCAAAACAGGATCGGAAAAAAACGCAACCGGTTTTCCTAAAAGAAGATAAAAAATCTGGATGAGCGACCCTCCGTGAGGCTCGCTCGTATAGCGCTCAACCACTGTCCACCTTCCCTCCATCCCCTCCCTGATTCTTGAAAGGTAAAAATTGTAATCCGTAATGTAATTATGGACCAGTTCAAATGTCCGGCCGTTCACTTTTTCCTTTTCTGATAGTTCATACAATGTCGGAGCAAAAGAAAAAAGGACAAAAAAAACGATACAAATTCCCCATACGAAACGCTTCATACTACATCTATTGTACGTTGATATGTATAATTTTTCTACAAGGAGAACGCAGTTTGTTTCCGTTCACAAAGCATGTACGTAGTGTTTTGATAAATTGTATTGCATCCAATGGTTGACAAAAAAGTAATCTCCGGATCTCTGGAGCGTTCAAAAATGAGAAAGCGCACACGTTCCCGGTCAAGAAATCCAATGCTCTCCGCTCCTCTCATAAATCCGAAAAACTCATACCCCTGTGTTTGTTTTTCCAAACCCCTGGAGCCATATCCGTACATCACGCGTTTGTTGGAAAATGCAGGAATAAGGAGCGGCAATGGATCCGGAGCAAGAACAATGTCATCCGGTTCACCTGCGTGTGAAAGTTGAAGCATAACGTCAACAACATCATGAGGTACAAAAATATACGGGCTTCCTTTGTTGTGTGAAAAAGAGAGCAGTTGATTTTGAATGCTTGCCACAAAGGACGGAACTGCCAAAAAAGTAAACAACAATAAGAAGCCCGCTCCTACAAGTATTCGGTACCGCACAGTCAACAAACGAAACAGAGTATATGCGGCAAGAAAAGCAAGGAGTCCTGTCGGAACATAAGGAGCAGCCTGCACGTACCGGGCGTTGGAAATCGGAAGAAAACGCTGAAATGCGATATAAATAAACGGACCGAGAAACCATCCTACTATCAAATTCCAAAGAACAGTCCGTTTTTTCAATGCCACCATAATCCCCACAACCGCAATAATACTGAGAGGCCCGAGCATCATAAAAAACTGTATGACATCTATGGGATATTGCTGGCTTTGTTCCCATCCGATAAAATTGCCAAAAACCGGTGAGGAAACTACACGGTACATGAAAAGTATTGTTCCCACGATACATACACTGTAAATGATTGTCACTTTGAAATTGCGTGTAAAGCTCCTGTTTAACAGAGTGGCAATGCCAAAAGTAGAAAAGAGTATGAGAAGAATTGCAGGATTTGACAAGCCGCAGAGAGAAGCACATATTCCGCCCAATACTGCCCACCGCAATTTATTTGATGCTGATGCTTTATGAAAAAAAACCAGCGATAGAATAAAAAAGGTATTTGCCAACATGTGGTGAGGCAAAAATGAGATGCGCATGATAGGATCAATGCCGGAATAAAAATCCCCTACCATCCGGAAGATCCCGTCTTTCCGGTACCATACGGGTGTTGTGATACACACAAAAAACACTGCAAGAATCCGCTGTTGAAAAGTTTTGAATACGTACCCCACGAGGCCCATCACACATATCCAAAAGATAGTACTCAATATGATGCGTCCCCCCATGTAGGCAACCGGTGCCGAAATTCCCAATATCCAAGCTACAAACCCGATACACGGAAACACAAGATAGCCGGGCTGACCGGTAAACTCGTCTGTAGTATACCGCGGCACAACAAATAATCTCCCCTCCATCCCCTGCTGTATAAAAGACACGTAATAGTAATAATCAGCAATACTGTTATGGACAAAAGGAAACGTTGATTCTGCAGGCGTGTATTGTATATAAAGGAATGTTTGGAACAAACTCAAAACAACAATGAAAAGTGAAATGAACACGTACGGGGTCTTTCTCCACAACGTATACATACCTGTATAATAGAAGGTGATGAAAAAACTGCAACAGGCAATTCCTCTCATACTCCTTTCGGCACTCGGCATCATGCTTATCCTCAAGCTTTCGACACTCCTCTCCCGCCAGTTTGATCCGGATGAAATGTCCTATCTCCATTGGGCGTACCTTCTGTCTCAAGGAAAGCTCCCTTATCAGGATTTCTTCTTCTACATTACTCCTTTTTACCCGGGATTCCTTAGGCCCTTGTTCCTGTTGCCGTATGCTCCGGCAACTGCTCTTTTTGGGCGGCTTCTCATGTTTGGCGTATATCTTTTGACACTCCGGGTTTTTTTCTCTCTTGCCAAACTTTTTACGAAAAACCTGCACACGGCACTTCTTGCCGTCCTTGTCTTTACTGCATTTCCTATGACGTTTGACAAAACCATAGAAATCCGTCCGGATATGGTGATGGTGCTCTTTTTTCTGATTGGAGTACTGCTTCTTATAAAAAATGGATCACGTGTGCAATATTTTTTGAGCGGATTTTTTCTTTCTGTCAGTTTCCTTACCATGTATAAAATTATTTTTGCCGTTCCTTCAATTCTTTTATTGCTTTTGCAGGGGAAAAAAACGAGCCTGAAGACGATACTCGTATGGGGTATCTGCGGCGCTCTTGTTCCTGTTTTTATCTTTTTTCTCTATCTGACAAAAACAAACCTTATCTCTCAGGGTATTCAGGCCATGATTCATGATTCAGCTATTGTCAACATCGGCAATTCTTCATTTCCCCTCTGGATGACCCTGTCACCATGGCCTTTGATTTACGTCCAGAAAGAAGGTATAAGTTTCCCGTGGATACTCAATAGCTTTCTGTGGTTGTTCATGATTCCGGGAATCTATGGTATATATAAGCACTACCGCGCTGCGGGACTGTTTCTTGGAATTCTTCTTATAAGCGCAATCGGGTTTTTATTCCTTTTCCCTAAACCGTATGTTCAATACTTCATCATCCCGTCCATGATTGCCGCGATAGGAACGGCATGGCTTGTTACGGCTGTTTTCAAAAAACACGAAACGGTTATTGTCTCTGTCTTGTCCCTTCTTCTTCTCCTTTCCTTCTCTGTTCAGACACTCGATCGCCAAATCCCGCTTGGGAGCAATCAGGAACAGCTGGATGTTCTTCAAAGTGTTCTTTCCGTCATAAAACCCGATGAACCCGTGTATGACATGGTAGGATCCTATGTATTCCGTCCGGACGGGTACTACATCTGCTGTCATCCGTATATCCAATTTGCGCATCTTCTCAAACGCCCTCTTCCCACGCTTACCGAAAGCCTCATTTCTTCAAAAACAAAATTCCTCGTTATGGATCAGAAAGGATATGTATTCTGGATTGCCAAACCGGAAGATTTAGCATTCATGACTACCCACTATCTGCCAAGCGCATACAAAAAAATCTACACGCTGGGCTCCCAATTTCAGTGCAATCAAGGATCATGCATCCAACTTAATGTCCACGGGCAACCGATTTCAGAAGAGAAAATAACAACCATAGACGTGGTAATTGAAGAACAGTACAAGATACGCGTTCAGCCAAGTAATAAACAAATTACAATCAATGCGGGTTCATAT
>Ga0315273_10013265_pt1 | contig 10585 bp, 8 predicted proteins | sample YL17G02_0_MG_FD_205753 | JGI IMG/M metagenome (GOLD analysis project Ga0315273, IMG submission 205753) | Sediment microbial communities from Yellowstone Lake, YNP, Wyoming, USA - YL17G02_0 | ecosystem: Environmental > Aquatic > Freshwater > Lake > Sediment | place: USA: Wyoming | collected... | reverse complement strand
AGAATCCGAAAGATGAAGTAGATGGCGACAATTCCGAGCGCCAATCCAAACATGATTTTAAGCGTTTGTACAAGCCTGCGTTCTTTTCTGTTCAACACATAATCCACAATAATCCATAAAAATGCGGCAGGAATTAGAGGGAGTAGTGAAAATGTGAAAAAGATGGACAGGTATATGAATACCCCAGCGAGAACTGCCCAGGTGAAAGACTGCATGCGTATTGCTTTCAGGCACAAGAGCAAACCAGAAACAAAGAGCAATGGAAAAAGGAATTGGTCAATTGACAGGGGCATCAATATAAAATTGGTACAGAAGATATATAACAAGCAGGGCAGGATGGCATCTTCAGCGTTGAGGAACTGCCGGCTGAAGCTATAAAGCGGAAGGATCACCAACACAGCCAGCAAGGGGAAAACATAAGCCATAAAACTGGTTAATCTTTCCACTCTTCCAGGGAATGTTGTTTCAGGGTTGATCAGGTTTGAAATCTTTTGGGCGCCGATATAGAATAACAAGGCGCCGGGAGGTTTTGTGCCAAGGTTGATATCCGGTCCGTAGATCTGTTCGTAGTTGATCATTAGGTTAAGTGGATCGGGATTATCACTGGCATGCTCGGCGAAACTTTTATGAAAGGACTTTACATATTCGACCCGAATGGATTCAAACCCCTGTCCTTCTATGAATCCGAAGCCAGCCTGCAAGATGAATCCCAAAGCAACCAGAAGCGCCAGGTTTCTGCGGGGGAAGTGTGGATGACGTAAAATGTATCCTACACAGGCGAAGGCAAATGCCGCGATAACCACGAAGATCAGGTCATTCAGGCTGAAACTTTTCGCATGGAACTGCCAGAACCAGCCCTCAATGGCGACGAATAGCGCATCCTGGAATACCAGGATTGCCCAGTAGAAGGCGGTGCAGGAAATCACAAGCAGGATTAGGAGGGTATGGATGATTTTGACTGGATTATAAAAATCCTTCTGGCGAAATATTTGTGCATAGGTTAAACGCAATAGAATTACGGACTGAATAAAGATGCCAAGACCCCATATGAAGATGGATTGAAATCGAAAAAAAACTGGCGTCATGTGGTGCATATTTTGCGCCAGGGGTGAATAAAATAACAGGCACAATGCCAGCCCGGTTACAAATAAAAAGGTCAGGGTAACACACAGGTAAAGAAGCCGATTTCCTGGCGATAATTTTTCATCCAGCCAAAGGCAGCACTTTTCCAACCAGTCGTTTTGAAGCCATGCGAGGAAAGTCAGGTAACCCAGCAAGAGCAAAAATGTGAAAACAGATGCACCAACCAGCAAACGCGATATGGAAAAACCCCAAAAGAGAGCATTTTCTTTTTCAGAAGGGATCCAGAAGAGGAAAACCTCTGCCAGGATCCCCTCGATCAATGTAAGCAACAAGGACAGTTTTAAATAAGTTTTATCCATTTGCCTGGTAATGTAATTTATTCCCGCTATTCTTATCTGGATGAGCCAGACGTGCTAATCACGCACGTAAACCCGTTCGACCCGCTGGGCGAGAATTGCACATACATCAACCAGGGTGGTGTTCCAACGTACTGCCAGGTCATCAGCTGTGATGGTTTCGTTGCCCTGCTTACCCAACAGGACAACCTCGGTACCCAGCGGGTATCTCCTGGGAAGGCGTACCATGCATTGATCCATGCACACCCGGCCAACCACCGGTACACGTTGTCCATCGATGAGAACTTCATTATTCGAAAAGCGTCGGAAGCCATCTCCGTATCCTACAGGAACAACCCCGATGATTTCGTCACTGGTGGTTGTGTATTGCTGCCCGTAACTGATTCCCCAGCCTTTCGGCAGAACTTTGCAAGATACCAACCATGCTTTCCAGGTCAATGAGGTGCGCAGTGAGGTTGGCATTCTGGATCCTTCGAATGGATTCACCCCAATCACTGCAGAGCCCGCCCGCACCAGGTTAAACTTAGCCTCGGGGTAAGCCAAAGCACCGGCTGAATTGCAAAGATGCAGCCATTTTGGCCGGATGCCAGCGGCATGCAATTCATCCACCACCTGCTTAAATCGCTTGATCTGCAATGGGGTTAACGGATGGTCTTTGATGTCCGCCATAGCAAAATGGCTGAATACGCCATCCAGGTTTACCCACCCGGATTGGATTGCTTTCTGAGCAATCGGCAGGATTTCCTCTGGCATCATGCCCAGGCGCCCCAATCCAGTCTCCACCTTCATATGTGCGTTTACCGGTTTCCCGATTGCTTTAGCCCTTTCTATAAACAGGTCGGCTACTTCTGCGCTATGTAGGGTTATCGTGACATCCCGCCCAATGGCCTGGTCGATTTCGTTGGGGGTGGCCGCGCCCATTGCCAGGATGGGAGCTGTAATACCCGCGTCGCGCAATTTAAAGGCTTCGTTAAGTCGTGCAACACCCAGCCAGGTAGCTCCACCTTCGAGCGTGGCTTTTGCGACCTCGATAATACCGTGCCCATAGGCATTGGCTTTCACCACAGACATCAATGCGACACCCGTGGATTGGATTACAAGGTGTGTGTTGTGGATGATTGCCGACAGGTTGACTTCAACCCATGTTGGATAAGAATTATTGTTCATTGAGTGCTCCTTGAAGTGATTTCAGTATTGATGAGATAATTGCAACACAGGGTGCTGCAATCAATTCACAATTATAAATCTTAATACTTGAAACCCAGGAAATTCCAATAAAAAAGAAACCAGGTGAACAACAGGCTGGTGATGACTACCAGGGAGTAGTAAATGCGCATAGCCCGGGACCAATACCGGTTCAGCCAAGCTGAGACAGCAAAAGCGACTGATGAAAGACTGATTACCGGGACAAGATGGAGAGGAACCAATAAAAACTTCCAAACCAACGGGATGCCATAGACAAATTGGACCGGATGGTTGGCATAGGTAGAAACGATGCCAATCGCGACCAACAGGCTGATGCCTGCCAGAATACCAGCCAACCACAATGCAACCTGCGCAGTCTGGTTCACAGTTTCTAACTGCTCACGTTTTTTCCTTTGGAAATACCTGATGGGCAGTATGAGGACAACAGAGAGGAAGGTAACGAACGAAAAGATCATTATCCCGATGTGAAAGGGGAGTGTCTCGTACCACCCAATACGATCCCACACCCGGTTCTCTTCATCGGTCAGCATTGCCACGATTCTTTCTGCGCCATCCTCCTGGAAAAATATTTGATAAGAATCCGGCTCAGTGGAAGTGAATAACAGGTCATCAGTTTCCACCCACCTGCCCTTTCCGTCCACACTCACCGAGCCATCCGGGTTTACCGATACGACGACATCAGGAATCTCTCCCGAAAGGAGGGCAATTTTTTCAATTGTGGTACGGGAATGGCTGTTGGTACGATAAACCCCCTCCAGTCGTGAATTGTGAGCAGATGTACTACCAGGGAATGAGCTTGGGTTTTGGGATTCAGCCGGATAATAATGGTCAACAAATTGTTGGGTTATCGCATAAGGGAGGTGAAAAGCATCACTGTTGGAGAGGATGATCAATCCCAGGTTTTTTTCTGGAAGAAGGAAAATGCCGCTGCGATAACCATACCATTCGCCAAAATATCCCCATGCGATCTGGTTGTTGGGAAAATATTCGAAATAGCCGTCAGTCATCCCGGCGAATCCAGGATAATTACTGAACTTTTCGCGTTGCATTAATTGTACTGTATCGGGTTGCAGAATCTGGGCGCCTTCGTATTTTCCACCGTTTAATTGGGAGGTCACAAAATGTGCCAGGTCTTCAGCAGTGGAGAACAACCCAAGAGCTGGACTGGCATTGAAATAATCCACAGTGTATTCTTGATAATGATCTCCATGATAAGAATATCCTGTTGCAAAATCAGCCTCCAATCCCGTGGGATACACAAAACTGCTGTGCGTCATTTGCAGAGGTTGCAGGATGTTCTTTTCCATATACTCAGCAAAAGGTACCCCAGATGCAAGTTCAGCTATGTAACCTGCCAGGGAGTAATCGTAATTGGAGAAACTGAAAACAAATCCTGGCTCCATAACTCGCTGGGGCAGGTATTTCGAAATGTAGTCTTTCAGAGGAAGCAAGTCTGCCTGGTTGTGAACAGCGAGGCCGGATACCCGGTTATCAAAACCAGCGGTGTGGGTCAGCAAATGGTCCAGTGTAATTTGGCCTTCATATCCGGCAGGGATATTAAACCCTGCAAGATACTTGGTGATATCCTCTTCAATACTTAATTTGTTTTTTTCAACCAACTGCATTACTGCTGTCGCGGTAAAAGGGCTGGAAACAGCCGCGGTACGAAAAACGGTGGTTTTTGGATTTACCGGTATATTGTTGATAAGATCGGCATATCCGTACCCTTTTGAAAAAATGATTTTTCCCTCTTGTACCACCACACAGGCTGCCCCCGGGATATGATAACTCCCCATCAGACTGGTAAACTGTTCATCCAGAAAAGTTTCCAGTTTTTTCGGACCGCCAGGCCCTTCCGATTGACGGGTTTCCTGAAATGTTTGAACAGGATTCCTGGCTGCGACATCATAGGTATCTGTAGAGGAAAAAATAAAAGTGAGGCATGCAGCAATGAGGACTGGTATGATTTTCTTCATGGTGCCAGAAGGAGGAAATTATCAAATTCCATGACGCCCTGATCATTGGGATTATACATCTCAGCCACAATGCCTACTGTACCGGTTGGCAGCCGCCGGTCCATGATTTCGCCGACTTTATCCATATTAATGTAAAATGAAAATGATGAACCTTCAGTCACAACGGTTAAACGGTTCCATGATCCGGGTTGGATGGCAGCAGATTCGGTCCAATCCTGGATGATTTTCCACTCATTATTAATGTCCGCGGCAATCTGGTATTTTTTAAACCCTTCATTTACAAAAAATCCGTACTCGTCACCGGTATCAGGGTTCAAACGGAAAACCAGGCCGTAGTCTGAGCTTTCAGAGGCGTTTACGATGCGGGCTTCCACGGAAAGGAAAAAGTCGCTTGTATGCGGGACTTCGGTGGGAAGCCATGCAGATAGAACAAAGCTCTCAATAGCGGTCATATTCCAGGTATATACGCCATTGCTGATTTCTTTGCTCCCATTTACATATTTGCCAGATAAAGGTCCGGTTATCCAGTATTTAGCGTCGTTAAAACCATCGCAAACAATTACCCGCCAGGGTTTTGTAACCGGCAGAGGCGTTTGACCCTGGCAAGCCTGTAATGCTTGTTGGGTTGCCTGAATTACCTGCTGAGTGGCTTGCTCCACCATGGCTGTTTGGGTCATGGCTTGTTCGACAATCAGTTGTTGCGCCACTGCAGTTTCCTGCGCCTGTGAGGTTGCGAACTGGGATTGCGCCTGGGCAGTGCTTTGGATGTTGGTTTCGGCAGCCTGGGTGGATTGAAGGTTGAGGGCGGCGGCTGCAGTTTCTGTGCCCTGTTGCGATGAACCGTTCATGTATTGATATCCAAAAAATCCAGCAACTCCCACTATTCCAATGCAGAGTGCTACAAGCAGGATAATAATGCAAGAGGTTGGAAAAGCTTTCTTTTGAGCAGGATATACAGAGTATTGGGGTAGGGCATTTATTTGTCCTGGCTGAATTGGTGGTTGAACCGGGGGTGGCTGAACTGGACCCGGTAGTACCCCTTGCGATAATATCCCCCCAGGGCGCGGCTGAGTGACTTCCTTACCGCTTGCTGAAAATTCTGTTCCCACTCCGAGCTGGCCAATCGCCTTTTCAAGTGCCTGAAGAAAATCCAGGGCATCCTGGAAGCGTTTTTGCGGATCTTTTTCCAGGCATTTCATTACAGCAGATTCCAATGCAGGCGAGAGGGCCGGGTTAAACTTTCGAGGGCTGGGGGGACTTTTATGAACATGTTCCCAAAGAATTTTGTCCGAAGTTGTTCCGGTGGCATCTCTGGTATCTCCACTAAAGGGACGCTCTCCACCGGTCAGCATTTCGTAAAGGACCACTCCCAGCGCGTAAAAATCTGTCAGCGGTGTGGGGTCTTTTCCCTGCACCTGCTCGGGTGCCATATACGCGGGTGTTCCGGAACTGGTGGCTGTGGTTGTGGTTGCCCCTTCCGTCATGCGGGCGATACCGAAATCGGATAGATATACATCCTCATCCTGGTCTACCATGATATTGGCAGGTTTGACATCGCAGTGCACAAAACCCTCCGCATGGGCATAGTGCAGCGCAGCGCATACAGGGCGCATTATTGCCAGGATTTGTTGGAAAGGCAGGGCACGCTTGGCGTTGAAGAGCACTTTCCGCAGGGTGGTTCCATCAATAAATTCCATTAGCATGAAAGCCAGATCGCCATCCTGCTCCAGCCCATAGAAACGCACGATGTTGGGATGTTGTAGTTTTTCCAACGTGTGTCCTTCGCGGGTGAAGCGGCGTAAGAAAGCCTTGTCTTCTGCCAGATCGCTGCGCAGTACCTTCATCGCAAGGTGGACTGCACGCTGCTGGTCCCAGACTTTGTACACCTCAGCCATTCCACCGCGGTCAATGAAGGTATCCACGCGGTAACGGTTTGCCAGCATTTTTCCAACCAGTTCTGCCATGCATTATCCTTTCTCACTCAGCGAGTGATTGGGGCTTTTAAAAGGATATTATCATACTCAAACAAACCACTATCTCCAGCATTATACACGTTAGCTGCAATCCCTACATTCCCTTCAGAATAAGTGTTCTCGGTGATTGTAGCGACGGTGTTGCCATTGATAAAGAATGCAAAGTTTGAACCAGTGGCGAGAACCATTAATTGATTCCAGGAATCTCCCATATGAATATATTCTGATGATGTCCAGTCCTGCAAGACTGAGGTATCCGTTTCTGTCCTTATCTGGATGCTGAAATTCTGGTAAGAGGGATTTACCTTGAATACATAGCTTAGAAGGCGGGAATTCTGATCATTCGTGCGGAAGATCAGACTATAATCATTCTCCTCTGAGCCATTGACCATTCGAAGGCTGGCAGCCAGAAAAAAATCGCGAAATGACTTTTGATCAATGGGTGGGAGTTCGTAGTTGATTACACCCTTGGTAGCGTTGATCTGCCACCGGTATACACCGTCGATAACCTGTTCTTTGATAATGCCATATTCACTATCACTGTCTGCAACATACCAATCGCCAGGGGAATTAAAGTCCTCACATAACTGCACCGGCCATCGGTCACTGGACAGATCCGGTACCAAAAGGTTGATATCGGAATTGCCTTGAAGAGAGGATAAAACGTCGTCGCAAGAAGCGGGTGGTTCCCATGTGACAGCAGTTGGCATCATCGTCTGGGCGATACTCGTTGCCGCTTGTTGGGTTTGATCAGCATACGCGGTGGCGGTGAATTGGCGGATTTGTTCCTGAGCGGTGGCGGTTGATTGTGCCTGGAGAGTTGCTGCCTGTCCTGTGGCCAACATGGAGTTGAGTAATGCATCTTGAGTGGCTGCCTGGGAAGTGGACGTTTGTTTTCGCTGGTTGGCAAGGCTTGTAGCCTCCTGAGCTGTGGTAGTTGACAGAACGGCTTGCGTGGCACTCGCGGCAGTCTCAGTTCCTTTTTGCAACTGCCCCTGCCAGTACTTGTAGCCAAAGAATCCGCCAACACCCAGAATTAAAACGCAGAGAAATGCCACTAGAAGTAATACACATGCAAGCAGGCATGAACTGCTTCTTGATGGCTTTGATGTGAATTGGTCCCCCATAGGCACACCTGAAATCGGTTGGGGGTTGCTTTGAGAAACTCGGGTTGAATCACTATTCTCATTCATTGCATTTCCTTTGACTATTCTCTAGTTCTAGTGAATCCCAGATAAGAAATTAACATACCTAATAAAAGGTTGCCTCATGTTCCCCGGGTAGCCAGGATAAACCCGGTCACCAGTATCAGACCGCAGGCTTCACGTATTTGGGGTATCTTCGCCTTTTTCTGGAGAACCTGCCCTGTTTTGAAAGGCTGGTAGTCGGAGAATAAATGAGCGTTCCTATCTCTGCCCTGGCTCTGGTCATTGGCAGTCATATTTTCTCCTCAAATTTGCTTCAGATCACATTCAGTATGATTTTAGCACATTTATCCATGTGAAAGAGAGTCTGACCGGGGCGGTGGTAAAATATACCCGACAAATTATTATGGAGGTAGATCGATGAGTAATGATATCCAATTTGTGAGAAACTATCAGGATCACAGTACCGATCAGGGGTTTCAATTTGAGTTTGTGTGCGACCGCTGTGGAAATGGCTTTCGCACGCGCTTTCAACCATCGGCTACCGGCACGATTTCCACCGTGCTGGATGGAGCAAGCAGCCTCCTGGGTGGGATTTTTGGCACAGCCGCGAATGTGGGAGACCGGCTCCATTCTGCGACTTGGCAAAAGGCACGTGATGATGCCCTGGACCGCGCGATTCAAGAGATAAGACCCCAATTCGTACAGTGCCCACGTTGCTCTTCCTGGGTTTGTCGTACGAGCTGTTGGAACGAGAAACGCGGATTGTGCAAAAATTGTGCACCAGACCTGGGAGTGGAGATGAGCGCTGCGCAGGCCAGTCGTTCGGTTGAAGAAATTTGGGCACATGCTGCCATGGCAGAGGAAGATAAAAAGCTGGCTGAAGGTAATTGGCGAACGACGATCAAGGCTTCCTGCCCGAAGTGCGGTGCTCCCCTGGGTACCAATGCCAAGTTTTGCCCGGAATGTGGGGAGAAACTAACCGACACAAAGTGCTCCAACTGCGGTGCAGTCCTTCAGCCCGGAGCAAAATTCTGTGCTGAGTGTGGCACGAAACTTTAAGGTGTATTTTGAGCGTTTCTGACCGCTTTGTCCTGCCGGGAAGGGTGAAACCCTATGTGATGGCCCACCGTGGCAATCGTGTTGCTTGCCCGGAAAATACGCTTGCGTCATTTAAGAGAGCTCTGGCAGATGGTGCGGATATCCTGGAAACAGACCTGCATCTTACCGCGGACGGTGTGTTGGCGTGCATCCATGATGCTACCGTGGATCGTACAACCAATGGTCACGGAGCTGTGGCTGAGATATCCTTGGAGAAGTTGAAAAAGTTATCCGCTTCGTACGGCAGACCAGAATTTATGGATGAACGGGTCCCTACCCTGGCTGAATTATTATCCATCCTGCCGAAAGAAACTGCTCTGGCGCTCGAGTTAAAAACTGACCGATTTTTGGAGCCTGAAATTGGACGCCAGTTAGCTTCAGAGCTGGAAGCTGGCAGTGCCAGGGATCGTACCATTTTGTTGTCATTCAGCCTTCCCCGATTGAATGCAGTGCAGCATGAAGCGCCAGATATCCCCACAGGTTTTATCACGCTCTCCCAAATTGTACCCACCAGGGGGACGCAGTTAATTGGCCCATTCTGGCCAATCATGTTCCTCAACCCATTTTATTCAGTCATGGCTCACCGTCAGGATCAACTGGTTTGCCCACTGGATCCCAACCCGGACGGACGTTTATGGTATTACCGCTGGATGCGCTGTGATGCAGTATTAACAGATAATCCTGAGGCAACCTGCCGGGCTTTGAAACGTAAATAGACCTTCAATTTCTAATGGATAAAAAGATTCGGTTTTTAATTATATTATTCCTGTTTTGTGCTGGATGCACGCCTCAATTAAGTGGGGTTGGTGTCACAAGGAATCCCACATTGAATAAACCGCTTCCATCAGCGACAAAACAGGTGATTCTGGCTACACCAATACTAAAACCTACTGAAACACTCACCCAGTCTCCTGAATCAACAATCAAAGTGACCCCACAACTAACCGCTGCCGCAGATTTCACCAGGGCAAGATTGTACACTTTTGGATTACTCCCGGGTTGGCGCTTTTTCTTCAGCGTTCTACTTCAAGCAGAGGTGAAGGGTGAATACTATGCACTGGTTGGAGAAACTCAGCACAAGTATAAATGTGAGGTTTTTTATAAGTATCCCAAACGGCTGGTTTGCTCTGGCGACCTGGTCAGGTTGGACGATTGGGTACCGTTTACGATTTACATAAAAGATACCGATATTCCTGTATTCAGCGGACGGTTTTCAGTACCGATGATTTTCCCGCCTGAATGATCGCGGATGATGAGCCAACCCCGTTTAACGCTGAGGATATAGTAGCAGATACTTTTGTTCTTGTCGATTGAGCTTTGACCATCATCTGGTATAATCTGGTTTGAGACTATTACGAAAATGTTTATTAATCGTGCTGTCTGGATGTTGGTGATAATGACCTTTCTGATGGGAATGATAGCTATGGTCATGCTCAGCTATTCTCAACGGGCAGCTCAAGTGGAGATTTCGAGAAAATTGTAGGACACACCCACTTATGGTCATATCAAGAGGCTGCCTGAGAACGGCAGCTTCTTTGTTATCTTAATCTTATTGTAACGAGGAGTATGATAATGCAATCCAATTCGCAAGATGAATTCAATAAAGATCATGTGACAGTTGGTAATGGAGGAAATCATTATTCAACCAGGGCAGTTCATGCCAGGGAGAGACGTGTAAAACCATTTCATGCCCTGATTGAACCGATCATTCAAACTTCAACCTATACATTTGACGATATGGATGA
>Ga0315273_10013263_pt1 | contig 10586 bp, 7 predicted proteins | sample YL17G02_0_MG_FD_205753 | JGI IMG/M metagenome (GOLD analysis project Ga0315273, IMG submission 205753) | Sediment microbial communities from Yellowstone Lake, YNP, Wyoming, USA - YL17G02_0 | ecosystem: Environmental > Aquatic > Freshwater > Lake > Sediment | place: USA: Wyoming | collected... | reverse complement strand
AAGGCGGGGCTCCACGGGCGTGGAGTTCGCTCCAGTTCCGGAGAGCACGGTCCGGCGTCATCCGGGGCCGGGGCCTCCGCTCAGTGGACTCGGTAGTTCAACTCGAGCAGGACCTTGCCGAATCCGGTCGTCTCGAGCAGGTCGTTCTTCAGCCCGCTCCCCAGGCTCTGGTCGTAGAATCGCGTGCCCCCGGTGACACTGAGGCCCACGGTCACGTACGGAGTCAGCGCCAGGGCGGCGCCGAGTCCCGCGTAGAGCGAGAAGTAGAAGATGCCATCGTAGCCGACCGTCGTGGCTGCTCCGTTCTCGATGACGGTGACGGGGTTCGTGTAATTCCAGAACATGGTTCCCGCGCCCATGCCCACCAGCGGATAGACGCGCAGGAGCGCCTCGGCGTTCGGCGGGTCGTAGCGCGCCGTGACATCGAGCCCGAACTCCGACGCCTCTGCGTCCCGGAAGGCCTTGCCGAGGGTGCTGTCCGGGAGAAACGCGATGCCGTCGAACGTGAGGATCCCGTCGACCCGGATCCGCGGCCGCGGATAGCCGCCGAGGCTGATGCCGAGGGTGCCGAACCCGTCGTAGTCGCCCTCGCCCAGCGGCCCGCCGCCGAAGACCAGGCCTGCGTAGAGGCGGCGCGCTTTCGGCGCCGCACGGCCCGCAGCCGGGAGCACCGGCGTGACGCCAGCCGGCGCGCTGTCCACCACGGCCGGCGTGGAGCCACCTTCCGGCCCCTCCCCCGGCATCATCCCGGCACCGGCCGGCGCAGGAGGCCGAAGACACACGACCAGCACGAGACAAAGCGCGTGACGCAGCGCGGGGCACATCCGCATTCTCGAGGTCTTCATGACGGTGCCCTCCCTTTTGTGAAGTGCGCGGACCGCCCGCCGGAGCGCGGTGCGATCCTCACGCTCCTTCGCGCGCAGCGACTCGAAGCTTGCGCACTGCAAGCGGGGTGCCGGAGGAATGGAGACGGTGGAAGCGTTCGATCGCGACTGACAACATGCTGCGCCTCAGGAGCATGCGGGAGATGAACGCAGCACGATCCGCGCCACCGATGCACGGCGGCGCGGATCGCGGCAAGATCGGGACTCCACGGGCGTGGAGCCCGCTCCAATCCTGGAGAGTCAGACTTTCGCGACCCGGAAGGTCAGTTCGATCAGGGCCTTGAAGTACCCGGTCGTCTTGAGCATGTCGTTCTGCAGCCCGCTGTCCGTGTGGTGGCCGTAGAAGCGCACCCCTCCGGACACGTATCCGCCCAGGTGCAGGAAGCGCGTCTGCATCAGGGACATGCCGGCGCCCCCGAAGATCAGGAAGTAGTTGATCTGATCATCGGTGAGCGTCCTGGGTACGTCGTTCTCGATCACCGTTACGGGCGTGGCGTAGCTCCAGAAGAGCGTTCCGGTCCCCAGGCCCGCCAGCGGATAGATGCCCATGAAGGTCTGGTCCCTGGTCAGGTAGTAGCGCACGGCGATGTCGAGGTTCACCTCGCCCGCCTCGGTGAAAACCTGGCCGAGATACCCCTCGCTCTTGAACAGGACATCGTTGAAAGTGACCGTCCCATCCACCCGGACCTGCGGCTGCGGGTAGCCGCCGAAACAGAGGCCGCCCGCGGTGAATCCATCGTAGTCCTGGCCACCCAGCGCACCACCGCCGCCGACCAGGCCGACGAAGAGCGGGCGCGTCTTGGGCGCAGGAGGACGTGGTTCCTCGGCCACCGGCGCGATGTCCGTTTCGGGCGCGGGGTCGAGGTCCGTACCGAGGTCCGTACCGAGGGTGATGCCCAACCCGCCTGACGGCGGGACCGTGTAACCCACGTCCGGCGGGGGGGCCTTGGTCCTGGTCGTGGAGTCCCTGCGAGCCTGGGCCGTTACGTCGGACAACGACGCGGAGCCACCCTCGTGCCCCTCTCCAAGCATCATCACGGCACAGCCCGACGCGGAGAACGCGAGGCATGAGAGCAGGACGAGAGAGACGGTGTGACGCGGCATGGGGCACCTCTCTTTCAGAACTTGCCCGACAGAGTGGCGGAGATCGCGGGGACGATCCCGTAGTCGTCGTGGGCGATCTCGTTCCCATCCGAATCCTTGACCGTGAGCCGGTTGTTGGCCAGCGCGCCCGCATAGAGATCCAGCTTGACCTTCGGCCCGAGCTTGCGGGAGAGACGGGCGAACATCGGGATGAAGCTCGTCTCACCCACGTTGCCCACGGAATCTCCGTGCTCCTCGAGCCGCCAGCGGTCGGAACGCCAGACGCCGCCGCCGGCCAGTTCCCAGTCCGGCGTGATCGCATAGCGCAGTTCCACCCCCGCGCCTCCCTCCGGGCCCGCAGGCACGGCGTTCGCGAGCCGGAGGCGATCTGTGATCTTCCAGTTCACGATGACGAAGGGCGAAGTCTTCACGGAGTAGAACTGCCGGGTGACGCTGGCCCCGGCGCCCAGCGTGAACCTGGGCGAGAAGACCTTCGCCGCGCTGAGCACCGCGCCGTAGATCATGGCATCATCGGTGTTCGCCCGGGAGTCGTAGGCCAGTTCGACCGTGGGCGAGACGCTGACCACCAGTGTCTTGGAGAGCGCGAGGCTCAGGTTGAGGCTGGCGCCGGGGCGCTGCAGGCACAGCCAGGGCGCCTTCCCGTCGAACGCGGCCGGCGAGCCGAAGCGCCAGTCCTCGTAGCCGTATCGCACGGAGAGGCCGGCCGCGAACGCCGGGACGAACTGCCGCGTCACACTGCCGCTGAACGACACGCTGCTCCACTGCACATCTCCGCCCTGCTCGAGGTCGCCGGTGAACTGGTGGACGCCGGTGACCGCCGACGACACGGTGATGGTGCCCGGAGGATTGCCCTGGGCGCGAGCGACGGGGACTGTGGCCAACGGCCCGGCCCCGCCTGCCATGAGGACGAGTATGACGAGCGAACGGTACATGCGGCCTCCGATTGAAGTGGGAAGATCCGTGCGGGAGCGTTTCGCCGACTCCTCTATGAATGGACTGGTCACGGTGAGGCCCTTCCGATGCCGTGCGCCGTGAACCACTGGTTCACGGTGGCGGCGTAGCGTGCGGGATCGGCGTTCCAGGCCTCGACGTGATTTCCGCCCTGCACCCGGATCAGGGTGGTCTGCGCCGGCAGCGCCCGGGCGAAGGCCTCGCTCACCGATTTGGGGGTGCGGTCGTCGTCGAGACAATGGAAGAGCAGGATCGGCGCCGCCAGGCGCCCGGCGTGCGCGACCCGGTCGAGTTGCCCCCAATCGAGCCCGGCTCGCGCCGTGGCAGCCCGCTTGCCGAGCCAGGTGCCGAACGCCGGCACGCCCAGAGTGCGGGCACGGTGCTCGAGCGTGGCATTCCAGTCCAGCACCGGCGACTCGAGCACGATGCCGCACACCTGTGCCGCCAGCGGCGAGCGCGCCATGAACTGCATCGCGATCTGACCGCCGAAGCTGTAGCCCGAGAGCACGATTTCGCGCGCGCCATGGTCGAGCGCGTAGCGGACCGCCGCCTCGAGGTCCTCCCATTCGGTCAGGCCGAGGTGGTAGTAGCCGTCGGGCGAGGCTGGCGCGCCGGTGTCATTCCGGTAGCTCACCAGCAACCCCGGCAGGCCTCGCCCCTCGAGCACCCCGAGGGTGCGCAAGCCCTCCGCCCGGTTCGCGCCGCGGCCGTGGACGTACACCACCCAGGTCGAGTCGCGGCCGGGCACGAACCACGCCGGATACCGGCCGAGCGGGCCGTCGAACACGACGGTCTCGTACGAGAGGCCGAGCAGGCTGAGAGGGTCTGCCGACCTCGACACGCCGCGCAGGCTCGCCCAGCCCCCGGCCGGCGGCTCGCCGACGACCGGGCGGAATTCGCGGACGACCGTGCTGTCATCCGCGGCGAGCACCGGACCGATCCGGCCGAATCCGTCCTCCCACTCGAGGGCCCAGGACCCCGCCTGCAGACTCTCGCGGTCCCGCGAGAGCCGCACGCGGCCCGGCCCCGCCGCAAAGACCCGCTGCTCGCGCAGCGTCGGAGGTCGTTCCGGCATGAGGATCATGTCGGAGTAGCGCCAGGCTACTGTGACGAGGATCGCCGCCAGCACGGCGGAGACGGCGATGGCGACGGCGAGCAGCGCGCGCCGCAGGCGCGATGGCATACGGGACAGGGGGTTCATCGGTGCGCCCCCGGCGCTGACGCGGAGCGATCCGTCTCGCGCTGCCAGACGGGCTCCGAGCGCCGCACAGACGCGCCGATTACGCCGCCGATGACCACGCCGAGCGGAGGCAGGGCAAAGACGCCGAGGATGCCGGGGCCCAGTTCGGGGTCGATGTGATACGCCCAGGCGAAGATGGCGGCGCCGGCGGCCGCGCCGATCAGCCCCCCTGCGAGCGCGCCGCGTGTGCCGCAGGGCTTCCGCACCTCGACCTTGTCCATGCGGTCCCAGGAGATCGGCGATGCGGGCGGCGCGGGTTGCTTCAAGTCGTCATCGGGCTGGCCGTCGTCCCACGCCGGGACCCGGCGCAGAGCGTCGGGGGCGAACGCCACGCCCCCCGATTCGAACCGCGCGCCCCGGATGTCGTACGCGCTCCCGCCGAGGTGGACGCGGGCCACGTGGTGATCCACGCGCTCGCCCAAGGTGGCGATCTCGGCCGGTGACGGAGTCCGAGGTGCAGCAGGTGTCGCGGCGGCCGCGGATTGGACCGAGGATGCATCCGTGGCTCCCGCGGAGTCAGCGACGGGAACGGACCACTCCGCAGACGCCGGTCGCCACGCAATCGGCCAGGTCGCGAGGACGGTTCCGCCGAGCAGAGCGCCAGCGCATGCACCGACCACAGGCGCAGAGACGATGAAGCCGGCCGCGAACGCGGGCCCGACGAACGCGTCGGGGTCCCTCTGGTTTGCAGCCATGATGACCACCCACACCCCCAGCAGCGCCCCGGTGACCGCGCCAGTCACGGCGCGGGAGCGTTGCACCCGGATGCAGTCGATGCGGTCCCAAGCGATCGGTGAGGACACTGGCGAGTCGCCTTCACCGGCCCAGAGCGACATGCCTTGCCGGCCCCCCGGTCTGAAGACGACTCCAGAGGATTCGAAGCGCGCGTGGCTGAGCTTGTAGTCATCCTCGCCCACACTCACGCGCACCGCGCGACGCCCGACCTGGGTTCGCAGCAGAGCAAGTGATTCCGCGGAAGGCCCGGTGCGGCCAAAGGAGGGCGCTGGAGTCGAGGGCTTCTCCAGCCCGGCCGAAGACGCCGTGTCCGCGACCACGGCCGAGTCCGGGGCGCGCTGCCAGACGGGCTCCGAACGCCACCTGAACGCGCCGACGGCGCCACCCACGACCCCGCCCAGTGCTGGAAGGACCAGGACCGCCACCGGATTGCCCTTATCCGCCATGTCGACCTGCGCGGCCCAGCCGAGGATGCCCGCAGCGGCAGCCGTGCAGATCAGCCCCCCCACGAGCGCGCCGCGCAGAGCGCAGGGCTTGCGCATCGTGATGCGCTCGATGCGCTCCCAGCCAATCGGGGAGCCGAGCGCCGCGGGTCGCGTGTCGTCGCCGTTGAGCCCGTCGTTGTCCCAGGCCGGGACGCCGCGCAGGTTGCCAGAGTCGAACGAGACGCCCGCCGAGTCGAACCGCGCTCCACGGACATCGTAGGCGTCCGGGCCGACGAACAGGCGGACGACGGGGTGATCCACTCGCTCCCGCACCGCGGCGATCTCCGCCGGCGGCGGAGCCCACTCGGTGACGGACACGGCTGTGTCCGCCGCGGCGTCGGCCGCCGCGACCGGTGCCTGGAGTGAAGCCGTGTCCGCGACCACGGCCGAGTCCGGGGCGTGAAGGGGCGAATCGGCCATGGCCGGGCGAACGCTGATGATGAGGATCGCGACCACCACGGCGGGCAGGGCGAGGGCGACGGCAAGCAGCGCGCACCGCGGGCGCGATGGCATACGGGGCAGGGAGTTCATCGGTGCGCCGCCGGCGCTGACGTGGAGCGCTCCGTCTCGCGCGGCCAGACGGACTCCGAGCGCTGCACCGATCCGCCGATGGCGCTGCCGATGACCGCACCGAGGGGGACCAGAGCGAGAAGCACGACGGCGCCGAACCCGACTTCAGCGCCACCGACGCCGGCCAGGCCGATGATCGCGGTGTAGAAGGCCGCGCCGACCACCGCCCCCACGAGCGCACCGCCCGTACCGCAGGGCTTCCGCACCTCGATGCGGTCGATGCGGTCCCAGCCGACCGGCGAGGCGAGCGGCGCCGGTTGCGTGAAGTCGTCGTCGCGTCCGCCGTTGTCCCCGGCCGCGACGCCTTGCAGGTCGCCCGGGCTGAACGTCACGCCCCCCGGCTCGAACCTTGCGCCACGGATGTCCCAGGCGTCCCTGCCGAGATGGATGCGGGCCACGTGGTGATCCACGCGTTCGCTCAACGTGGCGATCTCGGCCGGTGACGGAGTCCGCGGTGCAACAGGTGCCGCGGCGGCCGGGGGCCGAAGCGAGGACGTGTCCGCGACCACGGCCGAGTCCAGGGCGGGAACGAGTGAATCGGCGCGTGCCGGACGAGCGGTGCAGGCGAGCAACACCCAGGCTGCGATCGCGAGAACCTTGACGCTGCGCACGGCGGCCTCCTTCGTGTGAAGCGCTCCTCCGTCGCCCTGCTGCCCGATCCGTCTCCGCGTCGGGCACCCGCAGGTGTGCAGCTCTTGCTGGACCGACTACAGCAATGGCCATGCCCAGTCACGGCCACCGGCGATTCGTCACTCCCGCGGGAAGGCCAAGGCGTTGCGCCGGTGCATGCTCAGCGAGGGGCCCCATGCCGCGCGCACGGCGGCGGAGCGCCCCCCACGTGCTGCGCTTCCTCCACGCCCGTGGAGTCGCCCGCACGCTCGTGGAGTTCTCCCTGCTGGTCGGTCACGGTGATCTCCCCCACTCCGAGAAGACCCGGTCGATGGGCTGGGCGCGCATCCAGGATGCGATGTGCTGGAATCGCGGGTCCGATCGGAGTGGGGCCAGGTTCGGGTCCCGATCGAGCGCCGGCTCGACCCAGCCGCGCTCGGGGAAGCTCTGCAGCAGCCGGATGGCCTCGTCGCGATCGCCGCGCAAGGTTTGATAGCAGGCCAAAGCATAGACGCTCGACTTGCTCTCGATCGTGGCCACTGCCGACCGGGACTCGCTCATGACCGCCCCCCGTCGCGCCTGTGCCTGCGCCGCCACCGTTTCGCCGGCGCGCAGCAAAGCGACCGCCTGCGTCGCCGCATGGATGGGACAGTTCACGGGATATCCCACCGTGCAGGCTCGGTCGAGAAGCGGAACGGCCCGCTCCCACTCCCCCAGGCGCATCAGTGACAGAGCGAGTTGGAGCCCGTAGTACCACCGCGATGGCTTGAGCTGCAGCGCCCGGCGCGCGCAGTCCGCGGCGTCGCGATAGCGCCCGAGGCAACTCAGCCCGTCACTCTGCGCCGACAGGATCGCGTCGGCCTCCGGGCTGAGCGCTGCGGCGCGACCCAGGTCGGCGACGTATTCCCGCCACTGTCCCTGTTTCAGCATGCAGTTGCCGAGCTGCAGCCAGTAGTTCACGACCGTGGGATTCAGCGCCAGAGCCTGGCGCACGCGCTGGGCCGCGTCGTCGTACCGGCCCGCCTGCGACAGGGCCCGCGCCAGGGTCGAGAGGGAGAGATCGCTAGCCGGATCAAGCCGGACGGCCTGCTCGCCATCCGCGATGGCGGCGGACGTGTCGCCCACTCCAGCGAACATCCCGGCACGCATCGCCAGCACCGCGCCGCGGGCCGCAGGAGTCAGATCCGTGCGTGCCACCACCTGGCTCAGCAGCCGGATCGACTGCGAATCGGGCGGCATGAGCATGGCGCGCGCTGCGTCGTTCCAGGGACTGCCGGGGTCGAGGCGATGAAGCGCGTCAAGCTCGCCGCCGATCGCCGCGGCCCTGGAGGAATCCGCGCCCCGGGCCACGATGTCGATCAGCATGGCAGCCATGCGCAGCACGCGCGCATCCGGCTCGCGGGGAAAACGCTCGACCAGGCGGCGCGTGGCCTCGAGCGAGCGGGGCAACTCGTAGCGCCGCACCGCGCCCATCGCTTCGGTCATCTCCATCGAGCCGGCCAGTTGCGGAGGACCGGTCTCGTACATGAAATAGTCGTAGCGCTTCGCGGATTGCGCCCCGAGCTGGTTCGCGAGCGGCACGGCCAGAACGGAGGCCAGCAGCGACAGGTCACCCCCGCTCGCGCTCCGCGCCTCGCCCCACAACACCCGGTTGGCCCGCGTGTCGATCAAGCTCACGCTCGCGCGCAGCGAGTCTCCTTCGCGCGTGAGCGCTCCGACCACGAGCCGGCCCGCCCCGGCGAGGAATGCGGCCCGCGCCTTTCCCAGTGCGCCCGCGTTCCACAACTCGCCCGCCGCCGGCACGGGCAGGACGTGCACGCCCCTGGCTTGTGCCAGGTGAACCGCCAGCGCCTCGGCAAAAGCGCGGCCAGCGAAGTCCGCGTCCCGCACCTGGCCGCGCACCTCCATGGGGAGGATGAGGATCGTCTTCACCTCGGCCGCGCCCACGCTCCGACCGGGGCCCCAGGCCTGCCACCACGCGGCACCTGCGGCGGCCACGATCGCCACGGCGCCCAGCACGAACAAGACCACGCGCACCAGCCGGCGCCTGGCTTGCGCGCCCGGGCGGGACATGACGGCCGCCGGCAGCGACTCCAGCAGCACTGTCTCGATCGCCGCCGCCACCTCGCAGGATCGCTGGTAGCGCTGCTCCGGATCCTTGGCCAGGCAGCGCAACACCACCGCGCGCAGTCCTGCCGGCACGAGTTGCGGCAATGCCTCCGGACTTGAATTCAGGATCGCCGCCACGATTCCCGGCATGCTCCCCGACCCGAACGGCACGCGGCCCGAGCACATCTCGTAAAGCACCACGCCCAGCGCCCAGATGTCGCTGCGCGCATCGGCCGTCTGGCCCAGCAGCACCTCCGGGGCGATGTACCGCGGGGTTCCCACGACCGCGCCCGTGCTCGTCAGGGCGTGCGTTTCCAGCCCCGGCACGCCTGCGGTCTCTTCCAGGCTCCGCCGCGAGAGCCCGAAGTCCAGCAGCTTGGCCTGCCCGCCCGCCGCGATCATCACGTTCGCGGTCTTCAGGTCGCGGTGCACCACGTGGTGCTCGTGAGCGTGTGCCAGCGCACGCGCGAGTTGCGCCCCATAGTGCGCCACGGTCTCCGCGGCCATGCCTCCGGCCGGAATCATGGAATCCAGGGGCCGGCCCTGGACGAACTCCATCGCGATGAAGACGCGGCCGGCGGCCTCACCGACTTCGTGGATGGTGCAGATGTGCGGGTGGTTCAGGCGCGAGGCCGTGCGCGCCTCGCGCAGCAGCCGCTCGCGGGCCGCGGCGTCAGCCTCCTCGGAGGCGGGCAGCAGCTTGAGCGCGACCTCACGATCCAGGCGGGTATCACGCGCCCGGTAGACCACGCCCATGCCGCCCTCGCCCAGCTTCTCGAGGATCTGGTAGTGGGCGAGCACTGCCCCGACCAGAGGATCGGCGGACTCGGGGTTCATCGTTCCGGATAGATCCCGTGCTGGCGGAGTTTCTTGTAGAGCAGCGACTCGCTGACCTTGAGTTTCGCCGCCAGCTGGGCGCGGGTCAGCTTCGGGTAGTGGCGCAGCGCCTCTTCGAGCCACTTCCGTTCGGATTCCTCGAGCAGGCGCGGCAGACCTCCCTCGAAATCCGCGGGCGCGGCGTCATCGGCACGCACCGGGCCCGGTCTCGCCTCCCGCGCGTCCAGCAGGCGTCGGAGGTCTTCCACCGCGATCACGCCCTGGCGGCCCTCAGTCGCCAGCCGGGCGGCAAGTTGTTCGACGTGACGCACGTTGCCGGGCCAGGAGAACTCCAGATGCTCGAGGAAGCGGCTGGCGTCGTCGGAGATCTCCACCCAGCGACCGAAGTCCGTCTGGTCGAGACAGTGCCGCAGCAGGAGTCCGATGTCCTCAGGGCGCTCCCGCAGGGGTGGGACGTGGATGGGGATGAAGTTCAGCCGCGCATACAGGTCCTGCCGGAACCGCCCCTCCTGGACCGCGGCCTCGAGGTCCTGGTTGGTCGCCGCGATGACCCGCACGTCCGCCTGTCTCTCCTGGGGATCTCCGACCCGCTCGTAGGTCTTCTCCTGCAGGAGCCGGAGGAGCTTCGGCTGGATGTCGAGGGGAAGCTCGCCGATCTCGTCCAGGAACAGCGTCCCGCCTTCCGCCGCCTGTACCTTGCCCACGCGGTCCGTCAGGGCACCGGTGAACGCGCCGCGCCGGTGGCCGAAGAGTTCCGGCTCCACCAGGCTCTTCTCCAGCGACGGACAGAAGATCGTGACCAGCGGGCCCTTCGCCCGCGGGCTGGAGTAGTGCAGGATGCGCGCGAGGATGCCCTTCCCGGTTCCCGTCTCGCCCTGGACCAGCACCGGGAAGGAGGTGGCCGCGGCCTGGTGGATCGCGGTCTCCAGTTCACGCACGGCCACCGAGTGTCCGACGAAGCGCCCGAACGACCAGTCCGAGGCGAGCAGCTTGCGCGACTCCTCGGCCTCGCCACGGTAGCGGGTCTCGGAGAGCCGCAGCTGATCGCGTTCCCGCATCGTG
>Ga0315273_10013262_pt1 | contig 10586 bp, 13 predicted proteins | sample YL17G02_0_MG_FD_205753 | JGI IMG/M metagenome (GOLD analysis project Ga0315273, IMG submission 205753) | Sediment microbial communities from Yellowstone Lake, YNP, Wyoming, USA - YL17G02_0 | ecosystem: Environmental > Aquatic > Freshwater > Lake > Sediment | place: USA: Wyoming | collected... | reverse complement strand
GGAACCGCACGTTCGACCGCAAGCTCTTCAAGGGAAGAGTCTGAGGAACGCGGGAATGCCGGTTCCGCTGCGGGCGCTTCGCCCGCTTTGGAGTGCGGCGGCTCGACGCCGCTTTTCTTCGGCGGCCACGGCCGCCGCTCTTCGCCTGCGGGCGTTTCGCCCGCCTTGGAGTGCGGCGTTTCCTACGCCGCTTTCGTTCCCAGCGGAGCGATGGAAGAGCAGGATACCCCAACGCGGAGCGCTCCAGGCGTCTCTCCGGGCGTCCTCCTGCCAGCGTCGCTTCTTCTTTGTGCGCGCTCGGGCCGGCGCGTGAGACTACCAGGAGATACCCATGAGAGCGTGGCTTCACGTCATGACTGCGGCGATGATTCTGCTCGGCGTGGCCGTCGGCTTTGTCGGAGCCGCTGAGGTCTGGCAGCCCAAGCTGCCGATGGAAGTCCGGGTGCTCGTCATCCAGTACTTCCCGGTCAAAGGGGATCTGATCGACCGGACGGTGACCGGCGACTGGGGCGAGCCGCTCGAGGCGACCCGCACAAAGACCGCAACGCAAACGAAGGCGGTCGTCCATGCCCTCCAGGAAGGTTCGCGCTACCACGCCTACAAGGACCAGGCGGCCAAGCCCAGTCTCGTCTACAACATCCTGCAAGTCATCGAGTTCCTCGAGCCGCTGCCAACCGTCGGCCCGCCGGGCAAGCGAGGCGCGATGACGGACTACAACCAGATCATGGACCGGGTGAACATCAAGCAATGGGTGGAGGAGAAGGGGGTCAAGGAGGTCTGGATCTGGGGGTACCACGGCGGCGTGGTCGGACTTTGGGAATCGAATATGGCAGGCCCGTTTGGGGACATCAGCAACAGCAATCGCGATCCCAAGGACTTGCCCGTGCTGGCCAAGACGTACACGGCCTACCATTACAACTACCAGCGGGGGACCTCGGAAGCGGTCGAGGATCACATGCACCAGATCGAGGCGGTGCTGAACTATGTCGATGGACGTGACCGCACGCTGCCGGCGGATTGGCCGTCGCTTCTATTCTGGGGCAAGTTCGTCGGAAGTGACCGCACGCACAAGATCGTCCGGCCCGGCTGCGGCTGGTCTCACTACCCGCCCAATGCCGAGCGCGACTACGACTGGGCGAACAAGCGGTATGTGGAAACCGACATCGAGGACTGGAAGCCCGATGGAACCGGCACGAAGCAACGCCTCAATTGCGACCGCTGGCAGGGCAACAGCCTGGCGTGGTTCGTCACCTGGATGCAGAGTCTTCCGGGTGCCGACAATGGCCTGACCTCCAAGGGAAGCCCCTGAACAACTGGTGGGTGTTCATCGGAGACTTCGACGGTGCGATGCAGAGGAAGATGACGCTGGTCGCCGACTGAAAGCTATTGGGTCGCTTACGGGTGTTCCCCCTGGACAGCCTCACGGAACGTCTCAGAAAAGGAGAAGCACGGATGGTCAAGCTCCTGAGCGCGCTTGCGGCGGCTGCCGTCCTGTTCGGATGCCCTGCGTGGGCAGCCGATGGGAACGGCAAGGTCAAGGTCTTCATCCTGGCAGGCCAGTCCAACATGGAAGGCTACGGCCACGTCCGAACACTTGCTCATCTCGGGGAGGACCCCGAGTACGGCCATCTGCTGAAGAAGATCAGGAATGACGACGGCTCCTGGGCGACCCGGGACGATGTGTTCGTTTACTTCCGGGGCGGGAAGACGGTAGGGCCGCTGAGCGTCGGATTCGGCGCCAACAAGGAGTTCGTCGGCCCGGAACTGATGTTCGGCGTGGTCATGGGCGACTATTTCAAAGACCCCGTGCTGCTGATCAAGACAGCCTGGGGCGGGAAGGACCTCTACTTCGACTTCCGCCCGCCGAGCGCGGGGAAGCTCCCGTACCCCATCGTGCCCGAGCGACTCGCCCAGCGCGGCGGCGAGAAGGCCGTGGGCGAAACCTACCGCAAGATGGTGGCGGAGACGAGGGACTGCCTGGACAACATGGGCAAGTATTTCCCGCAACTCAAGGGCAAAGAGTACGAGATTGCCGGCTTCGTCTGGTTCCAGGGCTGGAATGAGATGTTTCCGACCCAGGGCTGCCCATTCGACCAGGTCATCGCCGAGTATCCGTCGAACTACGCCAGGATGATCCAGGACCTCGAGAAAGAGTTCGGCCTCGCGAGCCTGCCCAGCGTCGTCGGCGAGATGGGAGTCGACGGCGACCGCGCGAGAGGCAAGACCCTCGACCTGCGCAAGGCCCAGGCCGCCATCCCCGAGCGGCCGGAACTCAAGGGCAAGGTCCGCTTTGTCCCCACGGCCCGCTACTGGGACCCGAAGCTCGACGAGATGGAAGCGAAGAGGGGCGCGATCGAGCGAGAACAGCGGGGGAAACTGAAGGAGAGCGTCGCCGCCGAGGCCAAGGACAAGCTCGCCGGCAAAGACCCCAAGCAGCAGCGGGAGATCCTCGACCGGGCACTGGGACAGGCAGTCCACGACACGCCCGAGTACAAGGCCTGGCAGGCCGAGTGGGACCGCATCGCCAGCCACTGGGAGTGTCACTACTTCGGCAGCGGCCGGACATACTGCCTCATCGGCCACGGCCTCGGCGAAGCCATGAAAGAACTGCTCAGCCAGGGGCGTGGGTCAGGATTATAGGTGAGACGAACTGGGGAGCAACTGTCTTTCAGGAAGTCTCTCCCCAGCATCTCTTGCCCGCAACCCAGTCCCGCACCCAAAGGAGCCGCTCGACCGGGGTCGGCAGCCCGTCGGCGGGGAGCCAGAGGAGGAACGGCGCTCTCCTCAGGCGCGGTGTGAAGAGCAGATCGAGCGTGTGCCAGAGGGCGTCGCGCGTGAGGCTCGGCGCCTGGAAGAGGGCGGGGTCGAGGATGCCGCCGAGAATGATGAGGCCGTCGCCGAGGGCGTCGAGGGCGGACTCGAATGGGAGGTCGCCGACGGGCGGAGGCGTCAGGGCGTTGATGCCGTCGAGGCCGGTCTCGGCCAGCTCGCGGACGAGGCCGCGGAGCTTGCCGCACATGTGGAGAATGAGCTTCTTGCCGTGGCGATGGGCGATGGCGGCGTAATCGCGGATCTGCGGCAGACTGTAGCGGCGATAGAGCGTCGGGCTGATGAGCGAGGTGCTCGTGTTCTCGACGGGGATCAGGGCGGGCGCGGGCGAGCGGCGGGCGACGATCTCGTACTCCTGCACGCGGCAGGCGTGCATCGCGTCGAGCAGCGATTCGAGATCGGGGCGATGGTCTTCGAGGTGGCAGTAGAAGGCGGCCATGCCCATATCCAGCTCGATGAGCTGCTGGACGGGGGAGGGGTCGAGGTTGGGGATGAAAACCCCATCGTCGCCAATCGCCACGTCGATCGCAGTCGCAAGCGGCTCGCTTGCGGACACTTTTCCCTCTCCCTCCGGGAGAGGGCGGGGGTGAGGGACGGTGAGAGGAGGCGCGGCGCCGGCTCCGGCGTCCCTCACCCTACCCTCTCCCGGCGGGAGAGGGAAAGAAGCCACATATCGGCTCCCCTCCCAGACCTTGCGGAGGATGCGGAGTTCCTCGAGCGATTCGACGGGATGCCTGATGGGATGTCCGCTCCGAAATGTCGCGACGAGCGTGCCCCAGGGCGTCTTCTGCGTGCGGACGGCGAGGCCGTCGGGCTGCGTCTTCCATTCCGTCTCGATGGGCGGGGTGGCGAGCCGCGCGGGGGAGGGGACGCACAGCTCGCGCGGGAGGCCGTAGTTGCCGAACTGGAGGATGTCGCAGCCGATGTGGCGGTAGAAGTCGAGGACGGGCATCGCGCGGACGTCGGGCGGCATGACCGAGCGCGTCGTGTCGTCGATGAGCGTCGTCCAGGCGATGCGCCCCGGCGGCTCGCCGTTGAGGATGCGGCGGAGTCGGTTACGGCCAGTCATGGAATCAAGAGGGTCTCACACAGAGGCCACGGAGCGCACAGAGAGGAAAGAGTCAGGCAGAACCATGGGGGGAGAATGATGAGGGCTCGACCCTTGATTCGGCCACCCATGATTCTGCCTGCCCTCTTCTCCTACAAATCCCCGGAGGCGCGGCTACTTGCTCGGAGTCTCGGCAGGGGCATCCCAGGCCAGCGTGGGGCGCCGGCCGCTTTCGACGCAGTCAGCGAGGTAGAGGTCGATCAGATTCTGGTACTTCATCCCCGTCTCGCGGGCCAGCTCCTTGAAGTACCGAACCGTATCGCGGCGAAGGCAAAGCGTCACGCGCTGCGTCAAGTGGCGGAAGTACGGGTTCCGCCGCGACTTCATCTTGCTCAGGTCGTATTCCTTCTTCATAGCTTCAGCCCTGGTAGCTCCCAACGGCCTCAGCGCAGTCTTCGGGATGGCCTATGCTCCGCGTTCATTCGTGATAGCGCAAACCCCCGAGCGCTGTGCCAACTTGCGGGCATCCTCGTAGAATGCCTCGAAGGAACGCGACGTCTGGATCCACCGTTTCACGGGCGCGGCATGCACCATGGCGGCAATCCGCTCCTCCGCGATGGAGGAGCTTCTTGCACCCAGGGCACGGTCAAGCGCGGCCTTGGGGTCGCCTTCGGCCTGGAGTTCCTCCAACGGGATTCCCATCCGCTCAGCAAGGTAGGGGGGATCGGAGTTGAGCCAATCCTCGACGTTCTCCACCGTCACGCCGAAAACCGTGCAGTGGTTGGCCTCTGCCGGTAGCCAAGCCAATTCCCGTTTCTTGACTTCCTGCCAATCCTCCCGATTGGCATCGCGCAGGATGACGAGGAAACGTGCCCCGTTCCACAGCATCTCCCTGCATGTTTTGGAGAGTTCGCGGCGGAAGGTCTCGTCGCTGCTGCCGCGGAACCGCCCCGGAACGAGTTCCGCACCGGGGCACCAGCGTCGTGCCAGGCCGGCCAGGAACGCCTTGTCGCGCCAGCCCTCGACGGCGTAGCCGATCTTCGTCACCGCAGCATCTCCCGGAAATGAAGCTCACCCAGGCTGAACTCCGTGATGAGTTTCCGCGTCACTTCCTTGTCAGGCTGAACTAGGACTGTGTGAGTCCTCTCGCGCCTCAAGAGGAAGACGCCATCCAGATGGGAATCGAAAAAGTCGATGAAATACGGCGAGTGGCTGGTGAAGACATACTGGCCCTCGGCGCCGGACGGGTCGATCCGCTCGAAGAGGTCCTTTAGATGGCCGACGAATATGCCCGTCTCGGGCTCCTCGATGAGGATAAGTCCTGGGGGCTTGTGCCGCTGAGCATTTTCCCGGTTCCCGGCCAAGATGCAGGCCATGGCCAGGAAACGCAACGTGCCGTTCGAAAGTTCTTGGGGGAGAAACCTTCGCCCCTCAGCATCCTGGAATGCCATGAAAACCTGGTTAGGATCGGGCGAAGCTGGGAAGTTGATTGCGTCGGCCTCCGGCTCCACGATCCGGACCGTGGAAAGGAGTTCTCGATACGCTCTATCGTCGCCCATTTTCAAGGCGTGAATTGCCGAGGCCAGGTTGCTGCCGTCGCGTGCCAGCCGAGTTTCCAAGGCTTTGAGGGTCGTGCTCCGCAGGCGATTGTCCTCAAGATCATACGAAGCCCATGACTCCAGATAGGACTTGAACGCCCCCGCAAGTTGGGACGAGGGACTTGCGCGCTCGACCAGCCTGAGACCTGTGGTATCGCCTGGAAGCTTGGACCCCAGATCGATGGTGACTCCTGCTCCCTCAGGGTGCGCCTCATCTACGATGTGGACGTTGCTACCCTCTCTGTTCAAGAGCCGCCTGTTGGCGATGCCGCCACCTGAGACGTCAAGCGTTTCTGCTATGACAGCAGGGCGCCCCGCCGCATCGGGGGATTCCGGGAACTCCAGGGTCACTCGGTAATCGAACAGGTACCTCTTCCCGTTAAGGGATAGTTCACACTGGCAGGCAAAATCGGTCCTCTCCTCCGCGAAGTACCTGTTGGTGAACGACGGGGCCATGCCTGCCGATAGGGCGCATGCGTTCAGTACCCTCGCTCGGGCCGTGAGGGACAGGAAATGCATGGCCTGGCAGAGGTTGGTCTTGCCGACGTTGTTGCGGCCGATGAGCAGGTTGATGCCCTTCGGCTCGAAGGTGAAGTTCAGGAGCGTCTTGAAATTGTGGACGTAGAATTTGCGGAGCATGAGACATCCCTCGAATCGATTGCGTCGTCCAGCTCGCTCTCAGTCAAACGGAGGCGAAGCAACGCCCAACAGCATGCGTCAGACGGCCCAACAAGTCAAGCACGGGGCCGCCAGGATGGCGGCGTTACCTTCGGAAATGCTTGTCGGCGAAGTCCATGTAGCGGTCCCAGTCGTAGGGGGTGAGGTCGTGGGGGCCGGTGCGCATGTGGTAGCCGAGCGTGCCCATCGTCGGCTGGTCGACGGCGGGCATCTCCTTGGCGGGGAGGCCGTCGGTGCCGAGAAGGCGGTAGACGGGGTCGGCGCCGAGGCAGGAGAGGAACTCGCCCTTGGGGTCGGCCCAGCGGTCCTGCTCGGCGCTGGCGACGTAGCAGGGGCGCGGGGCGACGAGGGCGATCAGCTCGTGCTGGTCGACGGGCAGGGCGGCTTCGTTGGCGCTGTACTTGCGGAAGTTCTCGCAGAACCAGTGGGGGAAGTTGCGGTTGAGGACTTCGACGGTCTCGCCGTAGAAGCGCATGCTGAGGGCGGCGCCGCCGGCGCCGGAGTCGTTGGAGATGACGATGGCGAACCGCTCGTCCTGGGCGCCGGCCCAGAGCGAGGTTTTCCCCAGGCGCGAGTGGCCGAGGACGGCGACGCGGCGGGCGTCGATGGCCGCGTCGGTCGAGAGGTAGTCGAGCGCGCGGCTGAGGCCCCAGGCCCAGGCGGCGATGGCTCCCCACGAGTCAGGGCCGCGGCGGCCCTGGTCGAAGAAGGGGTGGACGCCGTTGCGGAAGCCGTCGTGGAAGTCGGGGTCGATGTCGCCGTAGTAGATGGTGGCGAGGGCGTAGCCGCGGGCGAGAATGGCCTCGATGGGGAAGCGGGAGGCTTCGGAGCCGCGGGTGGCCTCGGTCGCGCGGTTGTTGACGATGCCTTTCTCACCGCGCATCCAACTCTCTGAGAGGCGGATGGCGGGGTCGGCGGCCACGGCGTGGTTGCCGTTGAAGTTGAGGATGAGGAAGGTGGGGACGGGCTGTTTCGCCCCGTTGGGGATATAGAGGAGGATATCCATCTTCGGGCCGTCTTCCTTGCCCGTGAAGAAGACGGTGACCTGGCGGCGGGTGGCTTTGCCGCCGAGGGCGTTGGCGTCGTTGTCGAAGACCTGGAAGGTCATGCCTTCGGGGCGGCCTGGGGAGCGGCCGTAGACGTGGGTGCGGAAGAGATCGAGGATCTCGGGCCGGCGCTGCGTGCGCCACATCTCCGCGCTCGTCACCCGCTCGCCGTTGGCCATCACGAGCGGGTCGGGGAGCGTGTAGGGCGGGATCTTGCTCTCGTCGTAGTTCGCCGGCGGCGCGCCGCCCTCGGCCGCGGCCATCGCCAGCGGCAGCACCGTAACAAGGAGCCCGAGGACACCGATGAGGTCAGTTCCATGCGCCATGACACGCTCCAGTCAGCCGTGGATGAGGAAGACGACGCGCGATCGCTCAGCGGTACACGTCTCTGCGGTGGCCCACCTTAATGATCTCGACAGTGCGGGCACCGTCGTAGATGAGGTACACGATTCGGAAGATTCCGCATCGGACGCGGTATTTCTCGGCCCCGGAGAGCTTTTGGGAGCCATATGGGCGGGGATCACCAGCCAGGGCGCGGATGCGTTGCACGATCCGGTGCCGGTCTTGCCTTGTGCCGAGCGCGTCGAGTTCCTTGGAGGCGGAGGGCTTGATGATGACCTTATATTCGGCCACGTCGCTTCAGGTCCTTGACGACCTCTTCGAACGGGAGGCTCGGCTCGGAGGCCCGTTCCTCGAACGCAGCCAGGTCCTCCCCATCTTCGGCGAGGCTCTGCTGCACGGCCTCGTTGACCAGGTCAGAGAGCGACCGGTCAGTTTGCGCCGCCTTGAGACGGAGGGCGCGATGGAGCTGCGGGTCGAAGTAGACGGTGGCGCGTTTCGCGGTGGTACTCATGAGACTCTTATAGCGCCTTGCCGCTATGCTGTCAAGATGTCCTGAGCCTGGTCCTGGGGACACGCGGCACAGGCCGGTTCCACACGCCCGTAGCCCGTTTCAGCGGGCACAGCCACGAACGCTACTTCTCTGTTCCCTCCAACTGCATGTGGTCGCGCAGGAGTTGATTCACGACAGCGGAGAGATCCGTCTTCCGCTTCCGCGCGATGCGCGTCACGTAGGCCAAAACCTCCTCATCCAGGTACACGGGAAGATTCAGCTTGGCTCCTGGGCGGTAGAACTTGCCCCGTTCAGCCTTGGAGAGGTCGTAACTTTTCTTCATGGCTCACTCCGTACGCCGCTGGGCCTTCGGCCAATGCGTTCTGCTCGGCCCTGTGCCATCCGTCAATCAGTTGCTGTTGTACCCGAACTGCCGAGTGCACAATACAGTCTTCCAGTGCGTTTCGCGGGCAAGCACACTTTCTCCCGTAGCCTGGAGGTCACTGACTTCAAGGATCGAGTACTGAAAATGCTGGGCGTGATCAGTCCCATAGGTCCTCAGGACATGGGCGAGTTCCTTGTTGCCACCATCTCCTGAGTCTGCGTAACCGGCCCATCGGCCCCAGATGCCTGCCCCGCCGCAGGCGCTGCCAACGTATTGCCTGCCGTTGCTGGTATCGACGATCACGTAGACCCCGGAGACGTTGGAGAGGGCCACCTTCCAGGTCGGGATTTCGTGGGCCACGATGACTCTGAGCATCCTGTGGGAGAGCAGAACGTGGTTGTAGCCCGTGAAATCGTCTACGGACAACCTCTCCGGTCGGATCTCGACGACGACGAAGCGGTCGATGTAGCCGGGTCCATTGAGGTACGAAGCTCGAAAAGGTTTCCTGTAAGCCACGACCACTCGGCCAACCAGGTCCTCGAATCCGGAAAGCTCGGTCGTGTCGTACTGATAGCAGCCGTCCGGCCGGTTGCGCACTCCAAGAACCTCGAACACGCCACCGAACAGCCACCTCTCGCTATCCATCTGGATCAGCGATACGATGTACTTGCGGGAGAAGTTCCTGCGACTCTGTGATTCTTGCCACTCCTTGAATTTGCCCTCAAAGAAAGCCTCCAACGGGGAGGAGGAGCCCGCCATCACGGCGCAATGGATCTTGAAGTCCGCGGATCGGAACCCGCTGATTGTCAAGAGGTCAGCCAGCTTGAGCATGATTTCTCCTCCACTTTGAACAGGTGGAACTCTCCCTACTTCAGGCGCACGGCCGGGAGCCGCTTGAGCCGCTGCCTTTGAGGGTCGACCTCGATGCCGACCGACTCCAGGGCGGTGACGCCGGGGATGGGCCGGCCGTGGGTAGCGGGATCACCCCCTGGGGCCGCCTCACTCGACGGCCACTTTCTTCCGAGGCTCCAGCCTCCTGGGTGGAAGGCTGACGAACCTAAGGCCGGAAGCCTTCTGCATGGCCCGCAAGTCCTCGAAGATGGCAACCAAGTCGCCGTGGAACTTCTGAGTGTGCTCCATTCGAGCTTTGCGGACCTCTTCTACGATGGGGTCTTTCATCGATCTTCCTCCAGCAATTCCTCTGGGGAACAGATTTCAGGACACGCGTAACCCGCTTCCTCGACGATTTTACGTATCCTCATCCGGGTGAAGGGGTTGTTCAGATGGGCGAAGTTCCAGGTCAGGATGACTTCGATCCCGTTGACAGCCGCTACGGCGACATGGCCTGCGTCTTCCGGGTATTCCGCGGGGATTCCGCCGCCCGCGATGATCTGTGCGGCGAGGGCTAGCACCTCATCGGTGGCATCGAGCGGAATCATGGGGTGTATCGCTTCCAGGCGTTGCTGCGCCTGTTCCGGATTCCCACGCCCCGCTTCCTGGAGGACGAGGACGGAGACGTACGTGTCGTAATCAGAGAGAAGCCTCGGCCACAGGGCGCGTGTCAATCGCTGGTGCTCAGCGATGGCCGGGTCGCTGCTCGGCCTCGCCGTCAGGTAGCTCACCACGGTTGTCTCGATGTAGACCGTTTGCTTCATACCCGTATGATACCACTCGCCTTGGGTTTCTCAAGTACCGAAGCTATTTCGCGAGTTCGAATTTGATCGCAAAGGCGTGATGGCACGGCGGCTTGGCCACGACGGACGCGGGGATCTCGATCACGGAGCCGGCACCCTGGGGACGCCAGATGAGCGGGTCGGGGACGCCGAGCATGTACACGCGCGAATCGTGGGCGGGCCGGAGCGAGGAGAGGGCGATCCGGACTGGCGGGGCGTCCTGGCCTTCTTCGGCGAGGGCGATGGCGTAGACGGTGTGGCCTTTGCGGGTGAGGCAGACGCGGCCCTCTTTGTAGGGGGCGATGGGGCGGGTGCCGTAGATGGCCTCGCCGTTGACGGCCATCCAGTCGCCGACCTCTTTCATCCGCGCGAGGGCCTCGGCGGGCAACTCGCCGTCGGGCTGCGGGCCGACGTTCATCAGAAGGTTCCCGCCCTTCGAGACGATGTCGACGAGGAGGTGGATGATCGTCCGCGTGGACTTGTACTTGTCGTTCGGC
>Ga0315273_10013261_pt1 | contig 10586 bp, 6 predicted proteins | sample YL17G02_0_MG_FD_205753 | JGI IMG/M metagenome (GOLD analysis project Ga0315273, IMG submission 205753) | Sediment microbial communities from Yellowstone Lake, YNP, Wyoming, USA - YL17G02_0 | ecosystem: Environmental > Aquatic > Freshwater > Lake > Sediment | place: USA: Wyoming | collected... | reverse complement strand
GCCAGCGGCGCCCGGAACAAATGCATCCCTTCCACCAGGGACCCGCGAACGAAATAGAGGTGCGTCCCGTACACCCCTGCCAGGTCCAGGGTCGGAATGCGCGGAAGCCGGTTGGCTGGCTCCGCGCCTGTCGCGACCGGCGGGCCGCCGTCCAGTGGTGCGACCCACCAGTCGAAGACCGGCGGACTTCCAGGGCGGACGCCCGAGAACGCCAGGTGCTTCCCGTCGTCCGACCAGGTCAGCGTGGGACGAATCAGATCGGACACCGCTCCAAACGCCGGCTGGAACGGCCTGGGTGGCCCCCCCTTGGCCGGCGCCAGGTAGATCTTCTGCGCAGGCGGGACGCCGGTTACCCGATCTGCCAGGTAGGCGACGATCGATCCGTCCGGTGAGAAACTGGGCGACCGCCCTCCGGCAACCAGCTTCCGTTCCGTGCCGCCCAGCGTTTCCGTGACATACAACCCGCCGCCGTCACGCTCGGATCGAAAGACGATCCGGGCCCCGTCGGGCGAGAACGTCGGATCGTAGTCGTCGGCCTCGTGGCGGGTCAGCCGAGTAGGCTCGCCAACGCTGATGTGCTGGACGAAGATGTCCAGGTTTCCCTCGCCGCTCCGGTCAGAGGCGTACGCGACGAGGTTGCCGTCCGGCGAGATCGCGGGCATGTCGGTGATGCCGGGATCGATCGTGAAGCGCTCGAGCCGAAGCTCCACATCGGGCGGCGGCCGGCGTGTCGCCAACGCCGCCAGGCCCGCGGCGACGACCGCGATGCCAAGGCCAGCCGCAACCAGCCACCCCCACCGCCACGGGCGGGTGCGCGCGGGCGCGATGGCCGCCAGCTTCCCTGACTCGGATTCCTCCTTCGCGTCCTGCAGCGCGATCCTCAGGTCCGACATCGTCTGCCATCGTCGCTGCGGATCCTTCCGCAGACAGCGGGCCACGATGCGTTCGACGTCGGCCGGCACTGTGGCCACAACTTCGCTGGTGGGCGTCGGATCCGTGTGCAGGATGGCGGCCAGCGTCGAGACTTTGCTCTCACCGCGGAAAGCCCGCTGCCCGGTCAGCATCTCGTAGAGGACCGATCCGAACGAGAAGATGTCCGATCGCGGATCGACCGGCCTGCCTTCGGCCTGCTCCGGCGACATATAGGCGACCGTCCCGACGATCGTTCCCTCTTCGGTTTGGAAACGCTCCGTGGCCAGCCGGGTCGTGGCCTCGTCGCTACGCAGGGGCTGCTCGGTCAGCTTGGCGAGGCCGAAATCGAGGACTTTCACCAGGCCATCGCCAGTTACCATGATGTTCGACGGCTTCAGGTCCCGGTGGACGATGCCGGCGGCGTGCGACGTGGCGAGGGCGTCGGTGATCTGGATCGAGAAGCGGAGCGCGTCGAGCAGCGCGAGGCCCTTGCGGCCGATCAGGTGGTCCAGCGTACGCCCGGGCACATACTCCATGGCGATGAAGGGCCGGCCGGCGTCGTCGTCGATGTCGTGGACGACGCAGATGTTGGGGTGATTGAGCGCGGAGGCCGCCTCGGCTTCACGCCGGAACCGATCCAGCGCGACGCGGTTCCCGGCCAGGTCCTCCGGAATGAACTTCAGGGCGACCTGACGTTTAAGCTTGAGGTCCTCGGCCTTGTAGACGACCCCCATCCCCCCGCTGCCCAGTTTTTCCAGGATGCGGTAATGCGAGACCGTCTGGCCGACCATAGAGCCTCCCGAGAAGCTGCCGAGAGCGATGGCTGCGGGTCATGGCGACGAGAACGGCACCGATTATACGGCAGTTCGTGCGCCGGGCCATCCGGCCAACGTCCGGAATAGACCCCTTCGTGCGTGGCGCCCGTCCTCCCCGGCCTTGCGGTTGATCGCGCAGTCGTTGCGGGCTCGGAGGCCGCCGCCGGCAGAGGGACTCCGACAGTCCGCCTACTGCGGCAGATTGATGCGGCGCACCAGATCGATGAATCGCGGATCCTGGCGCAGCGGGTCCCACACCGGCTCACGCCTCAAGTACGCCAGGCGGTTGAACCGCTCCTCGTACGCCTTTTCGAGCCAGCTCAAGGCCTGATCGTTCTCCCCAAGACCGACATGGACGATCGCGAAGGCCAGACCGGGTGTATATCGCTCCTTCGACGCCGCCGCGAGCTGTTGGAGGACCCGTCGCGCCGCCTCGCGCTGCCCGAGGCGGGCATGCACGTAGCCGAGATTGGCCAGCGCCAGCGCTGAGCCCCGGGTCAAGGCCGCCGCCTGTTGTGTTGGCGGGAGCGCTTCTTCGTACCTCCCCTTTGACGCAAAGACGCCTCCGAGCACGGCGAATGCGGCGGCGTAGTTCGGATCGAGTTCGATCGTTCTCCGGCATTGCTCGATCGCCTCGTCAACACGCCCGGACAGGGCCAACTGCGCCGCCAGGGTATGGCTGGCGGAGGCGGACACCGGATCGCGGTCGAGCGCCTGTCTCGCGACGCTGACGGCTTCCTCGAGCCGGCCGGCCACGGAGAGATAGAACGGATAGAAGAAGTGATTCATCACCGCGTCGCGATCGAGGGCGATGGCTTGATCGAAGTGCTTCGTCGCAGCGGGCCAGTCGAAGTCGTACGTGAAGCTGGCGTAGGCGAGCGAGATGTGCGCTTGCGCGAGGTTGCCGTCGATCGCCAGCGCGTGTTCAGCCGCGGCCTTGGACTTGGGCATCGCCTCCCGCGGAGGCACCATGTTCATGAACGACATCAGGCTGTAGGTATCGGCGAGCCCCGCATACGCCAGCGCATAAGCCGGGTCCGCATCGATGGCGCGATTGAAGTACTCCACCGACTTTGGAAGCGCTTCCGGACTCCGCTTGTTCCAGTGATAGAGGCCTTTCAGATACAGCTGGTACGCGTCCGCATTGTCGGTGTACCGTTTCGTCAGTCGCTGCTTGTCCTCGTTCGTCAGCCGAAGCCGCAACCTGTCCGAGATTTCCTTCGACAGCTCGTCCTGCAGCGTGAACACATCGGTGACCTTCCGGTTGTACTGGCCGCCCCACAGCTGCGAGCCGTTCTCCACGTCCATCAGCTCCGTGCGTACGATCAGGGTGCCGTCGCGTTGCAGGATCCGCCCGGAGAGCACCGCGCGAACGCGGAGGTCCTGTCCGATCTTCTGCGGATCCATCTCCACGCCCTTGTAGCGAAACACCGTGCTTCGCGCCGTCACGCGCAGGCTCGCGAGCTGCGACAGGCTGTCGATGAGACTTTCGGTGATCCCGTCGCTCAGGTACTCGCTGTCCGGATCGCCGCTGCTGTTGACGAACGGCAGCACCGCAATCGAATCGATGGCCCCGCGGCTCGAGGCGCGGCGGGCGAGCTGTGTGCCTGCCGCCAGCAGCGCCAGGAGCGCGAGTGCGCCAGCCACCAGCGCCGGCCATCGCCGCCACCAGGCGCGGGGTGCCGTGGCACGATCACCTTCCAACGGCGGCGGCACCACCGGAGGACCACTGTCCCGCTTCAGGCGCTGCAGGTCGGCGCCGAGCTCCGACGCGTGCTGGTATCGCAGCCGGCGGTCCTTCTCGAGCGCTTTGTTGATGAGTTCCTCGAGCCTGGGCGGCGACTCGGGATTCACCCGTCCCACCGGAACCGGCGCACGGTTCAGGATCGCCTCCTGAATCGTGCCCGAGGTGCCGCCGGCAAAGGCCTGCCGGCCTGTCGTCATCTCATACAGGACGGCGCCCAGCGAGAACAGGTCGGTGCGCGCGTCCAGCGGTTCTCCGCGAACCTGTTCGGGCGACATGTACGTCAGCGTGCCGAGCACGGCGCCCGGATCGGTCAGCCTGCCCCCGGTCGGATCCCCGGTCGTCGCCGCCACCGTCTCCACGACACTGAGCGGCGGCCTGGCCAGCCCGAAGTCGAGGAGCTTGGCGTGTCCGCGCCCGGTCACGAAGATGTTGGCCGGCTTGATGTCGCGGTGAATGATGCCCTTGGCATGCGCGGCTTCGAGCGCGTCGGCGAGTTCGATGCCAAGCTCAAGGACCTGTCCGGCGGGCAGCGCGCCGCCAGCAAGGAGCTCGTGCAGCGTCGTCCCCTCCAGGAACTCCATGGCGATGAAGTGCCGGCCGGCGTGCTCTCCGATGTCGTAGACCGCGCAGATGTGCGGATGGTTCAGGGCAGAGGCGGCGCGAGCCTCGCGCTGGAATCGTTCAACGGCGAGGGGATCCCGCGAGAGCTCCTCGGACAGGAACTTCAGCGCGACGGTGCGCCGGAGCCGGGTGTCTTCGGCCTGGTAGACCACGCCCATGCCGCCCTGGCCGAGCACGCCCAGGATGCGGTAATGCGAGATGGTCTGGCCGATCATGGGCTGGGGGCTGTCTGCATCACGAGGTGGCTTATGACCTCTACAGTGTCACAAGTCCAGCCCCAAAGAAAATGGGGACACTTTCCATTTCCGGGTGCGGAAATGGAAAGTGTCCCCGTCTGGACCTAGAAGAGGTACCGCAGCGCGAGCTGGATATCGCGCCGCGATCCGTCCTTCGTGATGATGCGCCCGAAGTTCGGGTTCGTGATGTCCGTGTTCGGGCCGCTCAGGTTCGGCTGGTTGATGAAGTTGAACACCTCCGCGCGGAACTGGATCCGGTGCGCCCCGCGCAGCACGAAGTTCTTGAAGAGCGCGATGTCCCACTGCTGATCGCCGGGATTGCGCAGGATGTCCCGCTTCGAGTTGCCGAACTTGCCCGCGGCCGGGTTGGCGAACGCGGCCGGATTGAACGCGAAGTTGTCGTCGAGGCCGGTCCCCGCCGAGAACTTCCCGTTGGCGTTCTGTTTCGGATCGCCGATGATGTCCACCGGCTGGCCGTTGCTGCCTTCGCCCACCCGCGGCTCGAACAGGTCGTAGTGCGTCTGGGAGAAGCCCCGCGGCTCGCCGCGGAAGAGCGCCAGAACGGCCGGGTCGCTCGCGACCTTCAGATCGTTGCCCGCGCCGACGAAGCCGTCGCCGGGCAGGACGATGCCGTTGTAGCGCGGGCCCGAGACGAGCCGGCCCGTCGAGGGGTTGATCACCGCCTGGTTCGTTGTGCTGTAGAAGCGCGGGTCGAAGTTGGCGATGTTGTTCGTCGTCGAGTACCACGGCGGCCAGAGCGCGTAGCGGAACCCGCCCTCGACCGTGACCTTGTCGAACCACGTCTGCACGGTGTCGATCGTGCCGTCCTGCCGGATGAGGAACGCGCAGTTCGGGCAGGTGCCGTACGTGCACCACGCGGGGTTTGCGGCGCCCTGGAAAGGTCGTCGATGACGATGCGCGGCGGCCAGCGTGTTCAGGGCAGGCACGCTGCCCCGGTAGGGCGGTCAGGTAGACGCGCCGTGGACGAGCAGCGCCGGCCGCGTGGCGAGCCGGCCCGCCGGCGTCCGCCGATCCGCTATACTCGGCCCGTCACCGGCGCATGGCGCCGGCGTCCGCCGCCCCCGATCTTCGCAGGGAGGTCCACATGAACAGACGCGAGTTCCTGAAGTGCTCCAGCGCGTGCGCAGGAGCGGGCGTGACAAGCTTCTCGCTGGCCGGCCCCGCCGCCGCTCTCCAGCCTCCGCCTGCGTCGGCGCCAGCCAGGCAGGCCGGCCCTCGCGCGCAGACGCAGGCCCGGGCGCGGTACGCGTTTGAGATCGAGATCGTGGAAGGCAAGTGCCAGCCGCACCAGGCCGGGCAGAAGTTCAAGTACCCGGACGAGAAGGGCAAGCTCTGTCCCTGGCTGATGGACAGCATGAACGGCGCGATCCGCGTCCTCGAGTACGGCGGGACGATGCCGTGGCTGTACGAAGGCACGCCCTATCAGAAGGTGATCGACCCCAACGGCCTCACGACCGAGTTCATCCGCTGCCCCGATCCCTCGCGCGTCGTCGTGGCCAGGATCTCGCGGACACGGGTGTAGCGAGGGAACGCCGCGGGTCGAGCAGCGCCGGCGCCGGCGCACCCCGGACGGTGCCGCGCGGGCACAGCTATTTGGCGACAACCCGAATCAGCTGGTGTCCGCGACCGTGCGGGGAATCTGCGTAGACCGTCGCGACTCCCGTGGCGAGTGCGGTCACATGCCCCCGCAGATAGTGGTCCACGACCTCCACCTTCTCTCCGGGTTCCCAGCTGGTCCTCGACGTGCTGAGCGGTTTCACCAGCAGCACGCCGGGGTTGTCGGTCCACCACGTCGGCGACAGGATCGCCGTCGTGCCGTCGCGCAGGTTTGCCTGCAGGGTGAGGTCGACGACCGAACCGGTCAGCATCTCGTCGGTCCAGGGCACGATGGCGAGCGACGAGACCGCGAGCGAAGGGGTCGGCGCGGCCGGAGCCTGCCCGCCGCACTGAACCAGCGCCGCGAACGCGAGGGCCGCGAACGGCGCGACGGCGACGAGGGGGCCGCGTGGCCGGGGTGCGGCGGCAAGCCGGGGATGGCGCGTCATTGCTGCACTTCCTTGGCGCCTGGCTCTCGACGGAGAGAAAACCCGGACCGAGTGTGCGCCCGGGCTGGGCAGGCTGTCAATTGCCTGTCGGAGATGTCGGAGATCCCTGTCCGTGAATCCTTGCCCCCCTCGCCCAGCCACTTTGACAACAACGGCCCCGTGGGTGTAACTAGTGTTGCGTAGTACGGATGGCGGTGCCTGCCTGCCGCCCATGGCGAGTCCCTTGCGGCCATGCACGCTGGCCCGCGGGCTTTCGCTGCCCCTGCAGGACGAAGCGTCTTGCCTCCGAGCCGGATGAATCGCCCGGAGGGTCTTCCTCAGAGAGGATGTGATTATGCTGAATGTCCGACCACGGCGCGTCCTCGCGCTGTGGGCCTTCCTGCTCGTACTCTGGCCCGCCGTCGCGCGCGCCCAGACCGTCGGCGCCACCATCACGGGCCTCATCGTCGACGAATCGGGCGCGGCCCTGCCCGGCGTCACGGTCACGGCCACCAACCAGGCCACCAACGTTCCGTCCGTGGCTGTGTCGAACAACACGGGCAGCTACACCATCACGTCGGTCCCGGTCGGCTCGTACGTCGTGAAGGCCGAACTCACAGGATTCCGCACGGCCACGACGGCCGCCTTTACCCTGGAGGCGAGGCAAATCGCCCGCCTCGATCTCAAGATGGCGGTCGGGGCCATCGCGGAGACCGTCGAGGTGACGGCCGCGTCGCCGATCCTGCAGACGGAGACGGCGACGGTGGGCGAGGTCATCTCGGGCAACACGGTGCAGTCGCTGCCGCTCAACGGCCGCAACGCGGGCCAACTTGCGCTGCTGCTGCCCGGGACGGTGACGTACAACCCCAAAGGGTTCACGAACATCGGCAGCATCAACATGAACCGCCCGTTCGTGAACGGCAACCGCGAGCAGGTGAACAACTTCACCGTTGACGGCTTCGACGTGAACGAGACCATCGACAACCGGGTGTCGTACCAGCCGAGTCCCGACGCGGTGGCCGAGATCAGCGTCGAGACCAACAACTACGCGGCCGACACCGGCAACGTGGGCGGCGCCGTCGTGAGCAGCGTCCTGAAGTCGGGCACGAACCGGTACCGCGGCAACGTCTTCGAGTTCTACCGGAACAGCGACTTCGACGCGAACACGTGGGAGAACAACCGGTCGGGCGCCGCCAAGCAGCAGCGCACGCAGCACATCTACGGCGGGACGTTCGGCGGCCCCGTCGCGAAGGACAAGATCTTCTTCTTCGCCAACTACCAGGGGTCGCGCCAGGACGCGCCGGGCTCCGGCACGGCGTCGGTGGCGCCCGCGTCGTGGCGCACCGGCGACCTGTCGAGCGTCGCCGTCACCATCCGGGACCCGCTCACCGGCCTGCCGTTCCCGGGCAACCAGATCCCGGCCAATCGCATCAGTGCCGTCGCGCGGGCCCTCCTCGGCGACCTCGCGAACTACCCGCTGCCGAACGCCGCGGTCTCCGGCGTCTCGGGCAACTTCGTCGGCGAAACCCTGCTCAAGATCCGCGCGCAGCAGGGCGACGTGCGCCTGGACTGGAACCCATCGCAGAAGGACAAACTGGTCGGGCGCTACTCGTTCGCCACCTACCAGGACCAGCGCGACAAGAACCCGTTCGCGCTCATCCTGCCCACCCGCAACGACCAGCCGTTCTACAACGTCGGCTTCAACTGGAACCGCGTCTTCGGGCCGTCGATGGTCAACGAGTTGCTGGTCGGCTACAGCCACACGCAGGTGACCGTCGAGACCTACGACTTCGCGGGCATCGGCCAGGCCAACGCCAAGTACGGCATCGCGGGCGGGCAGCCGATCGACGGGCTCAGCTCGATTGGCTGGGCCAGCGGTCTCACCGCGCCGGGCGCGATCGCACCGGATTCGGAGACCCTCGCGACGACGTTCCAGATCAACGAGAAGCTGACGTGGATCAAGGGCCGCCACGCGTTGAAGTTCGGCGGCCAGATGCTGCACTACAACCAGCAGCGGTTCTACGCCGGCAACAACGGCCTGCTCGGGTTCATCAACTACAACGGCGCCTTCACGGGCTTCGCGTTCTCGGACTTCCTGCTCGACCTCGTGTCGAGCAAGGGCCGCGGCGGCGGCGATCCCAACGATCCGTGGACACACCTGCAGAATCGCATCTCGATCTTCACGCAGGACGACTTCAAGCTCACGCCCGCCGTCACCCTGAACCTGGGCCTGCGCTGGGCCTACACCTCGCCGCTCGTCGAGAAGGACAACCGCCAGTCGAACTTCAATCTCGTGACGGGCGTGCAGACCTTTGCGACGGACGGGTCACTCGCGGAGCGCGCCCTCTACGAGCCGTACTACAAGGGCTTCGAGCCGCGCCTCGGCGTCGCGTGGAAGCTGAGCGACCGTCTCGTGCTGCGTGGCGGGTACGGCATCTCGCAGTTCATGGAGGGGACCGGCGCCAACCTGCGGCTGCCGCTTAACCCGCCGCTCTTCTACGAGTCGTCGGTCACCTACGACGCGACGACCGGCGCGGGCAACGCCGCCAGCGGCTTCGCCGGTCTGGTGGCGGGCAAGACGCCCTCGGGCAACGTCCGCGCGTACGACCCGAACCTCCGGCCGCAGTTCAGCCAGCAGTGGAACGTGTTCGGCGAGTACCAGCTCACCTCGTCGATGTCGGCGCAGGTCGGCTACGTCGGCAACCACTCGGACCACCTCGTGACGCCGGTCGAGGGCAACCAGGCGCTTCCGGGTGTGGGCGACCCATCGACCTGGGCGTCGAAGACCGTGCGCCGGCCGCTCTACCCGGTGCTGCCGCTCGTCACCACGATCGCGACGACGGCGGCGCGGGGAGGAAGCCGATACCACTCCATGCAGGCCAGCGTGCGGCAGCGCGCGGTTCACGGCCTGGAGTTCATGGCCTCCTACACGCTGGGGAGCGTGAGGACCAACAACCGAGGCTTCTACGGCGTGTTCGGCGGCACGGGGCTGCAGGGCGTCACCAGCGCCACGGAAGGCGCCTACTGGCAGAACACGTACAACCCCGATGCGGAATGGGGCCCGGCCTTCCACGACGTGCGCCACAACGTCGTGCTGTCGGGCACGTGGGACGTGCCGTTCGGCAAGGACCGTACGTGGGGCTCGGACTCGTCCGCCGTCACTGATGCGCTGCTCGGCGGATGGCGGCTCGGCGGGATCTTCCAGGCCCGCTCGGGGCTGCCCATCACGGTGATCGACGGCCGTGCACGGTCGCTGCAAGGCGAGCGTGGCGCCGAGCGCCCGAACTGCGTGGGCAACCCGGTGCCGAGCGACCAGTCAATCGCGAAGTGGCTCGACATCAACGGGTTCCAGGCGGTGCCCCTCGGGACCTTCGGGAACTGTTCGGTGGGCGTGGCCCGCGCACCCGGGTACATGAACTTCGACCTGGTGCTCTCCAAGCGATTCAACGCCGGAGACGAGCGCTACGCGGAGTTCCGTGTCGAGGCGTTCAACGTGTTCAACCACCCGAGCTTCGGTCCGCCGGCGCGTGACATCTCGGCGCCGAACACGTTCGGAGTAATCACCAACACCATCAGCTCGCCGCGCGTGATCGAGCTGGTGCTGAAGTTCTACTTCTGACGATCAGGCGCCCGCCCGCGTCCTGGCGGGCGGGCGCTTCTCCCCGATGGGCATCGCCAGGGACGGTCTGCCTTACTTGGCCGCGGCGGGCTTGGTCTTCAACTCCACCAGTATCAACTCGAAGGGCTTCTCACCCGTGTTCTCGGGCTGGTGCACGCCACCGGGGTCCCATTGAGTCGCGCCTGCCTTCACCGGGGCGTCCACGCTCTTTCCGTCCGGCGTCGTGAATCTCGCCTGACCGTCGGTCAGGAAGACGGCCACGTTCGCCGGGTGCACGTGCGGCACCGACTTCTCGTGCGGGCCGTATGTGATGCGCAGTACCCGAACCTGGTCATTCTCGAACACCACCTTGTAGTGCTTGGCATCGACCTTCACGGGGTCCTGCGCCATTACCGGCACGACGGACACGATCAGTAAGAACACGGCCACAACAGACAAGACTTTGCGCATCTCTGCCTCCTCAAGCCGACTGGGCGAGCTGCTGGAACGTCCAGCGATTCCCTGTGGCGCCGTGACGCGGCGCCGTTCCCTTTTGAAGACCCAAGGAACAGTATACGCCCCGAAGGGACCCGGCTTGACGGCGATGACCGT
>Ga0315273_10013260_pt1 | contig 10587 bp, 6 predicted proteins | sample YL17G02_0_MG_FD_205753 | JGI IMG/M metagenome (GOLD analysis project Ga0315273, IMG submission 205753) | Sediment microbial communities from Yellowstone Lake, YNP, Wyoming, USA - YL17G02_0 | ecosystem: Environmental > Aquatic > Freshwater > Lake > Sediment | place: USA: Wyoming | collected... | reverse complement strand
GAATATTATTACCTTAATGAAAATAAGAGGGTAAACGGAAAAGTGAAAACTAGGACAATTGCTTATCTTGGAAAGAATAAAAAAGAAGCAGAGAAAAAAGCTAAAGAGGTTATGAGAGAAAATAAGCCAACTGCTGAAAAAAAGAAAAAAGAAGCAGGAAAAACAGATGAGAAAAAAATAAAAACCAGCCCGCAGCTGCAGACAACAGAAATTTCTATAGAAGAACTCGCAGCTTTCTGCAAAAGAAAAGGTTTTGTCTACCAATCTGCAGAAATCTACGGCGGGCTTGCAGGATTCTGGGATTTTGGAAATCTCGGAACAGAGCTTAAGAATAACATAAAAAAAGAGTGGTGGAAATACCATATTTTTCAAAGAGATGACCTTGTAGGCATTGACGGCGCAATAATAACCAATCCAAAAGTGTGGGAAGCTTCAGGGCATGTCGATAGTTTTGTTGATGTAGCTGTTGTGAACAAAAAAACAAAAGAAAAATTCAAAGTGGATAAATTTGAAGCAGAGAAATATCAAAATGATCCGAAATTTGAAGTTAAGGGGGAATTTAATCCAATGTTTACAACAAATGTGGGGCCCATTGTCTCTGATTCAATAAAATCTTATCTAAGACCTGAGACAGCCCAGCTAATTTTTGCTAATTTCAAAACAGTTTATGAAAATGCAAGACTGAAACTGCCGTGCGGAATAGCTCAGATTGGAAAAGCATTCAGAAATGAAATAGCTCCGAGGGATTTTCTTTTCAGAAGCAGGGAATTCGAGCAGATGGAAATTGAATATTTCATAAAAAAAGATATGATTTGCCCCTATAAAATTCCTGACGGAGAAATTCTGGTTTATTCTGCAGAGGCACAGGAGAAAAATAAAGAGCCGGTTAATATGAAAATAAGCGAGGCATTTGAAAAGAAAATAATAAAGAAAGACTGGCATGCTTACTGGCTTGCTGTTGAACTGAAATGGTTTAAAGAACTTGGCGCAAATATAAAAAATTTCAGGATAAGGCAGCATTCAAAAAATGAGCTTTCACATTATTCAACAGATACATGGGATCTTGAATATAAATTCCCTTTTGGATGGAAAGAACTGGAAGGAATAGCTGACCGGGGAAATTATGATTTAAGCCAGCATGAAAAATTTTCCGGAAAAGATATGAAAATTTTCGACGAAGAAAGCAAAGAAAAAATAATTCCAGAGGTTATCTGCGAGCCCAGCCTTGGAATAGAAAGAGCATTTCTTGTTTTTATGCTCGATTCTTACTGTTATGACAAAGAAAGGGAAAATATTGTTTTGAAACTACATCCAAAGCTTGCCCCTATAAAAGCAGCTGTTTTTCCGATAGTAAAAGGGCCTAAATTTGAGAAAATTGCAGAAGGAATTGTTAAAAATCTGAGACAAGAATGGAACATAGTTTATGATAAGTCGGGTTCAGTGGGTCGCCGCTATTCTAGGGCAGATGAAATTGGTGTCCCTATAGCAATTGCAGTAGATGGGCAGAGTTTAAAAGATAAAACAGTTACCCTCCGTGATAGAGACACAACAGAGCAGATAAGAGTTAAGATATCTGAAGTTAGGGAGATAATTAGTAAGGTTATCAGTGGGAAAAATTTGCTTGATTTAGGTAAAATAGTTAAGACAAGAGTTAAATAAATTTTATTACTTCCAGATACTATTCAAATTTATCACTAAATTATTAATATCTTTTTTATTCATAGGCTCCCTATTTTTTTTATAAATACAATGATTTGTTAATACTTTTTCTATTTTATATGAATGAATATAGCCGTTTTTATTTGGTTCTTTATTCACTCCAAAATTTAACTGTAAATTATTAATAATTCTTTTCCTTTCATTTTCTTTAAGTTTATTAAATTCAGAAATGAATCTAATTTTTCCCGCATTTTTTATTGGCCTTAAAAAATTACAAATTTCTATAAACTCTTTTTCAGAAATTTTGGGTTTGTAATTTAAATACCCTAAAAAAATACTTGAGCCAGATGTTGTATTTAGATATTTTATCACTTCATTTAATTTTCTTGGGTGGCTAAATCCAATTATTTGAATAAATTTTACAATAGACTCTTTTTTTATTTCTAAGATATAAAAAGTATTTTTTCTCTGAACATTACTAATTTTTTCTCGGTAATTAATGCCCTCTTTTTCTAATATTTCTCTTAAAGTTTCGTATAGCTTATAATATTTTGTTCCTACTGCTATTCTGTAGTTTTTAATAGAACCATCTGTGTCCATAATACCTCTAAACAACAAATGTTTTTTATTTGTTAATATTCCTGGCATTTTAGGATTTTTCTTTTCATTATATTCAAGATTATAGACAAAATTAAAATATCGACATAACCATTTGTTAGAAATTACTAATTCATATGCCCCCTTGCCTTTAATTTTATAGATTTTAGACTCGAGCGAGAATATTTCTTTAAGTTTATTTTTTATTTTTTTTAAAAAATCATAAGAATATTTTAAGTTTTTAACTTCCCTATCTCCATCAACGACTTTCCATCTTTCTTTATTTAATGTCCCATCTCCAAGATGTATGCCTACTAAATAGGCCATAAAATTTGAGCTTGTTTCATCATTAGATGAAGGCAGTTTTATTTGAGATTTGTTACAAAAATCTGAAATTTTTTTATCTTTTAATACTTCCATAATATCTTGATTTGTCAAATGAAACATTACTCTGACTAAAGGCAAGGGGTATCTTTTTTGTTTAAGCCAATTATAGAAGGTATCTCTTCTTATTCTCTTAATTTTTAGATAATCACTTAATAATTGTCTCACCCTTATGAAATTATTATCTTCTAGTTTATATATCACTTTTTGAATTGCACTATCTTCATCATAAATATAAGGGCATTTTTTTAATATAGTCCCTTTTTTATTGTTATCAAAATCTTCTTTTTTAATTAATACAGCATAAATATTCAAGTTATTGTTAATAAGAAGATTATTCCCTGATAATAAAGGATCATTATTGTAGTTTAAATTAATTATTTGGTGAATAGTCATATTATATTTAGTCTTTTTAACCTTATAAATTTTTCTATATGTTGGAAGAAGATATGCTGTAGAAATTAATAGTTCAAAATTAAGAAGAGAAGTTGTGAAGAAAATCTCTGGCTAAATAGGGATACAAAAAAACAAATAAGAGTAAAAATAGAAGAATTAACAGGTATTTTGAGAGAATTAATTGAAAAAAGAATAAAATTTGAGGAAGCAGGAAAGCTCTTTTCATGATTTTTATTTTCCCGTCGGGAAAATTTAAAAAATATTTTTGGGGTTTTTTAAGAAAATGAAAAAAAAGAAAAGTTTTTTAAATAAATAAAACGTAATATTAACAATTAAAAAGAGGTTTTTGATAAGACTAAAAGAAAAATGGCAAAAAAGAAAGCAAAGAAAAAAAAGAAAAGATAAATTTACTCTTAATTTTTTATTTTTTTATCTTTTAATTTATCTTTAATACATTAGTTCGTTTTTGAATCTTATTTATCTTCTCTGAATTTTGGGTCGGCGCATTCTGAAAAAGTTCTTAGAGGCATCTATTTATTTGAAAATTTATTGAAATGGCTGTACCAGGAGTTGAACCTGGGACCTCCTGCTCATGAGACAGGCGTTCTACCGTTGAACTATACAGCCCCCGCTTAAAAAAGATAGTTGATTTAAAAGTTTTGAGGTTTCAAAAAAATGGGAATTACTTCTTTTTCTTATTCTTGCTGAATCTCGACAAATATCCTGCTGTCTGATTTCTTATTTTTTTGCTTGGCATTGTATTGTTTCCCAGAATTTTTTTGTTTTTCTCGAAGTCTTCATTGAATTCTATGCCTCTTTTGACAAGCTCCTGAGCAGAGCGTTTTACAAGCTTTGATTTTATCTTTCCCATGTTGATTTTTTTTAAAAATTGACATCTACCGAATTTTATGGTCCAGTATATCAATCTCTCTTTTTGCAAGTTTTTAAAGATTTTTGTTTACCTTTTTTATAGATGAAAGGCATTTAAGCGCCTCTATCAGGCTGTCAAGTTTTTTCAAAGGCCCGCCTAATCCAAGAATAATATACTTAAGTTTTTTTTCAGAAGCTCTTTTTGAGGCTTTTATTATATCTTCCTCACTGATTTTATTTTTGTTGTAAGCTACTAGAATTTTATCTTCCCCGTTCTCCCTTACTTTTAATGCAATTTCTTTTTTTCCAAAACTTTCTATGTCTATCAGCTCTATTGAATTTTCCGAAAGAAATGTTTTTATGCTTGCAAAGAATTTATCATCCTTGTTTGAGGTTTTTTTTGCTGCTGATTTTTTTGGTTTTCTTTTTGGCTTTTCTTTCTTTTCAAGAATTATTAATGGTTTTTCCGAAGGAATTTCTGCTTCTTTTTTTGTTTCTATCGGCACTATTTTTTCTTCTTTTATTTCCTTAATATCCAGCTCTGATTCGGGAATCTGGAAATATCTCCAGAATATTTCATCTTTATTCTTAAAAGGAATTGCAAAGTCCCTTATTTCCCTGAGAGCAACGCGAATTGCAGGGGCTTGGACAGAATCTTTCAGAAATCTTTTTTCTTTGAGAAGCATAAAAGCTTCTTTTTCCCGGCTTTTGAGATATTGTGAAAATTTTTCCAGCATTAGCTCTTGTCCCGGAAGAAAATACAGGGGTGAGCTTCCAACCCTCATATTGCTTATTTTAATTCTCTTTTCAGAAATAAGCTCTGAAAGAAAGGCAGATGCAAAAAGAATGCTTGTTTTTATCTCGCCAGAAACATGAACAGGAAGGCTTGGGCCTCTTATTTGCATAAGCGAGATTATTTTTTCCTTTATTTCTGTTGTATCCTGAACCATTATCCTGAGAGAAACAACGAGATTATAAATTTTCTTGTGATGATTTATGGCTTAATCCATTTAACTTCATAATAACTGACATCGCCTTCTTCATCAACTATTGCCAGAAGAAGATTCTTTTTTGTTGAGTGTGCAACCCGATTTTTTGCAGAAAATTCATGCCAGGTAAACCTTCCTGACTCGTGATCTGCAAAAACTATCCATTTTGCATGCTTTTCACCTGGCTTTGAGCCTTTTTCATAAATTCTAAAATCCGCTCCAAACTTCAGCGCTGTTTTTACTACATAGCCTTTTTCCCTGAGGTTTTTGAAAACAGGATATTTTATGCCTATTCTTTTGTCTATTGAATATGCTTTTTTGCTGAGTTCTTTAAAAGATAATTCTTTTCTTTTATCAAAAAGCTTTACCTTGCCTTTTTCAACCAGAAACATGATTTCCGGCAGGGAATACTGAATTTTCTCCCCAACAGGCTCTCCAAAACTGCTTTTTCGATAAAGAGAGAATGAATCAGGCGAATTGCTTGATATTGAAGTTCCCATTAAATGTGCTGTAATGTTTTCCATTATGAAATTTTCCTTAATTTTATTCGACGAAATTTCAAAGAATTTCTGTCTTTTTAATGAAGAGGAGACGATATTTAAATTTTAGTTTATTTGCTTAAATTATTTATTAAGGTGAGCTCTGGTCAAAATATTTATTTTAAGTTTATATTATTGCAATAGCCTACCATTACCCCTAATAGACATCATAACATTTACTCTCAAACTTTCAGTAAACAATATAAACTTTATTTTTATTCTAATATAATGGCTGAAAAGAAGTATAACTTTGGGCAAATAGAAAAAAAATGGCAGAAGAAATGGGAAGAAAAAGGAATTTTCAGAGCTAAAGAAGGAAAGAAAAAGAAGTTTTATGTTCTTGATATGTTTCCTTATCCTTCTGGAGCAGGATTGCATATGGGTCATGCCTTTGTTTTTAGTATAGGAGATATTTTTGCCAGATTCAAAAGACTACAGGGATTTAATGTTCTTTATCCAATTGGTTATGACAGCCTTGGTCTTCCTGCTGAAAACGCAGCGATAACTGCGGGAATACATCCTAAGGATTATACTGAAAAATCTATTGCAAATTTTATGAAACAGCAAAAAGCAATGGGTTGGAGTTACGATTGGTCTAGAGCATTCAAAACTTCTGATCCTTCTTATTATCAGTGGGATCAATGGATTTTTTTGAAAATGTTTGAAAAAGGGTTTGCTTACAGGAAAAAATCTTCTGTTAATTGGTGTCCTAAATGTCAAACAGTTCTTGCAAATGAACAGGTGGTTGGAGGAAAATGCTGGAGGCATGATGATGCAAATGTCGAGATAAAACATTTAGAGCAGTGGTTTTTTAAAATTACCGAATATGCAGATGAATTGCTAAGGGGATTAGACAAAGTGTACTGGCCGCAGAGAGCAAAAGTTATGCAAAAAAATTGGATTGGAAAATCTGAAGGGACAGAAATTTTATTTGATATAGAAGGACAAAAGTGGCCTATCTTTACAACTAGGCAAGATACTATTTTTGGTGTCACTTTTATGGTTATTTCTGCACAGCATCCAAGGCTTTTTGAGATTGTAAAAGAAAAACAGAAAAAAGATGTTGAGAAATTTTTGAAGAAAATAAAATCTGTGAGTGAGAAAGAAATGGGGGAGGTTGAAAAAGAAGGAGTTTTTACAGGAACTTATGCAATTAATCCTATTAACAAAGAAAAAATTCCTATTTATGCAGGAAATTTTGTTGTTGCAGATTATGGTTCAGGGATGGTGATGGCTGTTCCTGCACATGACCAGAGGGATTTTGAATTTGCGAAAAAATACAAACTTCCTATAAAACAGGTCATCTCTGGAGAAAATGTAAAAGAAAAAGCCTATGCGGGGGCAGGAATTTTGGTTAATTCAGATGAGTTTAATGGATTATCTAGTGATGAGGCAAAACAGCATATAACAAAAGCACTTGAATTTAAAAAATTAGGAAGAAAAAAAGTTCAATATAAGCTCAGAGACTGGCTTATTTCAAGACAAAGATATTGGGGAACTCCAATACCAATAATTTATTGTGAAAAATGCGGAATTGTTTCTGTTCCTGAAAAAAATCTTCCGATAAAGCTTCCTGAAAAAGTAAAATTCGGAAAAGGGAATCCATTAGAGACAAATGAAAAATGGATTAATACCAAATGTCCAAAATGCAAAGGAAAGGCGCGGAGAGAAACAGATACCATGGACACTTTTACTAATTCTTCATGGTATTATTTAAGATATACAGATCCAAAGAATAAAAAAAAGATATTTGACACCAAGAAAGCTAATTATTGGGCCCCAATAGACCAGTATATTGGCGGTCCGGAGCATATAACAGCACATTTGATATACATAAGATTTTACGCAAAGTTCCTCAGAGATTTAGGATTATTGAATTTTGATGAACCTGTTTTAAAGTATTTTACTCAAGGGATAGTTCATACAGCAGGCGGAGAAAAAATGTCAAAATCAAAAGGAAATATAATAGAACCCTTAGATACAATAAAGGATTACGGTGCAGATTCTTTAAGATTAGCATTAGTTTCTTCCGCATCTCCGGATAAGAATATCAATTGGGATGAAAATATTGTTTTAGGGAGCCATAAATTTCTGAATAATCTTTATAATTATTTTTCCAGTTTTAATCCGGGAAAAAGAGATGCGCGGGTTGAAAGCAAGGTTAATTCTTTTATCAGAGAAATAACAGATGACATAGAAAATTTCCGGTATAATCTTACTATAATAAAAATAAGGCAATTGTTTTCTTTTTTTCAGGAAAAAGGAGCTGACAAGCTCTCTGCAGAGATAATGCTAAAGCTTTTGTATCCTTTCTGCCCCCATATTACAGAAGAACTCTGGCAGAAGCTTGGGAATAAGCACTTTTTGAGCCTGCAAAAATGGCCAGAAGCTGACGAGAAAAAGATAAACGAACAATTTGAGAAAGAAGAAAAAGTTATTGATGATCTAATCAATGATATAAACAATGTTGTAAGAATAATTAAAGACAAAGGAAAAGATGTTAGTAAAGGATACATTTATCCTCTGCCAAATGAGCTAAAATTATATGAGTCTTATTTACAGGCAATTGAAAAAAGAACAGGTCTTAGCGCAAAGGCTTATGCTGTTAATGACAAAGACAAATATGATCCTGAAAATAAATCAAAGAAAGTAAAGCCCGGAAAGCCCGGCATTTACTTAGAGTAAAATAAAATGACAGATAAAAATAAAAAAGATGATGATGACAAGAATGTTGGAATAGAGAAGATTACCCTGTTTTTTAAAGAGCATGAATTTTTTATAGTCTTACTCTTGTCAATTATTGTTCTGATTTTTCTTGTGATGTTTTTCGGAAGTTCTGTTCAAATATCAGAGCTTGAAAAATGCGGAGACGGAAGTTTTTATGAATCCTGTTCTATAGTAAAGCCGTATTACTGCAATTCGCAGGGTTTTTTGAATGAAAATGCCTCAACCTGCAGCTGTTCTGATAGAGTTAATGGTGATTCTTGTAATACTGCTTTACAAACCGGAGCGAAAATTATTACTCTAAATTATACATTAAAAGGTGAAGAGAAAAACATAGAATTTACAGCTTATTCCGGATTGGTTAATTATCTTTCCATTTTACCTAAAACAATCTTTTATGAAAATTCTGGAGTTCCTATAAGGGGAGATTTCATATTTAAAAAAATAAATCAAGAAGAGCAAAGGAAACTTCTTATGCCACTTGTTATTGAAATACAGAATCTGACAAATGACAAGCAAGAACAGGTCAGAATTGCAATAAGCATTGTCCAGAATATTCCTTATGGTGCGTCTAATAAAACCAGCAGTTTTTTTGGCGGTTCTACAAATTATTCAAGATATCCATATGAAGTTCTGTATGATGGAGCAGGAATATGCGGGGAAAAATCTCAGCTTCTCGCATTTTTGCTAAGGGAAATTGGATACGGAACAGTAATATTTCATTATCAACTGGAAAATCATGAGGCTGTCGGAATTGAATGTCCGACCGAATACAGCCATAAGGAAACAGGGTACTGCTTTGTTGAAACAACAGGATCTTCAATAATATCTGATGATTCTATAATATATGCAGGTGGGGCAAAACTTACATCTGAACCAGAGATAATTCTCATTTCCACAGGAGATTCTTTAGGAGATGATTTGAAAGAATATTCTGATGCAAAAACAATGGAAAAAATAAGAGACGGAAAATTGATATTTTTCAGAAATTCAAAATTGGAAAAACTTAAAGAAAGATATGGTTTGATTGAGGAGTATAATATTGGTTAAGTGTAACTTCTATTAAAAGGTAACAAAATAGAAAGATTTATAAATATCATATTTCTATAAAAATTATGGCATTAAAATTAAACTCCGCAAGAGAAGCTTATAGAGAGTTCTACGGAAGAAATACAGAGCAAATGCAGAAATTAATAGCTGACAGCAGAGTGCCTATGAATGTTTCTCAATTAATGCAAAGAAGACTTGATGTTAGAAATTCTGATGCTGATGTTAAAAGTTCTTATATGGATAGTTATTTTGATACAGGAGATGCTGTTGTTTATCATCCTGATGGAAGAGTAAAGATTGTTCTTGATTCTCAAACTTTAAGAGAAATGACTCCACAAAGCCAAAGAAATAACGGAGCATTAGTTTTAACACCTGAACAATATGACGCAATGAATGGAGAAGAATTTAAGAAAGGCAAGCTTGGAAAAGTAAATGATAGTCTTTCAAAAGCAAATGTTAAAGCTCATCCAGTTTGGAAAGTTTTAGCAAGAGACCAAGCATTACTTAATGATTATACAGATTTTATCTTTGCTGAAGGTAAAGAAAGATTTGGTTATGACACTGCAATGGGAATTTACCCAGGTTCTGCGCAAGGTAATACACCAGAAATGAGGGCTTGGTGCGTCGATGGGCTTGACTTTAGGTCTAACGCCAATGGCAGGAACAATCTTGACAGTGACTTTGGGCGTCTCGTTGGATTAGCGCCAGAGGCGCAGGGCGCAAAAATTTCAGGTGCTGGAAATGTTAAAGGTTATACAATGGCAGACTTGCATGCTGTAGATGAAGCAATGAAAGGGCTTGAAGGTGTTCTTAATCCTGCATTGTTAAAGCCATTTGCACATTTAAGAAAAAAGCTTTAAACATAGATTTTTATATTTCTATTTAATTAATTATTAGTCCTAGCTACCATACAAATGAAGAGGCTGGGTTATACGCTCATTTACTACGACAACTTGTTGTCATAAAATACAACTGCAACAGAAATGAAGTAGTGGTGATTGGTAAAAGTAAATGAGCTAGTTGTTGGGGCTTGGTACGTCAATAGGCTTGACAATAGGTCTAACGCCAATGGCAGGAACAATCTTGACAATGACAATGGGCGTCTCGTTAATAACTTGGCTTTAACTAGGACTTTTATATTTTTTTCTAGACTTTATACTAGCAATCACACAAGCAATTTCATTGTAAGTTATTGTTTCGTCATTCAATCTCTTTTTAATATCTCTCAATCTATCTTTTCCGCTATAAATCTTTGTCAAAATTTTATAAATTTTATCTTTAGGTAAAACATCGATTAATGAAATTTGCTTATGCCCTATTAAATTTGCTAAATGCTCCCAAACAGTTGATTCTTTTATCCCTCTTTTTATTGCTATATC
>Ga0315273_10013259_pt1 | contig 10587 bp, 7 predicted proteins | sample YL17G02_0_MG_FD_205753 | JGI IMG/M metagenome (GOLD analysis project Ga0315273, IMG submission 205753) | Sediment microbial communities from Yellowstone Lake, YNP, Wyoming, USA - YL17G02_0 | ecosystem: Environmental > Aquatic > Freshwater > Lake > Sediment | place: USA: Wyoming | collected... | reverse complement strand
TCGATCGGGTGGGTGCTGAGGCTGGAGATTGGGGCGAGCGCGCCCGGCGGAGAAGGCGGCGACGCTTCCGCCGCGGCGCTCCCGCCGCCGCCGCTGCTCGAGTGGGAGCTGCCCCTGCTTGTGCACGCGTCGGACGCCGACGACGATGATGGGTGATGATGAGAGCAGAAAGAGAGAGTGCGAGAGAGAGAGAAAGAAAGGATTAGTTGCAACCGCGCTCACGCAACCGCCGCCGCCGCGGCAACCTCGCCCCCGCCCGCCACCGCCCCTTCCACGCTGTCCGCATGCACGCGCGCGGCCGCCGCGTCCAGGGCGGCGACGGCGCGACTGTAAACGGCTTCGCGTGCGGCGCACAGCGGCACGCGGCTCGCCCGGAACCCGGCGTCGACCGCGTCCACCAGCGCGTCCAGCGGCGTGCCGTGGCGCAGGCCGGCGACCGCGTGGCCAAAGAGCTGGTCCGGCATGTCGGCGTCGCCGAGGAAGGAGACCATGAGGGCCGCTTTCACTCCGAGCGTCAGCCCCGGTGCGCCGTAGACGCCGCCGTCGCCGTACAGGTGCGTCGCGATCCACCCCGCCAGCACGGGGTCGGCGGCGGCGAGGCGGGCCGCGACGCGGCGGGCGGCGGGGCCGTACACTCGGTGAAACGTGTCGGCCGTCCCGCCCGCCGCGCTCCCGGCCCCGGGCGGGGCCAGGGCCGCGGCGGCGACGAGGGCGTTGGTGGCGGCCAGGGCGTGGGCAAAGCCAGCGACGCTGGGGGGGGGGGGGGGGTAAGGGGGTCGCGGCGGGCGAGCGCGCGGCCGCCGCTCGCGCCGCCTCCACCCCCCTCCCGCACGCACACGACCAAGTGTCGCACGCAGGCCCGGATCTCGTCCGACGTGCACCCGACGTCGGTGGCGGCGGCGGCGAGGGCTGGAGAGGGAGGGAGGGAGGCGCGCGTCGGCGCGACCGCGGGGGACGCGCCGCGCCCCGCCCTCTCTCCCCTCCCTCCCCCACCCGGCAAATCCGACCACCGCTTGTGGCACGCCGCCGCAAACAGGCGCACCAGGGCCCGGTCCCGGCGGCCGCCGGCGGGCGCCACCTCGGGCGCCGCGCGCGGAGCCCGCGGCCACCCGGCCGCGGGGGCCGGGGGGTTGGCGCGCAGCGCGGCGGCGACCGGGTGCCGCGGCGACATGTTGGGCGAGAGGGGGGGGAGGGGCGGTGGCGGCGGCGGGGAGAGGAGGAGTGGCGCGCGGGGTGTTGCAGCGCCGGCCGGCCCCCCCCCTCACTCCCCCCACCCGCCTCCCCCGCACACACGCTGGCCAGAGACAGAACGCCCAATCAGAGCAGGCGCGAGCCAGCGCCCGCGGGGCGAGCGGGGAGCGCGGCGTGGCGTCCGCCGCGCGCGCGCCCGCCCGCCCGCCCCCCACCCCCCCTTCAGAACTGCATGCGCGGCGCGATGCACATCGCCATCAGCTCCTGGAACAGCAGCTTGCACGCGTACGGCAGCAACACTTGGACGACGCCGGTCGTCGCCTTGCACGCGGGGCAGAAGAACGTGCCCTTCTTGAGGTTGGCGACCGCAAAGACTCCGCACGCCTCGCACGCGTGCACCCGGTACGCGTCCGACTGGTCGAACAGCCGCTCCTTCAGGAAGGACGCCGCGCCGTGGGACAGGATGCAGTCGCGCTCCATCTCGCCGAAGCGGAGGCCGCCGTCGCGCGCGCGGCCTTCGACGGGTTGGCGCGTCAGGATCTGCACGGGGCCGCGCCCGCGCGCGTGAATTTTGTCGTCCACCATGTGCTTCAGGCGCTGGTAGTAGGTCGGGTTGAGGAAGATCTGGCGGAATGGACAAGGAGGGGTGGGAAACGGGCGGAAGAAACAATCGCGCGAGCCACGCCCCCTCTCCCCTCCCCGTCTCCCACCTGCGCCTCCAGTTTGCGCCCCGTGTGCCCGGAGTACATGGTCTCCCATCCCCGCGCCTGGTACCCGCACGCGTGCAGCATGCGGGAGACGTCTTCGACGGCGACCGAGGTGAAGGGCGTCGCGTCGCCCTCGCGGCCGACGAGGGCAGAGACTTTGGACATGAGGGCTTCGACCAGGTGCCCAATCGTCATCCGGGAGGGGATGGCGTGCGGGTTGATGATGAGGTCGGGCACGGTGCCGTCGGCTGTCCACGGCATGTCCTCCTGCGGTGGGGGAGCGTGGTCGAGGGTCGGGCCGAGGTTTCGCGTTCTTGTCTGTCCCGCCCGCGCCCCGCCTCCCCGCCTCCCCACCTGGGTGTAGGTGATGCCGATCGTGCCCTTCTGGCCGTGCCGCGACGCAAACTTGTCGCCGACCTGGGAGGGGGGGAGGGAGGGAAAAGGGAGGGGTCGGCCGCCGCGCGCGCGCGCGCGCGCGCGCGCACCACCTCTCCTCCTCCCTCCCCCTACCTGGGGCACCCGGATGCTGCGCACCCGCATCTTGACGAAGCGCTGCCCTTCCGCATTGGTCGTCAGCAGCACGGCATCGACGACGCCGGCCTCCGAGTGGCGCAAGCACACCGACGCGTCGCGGCGCGTGAAGCGCTGCGCGACGCCGGGCGCCTCGTCCGGCAGCGGCGTCGTCTTGCCGATGACGACGTCGTCCCCCGACACGCGCGTCCCCGGGGGCGCGATGCCGTCGGCGTCCAGTTTGTCGTACGTGCCGTGCCGCATCGCGACCGTCGCGTCGCGGTCGGGCGCTTCGATCACCTCTTGCACGAGCGACCCCTGCTTCTTCTCCTCGGCCTTGTACGACCGGTAGAACGCCGACCGGAAGAAGCCGCGGTCGATGGACGACTGGTTCATCATGACCGAGTCCTCCTGGTTGTAGCTGGGCGAGGGGGGGGGGGGACGGGGCGGGGTCGGTCGGCGTTGATTCTTTGTCTCTCTCTCTCTCTCCCTCCCTCCCCCCCCTCTCCCACCACCCACCCGGAGTAGCAAGCGATGGCGACGATGGCGTTGATGCCCGCCGGCATGTCGCGGAAGTGGAGGTGCTCCATCGCGCGCGTCGTGACGAGCGGTTTCTGCGGGTAGTAGAGGACGAACGCCTGGGTGTCCATGCGGACCTGTGGTGGGGGGAGAGGGGTGGCGGGGTGCGCGCGGGGTCGGCGTCGCGGAGGCGGGCGACCCGGGACGTCCCCAAAAAAGAAGGCAAGAAGATAGAAAAAAAACTGCCCACCTGGTAGTTGGTCGCCGGCAGCCCCATCGCCTGCTTGCCCATCGCCGACTGGTAAGTGTTGCGGGGCGACTGGTTGTGGTCGGGAAACGGGATGATGGACGCGCAGACGCCGAGGATCATCGACGGGTGGACCTCGCAGTGCGTAAACGCGCGCGTGTAGGCCGCGGCGGGGTCGGCGCGCGCGTCGGCGAGGGAGCGGACCGTCATCGCGATCATGGTTGTCTCCTCCTCCTCGGTGTCGACGTACTCGACAAAGCCGCCGTAGCTGAAAGAGGAGAGTGGAGAAGGGAGGGCGGCGTCGGTCTCGGCCGCGGCGCGCCGCCCTCACCTGCCTCCCTCCCTCCCCTCCCCTCCTCCTCTTTACGCACACGAGCTCGCGCCAGCCGAACGGGTCCCCCGCGGCGTCCGCCCGGCGCGCCAGGGAGGCCACATGCGCCTTGCGCAAGCGCGCGGCGCCGCCCTCCACGATGAAGAGCGGGCGGCAGCACCGCCCGGCATCCGAATACAGCCGCAACTCCTGCAGCGCGACGTCGTGCACGATGCCGACCTCGGTGTTGATGTCCACCTGGCGCCGCATGGCGCGCAGGGTGGACACGAGGGCGGGCGCGTCGCGGTGCACGCCGACCCACGCGCCGTTGAGGAAGACTTTGGTGGCGCCCGGCAGCGCGGCCGCCGTCACCTCCTCCAGGCGCTCCATGGTCCATTCGTCGAGAAAATCGAGCACGGGGGCTTGGGGGCACCCGACGGAGATGTAGGCCATCAGGGCCAGGTTTTTGACGAGCCCGCACGCCTGCCCCTCGGGCGTCTCCGCCGGGCACACCATGCCCCACTGCGAGTTGTGCAGCTGGCGCGGCTTGGCCAGCTTGCCCTCGCGCCCGATGGGGGAGTTGATGCGGCGCAGGTGGGAGAGCGTGGACGCGAACGTCAGGCGGTTGAGGACTTGGGAGACGCCGGCGCGCACGTCGGCCGCGCCCTGGGCGCCCCAGTTGCCGGTGGCGACGGCATACCGCAGCCCCCGCGTGATCGTGTCCTTCGAAATCGCCGCCCCCAGGTTGGGCTCCCGCCCTTTGTCCAATGACCGCTGCACGTGCGCGCGCGCGTCCTTGGTGAGCTTGCGAAAGAGCTGGCGAAAGAGGGAAGCCAGCAAGGGGCCGCCGAGGTCGAGCCGCTTGTGCGAGTAGTGGTCGCGGTCGTCGGGTGGGGCGCGGCCGAGGGCGGCGAGGAGCAGGCGGTGCACCATGTAGCTGGAAAGGGAAGAGGGAGAGAGGGCGGGTCGGCGGATGGGAGCGGGCGAGTGGCGGGGCGCGCGGCGGCCGCGCGCGCGGCCCCGCCCGATCCTCCCTCCTCTCCTCTACGCACCCAAGATAGTACGCCTTGCGCGTGTCGGCCGCCGGCCCCACCCCCACGTGCGGCAGCAGCTCCTTGTGCAGGATGTCGCGCGCAAAGGCAATCCGCTCGGCGCGCGCGGCGCCCGCCGCGCCCGCGCGCTTGCCGATGTAGTCGAGCGCCGTCTCCTGGGCTTGCACCGGGAACGCTTCCTCGATAGACGGGCGCAGGGCGTCGAGCATCTCGGCGTCGGCGGGGTCGTGCACGATGTGTTCAATGACGTCGCGGTCCGACGTCAGCCCCAACGCGCGGAACGCGACGACGACCGGCACATCCGCTTTCGTGTAGGGCAGCGACACGCACAGCGTCTGCCCGCCGCCCGCCCCCGCGCGCGCGAGTTGGCGCACCGCGACGGCGGATTGGGCCTTGACCGCGCCCTCGGGCGCCGACCGGCACTCGGCCGACCAGGCGTGTTTGGGGGTGGGCTTTTTGAAGACGTAGCAATGGTTGTTGGCCATGCGCTCCTGTGCGATGAGCACCTGAAAGAGGGGAGACAGGAGGGGGGTGGGGTCGGGGTCGGGGTTCGGGTCGGGGTTGGGGCAAGGGCCGGGGTTGGATCCACCCCCAACCCTTCGCCCTACCTTCTCCGACCCGTTGACGACAAAGTAGCCGCCCTGGTCGAACGGGCATTCCCCCAGTTGGGCGAGTTCCGCGTCGCCGCCCGCGTCGGCGAGTGCGCAGTAGGCGGAGCGGAGCATGATCGGCACCTCCCCGATGAAGACTTTGGGGTACTCCTCGACCTCGTCATCATCGCCGGGGGCGATGGCGGGGGTGGCGGGAGTGGTGGCGGGAGCGGCGCCACGCTCGCCACCCTCCCCCCCGTCCCCTTCTTTCGGCGCGAGGTTGCGCGTCCGCTTCGTGACGTCCACGTAGAGCGGTGCCGCGTACGTGAGACCCCGCAGGCGCGCGTCCTTGGGGAACAGGATGGCGGTCTCGCCGTCGGCTTCCGTCATCGTCGGCTTGGAGAGATAGATTTGGCCAAACCGGACGGCGACCTCCCGCTCGGGCGGCGCGTCGACGCCGGGCAGGTGCTGGGCGTTGGGGCGCACCGTGAACTCGCCGAGCTCGTCCACGACCTCCTGTGGGGGGGGCGAGAGGGGGGGCGGCGGGGGGGGCGCGTGAGCGCGAGCGCGGCGCCGCCGACCTCACCCCCACCACCCCGCCACCCCCTCCCCTCCTCTCCTCTTCTCTTGCCTGCATGTTGGAGTTGACAAACTCGTTGAAGGAGTCGAGCTGTTGGCGCACGAGGCCCTTGTCCTCGAAAAAGGCGGAGACGACGGTCCAGGCGTCCTCCTGAGAAAGGGAGGGAAGGTGACGTGGGCGCGGCGTCGGGGCATTGGTCGCCCTGCGCCCCGCGCACCCCACGTGGCCGCCGGCGGCGGGCGCGGGCGCCCCGGATCCGCGGCCGCGCGCCGGCGGCGCGCCGCCCCGCGCCGCCGCGGGCGCCGCACCGCCCTCCTCCTCTCGCCTGGCTAATCTCGGCGTCAGGATCGTACGACGCGGCGCCGTCGGGGGCCGCATCGTTGAACATGGCGGCGCGGCGCGCCGGCAGCGACGCGCGCGGGCGGCGGCGGGCGCCGCGGGCCCCGGGCGGCCTCGGCGGGCGGCGACGCGCTGCGACGGGCGCGGTGGCGTGCGGCGGCGCGCCGGCCCGGCGAAGAGTGAGGGCTCGCGCTGGCCGTCGGCGCTCAGACTCGCCGGCCGCGGCGCGGCGCCCCATGCCCAACCCCGCCCGGTGACCCGTTGGCACCCGCGCTTGCACGCGCCGCCGCGTGCCCACATGGGCGACCGCGGCGCCGATGCCGCGCGTGCACCGCCGCCGGCGGGCCCAGCGGGGTCCCTTTTGCGCCTTTTTGATAGTCAATGGTTTGACGCGTTCATGGCCATGAGGTCAGATGCGAGGGGTGGGGGTGGCGGGGCCGACACTGAGCGGGACTCGGCTGTGCGGGCGTCGTCCCGCCGCCCCACCCCCTGGCTCCTTCCCTCCTCTCAGTTACCTCCACCGCACCGACTCGGAGGGCACCCATGACTACCTCTGCAACCGCCTGTTCGACCTGCCGGACGCCGACGTGGAGGCAGTGCTCCCGCAACTCGTGACGCTCGCGCTCGCCCGCCCCGACACCCGCCTCGCGTCCTCCCTCGCCCGCCTCTGCTCCCGGTCGCTGTCGCTGGGGGCTAAATGCTACTGGCTGGCGCTGGCGGCGTCGGAGGGTGAGGGTGGGGGGGGGGGGGGGAGGGGGGAGGGGGGCGGTTCTTCGACCGCCGCCGCCGCCGCCGCCACCACCATCGCCGCCGCCGCTTCCTCTTTGCGCGACGCGTGCGAGCGCGCCGCGCTCGAGGGCACGTGGGAGCCGCCCTTCCGGGACGGGCGGCTGCTGCCGCTCTCGCCCGGCGCGGGCGGCGCGCGGCGGCGGCGCGCGGGGGGGGCGCTCTCGCCGGTTTTCCGGTCCCGCCTCGCGTCCCCCGGCGCTGCATCCCCCCCCATGTCGCCCACCGAGTCGGGCGGCCTGTCCCGGCCCGCGTCGCCCGCGGGGAGCGAGCCCCTGTTCTCCGACGACGGCAGCGCGAGCGGCCGCGCCTCCCGCCGCGCGACGCGCGACTCCGAGCCCGGCGGCTCGGCCCGCGCGCCGCCTCGCGGCCGGTGGCCGGCCGGTCCCGCGTCGCCGCCGCCCGCCGACGGCGCGCTCTCCCCCGACGGCCGCCCACTCTCCCCCGGCGGCGTCGACCGCGGCTTCTTCTCCGCCATTTCCGCGGGCTTGGAGGGCCTCATGTGCGCGTCGCCGCCGCCCGCGGAGGGCGGGCGCGGCGCGGCGGCGGCGGCGGCGGCGGCGCGGCGCGCGCCGGCGGCGCGCGCGGCGCCCCGGCCCCCGCCGCTCGCGCCGCCGGGGGAGTCCGGCGGCGCCCACTCCCCCCCCGCATCCCCGCGCCTGCGCGAGGCGACCTACGGCGCCACGCTCGACCTGGTGGAAGCGCTGACCGACGCGGCGTCCGCGCTCGCCGGCTTCTCCCCCGACGACCGCCTCTGGGCCCTGCGCCGCGGCCTGGCCGACATCAACCGCGAGCTGGACGAAGCGACGGCGGCGGGGGTGGCCGTGTGGTGGCCGCTGGGGGCGGCGGGGGGGGCGGCCGAGCGCGTCGTGCGGCTTGTGCCGTCGCGTGCGCGCCTGCTCGCGTCGCGGGACAAGGCGCCCTTTCTCCTGCTGCTCGAGGTATTGGCGTCCGCCCCGGCGCCGGTGGTCGCCGCCGGCGGCGCCTCCCCGGGCCGGCCGCGCGTCGCCGCGCTCGGCCCGCCGCCCGGCCTGTGCCCCGCCCCCCGCCCGCCGCCCCCCCCCGCCCCCGCCCCCGCGCCCTGGCTCGACGCCCAGTTGGCGGCCGCGCTTGACGGGCTCGTGGGGCGCGGACCGCTGGTGCGCGTCGTGCTGGCGGCCGCGCGGCCGCCGTCGGGCCGCGCGACGGCGCCGGGGGAGGAAAGGGGCGCCGACTCCGACCCCTCCGCCGCCCCGGTCCGCGTCAAGCTCGTCCCCGTCGCGCCCGCCGGCCCGGCCGCGGGCGCGCCGGGCGGCGCGCGGCGGCACAGACGCGTGCCGTCGGACGAAGCCCTCTCCGCCGTCGCGTCCGCCGCCGCCGCCGCCGCCGCCGGGCGCGCCGGCGGCGCGGGCGCGCTGGCGGCGGCGCTGGCGGACGCGGCGGCCGGCGTCGCGCTCGGGGGCGGGGCCGCGGGCGCGCCGCCGCCCACGCCCGCGCCGCCGCGCAGCCCCCACCCCCCGGACCCCGCCGCCACCGCCGCCGCCCTCGCCATCTACGGCGAACCCTGGCGCGACGTGGAGGCCGCGGTGCGCGCGGATTCGCCGCACGGCCGGCGGCAGGGGTGGGGGTTGAGGCGCGCCATCGTCAAGAGTGGCGACGACTGCCGCCAAGAGCTCCTCGCCGCCCAACTCATCGCCTGCCTGGACGCGGCCTGGCGCGGGGCGGGGCTGCCGTTGCGGCTGCGGCCGTACGGGGTGCTGCCGACGTCCGCCGCGACCGCGCTCATCGAGGCCGTCCCCGAAGCCGTCTCCCTGCACGCCCTCAAGGCCGCCCTGCCGCCCGGCGCCTCCCTTGCGTCCCATTTTGATGCCGCCCACCCGCGGGGGACGGCGGCGGGCGACGCCGCGCGGCGCGCATTTGTCGAGTCAGCGGCCGCGTACTCGCTCGCGACGCACCTCTTTGCCGTCAAAGACCGCCACAACGGCAACATCCTGCTGTGCGCGGATGGCGCCATCGTGCACATCGACTACGGGTTCATGCTGGGCGCGTCGCCGGGCGGCGTCGCGTTCGAGGCGGCGCCGTTCAAGCTCACGCGCGAGTTGCTCGAGGTCATGGACTCGGACGCCGCGGGCGCGCCCTCGCCCTCGTTCGACGCGTTCAAGGCGAGGGGGAGGGGGCGGTGTGGCCCTCGGCCGGGCCCCGGGTCGGAGTCCACCCCCCGACCACCCCCGCCCCGCCCCCCGTCTGCAGGTCCTGATCGTGCAAGGCTTCCTCGCCGCGCGCCGCGCGGCCGACCGCTTGGTCGGCCTCGTCGAGGTGGCGGGCGCGCCGGGCGGGCCGCTGGCGGCGAAAGGCGGGCCGCGCGCGGCGCGCGCGCTCGCCGCGCGGCTGCTCCCCGGCGCGGCCGACCACGCTGCCGTCACCGCCGCCCTCGCCCTCGTCTCCGACTCACTGGACGCCTGGCGCACGCGGCAGTACGATTACTACCAGCGCGTGCTCAACGGCATCCTGTGAGGGAGAGGGCGGGGCTGGAGAGAGGAAGAGAGGGCGGGGCTGGAGAGAGGAAGAGAAGGCGGGCCGCGCTGTTGGGTCGGCGCGCACTCACCCCTTTGCCTTAGGAGCACCCGCCGGCGGTTGCAGCCACCCGCCGCGGCCCCCCGGCGCCGCCCGGCCTCGCTCCGGGGGCGCGCCCGCCCCGCCCGCGCCCAACGCGCGCGCGCGCGGCGCGGCGTCTCCCTCTCCCTCACGACAGCTGCCCGCAGTCGGCGATCGCGATTTTCGCCGACGTCGCGCCCGACGACGACCCGTACCCCTCGACCTTCTTGACGACGTCCATCCCGTTGGTGACCGACCCGAAGACGGTGTGCTTGCCGTCGAGCCACGCGGTCTTGACCGTGCAGAGGAAGAACTGGGACCCGTTTGTGTTGGGGCCCGCGTTGGCCATCGACAGGATGCCGGGGCCGGTGTGCTTGAGCGTGAAGTTTTCGTCTGAGGGAGGGACAGAGAAGGACGGGGTCGAGGCGGGCGCGGCGGCGCTCTCTCGCCCTCCGCCCTCTCTCTCTCCGACTCTCTCACCGGCGAACTTCTCGCCGTAGATGGACTCGCCGCCGGTGCCGTTGCCGCGGGTGAAGTCGCCGCCCTGAGGGAAGAGGTGGGGGGTTGAGGGGTGGGAGGAAGGCGGGCGACCCACTGGCCGCCTCGCGCCCGCGCGCGAGGCACTGCGTCGCGTGCGGTGATCGCCGGGCGTCGCTCCGCGCCCCACGGCGCGCCAGCGGCGGCCCGCCGCCACGCGCCGATCTGCGGGACGCGGATTGCGCCGCAAGCGCGCCGCCCACCTGGCACATGAAGCTGTGGGCAGGGAGGCGGGACCCGTGTGAGTCGCCAGAGCGCGGACAGGGCGCAAAGAAACCCCCCCACCTCCCCCCACCTCCCGTTCTCTCACTCGTTGATCACGCGGTGGAAGGCCGACCCCTTGAAGTGCAGCGGCTTGCCCGACACCTTGCCCACGCCCTTTTCGCCTGAGGATTCGGGGGGGGCGGGGTCAAAAAAAGGGGCTCCACCCCGCCCGATCGCGGCGGCCGCCGCCCATCCCGCGCCGCACCGGTGCAGAGCGCGCGGAAGTTCTCCGCCGTCTTGGGCACCACGTCGGCGCGTAGCTGGAGGAGAAGAGTGGTGGGGGTGGGGGTCGGCGGGAGGGAGAGGCGGCGGCGGGGCCGCCGGCACTGGTGAGGCGCCCGCGCGCGCCCGCGCCCCCCGCCCCCCGCCGCCCCCCGGCCC
>Ga0315273_10013258_pt1 | contig 10587 bp, 9 predicted proteins | sample YL17G02_0_MG_FD_205753 | JGI IMG/M metagenome (GOLD analysis project Ga0315273, IMG submission 205753) | Sediment microbial communities from Yellowstone Lake, YNP, Wyoming, USA - YL17G02_0 | ecosystem: Environmental > Aquatic > Freshwater > Lake > Sediment | place: USA: Wyoming | collected... | reverse complement strand
CTATAAAGAAATTGGTATTTTTGTCCTCCTAAAACAAAAACATCTCCTTTTTTCAACTTTTCTAAAAAACTTTCATCAATCTTTCCAATTTGTTCATCTTTTCTTTCTCTTGGCATAGCAATAATAACACTGACAAAACTTTCTTCTGGAATTGTTCCGACATTTGTCATATAAATTACTCGAGCAAGCTTTCCCCTCTTCCCCATTTCTCCAGTACTTTCATCATACCACACTTTAGCATAAACATTCTTGTCTTCCAGTCCAGCGTAATCTCCTGTTAAATAAGAAAGAACAGAGAAAAAATCTTCTTTGCTTAATGTATTATAACAATAACTCTTCTTGATAGTCTCAATCAAGTCAGTCATTTTCCATCTTTGCATAACAGTCATTCCAAAAATCTGTTGTGCAAGAACATCTAAACAATTTCTAGGAATTTGTATTCTATCAATTTTCTTTTCAATCCCTTCTTTTAACAAGACAGCGCACTCAACTAGATCATCTCTATCCATGACTAACAATCTCCCTTCTGATATATCATGTAACTTATGTCCCGCCCTTCCTGTTCTTTGTAATGCCCTTGCAACTGATTTTGGGGACCCAAGCAGGATAACAAGGTCTATGTAACCAATATCTATCCCCAGCTCAAGAGAGGTGCTGCACACAACAGCCTTCAGTTTTCCCTCTCTCAACCTTTTTTCAATATTAAACCTGTGTTCTTTGCTTAAACTAGAGTGATGTGCCCCGATTTCATGCATCTTTTCATATTTTTGAGGAAACATCTCTTTTAGGTGGTTAACAACTCGCTCAGTTGCGCTTCTTGTATTAGTAAATATAAGTGTTGTCCTATGTCCTTCTATTAATTTATCAAGAAGGCCATACAACTCTTTTTGTGTTTCTTTAGCAGTCGCGTTAATCATATCTTTCAATGGGCTTAACACTTTCAGATCAAGTCCTTTCAAAAACTGAACATCAACAACAATGCAATCTCTTTCTTTAAACCCTTTAGTTGTTTTCTCATAACCAACAAGGTATCGTGCAACTTCATCTAAAGGAGCGACTGTTGCACTTAATCCGATCCTTACTGGTTTGATTGATGAGATATGCTCTAATATCTCTAAACTTAAATTAAGATGAACTCCTCTTTTTCCAGAAGCGATTGCATGGATCTCATCAATTATCACAAATTCAACTTGTTTAAGTTTCTCAACAAATTTAGGAGAAGTTAAGAGGATTGCAAAACTTTCGGGGGTTGTAACAAGAATATGCGGGGCGTGTTTAGCCATTTTCTGTCTTTCACTTGTTGTTGTATCCCCTGTACGAGAGCTCACCCTTATTTCCTGCAGTTTTTCTTTATTTTTAACTTTGATGATCTCTTCTATTTCTTTTAGTGGATTGATCAGATTTATCGCGATATCGCTGTTCAGTGCTTTAAGAGGAGAAATGTAGACGCAATATATTTTATCTTCCAATTCATTCCTTTTTCCAAGTCCTACAAGATAATTTATGATTGCTAAAAAAGAAGTGAGTGTCTTCGTTCCGCCAGTTGGAGCGCTTACAAGAATATTTCTTCTTTCAAAAATAGGTTTAACTCCATAAAGTTGAGGCAGACTGTACTCTTTAAACTTTGAAAAGAACCATTCCTTTACATCTGGGTCTAGCAACTGACTGATTTCTTCTGGCTTTGCTGGTTTATCAATAAATTGTATCATTTTTTATCTATTTTAAGTACCCCTCTCTTTATTTTTCGAAATCAATAGAAATTTTACTCATTTAAATAAAATGAGCATCACTAGTCATTGTGTTTATGTCCAGAAAATCTAGTTTAAATACTTTCTTCTTTAAATCTTTAGAAGGAAATTATTCTCTAGGAGGAATCACCGTGATATCTCCTTCAGCACCAACACCAATTTCTTCTTCACTCCAAGGAATCCAACTTATTGTTCTCTTTGGAGTAACTATCAGGTAAAAAGCATAAGGAAATCTTGGGATATCAGCTTCAGAGACAATCCATTTGAGTGTCCAGCTTATTGCTATAACATTATAGTACTCTCCCACGCTCCTGACAGGATTAGGGCACAGATTATTAATTCCAATGCTCCCGTATTTTACACCAAACCTTTTTTCCATTTCTTCAATCCAAGCGCCTTCAACAAGATTAACAATATAGTCTGTGATTATAGAAAAGATTGTTTTTGGTACATTAACAAGTTCTCTTGCAAGTTTATTAGTGTATTGTCCTGCATCCTCTTCAATTTCTGCTAACGCTTCTAAATTTTGGTTTTTGGAGCTCTTTCTTACAACAATTCCTTCTCTTTGTTCTATAGTCACATAACTTACTTCTGCAATCCTCAAGTTCATGCCTTGCGGACATATCCCCCAAAGCGCAGGACTCCCCAGGTTTATTGTAGTGTAATCTGTATAGTTTCCTTTTTGTCCTCTGAGTGCAACAGTAATCTTTATTGTCTGGTTATCATAATTTGGGAGTCCAGCAACCATTTCTAGCCCCATAGCAGAATCAGGATTTCCATATCTTGGAAAATTGAGAAAAGTATGATTAAAAGAAGCTTTTGGTCCATGCGTATTCTCCCAAAGAAACGTTTCAGTTATGTGATGTGCTTGGAGCTCAAGAGGTTCTGTACTCAAAATCTCTTCTTGTCCTAAAGAAGGAGCATATAAACATGAAGGGTTCCCGTCAATAATAAAGTTCTCTCTTACATCACTTTTTTGCCCATAAACTAATTTTGGAGCGAGAAGCATGCTTCCTGCTAGAACTAAAGGAACACTCATCAATGCGACCAAACCTCTTTCCATTATTTTATATACTTTCTCAAATCTTTTAAATATTTCTTTTTACCGAAAGTGTTTTAAATCTTTTATATCTTAGGTGTGGATGCCAAGAATCAGCAAATCTAAGCAAGACAAGATAAAGGAGGCAATTCTCTTGTTGTTATTCCAAAACTCTCCCAAGTCCTTGTTTACGGCTAAGATATCACAAGAATTAGCTAGGGATGAGGAATATGTAAAAAAGATACTTCTAAAAATGGAAACAGAGTCCATGATCCTGTCTGTTAAAAAGAATCCCGAAGGTATTGATTATAAAAGAAGATTAAGATGGAATTTAAGCGAAAAAGTGTACAATGTTTACAAAAATGCTCAGGGTTCTCAAACACCAGTCCTAGGAGTTTCGGGGCAGAGTCAAGACTCACTGATTCAGACACAGACTTCGAATCAAACAGAATCAACAATCAATTCAATCAGATCAGACGAAACCGAAGAAGTTCATAAATCAGAATAAGATAGTTATTTCTCATTACGAAAATTTATTTAAAGAGAGTGAGTATTACCTCAGTGATAAAAATGGCATCTGACGAGAAAATAAGAGAATCTTTTCATAAGATAAAAGGGGAAATTAATTTTCTTGCAGGAGAGATACTTGCATTAAAAGTTAGTCTAGACCAAATAAAAGAGATGATTAGTAAGCTAGAAAATACCAATAACAGCAACCATTCTCAGTCCAGCACATCTCCAGCACATCTCCAGCACATAAGCCATTTTCCAGCACATAATCCTTATTATAATAAGGATTTAAGCGATAATTCTCAATTTTCCATAGGAAACAGGGGGGTTCCAGCAGACAGACAACAGACAGACAACAGACGCAACTCAGGGGGATTTCTTCAAGAAGAACCATTGAAGACAATCCAGGCATATTCACCTAGCTCTGCAGAAAACTTCGCAAAAAAGGAAGAGGATAAAACTAAAAAAACCGAGGAGATTTCAGCATTTCTTAATACCTTAAAACAAGATCTTCGTTCTAAATTTAAGAACCTTACAAAACAAGAATTTATTATTTTTTCATTAATTTATACGATTAACGAAGAGAAGGGCAAAGTAACTTACAAAGATCTTGCTGAGAAATCGGGCCTCACCGAGAGCTCAATACGAGATTACATTGCTAGACTCGAGCATAAAGGCATTCCCATAATCAAAGAAAGAGTGAACAATAAACTGGTTTTATTGAGAATACCATCGGAGTTGAAGGATTTAGCCACGCTGGAAAGTCTCTCGAAACTTAAAAAGTTATAATAAAACTATAATAAAAAAGACATTCCTTTTTAGACATCTTCGTCACACCGAATATGTTTTACTAGGTTTTTTATTTTATAAAATATTAATTATAATTAAAATATAAGCCTTAATTAATCAATTTAAAGGATTTTTCTAATCAAAAATTAAAATTTAAAGCTCCTTTTTCCTTCTAATTCACACTTTTCCCCCATTTCTCTTTTTTAAAATCCCTTTATCTCACTCCTTTTCCCATCTTTTTCTTCTTTTTCAATGGTTTTTCGCAATTTCCTATCTTCTTTCGGTTTTCTAGTCTCTCGCGAAGTCTCACTTTTACACTTTCTCGTCTTATTTTTTGCTCACAAACCGAGTATACTCCTCAATTTTACTCACTTTTTCGGTTTTTCAGCCTATTTTTTTGGTATTTTTCAGTTCTTCTTCTCACTTTTTCTGCTCTTTTTGCTATATCTAAACCCTTACTTTTTCATCTTTTTTGCTCGGGTTTTTGCTCGAAGTTGATTCACAATCATGTCCTTAATTCTTGGATCAACATAATATCTTTTTTTCCCATTTAACTCAATCTGTTCCATGATCAAACTATCATTTTTTCTTTTTATGCTGTTTAGTTGTCCACGAACTGTTGCTTTATCTTTTCCAAGCAGAGCAGAAATATCCTCGCAGCTTAATTTCATTTCACTATTCAAAACAACCCATACAATTGTTTTTTCGCTTACGCTTAAGTTCTTTAAAAAAGCATTAAAAATCGGTGTTTGAACAGGTGTTTGCACACGTGTTTGCACACCCTCAACAGCTGTTTGTTTATCAACAGCTGTTGGTGGCTGTTTAAACACCCTGTTTGAAATTTGATTATCAAAGAAAGAAATGAAGTTTTTTATACCGTCGACATCTTCCTTAATTTTTAATATTTCATCATAAAGCTTAGAAATCTTCTCATCGTGTCTGCCATCTCGGGTGTGCAAATGATCAATCCACGACCCAATTTTGTTAATATCTCCCTTAATATTCTCAAAAGAACTCTTAATTTCCCTATTCAAAACATCCTCCCGTCTTTTTCCAAACCACAAAAAACTCATATAAATTAGTGAGCTTTTTGCTTTTTAAATGTTTCGTAAAAAATTGATTTTTTCAGCACATTTAAAAAATATTTTTTCAAATTTTGTATAATTTAGCAAAAATTATAAACTTTGATATCATAAATAATCATGGCATTAATAACAGTACTTCATGTCTCAGCAATTTTGGCCATAATAATTGGAATCCTTATTCTAGTATGGCCCAAAATCTTGAGATTAGGTGTTGGAATTTATTTGATCCTTTTGGGTGTTTTGCAGCTAGTCGGTTGGTAGTAATTGATAGTTCAGACAAAATCCAAAGAAGATCAAGAAAAGTAATAAAAGAGAAATCAAAAGTTCTAAGCGTTGCTATCATCTTTTAGCATGAAGAGAATTTCAAAAATTAACAAAAATCTAAAAAAATTTTTAAAGGTTAGCAAGAAATCACAATAAAACTTAAAAAGTAAAAGAAATTATCTTAGAAATGGCCATAATTACATTAAAAAATAAAGGACTTGGGGAAATGCTTTATGAAAAGCTGACCCCTTCAGGAGAATTGGCCCTGCTCATAGGAGAAGAAGAAAAGTCTGGAAGGAGAACATGGGTAGTAGTTTCTGATTCAGACTCTGCTTCAAAAGCTGTTGCAGAAACTCCAGAAAATTATCGATTTAGTTGCAGAGTCGCTATGCAGTTATTTCCAATCTCACCAATGAGGGGAGAACCACCTCTTCCAAGAGTAGTAGAGTTTAATGAACTGACAGAGGTAGCGTATACTGTTAAGGAAGGAGTTTTTGGGATAAGAGATATAACTTGTAGACTGATGAGAGATCCGTGCATGGCTCCGTACGCCGCATTTCTTGCGCAAGCATATGTTATACAGGGAACAAAAGAGCCCCCTGCAACAGGTTAAAACTTCTGCATATCGCTAACAACTTTCTGCGTGAGTAAAATTTCCAGAAAATTATACAAAATAGTTCGTACAATATCGAGAAAAATCAAGAAAAACACAAAATGCTTCGCACAAGGCGCATTGTTACTACCCTAAAATTCTCGAGAAAATTTATAAAGAAGTTCGCACAATATTATAGATGAAAAAAGAGTGGATAAAATATTCGTTTAGAAAATATAATAAAAATTTTCCTAAATTATTTTCCCAAGAAAAAAAAGAGCTTTCTAAAATTCTTGGAAAAAGTAAAAATCAAAAAATAATAATTGAACATTTTGGAAGCACTGCAGTTCCAGGACTTGGAGGCAAGGGGATAATTGATATTGCGATTTTTGCACCAAAAACATTGCTTGAAACAACAAAAACAAAAATTTCAAATTATGGTTACAAACAATGGTCAGTGCCTAAAAAAAGAAAATTCTTCTCATTTGCTAAGGTTTATGGATCAAAAGACAACTCCAAAAGAATTTTTCATATTCATCTAACTTCAGACAAAGATGTTTTTGAAACAATGTTAATCTTTAGGGATTATCTAAGGAAAAACCCTAAGGTCTCAAAAGAATACTCTAAACTCAAGAAAAAAGCCATGAAATCATGCAGAGACAATCTCAAAGCATACGTAAAACTAAAAAATCCATTTATCAAGTCAGTCATAATAAAGGCTAAAAAGGAGAAATTAAGATGAACAAAACATACTACATACTCCTCCGTGGTTCATTAGGAATCGGAAAAACAACAATAGCCAAGAAACTAGCTAAAATCCTAAGAGCAGATTACATTTCTATAGATAAAATCCTGAAAAATATGAATTTAGATGAATTAGATCAAAAACAAGGTTGTGTTCCTCTGAATAATTTCTTAAAAGCAGATGAAAAAATCATTCCAACTATAAAAGAAAGCCTAGAAAAAGGAAAAAAAGTAATAATTGAATGTTGTTTTTATCATAAAGAAAATATTGAACATATAATTCATAATCTAAATTTTAAAAACTATGTCATAACACTCAAGGCTCCTGTTGAAGTATGTTTGGAAAGAGATAGAAAAAGAAAAAAATGCTTGGGAAAAAAAGCAGCAATAGAGGTCCATAAATTAGTTTCAAGATTTGATCACGGAATTATAATAAATACTGAAAACAAAACCGAAGATCAGGTTGTAAAAGAGATAATGGAGAAATTAAAATGAAAAAAATCAAGGTTTTAGACCTTAAAAAAATAATAGAACCAATCTGGGCGCATAAACCGGGTTTTGGTATAAACCCCAAAACAGGTAAATTAAACAAGCAAAAAATTCTTGAACAATCCACTACACCCGAAGATCCATTGATTCTAAAAAAACTTGAAATAAAAAGAAAAGACAAGGTTCTTGCGATTGCAGGTTTTTATGCTTCTTGGGCATCAAAAATTCAAGAAGCAGGGGCAATTGTTTCTTATAGTGATATCTCAAACTCCATGGTTAATCATGTTAAGAAAAAAGTTAAAATTAGATTCTTTGAATATATTACATCAAATTACGAATTAATCCCTAAAGATATTGAAAAGTATGATTGGACCTTTGTATTTGAAGCATGCAATGGAAGTCAGGGATTGCCAATAGCTTATCTGAGGTCCTTGTTAAACAAAAAAGGAGGAATCTTTGTTTATTATGACCGGGAAGGGAAAGACAATATATCAACAGGAAATAAGCCAAGATTATACCCTGCTATTGTTAAAACTCTTGCGGCATTATACAACACAAAATGTTCAATTAAAAAAGTCTATTTCGAAGGACATGCTAAAGGAAAATCTTTTTCTAAACTTCCACACATGGTTTTTTGGATTTTAACTAATCAAGAAGCAAGACAAAAAGCTTTCTTTGATCTAGAAGTAATCGACTTAACTTCCAAAAAAAGAATAATAAATATAAAAAAAGAATCACAACTGCTTAAAATAAATCCAAAAGAATTAAAAGATTCTTTAAAAAGAATTGTAACAATATCAAAACTAATTAAACAAGATTTTACAAAAAAACTTGAAGTAAAATGAACAAAGAGGAAGCATTTTTCAGGTTAATGGAAAAACTAAAAGATTTAGATTATTGTTTTATTTCTGGAACAGCAGTTTCTATATATTCAGATGGAAAAAGAGAACCCCGAGATCTAGATATTGTTATTGATCCAAAAGATATAGAAACTTTTGCAGAAAGGATGGGTTGTACTCCAAATAAAAGAATAACTAGCAAAGGAAAATTTGTAACAGGGGATTATTCATTCGAAACAAACTTTTTAGGACTTTCAATAGAAGCAATCTCAACAGAAAAAGGCAAACAAACCACTAAAATACAGAAAACCTTTGAGCACAAAGTCAAGAAAAAATATCTAGGAGAGGAAATTTATGTAACTCCCATCGAAGAACTAGTTTCTCAAAAAGCATTTACCCATAGAGATAAGGATTTAGCAGATCTAGAATTATTAAAAAATATACCTTTAAATCAAAACTTATTATTGGAATTTGTAAAAGAGTGGGGAAATTCAGAAGAAATAATAAATTTACTCAAACAAATAGGATTTCAAATAAAATGAACCAATCCGAATTCCTCAAGAAACTCGAAGTTGAACTCAAAATTTCAAAGAACTCAGAGCACACTATAAGAAACTACACTCGTGCAAACTCAGAGCTCTTTGAATTTGTAAAGAAAGAGCCAGATCAGATTAACCAAGATGATCTAAAGCTTTTCATGGCTGAGAAACTTGAAAAAAGATCATCGAGTTCAACTATCTTGTTTTTAGCAGCTATAAGATATGGTTTTTCAAATATTCTTAAAAAAGACATAACCCAAGGCATTAGAAGACCAAAAAAAGAGACAAAAATACCAACTGTTTTAACAAAAGAAGAAGTTAAAACACTTCTAAACGCCATCACTAGCAAAAAAAGCAAATTAATGCTCTCCCTAATATACGCTTGTGGTTTTAGAGTTTCTGAATTAACTAATCTAAAGGTCTTAGATGTTCATTTTGAAGAAAAAATAGGTTATGCTAGGAAAGCAAAAGGAAAGAAAGACAGGATGTTCAACATCCCCGAGTTTTTGCTCCAAGAACTTAAAGAACAAGCTGAATTTCAAAAGAATAACTCGCAAGAGTTTTTGTTTTCAGGTCCAAAAGGCAAGCTTTCTGTAAGAAACATAGAAAAGATAACTAGAACTGCTTTGGCTAAAACAGGAATCCAAAAAGAAGTTCACCCACATACTTTGAGACATTGCGTAACTAAAGACACTGAAATTTTGACAGTTGATGGTTGGAAGAAGTATAATGAACTTAAGAAAGGGGATTTGGTATTCACCTATAGCATTAAAAATGATAAAATCGAAATCAACCCCCTTCTGGATATTTTCCAATATGATATAGATGATGACCTTCTTAGAATTAAAAACTATTGTCTTGATTATTTATGTACCGCAGAACATAAGGGAGTTTTAAAGATAGGTTATGAAAGGCAGAAAAATTATAAGGTTTTTACTGATTGGAAGAATTGGGAAATTATAAGTTTTAATCAACTTTTGAAAATTAGGGGGATAAGGTTAATCAAACACAAACTTTCTTCTTTTTATGATGGTTCAATATCAATTACCAAAGAAAAAGCAGGAATTCTTGGCTGGATTTTAACAGATGGAAATATCTCTAATAGGGAAAATCATATAGAGATTGTTATAGTCCAGAGTTATAAATCAAATGCAAAAAAATGTGAGTATATAAGAAATTTGTTAATCGAAGGAAAAATTCCATTTACAGAAAAAAAAAGGGGAGATTTTATACGGTTTAGATTAATAAAAGGGGGAAATAGAAGCAAGGTCAAAGGGGAGAATCATGATTGGATATTTGAATGGATTAATATAAACAAAAACCCGAAATATAAATTACTTTTGTTAAGAAAGGAAGAGCTAGAAGAATTATTTAAGTGCATAATGATGGGGGATGGCACATCTAGAAAGGATGGTTATACTTGTAATGAATTGACATTGCAAGATAAGAAGAAGATAGATTTTTTTAGAGCCCTTTGCTGTCTTCTCGGAAAAAGAACATTGATTGGATTTAAGAAAAACAATTTACATGGATATCACTCAGATAAAGATAAAACATATTATAGGACATATATCACAGAGAAATCTGAATGTGATGTTTACTTTGACAGGGGGGATATACAAAAAGAACACTTTAAGGGATTAGTTTGGTGTCCTTCAACCAAAAATCAAACCTGGATTGCAAAATCTAATGAAAAAATATTTATTACTGGCAACAGTTTTGCAACCCATCTTCTAGAAGACGGCATAGATATCAGGATGATCCAAATAATGTTAGGCCATAGTAATCTCGACACGACAGCCATTTACACTCATATCTCCTCTGAACAGATTAAGAAAGTCCCCAGCCCAATTGATGCGTTGATGAAAAATGAAATAAAACAAGAAAAGGAGGTTAAGCAAGAAGAAATAATGGAAAAATTAGAAGAAAGTTCCGAGGAAACAGCAGAG
>Ga0315273_10013257_pt1 | contig 10588 bp, 13 predicted proteins | sample YL17G02_0_MG_FD_205753 | JGI IMG/M metagenome (GOLD analysis project Ga0315273, IMG submission 205753) | Sediment microbial communities from Yellowstone Lake, YNP, Wyoming, USA - YL17G02_0 | ecosystem: Environmental > Aquatic > Freshwater > Lake > Sediment | place: USA: Wyoming | collected... | reverse complement strand
CGCCTGCCGTTTTCAGGTCATCTTCCATATGTTTCACCAGCCTGCTGCCGGTTCCCTTGCCGTGAACAAGAGGATCTACGGCTATCCAGTACAGGTCATATGTTGAATCGGTTAATGGCCTTCGGCCATAACATATATAACCTGCAGGTTTTTTTGTTTCATCGTTTTCAATAACATAAATTATGTAATCAGTCTGATTAGCATCGTTCACGTATATATCTATCAGTTCCATTGCTACCTTAATCTCATCGTCGTTAAAATGCCGTGTATCCGTTAGTATTCTTTGAATTTCATCCCTGTCTTCTTTAACAAGCTTGCGAATCATCTCTCTACCCCACCCCTGCCCTCCCTAATCCCGCACAAAGACACGGGACTTTAAGAGGGGAGATTTCAAAAATCTTTTTATATATGTTTAAATCCACAATCCAGAATCTGAATTCCGAAATTAAGATACTCCCCATCTTTTCAGTGCAAACCCAATAATCTGCTGAATCAGGTAGCTGTACTCCCAGCCGTGAGCTTTTGCGCTGCGTGTGAATCCTGTATCCTCCGGAACATCAGATGCAATATCGGGATTCGGGTTCAGCTCAAGCACATAAGGTATACCATTCTTAACGCGCATATCAACACGTGCATAATCGGCAGCGCCCAATAGCCTGTAAACTTTCTTTGCTGTTTCAATAATTGTTGTTTCTTCCTGCTTCGTCAGGTTCTGAGCCGGGCAAACAGCTTTTGTGTTTGCAAACTCAACCGTTTTGTACATCCATTTCGAATTATAGCTGATAATCTTCGGATAATCATCCGGCAGGCCGGTAAAATCTATTTCACTGATGGGAAACGTTATTAACTTATCATTTCCTACGACTGAAACGTTTATTTCGCGCCCGTCAATAAATTCTTCAACAAGTGCCGGCTGTTTGAATTCATCAAGTACATATTCAATCCTGCGCTTAAGGTCGGCTTCGTTTGATACAACCGATTCATTAGTAATACCAATGCTTGCATCTTCACGCGATGGTTTTACTATCATCGGGAACATGTGTCCGTTCAGATGAATATTCGCTGATGATGAAGTTACAAAATGCTTTGCCGTCGGAATGCCGTTCTGGCTTAAAAGTGATTTCACCAGCGGTTTGTTCAGCGCAAGGCCCAATGAAAATGCGCGTGAACCTGTGTATGGTATCTTGAACAATTCAAATAACCCGGCTATGTTCATTTCCTGTGTCGGGTCGCCATCAACAGATTCGCATAAGTTAAAAATAATATCAGGACGGTTTTCGTTAAGCTCCGCTATCAGCTTATTGATATCAAGCGCAACGGGAACAATCCTTGTATTATGCTCAAGCGGTGCAAGTGCCCGCTCAACGCTTTTAACTTCATCAAGCACGCCGTACTCGCTCATATCAATCGCTCCGGAAACGTCATCAAGATCTACATCAGTTCCTTCGTATACCGGTCCTTTTGCATATTGCACAGGGTCGTTGAATATCAGTGATATGTTAAGTTTATTTTTCATGAAGCCCCACCCTATCCTCTCCCCGATCCCGCAAAAAGAGCGCGGGACGCTTCGCGGGGGAGCTGAGCTATAACCTATACCTTTCAATTGCATAATTTAAAACTGTTTGTATCAGCGTATCGTAATTTATTCCAACTTCTCTTGCTGCTTTCGGGAAGCATGAGTTATCATCCGGATTCGGCAGCACACCCGGCAGCGGGTTGATCTCAATAATATATGGATTGCCTTCCCTGTCACAGCGGACATCCATTCTTGCCCAATCTTTTATTCTCATTGCCTTGTATGCAGCAATGCAAATTTCTTCTATCCTTTTGATTAGCTTATCACTGATCTTTGCCGGACATGTAAATATATCCAGTTTGTTTTCGCGCGTATCGAAGAACCATTTTACCTCATATGAATAAATTTTTGGGAAATTATCCGGCAGGCAGCTAAGATTAATTTCAACAATAGGCAAAACACGCACATTTTCGCCATTTCCTATCAGGGCTACGGTGAACTCTGTGCCGTCCAGGAAATCCTCTATAATAGAGGGCTGGTTATAATTTGACTTAATCCTTGTTATTTCTTTATTTAGCTCTTCCCTGCTGTTTACCAGGCTACTATTATATATACCTTTTGAGGAACCTTCGTGAAGCGGCTTAACAAATACCGGAAATTTAACTCTCGGATATCCGTTTACTATTGAATCGGTGATGAAAAACGAAGGGTTGGGAACGTTATAGTACGTTAGAATCTCCTTGCATCGTGATTTATCGTGACAGTTGCCAATTGTTATCGAGTCGCTTGCAGTGTATGGTATATTCAGCATTTCAAGCATAGCCGGAATATGTGATTCGCGAGATGCGCCTCCGATACCTTCTGCCATATTGAAAACTATATCCGGCCGGGTGCTTCTTAATTTTTCGAATGCATAATTATCTGCTTCGATACGTATTACTTCATGTCCTGCTATTGAAATTGCACCGGCCACTGCAGAAATAGTTTCTTCATCATCCCACTCTGCATAAACATCGCTGATACGGTGAGAGTAGTTATCAACAAGATTGCTATCGATGAACTTTGCTTTCTGTTCATCAAGAACTTCTTCCTGTTGGATCTCTTTCTTTAAATTATATGTAAATCCTACTCTCAAAATATTTTTCTTTATAGTAATCCCAAAATCTTTGCAAATATAACATTATAGCACTCATTGTCAATAGGTTTTAAGAAAAAAATGAAAAATATTTTTTACGGTGTTAAAAATATTTCATGCATGTTTTTGTGTTTCGCCAAAACTTATTGTTAAAAATATTTTTTGTTTTAATTTTATGATGTAAAAAAAATTTTAACAGGTTTTTTGATGCTTTTATTTTTTATCCCCGCATTCGCGGGGACATGCTTTCACTTTTTGTCCTTATTTGTTTTTAAATAACATAATCGATTGTATAAAGATTGTTTTTCCGTTTTGTATTGAAATAACAATCAATTAAAAGTATTTTCGCAGATTCAATATAATTAAGAATAGTATGTTTGATAAGCTGGAAAAAGTAAAAGAACGGTTTAATGAAATTGCGGAGCTTTTAAATAAGCCTGAAATGGTTTCAAACCAGAATGAATTCCGCAGGCTTTCGAAAGAATACTCTGACCTGAGTGAAATTGTTAACGCATACGATGAATACAATACTGTAAAGCAGCAGCTTGAAAACAACAAAACCCTGTTATTTGAAACCAACGATTCGGAAATGAAAGAGCTTGCCATTGCGGAAAAGGAGGAGCTTGAAGCGAAATTCACCGGACTTGAAAGCCTGATAAAAGAATTGCTTGTTCCAAAAGACCCTAATGATTCAAAAAATGCAATGCTTGAAATCCGCGCGGGAACAGGCGGCGAGGAGGCCGCATTGTTTGCAGCCGATCTGTACAGAATGTACACCCGCTATGCCGAAAAGAAAAACTGGAAGTTGGAGATTATTTCATTTAATGAATCTTCAGGGCTTGGCGGATTGAAAGAAGTGATAGTAAGCATAACCGGAAAGGATATTTACGGTAACCTGAAATATGAAAGCGGTGTACACCGCGTTCAGCGGGTACCTGAAACCGAAGCGCAGGGAAGGGTTCATACTTCAGCCGCATCGGTTGCCGTTTTACCCGAAGCTGATGAAGTTGATGTTGAAATTAATCCGGTTGATCTGAAAATTGATGTATTTCGTTCCGGCGGTGCAGGAGGACAGAATGTGAACAAAGTGGAAACAGCCATACGAATTACACACATTCCAACCGGGGTTGTTGTGCAATGCCAGGACGAACGCTCCCAGTTAAAAAACAAGCAAAAAGCAATGAAGGTACTGCGCTCACGCCTGCTTGAAGCTGAAATCGAACGGCATGACAGGGAAACCTCAAACAAACGCAAACTGATGGTAGGTTCTGGGGACCGAAGCGATAAGATACGCACTTATAATTTCCCTCAGAATCGTGTTACCGATCACCGTATCGGTTTAACGCTGTATAATCTTTCACAGATAATTGAAGGAGACCTTGACGAATTAATAGAAAAATTAAAGATTGCAGACCGCTCTGAGAAGCTGTCAGAGGAAAATGCATGAGCAATGAGCAATTAGCAGTTAGTAATGAGTAATTAACATTAAAAAGCAATAACATTTTATACAATCATAATTATTCAGCTCCATTAGGAGTGATATATTTGTAATAAACATTAATAACCGAATTATTAGCTCAGTAGGAGCGATATATTATAGATTCCCACTTGCGTGGGAATACGTAACTTCGGTTAGCAGTTAATAAATAATAATTTTAACAATGCCTGAGATAAAAATGTGCAGCAAATGCGGCTCGGATCTGAAAAAAGGATTTTTGTATGTCCGCAACAGCGAACACCCGATTTTATTTAACTATGTTGTTTGGGTGGAAGGCGAAAAGGAAAACATTGTAAGCTTCACGGGAACAAGTGCAGGCGCGCTGCAGAACCCGGTTACACCTTAATAAATGTGAAAGCTGCGGGCATATTGAGTTTTACGCAGACCCTGCGGAGAACTGGAAACATTAATATTTTAATGCAATGGAAAGAATAAATCTATTTGAAAATACACATAAAGGTATCCGCAACGGATTTTCACAGCTTTCTTTTTTAGCGGGTAATACCGATTACACAAAACCCGAACCGGTTAAAAAGCTTTATGATCTGGGAAAAGATGTGTTTCTGCTTCTTAACATTCACGCAGCAGAGGAGGACGAAATGATTATGGCAGAGCTTGAAAAGAAAGCGCCTAACTCAACAAAGCATGATATTGAAGAACATGAGGCAATTGAAGCAGAGCAGCAGCAGCTTGAAAAAATGCTTGATGAAATTTATGACGGGGCAATGAACCATGGAGATATGACAGTGCTTGGAAACAGATTTTATTTTGAAATAAATCTTTTTTACAGCCAGTACCTTATACACATGGCGGATGAAGAAACCGATACAATGAATATGCTCTGGGAAAATTTCACAGATGAAGAGCTGGCTCAGATAAGAAAAAGATCAATTGCACAGTTTACACCAGAGGTTGCCATGAAATGGCAAAGCTTTATTATTCCTTCATTAAGCCCGGTACAAAGGGTGGCGGTATTGAAAAGCGTTAAGGCTAATGCTCCAAGGCAGTCATACAATGCATATTTAAGGGTTGTTGAAAAAAATCTGCCTGCCGAAGAATTTGCTGATTTAATAAATAAACTGCAATAGTCTTTAAGCCTATTGTAGTTTGCAATATTTATAACCTGAATTCGCCTCAGCGAACTTTTCCGGGTAGAAGTAAAATTAATATTGCCGAATCGGAGATTCGGCCTACAGTAAACATGGAAAACAATTTAAAATCAGGCACCTGCCCGAAATGCGGGTCAAATGACGTTTATACTGACCGGGGGCTGCTAAAGCGCGGAGAAAGAATGCAACTTGTAGTATCGTCATGGAAATGGTTCTCGCTTGATGTATACTTATGCGTAACCTGCGGACATTTTGAGGAGCATATAGATGAAAAAGATATCCGGGATGAAAAGATTATTGAGAAGATAAAAGAAACGTGGAACAGAGTTAAATAACCTAAAAATACTATTATATGCCAATAAACCCATCTTTCAACAGGATAATAGCAGAAAATTATGAGAATTATTTAGGGCCTATATTCAATGATGTTTATGCAAAAGACCTGACACGCCGTTTGGCTTCTCATAAAATAAATTCAATTTTAGAAACTGCCTGCGGTACGGGACAGGTTACGCGGCTTTTGAGGAAAATATTTCCTGAAACAAGAATTGTTTCAACCGATCTGAATCCCGGAATGATTGAAATGGCAAAAAAAGTTGTCAGCGAAAATGATAAAATCGAGTGGCATAATGCCAATGCGGAAGAATTACCCTATGATAGCAGCACTTTTGACGCTGTAATATGCCAGTTTGGTTTAATGTTTGTTCCGGATAAACAAAAGGCTGTTAATGAAGCATTCCGTGTGTTAAAAAACGGGGGAAGGTTCATTTTTAATACATGGGATAGTCTGGAAATAAATAACATATCTAAAATGGCAAACGATACTGTTAATACATTTTTTAAAGATAACCCCCCTGATTTTTTCCGTGTACCGTTTTCTATGCATGACTCTAATGAAATTGAGAAATTACTTCAAAACTCCGGTTTCAGTAATATCACTGTAGAAAATGTCTTGTTTACAGGACATGCTGATTCCGCCGATGATGCTGTTAAAGCATTAATTTCAGGAACACCTGTTTATATAGCAATATGCGAGCGAGATGAGAAAATGCTTCCTGATATTCAACAATCATTGCATAAAAGAATCGAGAGCGAATTTGGCACGAGTTCGTTGAAAATTCCTCTTTCTGCATGGGTGGCTGAAGGAGTTAAATAAAATAGCAGATACAATAGGAATCGTTTGTAAATAGGTAAATTAATTTAATTGATTCATTTTGACCGATAATATTACCTAAATAAATCCGATTCGTTCCTTGCCCTGCGTTATAAAGATTTCCGGTACTGGCACCCCTTTTTTTCTTTTAAATTACTCAATAGAAAATACATCTAAAATTCGCTAAATTGCATCATGCGTTTGAATAAAGTTGTGAAAAAAATTAAATTACGTTCAGGCAAAGAAATATCTAAAGGTATAATTAAAAGCTTTAAGCAATCCTTATCATACACAAAAGGAAAGACAAGAAAAACTAAAATATTGATTGATATTCAGAATGTTTTAATTGAGGTAAAACAGGCACGGCAGGGAAAAATACAATTGAAAACCCTTAGAGAAGTACTTAATGAGCTATAAATTAGTTGACTGAAAATCCTTCTCCATCCAGACACGATTCGTTCCTTGCCCTGCGTTATAAAGATTTCCGTTACTGGATTTATTTAAACTTTCTGCTGACCTTTGCGTTTCTTATACAGGAAGTGATAATCGGCTACGAGCTTTACAGGATAACGCATGACCCGATGGCAATTGGTATAGTTGGGCTGGCAGAGGCGATTCCCTTCATACTGCTCTCTATTTTCGGCGGACATTTTGCAGATAAGCTGAGCAAAAAGAAATTAATGCTGTGGATGGCTGTATTTACAGCTTTTGCCTCAACATTTCTTTTTTTTATGTCGCTAAGGCTCCTGACCTCTGCCGATGTTGAGAACCTTAAATATGTAATATGGGCAGTAATATTTTTTATCGGTACCTGCCGCGCGTTTTATTCACCTGCCTCCGGCGCGATGAAAGCATTTCTTGTACCGAAGGAAGCATATGCAAATTCCTCAGCATGGAGCAGCTCATCATGGCAAACAGCATCAATTGCCGGGCCGGGATTATCGGGATTCCTATACAGCATATTCGGTTTTTCAAACACGCTGTTGTTTGTAATCGGGCTGATTATTTTATCCCTGTTCTTCCTCGTAAGAATTAAAGACCGGAAAATTGAACCGCAAACCGGAAGCTCAATGATAAAGCTTATTAAAGAAGGCTTTTTATATACCTACAAAACCAAAATTATATTTTATTCAATTTCACTGGATATGTTTTCGGTTATGTTTGGCGGCGTAATTGCCATACTGCCAATATTCGCCCAGGATATTTTAAAAGTTGGCCCGGAAGCGCTAGGGATATTGCGCATGACACCTTCTGTTGGCGCAGTACTTGTATTGCTGTTCCTTGCCAAACATCCGCCAATGAAACACGCGTGGAGAACTTTGCTGCTTACCGTTGCCGGGTTTGGAATTGCAACACTTGTATTTGCAGTATCAAAAAACTTTTATCTTTCTGCAGCCGCATTATTTTTAACGGGCTCGTTTGATAGTATCAGCGTTGTAATACGCAATACTATACTCCAGTTAATGGTGCCTGATAATATGCGCGGCAGGGTGAATGCAATTAACGGAATATTTCTCAGCACATCAAATGAAGTCGGCGCGTTTGAATCGGGACTCGCCGCAAAATTAATGGGAACGGTTCCCTCGGTAATTTTCGGCGGCGCAATGACGCTGATTGTTACGGCATACATTTATTTCAGGTCAAAAGAATTGTTTAAAATGAAATTTTAATTTTATAGTAGTCATCCTGAACGCTGTGAAGGATCTCATCAGTATAAAACCTTTGCTCTCATGTGATTCTTCACTGCGTTCAGATTGACAAAATATTTTTATATATTTGGAAATGGAATTAACAAACTTAAACACACAGCTTATCGATTGGAAAAGTATCACACCCGTCGATACAAAAGGAAAAACCGGCGTTAACACTGCCAATGAATTCTCAAGCGGCGGTTATAGGATAAGGCTTTCTGTTTATTCTGCTAACTATGAATCTGATCATTGGTGTGAAAAAGGGCATATAATTCATTGTATAGAAGGTATCTTAACTATCCGGCAGAAAGATGGCAATGAAATTCATTTAACAGAAGGTAAATCATTATTGCTCGGTGAAAACGACCATCATATGGCTGTAACGGGAGATGAATCTGCAAAAATATTTATTATAGATTGATATTAATAATTAATTCCCGCGAAATCGGGAATGACATATAAAAAAATGGAAAACAAAAAAATTCAAATAGTTAAAGATTATTTTGCAGCATGGGAAACCGGCAGGAAAAAACTTCTTGATTTAGCATCGAACCTTATTTTTACAAGTCCCGATGATAGTTTTTCAAGCAGCACTGATTTTCTTTCCAAATGCTGGCAATACCATGGCTTGAAATACGAAAATATGAGATTTATTTCGGAAAGAAATGTAGTTTGTGTAACTTATGAAATTACAGAGTCCGACGGTAAACGGTTCAAAAATTGCGAATGGATAACTATTGAAAACGGAGAAAACTCCGAAATAATTGTGTTTTACGGTTCAAAATAATATGCATTTTCATATCTTTGTCAAATAATTTTAATTAATCAATAAAATGTATGAAATTATTACCGGTTTTACTGATAACATTAATTATTGCATTTGGATGCAATAAAGAACAAAAGACTAGTTCGACGGGAGAGAACAAAAAAGACACCATTGCAAACCAGCAGAATAATTCACAAACAAAAAGTGACCCGCAAAATGCGAATAATAATAACGTGGAGAATAATTCATCAAGCCTCACAAATATTGAGTACGGTATAAGCAAGCTACCTCCGATCCTTAAGAATTACGACGGAAAAATTGTTGCAATGGCAAAATGGGAAGATAAGCTTGGCCGAAACGTGCTGTTTATCACCGAAACCGAAGAGAAGGGCGGAGATAACAGGCACAAGGAATTATACGGCTATCATTACTTAATCAGCGATGAAGAAAACAAACAGGTATGGAAGATAAATGATTTTATAAAGGATTGCCCGGTCGATTTAACACTAAAATATATCGATAAATCAATTTCAATTACCGATCTTGATAAGAACGGGGTAGGGGAAAGTTTATTTCTTTACCGAATGGCATGCAAGGGTGACGTATCGCCCGATGATATGAAGCTGATAATGCATGAAGGCGAAACCAAGTATGCAATCCGCGGCACAATGAGACTGGAGATAAGCGGGGAAAAACCGTTTGGCGGCGAAATGAAAATTGATGCTTCGTTTGATAAAGCGCCTAAAGAATTTGTTGATTTCGCAAAAGAGCAGTGGAATAAATTTGTACTGGATAAAATTGGCAGTTATTAGTTAATCCAGGTGTTTTATTCCCGCTTTCGCGGGAATGACATTTTAGATCAATTCAAACTATAATGTTCCGAAATTGAGTTATACTGGCTTGCAAGGATCGTTCTTAAGCGCAGGTGGTCTGAAAGTACTTTGTTCATTGCTTTACCGGATTCCTGCATAAGTATCTCATATTTTTCAAGATCTGTTAAGCCGATTGAGTTTGCTATTACGTAAAAGTTAAGCTTCGGGTATTTATCAAGATTTGTTTTAAGTACCTTTTCCGTGTATGCCTCAAACAGGTTCACGGATGTTTTTGTAATTTCAATTGAATCCTTATTCAAAAGAAAAATATCGCCGTAAGGATACATCCTTTGCGGATGCTCTGCTTTAAGCCGCGTCATTGAAAATATATCAACTCCTCTAACGGCTACGTCAAGCTCACCGTTTGGATAGCGCGCAAGCACCTTATCAAGCCTAACAAACGAGCCGATCTCATGTACATTGCCGCGCGTAATAAAAGGTATACCAAAACAATTCCCGAAATTACCAATGTCGTTAAACAGGTTTTTATACCTTGTTTCGAAAACATGAAGGAATCTTGTTTCACCGGGCAGAACTACTATCCCAAGAGGGAAAAACGGTATGTTTTCTGTTATAATACTCTCCTCATTTTTAAGCATTTTACCATCTATATTTGTAATAGCTATAACGAAATAACAATTAAAAGGTTTCAATAATAAGATGAAATTACTGATATTGCAAAGCTCATTAATATTTTTCTTAATTTCTTTATTTACAGGTGCTTTTACTGCAAAGGATATTGAAAAAACAATGTTTGTAGATAGCCTTGAAAGGGCTTATATAATTCATAAGCCTAAAAATTATTTCTCGCAAACACTTATGCCTTGTGTACTTATACTTCATGGCGG
>Ga0315273_10013256_pt1 | contig 10588 bp, 11 predicted proteins | sample YL17G02_0_MG_FD_205753 | JGI IMG/M metagenome (GOLD analysis project Ga0315273, IMG submission 205753) | Sediment microbial communities from Yellowstone Lake, YNP, Wyoming, USA - YL17G02_0 | ecosystem: Environmental > Aquatic > Freshwater > Lake > Sediment | place: USA: Wyoming | collected... | reverse complement strand
AAGGGAGAGACACGTCCGGCGGATCGGTCGGGCCCGGTGCGGCGGCCAGACTGGTTTCAGATAGCCGGTAGTGAACCTTGCAATCAGCCGGACCTGCGCATTACGATTGGCCACCATGGGCGCGGAGCAACTCCATCCTGGCGAGTTGAAGCGGCGTGCCGTGCCGCCGCTGATCAATCCCTGCGTCGATGCCCGGTTCGCGCTCGTCGTTCCAACGGGCAGGGCCCCGACGTGGAATCAGATGGGCGATGGGAACCGGGCGACCGCTTCGCCCGCCGCGACCAGCATCCTGCAGGTCCACGACGAGGCGCGCGGGTTGACCGGCGTGCGCTGACCGTGGTGATTGTGTCGTCGAGACGTCCTGCGTCGAATCCAGCGCGTCGGGGATCTGCCTTCGTGGGAGAGCGTCGCTGATGAGGTCGAACGCGTGAAGCCCACGGAGTTGCTCGGTCACACGCGCACGCCCGATGGCACCGATCTGGCGCTGACCCGTCGCGACCGCGAGTACGTCATCCTGGCCAATGGCCAAAGCCTGATGTCGAGCCGCATGCACGGCTCGGAAGACGCGCTGGCCACGTTCGCCTGCCGAGGGGCGCGTACGCTGGACGACGCCCGCGTCCTGGTTGGTGGCCTCGGCATGGGCTTTACGTTGCGCGCGACGCTCGACGTGCTCCCACCGGGCGCGACCGTTGTCGTTGTGGAGCTGCTGCCGGCCGTGGTCGAGTGGAACCGCGGCCCGCTGGGGCCGTTGGCAGGACACCCGCTGAAGGACCGCCGCGTGCGAGTCGAGGTAGGGCACGTGGCGCACACGCTGCGCTCGAGCACCGGATGTTTCGATGCCGTGCTGCTTGATGTCGACAATGGCCCGGCGGCGTTCACCGCGTCGAACAACGCGGGGCTCTACGACAACCAGGGGTTGGCCGCCGCGCGCGCGGCGCTCAAGTCTGGCGGGGTGCTGGCGGTCTGGTCTGCCCGGGAAGATCGGAAATTCGAGCAGCGACTGCGCTACTGCGGGTTTGCCGTCGAGGTGGAACGCGTGCGAGGCCGCCTGAAGAAGGGCGGCCCCCGTCACGTCATCTTCCTGGGGCACAAACGGACGGGGTGAGCCGGTCGTCTGCGTCGCCAGTGAACCCGGCCATGCGTCGGGCAGATCGTGTGCCACAACCGAGATCTGCCGCTGGCGCGCTGCCGCCGACCGGCGGGTGTGTTCAGGTGGCAATCTCTGCACACAGGCGCGCGGCCGAGCGTGGCAGATCGTGCTGCGCCACGACCGGCAGGCCCCTGCAACCCCGTCGTCGCCGCCCGCAGAAGGTGTACGAGAAGCCGTCGGTGCGATGTCCGTGCGACTCGTGAGAGACAACTGAGGAGGATGGTCCGCGTCGGCGCCCAGAGTTCCGGCGTCGATGTGATCTCCCGGAGGGTGAGATGCGCGTGAAGAGCCTCGCTGGCGTGGTGGTCTTCTTCGTGGCGACGTTCGCGGCGGCCTCGGCCGAGGCCGCGCTGCCGTTCGACAAGGCGGAGTACGCGGCCCGGCGGGCGAAGGTGATGGAGGCGGTTCGGGGCGGCGTGGCGGTCGTGCTTGGTGCGCAGCAGGTGCCGGGCTACGATGTCGAACCGCTGCGGCTGCGGGAGGCGGGCGAGCGAGCGAGCGAGCGGCTTTCGCGCTTCCGGGAGAGCGCGGCGAGAAAGGTGTTGCGCGATGGCGACTGACACCCGGTTGGCGCTGGAGGGGCGGGTGGCGCTCGTCACGGGCGCCGCCTCGGGCATCGGCCGCGCCATCGTCGAGGCGCTCGCCGGCGCGGGCGCGCTGGTGGGGATCGCGGACGTGGACCGCGCCAACGGCGAGGCGGCCGCCGAGGCCGTCGAGCGGCAGGGCGGGCGCGCCGCGTTCATCGAGGCGGACGTGGCGAGCGCCGCGGATTGCCAGCGCGCGGTGGAGACGATCGTCGGGCGGGCCGGCCGCCTGGACATCCTGGTCAATAACGCGGGCATCATCCATCGCGCCGACGTCACCGAGTTGTCGGAGGCGGACTGGGACCGCGTGATGGCGGTGAACGTCAAGTCCGTGTTCCTCGTGTCGAAATTCGCGGTGCCGGTCATGGCGCGGGCCGGCAGCGGCGCCATCGTGAACGTGTCGTCGGGCTGGGGCCTGAAGGGCGGCCCGCGCGCCGTGTCGTACTGCGCGTCGAAGGGCGCCGTGGTGCAGCTGACGCGGGCGATGGCCATCGACCACGGCGGTGCGGGCATCCGCGTGAACTGCGTGTGCCCTGGCGACACCGATACGTAGATGCTCCGCAAGGAAGCCGCGCAGTTGGGCGAGCCGATCGATCGCTTCCTCGCGGAGGCGGCCAGCCGGCCGCTGGGACGGGTCGGCCGGCCGGAGGAAATCGCGCAGGCCGTGCTCTACCTGGCGAGCGATGCCGCCTCCTTCGTCACGGGCGCCACGCTCGTCGTGGACGGCGGAGGGCTCGCATAGCAGAAATGGGGTCGGGAGTAATTAGCTGCGATTACACTTCTGTATTACAGGATCGTAATCAGAGCTAATTACTCCCGACCCCGTTTGTCTTTTGTGAGGGCAGCATGAAAGGGCTGATCGGCAAGCGCGTGGTCGTCACGGGTGGAGCGAGCGGCATCGGCGCCGCGACCGTCGCGCGATTTGTCGAAGAGGGCGCGCGCGTGGTCGTCTTCGACCGCGACGAGGCGGCGTGCGAACGACTGGCCGCCGAGCGTCCCCGGCTCGCCGGCACGGTGGTCGTCGATGTGTCCGACGCGGCAGCGGTCAGGGCCGCGTTCACCCGCGTGGACGAGTGGCTCGGCGGCGTGGACGTGCTCGTCAATAACGCCGGCATCAGCCTCCGCCACCGGTTTCTCGACATCACCGAGGCCGAGTGGCGTCGCGTGATGCAGGTGAATCTCGACGGCGCCTTCTTCGTCGCGCAGGAAACGGCCCGGCGCATGGTTGCCGCCGGGAGCGGCGTCATCCTGAACATGGGATCGACCAACGGGCTGACCGGCTACCCGTTCTACGCTGACTACAACGCCTCGAAGGCCGGCGTCATCGAGCTGACCAGGTCGATGGCGCTCGAGCTGGCGCCCGCGGTGCGCGTCAACGTCGTCTGCCCGGGCTACGTGATGACACCGATGCAGGAGGCGGAGTACACGCCGGAGATGATCGAGGCGGTCAACGCGAAGATCCCGCTCCGGCGGCACGCGCGGCCCGAGGAAGTCGCCGCGCTGTTCGCGTTCCTGGCCTCCGACGAGGCCTCCTACCTGACCGGCCAGGTCTACATCATCGACGGCGGGGAAGTGGCCGGGGGGTTGGCGAGCAGGTAGATGTCAGAAGGGTCCGAAGGTGTTCGAGCCGGATCACAGCCGAGCCTGAGCCGGGCGACACGACGTGTCCCGCCCGCCTCGCCGTCGTCAGTTTCCGATCGTGCTGCACCACCCGCCGGGCACCGACAGCAGCGGCACGACGCCTGCTTTGTCGATGCGCACGATCTCGTAGCTTTCGCGGCCCCATCGCGACGACTGCAGGAACCACACCGGCGTGCCGTTGAGGCGCACGAGGCCGAGCGGCTTGCGAAACGCGACGTTCCACTGGGTGCAATCGGTGGCCTGCACCGTCGTGCGCGCATCGAACGTCCCCACCATGGCGTCGTTGCGATGCAGCCACCCGGAGACGAACGTCACCGGTCCGCACGGGTTCGGCACGCTCGGATCGGTGGGCGCGTAGCGCTTGGTCGCTTCGAAGTACGCCGTGACCGCGCCCGGCGCGGTGCCTGGCGCCAGGCACAGCACTTCCAGCTTCACCGGCGTCTCCGCCCGCTCCCGCGGAGGGATGGGCCACGCCAGCGCGTTGCGCGCGGCCAGATGGTTCTCTTCGCGCGTCACGTAGGCCACGAGCAACTGCTCGAGGCCCGTCCAGAACGCGGTGCCCGCGCGGCCCACTTCGACCGCCTCCACGCGCACGCGGCCCGTCGTCGCCAGCCCATCCTTCGGGTAGTGGTGTTGTTCCAGCGGCGGCATCGGCAGCGGCGAGCGGTAATCGGTGCGCAGTCCCACCTGAATCTGGCAGTGCGCGCCGAAGCCGATCGCGCCCGCGACCCGCAGCGGTTTCGATGCGCCGTCCTCCAGCCACAGCGTCCACGCCGGCGTCGGCCCCTCGAGGCCCCACCAGTCCGCGGGGATGTCGCCGAAAGTGATCGGCACGTCGCGTTCGGCCGCCGGCGTCGGCCAGCGCCGGAACCAGTGCCCGGCGTCGTGGCTGGCGAACGGCACGAGGATGCCGTCGCGGCGGACGACGCCCACGGTGAACCGGTCGGCCGGCTGAGCGTCGCTGTCGAGGGTGCGCGCGAACTCGCGCGCGGCATCGCGCGTCGGGAACAGGCGCACGTACGGATCGAGCGCCATGACCACGCGATTGGGCGCGGACAGGAACGATCCGAACGACCCGGGGACGGCCACGCGGAGCAGGACGCCGATCGGCTCGCGGCGGCGCTGTACCTTGTGGCGCACGTTCAGGACGACGTCGTGCGGTTCGACGGAGACCAGGCGGACGTCGATGCGCGCGGTCATGGTGTCGTTCGGGCTGGGCCTGGCCTCGACGCGCGCCAGTTGCATGATCTCGCCGCGCGACAGTAGGCCACTGGTCGGCTGCTCCTTGCCGAACAGGCCCGTCGTGGCCTTCCACCCGCCATCGGCGTCCACGTCGATCTCGACATGCGCCCTGCCCTTGTCACGGCCCTCGAAGCCGTTGATGCCAAGGGCTGGCAGGTCGCCCCGCACGACGACCCCCCAGGTCTGCCCGGGTGGGAAGCGCGCGGCGAACGCGCCCCAATCGTTCTGAAGGATGAACTGGGCCGACAGGACGGTCAGTCCGCAGACCGCGAGGATGGCCACGAGTGCGCGAGTCATCACGGTCTATTCTACCGCCGCGGCAAGGCTGAAGAGCGCGTGAAGAAGTGAAGAAGTCGCAGGAGCGCCGGGGGATTCCTCAGGCCATCTACCATCTACCATCTGCCATCTACCTCCTCCAATACACGTACGCCGGCACCCCCAGCAGGATGATGCCCAATCCCGCCAGCGCGTTCGCCGGCGCGACGATCAGCGTGTTCACCGAGATGAACAGCGCCGCCAGGATGAAGGCGATGGGCGTGACGGGGTACCCCCACGTCCGGTACGGCCGCGCGACGTCCGGCCGCTTCGCGCGCAGCACGATGACCGCGCCGGCGGTGAGGCCGAAGAAGATCCACTGGCCGAAGACCACGTAGGTGGCCAGTTGTTCGAAGGTGCCGGTCAGCGTCAGCGCCGCCGCCCAGGCTCCGGTGGCCAGCACCGAGACGTGCGGCGTGAGGAACCTCGGGTGCACGGCGGCCAACCGGCGGAAGAACAGGCCGTCGTTCGCCATGGCGAAGAACACGCGCGGTGCGGTGAGGAGGTTGCCGTTGGCGGCGCCGGTGATCGAGCAGAGGATCACGAACGCGACGATGGACGCGCCGACGGGGCCGACCGCGAGTTGCATCGCGTCGGCGGCAACGCGGCTCTTGCCGGCAATGTCCGCAGGCGCGAATGCCCACAGGTAGGCGAGGTTGGCGCCGAGGTAGAGCGCCATCACCAGCGCGCTCCCGCCGAGCAGCCCGAGCGGCAGGTCCCGGCCTGGCCGTTTCAACTCGCCGCCGCTGAACGTGGTGGCTTCCCAGCCCTTGTAGGCCCACAGCGAGCGGACCAGCGCGAGGCCGAACGCGGCGACCAGGCCCATCGACATCGCTTCGGGCCGCGGCCTCGTGAAGTGCGTAGCGTCGCCCGGCGCGAGCAGGAAGACGAGCCCGGTCACGCCGACGATGGCGCCGAACTTGACGACCATCAGGACGTTCTGGAGCAGTGCGCCGTAGCGGACGCCCACGTAGTTCACCGCCACGAGCAGGGCGACGAACACCACGGCCACGGCCTTGGTTCCCGCGGGCGACAGCTGGACGAAGAAGGGCAGGTACTTCGACGAAAACGCCATCGCCAGCGTGGCGATGGCGCCCGAATCGATGACGAAGAAGAGCGTCCAGCCGAACAGGAACGCCAGCAGCCTGCCGTACGCCTCCCGCAGGTAGACGTACATGCCGCCGGACTCGGGGAACGCGGCGCCGAGTTCGGCGAAGCACAGCGCGCCGAAGAACGTCAGGAGGCCGCCGGTCACCCACACGGCGAGGATCAGGAGCGGCGCCTTGACGAGGCCAGCGATCTCGGCCGGGACGATGAAGATCCCCGAGCCGATGACGGTGCCGACAAGAATGCCGACGACGTCGCGCAGGCCCAGCACCCGCGGAAGCGTCCCGCGCGTGCCGGCAGCGACGGCGGTGGGCTGGTGCATGGCCGCCTACGATACCACGCGGGCGCGCTCCCTGGCAGGCCGTGGTGAAAGTCTGCACGGCCTGCTAGGAAGACGAAACAACGGAAAGAGCAGATCCCTGGAATGGTCTTCCTCAGGAATTCTGCACGTTCCGATCCTGGATCCGTTGTTTCGTCCCTACTAGCAGCCCGTGCGCGACTTCCACCACGGGCTGCTAGGACAGATTCCAGGGCGGTGCGTGAGAACCTCGCTCACTCCTCACGCGGGCGGCCCTGGAAAATGTCTAGCGAGGCTTCGCCTCAGACCGCCAAGCATGTCCGGGCGGTGTCCACGCTCGCCTCGCTAGACACGCTGTTTCTGCGGCCACGCCTGCAGCGTGGCCGTCGAGGTCTTGAAGGGCCAAGAAACGCGGCGCAAAAACTTGACTCATTTGCACCGACTTTGGCCCTTCAAGACCTCTAGCGCCACCGCACCTCGGTGCTGTGCGCCTTGCCGCTCACGTCCGTCGCGTGGACCCGCACCAGGTGCGGTCGCACCACGCGCAGGTTGAGCGGCGTCCCGTCTCGCCCGTGGAACTGCCCGATCATGAAGTCGCGCTTCTCGCCGCCTTCGAGCCGGTACGTGCTGGTCGTGAAGACCGTCTGCCCGCCCACCGGGACCACCTCGATCTTCACGTTCGTCAAGGGCAGCCCCGCCCGGTTCTCCACGGTGACGAACATCTGCGAGGTCTGCACCGCGATGGTGCCGGTGTCCGTCGTGGCTGGTGCTGACGCGCCACAGGCCCCGCACGCCATTGCCGCAGCCACGAGCACGAGGGGTCCGAACCACCGGCACGAACGCCGAACCTGGTCGGTCATTTCCGCTCCTTTCTGCTGCTTCGAGCAGTCTCGGTGCCTGGACATCTTCCAGGGCCGAAGGCGTGACGATTGAAGCACGTTTCACGCGACCGCCCTGGAATCTGTCTCCCGTGCTGAACGTCCAGCGACATGGCTGCTACCCTCCCGTCGAACGCCGGAACTCCTCCTCCGTCACGATCGTCACGCCCAGTTTCTGCGCCTTCTGCCGTTTCGAGCCCGCGTCCTCGCCCGCCACGAGATAGTCGGTCTGCTTGCTCACGCTGGCGGTCGCGCGGCCGCCCTCCCGCCGCACCAGCTCCTCCGCCTCGTGACGCGGCATGGCGAGGGTGCCGGTGAAGACCACCGTCTTGCCCGCGAGCACGCCGTCGGCGGCTGGACGCTCGGGCGCCACCGGTGACACGCCGGCCTCGAGACACCGTTCCACGATCCGCACGTTCTCCGGCTGCGCGAAGAACGTGCGAATGGCGCGTGCCACCGCCTCGCCAATGCCGGTCACCGTCATCAGCGCAGTCTCGTCCGCCTGCGCGATCGCGTCCAGCCGGCCGAAGTGCTGCGCCAGGTCGCGCGAGGTCTCCGTGCCCACCTGCGGGATGCCCAGGCCGTAGACGAAGCGGGCGAGCGTCGGGTGTGTCGCGCGCTGGATCGCGTCCACCAGGTTCTTCGCGGAGAGGTCGGCAAAGCCTTCGAGCGCCTTCAGCTGTTCGGCGGTGAGGCTGAACAGATCCGCCGCGCTCTTCACCAGTCCCGCCGCGACCAGCTGGTCCGCGGTTTCCCGGCCCAGGCCCCGGATGTCGAGCGCGTCGCGCGAGCCGAAGTGCTGGATGGCGCCCTTGAGCTGCGCCGGGCACTCCAACCCGTTCGGGCACCGGTCGAACGGGCCCTCGTGCACGACCGGCGTCCCGCACACCGGGCACCGGTCGGGCATCTGGAAATCTTCCCGGGCCTTGTCGTCGGCCGGCCCGATGCGCTCCACCACGTCCGGGATGACGTCGCCCGCGCGGACGACGCGGACGCGGTCGCCGATGTGCAGGTTGTTGCGCAGGATCTCCTCGCGGTTGTGGAGCGTGGCTCGCGCCACCGTCACGCCGCCAATCTCCACGGGCTCGAGCTCGGCCACCGGCGTCAGCACGCCGGTGCGGCCCACCTGCACGACGATGCGGCGGATGGTCGTTTCCTGTTCGCGCGGGGCGAACTTGAAGGCTAGCGCCCAGCGCGGATGGCGCGCCGTGGTGCCCAGCTGGCGCCTGGCGGCCAGGTCGGCCACCTTCACCACCACGCCGTCGATCTCGTATCCGAGCGTGTCGCGGCGCGCGTCCATCTCGGCGTGGTAGGCGATGACCTCGTCGATCGTCTCGCACGCGCGGGCCTCGGGGGCGGCGCGCAGGCCCCATTCACCCAGTCGTTGCAGCTCGTCGAAGGCCGTGCCCATGGCCGGGCCGCCCTCCATGAACAGAATGTCGTAGAAGAAGACGTCGAGGCGTCGTTTCGCGGTGATGCGCGGATCGAGCTGGCGAATCGACCCGGCGGCCGCGTTCCGCGGGTTCGCGAAGACCGGCTTCGCCTCCCGCTCGAGGTCCTCGTTCAGGCGTTCGAAGTCGCGCACCGGCATGATCGCTTCGCCGCGCACCGACAGCACCCGCGGCGCATCCGTCGAAGGTTCGCGCAGCCGCATCGGCACCGACCGGATGGTCCGCACGTTTTCGGTGATGCCCTCGCCCCGCTCGCCGTCCCCTCGCGTGGCCACCCGGCTCAGGCGGCCGTCCTCGTACACCGCCTCGATGGACAGCCCGTCGAATTTCGGCTCGACGATGTAGGTGAGCGAGGCTCCAGGGAGGGCCTTGCGCACCCGCTCGTCGAAGCGGCGCACCTCTTCCACGTCGGTCGTCGACTCCAGGCTGATCATCGGCGCCAGATGGCGCACTTCGGGAAACGCCTGCAGCACGCTGCCGCCGACCCGCCGGGTGGGCGAGTCCGGCGTGACCAGATCCGGGAAGGCCCGCTCGGTCTGCACGAGGTCGTTGAAGAGCGCGTCGTAGGCGGCGTCCGGGATCTCCGGGCGGTCGAGCACGTAGTAGGCGTGCTCGTGGTGCCGGAGTTCCTCGCGCAGCCGCTCCACCCGCGCCTGCGCCTCCGCCCGCGTGAGCCCGTGCAGATCGGCCGTCATGGTTTCGTCGCCAGGAGCATCCCCACCGCCCGCGCCGCCACCGTGACGGCGTTGTGCTCGCCCAGCTCGAGATCGGCTTTCGTGATCGCCTCCGAGCGCGTGCGGTTCACGACGACGCCTTCGACGCAGCCGCCGGCGAGACCCATCGCGCTGGCCAGCGTCAGCACCGTCGCCGCCTCCATCTCGTAGTTGAGGACGTGCAGGCGCCGCCACTCCTCGGTCGCGCCCTGGAACCGGCGCGGCACGTAGCCCGTGAACGAGTCGTACCGTTCCTGGCCGGGATAGAACGTGTCGCACGAACAAGTGATACCCGGCCGCGCCGGCACGTGCAACTCGCGCGCGGCGGCGAGCAGCGCCTGGACCACCTCGTGGTGCGCCACCGCGGGGTACTCGATGGGCGCGTAGTGCGTGGATGCCCCGTCGAGGCGGACGGCGCCGGTTGTGACGATGACGTCGCCCACGGCGATGTCGGGCTGGATCGCGCCCGTGGTGCCGACGCGCAGGAAGGTACGCACGCCGAGCTGCGCCAGCTCGTCGATGGCGATGGACGTGGATGCCCCGCCGATGCCGGTGGAGGTCACCAGGACCGGCCGACCGCCGACGTACCCGATCCACGTGCGGTACTCGCGCTTGTTCGCGATCTCGCGCGCACGCTCGATGGGCGCGGTGCACGCGATGGCGCCCACCCGGCCGGGATCGCCTGGCAGCAGGGCGATGGTCGTCCCCTCGATCATGGTGTCATTCAAATCGAGATGGTATACGCTTCTCCCGCTCATCGGCGCCCCCTGTGTGGCTTGATTATCCTGAAAATGGCCGGCGAGGTCACGCACATGACGCACGGCGCGGTTTCCCGGACGCCGGCGATGCCGCTGCGAGGTGACCGCGCGGCGGCCATCGACGACTGGAGGCAGCCATGAAGACACTGTGCTGGGCCCTGATTCTGCTGGCCGCGCTCGCGTTCGCCGTCGGCACCCTTCTCGCCTTCTCGGGCGGGCAGACCTACCTGATCAAGCCCGAGGGGTACTGGCGCGGCGCCATGGGCTTTCTGGCCTTCGCGATGGCCATCCGCCTGATGGACGACAAGCACTAGACGTCTTGAAGGGTCGAAGTCGGTGCAAATGAGTCGAGTTTCCAGGACCGCCCTTCAATCCGTCTTAGGGCCGCTTCGCGGCCGGGCCGAAATGGCATGGTGGCCCTGAAAGACGTCGACGGCCACGCTGAAGGCGT
>Ga0315273_10013254_pt1 | contig 10588 bp, 6 predicted proteins | sample YL17G02_0_MG_FD_205753 | JGI IMG/M metagenome (GOLD analysis project Ga0315273, IMG submission 205753) | Sediment microbial communities from Yellowstone Lake, YNP, Wyoming, USA - YL17G02_0 | ecosystem: Environmental > Aquatic > Freshwater > Lake > Sediment | place: USA: Wyoming | collected... | reverse complement strand
CAAGGTGCACTTCCGCAACGTGACCGCGCCCTTGCCGCATTTCGTCGAGACCTTCGTGGACAGTGGCTACATGGACATGTACCAGGTGATGAAGGCGCTGCGGGAAGTGAAGTTCTCGGGCGTGGTCGTCGCCGACCATGTGCCCGGGATGGTGGGCGGAGCGCGCGCCGCCACGGCTTACACGGTCGCCTACATGCGCGCGCTGATCGACCGCGCCAATGCCGAAGTGAAAGCGTAGAAAAATCACAAAGGCACGAAGGCACAAAGACAAACTGGCTCTGCGCAGGAATTCGAAGCGATGTCCGAAAATACCGGACTCCGCCACAGCCGAAACATGGGAAGATGTCAGCTTCCGGACGTCAAGGGGGCATTTCAGGCCGCTTCAGCGGGCTTTCCCCACTGGCTTCAGCCCTTGCTCTTGAAGACGAGGGCTAAAGCCAACCGAGGGAAGCCCGTTGATTGAAACGGGCTGGGAAGGGTCTTGCACGATTACCCAGGCGTCAACGCCTGGGCTACTAACCCTTCGGGCAAGCCTGCTGAACCAGGCTGTTGAAGGCTGTTCTCGGAAAGAAGAAGGCCAAGGCAGTGGCTCTTGGCGCCTTGAGCCCGAGCACCGAGGTGATTTGGGATAAGGCCGAGATCAAGCGACTGGTGGGCGAATTCGAAGACTACGTCACCGGCCAGAAGGGAAGACGGGAGCTACCTGAAAACCGAGTGACTGAAGAACCGAGGCGCACGGTGCAAGTGGAATTGAGTCGATTACTGGAGGCCTTTGCGGAGGGTACGACCGCGCAGCAGCAGGACGCCATTTTGGCAATCATCAAGGCCCGTGCGCTGCATCGTGCAGCCAAGCAGCCGGGGTTCCAGGCGGGTTTGTCGAAATTGGCGCAGGTGGTCAGGGAGACCGGAAATGACCTCGAAAGGCTCCATGCCATGGCGATATTCGGCCAGGTAGCAAATATCGTCAGGAATAGCCGACAGCGCCTGGGAGCAATCCTCAAAGAAGGTTTCAGCACGGTGCTTCCACCTCTGGACTTGCTTCCACATCCGGACCAGCGCTTCTACGTGGCCAGCGGCTGGCGTTTCGCACCAGCAGACTGGTGGGGCGGCTATTTGGCAGCTTCAGCCGTTCACGAAGATAGCGCGGAGCGCGTGCGGGCTGAATGCATCGAGGGCCTTTTGGCGCTTTCTGGTAGCCTCGAAACCGCGCTGGATCAGGTTCGTCAATTATTGGGCACTGTGCGCTTCGATACCCGGGCACCGGGCGATAGCATGGCTCGCCGCCTGCGCCGGCTTCTCTCGGCGTTCCGCGCTTCGCCGCCACTCCAGAACATGGAACCCGGAGCTGACGCCGGAAACCGCGTTGCCCATCTGCTTCGTGATGCGTTCCGCGCGACTGGCTTCCCATCCGAGCCAGCCGCGCGAGAAGAACTGGCCGACGAGGCCATTTCGCTGGTTCATCAGTTGATGCAACTCCGTTTCTCCCTGTCAACGGTCCCAGAGACCTACGGGGCGCTTGATATTGCACGGGACTGGTTCCGGGCCACCGAGTGGCACAAGTATGCCGAGCAATCAGTCGCAGCTCGGAAAGTGGAGAAAGATATAGTCGAAGCACTGCGGCTGCTCGTGCGCGCCGGCATTACCGACGACGCGCTGTTCCGGAGACTATCCACGGCTGCCGGTTCGGACGAGGTTGCGCGCGCGGCTTTGAAGGATATCGCTGATGAATCCCCCGGCCTCGCGGTGGAGGTGCGGAGCTGGCTTCTGGGTATCGCACCACCGGAGAAGAGTTCATTGGCCGAAGAGAGTCAACACCGCATAGTGGATCAAATCGTCGCCGATCTGCTTATCGACGCTGGAAGGCTCTGTGAAGGCAGGGACGTGGTCAAGACCGAAGTTCTGCCCGAGATATCGGTGGTCGCGCCGCGAATGGTGAATGCGCTGCGGTCTTGGGTCGCTCTGACGGAAGACGTGCTGAATAACATCCAGCTCGCGGCCGACCGACGAAGCCTTCAGATTGTCGGCAGGGCTGGTGATGAGACCGATTTTTCTCCGCTCGAACACGAAATGGTTGGAGGTTGGCAAGCCGGTGTGCGGCGCGTACGCATACTGCGGCCACTCGTGCAGAGCCAACCGCCCGGACAAATGCCGCGCATAGTGCGGAAGGCCCTGGTTGAACCCGTCAAGACGCAACACTAATCCAACGGGGTGGACATATGGACCAACAAACTGCTCTCATTTTGCTGCGAAGCCTGCTGGAACGGCTGGAGGCCGACGCGCAATCAGTCTCTCCCCGCCTGGCCGCCTATATTTCGCCCACGGACGTGGCTGCTCTTCGGTTCCTCCTGTCCACGACAGCGGAGAAAGCATCACCGACTCTCGCCGCTTCCGTGCCCCCTCCTGCTTCGAGTGACGAGGTGGTCGCGCTGGGCGATGACCAGACGATCCCTATAGTCGAGCAGCAGACTGTTGTCGGCGGGGCAGACTCCGATGCGGGCGAACAGCTCAGAGCGGCGAAGGATGGAGGGGACGATGCTTTTATCGACAAGCTGCTCCGCGAGGTGTCGGAAGCGCCCAGTCAGCCTGCGCCTATTGCAGCGAAGGCCGAGGAGCGGTCAGCCGTTCAATCCCCGGCTCCCGAAGCGACGATGCCGGGGCCAAGGTCTTCGGCGCTGCGATCCGAGATCAAGATCAACGAGCATGCTCTTTCGCTGCACGAGCCGGAAGATCAGGATCTGGTACTCTGTTTGGATTTCGGAACGGCCAAGTCCAAGGCGTTTGCCGCGTCAACCGGGGAGAACCCGAGCCTTCTCGACTTGGGTCTTGGTCAACGAGACCACGACGTAGACGGTGCCGTTTTTGGTGTCAGCTCGTCGGTGTGGATCGATGACGACGGATTGATGTTCGCTGGCTCGGAAGCGTTCCGGCGGGGAGCCGAACAGGTGTATGCGAATGCTTCAATGAACCGCAGAAGGTTGGATTCACTGAAGCAGGAGCTGAGTCAGGTGCTTCAGGCCGATACGGTCACCTCGCGTCTCCTTTCGCAGGACGTCAATCCTTCGGGCATCAAACTGACCTACGATGACGCCATCACCTTCTACTTGGCGTACCTGACCGATCTTGCTGGGAACGAGCTGGAGGAAAGGCATCGGAGGTCGCGATATGTCCGGCGAAGGTTCGCACTTCCTTGCTGGCCCCGCGATCACCGGCTGTCGGCTGCACGCCTCCTCTCCAAACGCTTGGGCCAAGCGCAGGTCCTGGCGGATACCTTTCACGGCCACTGGAAAGATGGCATCCACGCTGCAGAGGTCAAGCGGGCGATTGAAACGGTGTCCGGTCATGACCTGGCTTACTTGATCGCCACGAAGCCCGCGCTGCCCGAAGAGTCACCGGCAAAATGGGGAGCATTGCTGGAACCTCTTGCCGCAGGCTCCGCGAGGGTCTGGACCGACAAGGGTGTCCGAGACCTTGTTCTGGTAGTGGATATCGGCGCCGGCACAACCGACTTCTCTTTGTTCCTGGTCCTGCAAAGAGCACACAGCTCGGAGCATCGGGCCTATCCGGTCGAGCCATGCGCTTCGGCCATACGCATGGCGGGCGACACCCTGGATTCCGCCCTGGTTGCGGAATTGCTAGAACGAGCGCGCCTGGGTGCCGATGAGGAACTTGAGCGCCGCGTCCGATGGGCGCTGTACCAGAGCGGCGTGCGGCGACTGAAAGAACAACTCTTCACTCGGGGCGAGTTGCGCCAGCGGTTGATCAACGACCAGCACGTGACAATTACGCGCGACGAGTTTCTGCGGACAGAACGCGTTCAAAACTTCACCTCACATCTCGCGGAAGCCATTGGGCAGTTCCTGAACAGTGTCGATGAAAGCTGGTCCGAGCCTATGAGCAACATGCAGGTCGTACTGACAGGGGGCGGATCTGACTTACCGATGGTTCGCGACCTGTTGGCCGGTCGTTGGTTGATTCGCAACACGTCCATGGCCTTCGCGTTGTCGGATCGTTTGCCCGAGTTCCTCATGCAGAGGTTCGGGGCCGAATACCCACAGCTCGCAGTTGCCATTGGTGGTGCGCTGCCAACCATACTCGATGAGGCTCGGGCGCAGGCCAAGTGGCACGGCGGCGCGCCGCCTCCCGGTCCGTTAGACAGGTACCAGGTGACGGGCTTGTAGCTGCCGATGTCAAGCAGCACCGGCTGTGGGCGAGGGGCCGCGGCGGGAAGGTCGAGGTTGCGGAAGACGGCGTCACCGCCTCCATTCGCAACCTATCGAACTGGCGAACTGGCCGAGCCTTGATCGGCACCCTTGCCCAGGCGAGCTATACTGACCACCGACGGTGTGCAGCATGTCTGAACCAACCAAAGAAGAATTGCTGGCGCGGCGGGCTCAGGACCCCGGAGCCAGCGGCTGCACTTCTCAGAAATGCCCGTGAATCGCACGCCTGTTCGGATTCTTGTTCAGAGCCGAAAGACTCTTCTTCGTGTCTTTGTGATTGATCGCCACCCTCACCAGGGATCCGGCATTTCGGCGAAGGTTGGCGTCGAGAGGTAGCGCTCCCCGGTGTCGGGCAGCACCACCACGATCAATTTGCCGCGGTTCTCCAAGCGCCTTGCCACATCCAGGGCCACCGAGGTGGCCGCGCCCGAAGAAATCCCCACCAGCAGGCCTTCCTCGCGGACCAGGCGCCGCGTCATCTCGATGGCGGCCTCGTTGCTGACCTGGACCACTTCATCCACCAGCTTCATGTCCAGAATGTCGGGCACAAATCCGGCGCCGATGCCCTGGATGGGGTGCGGCCCGCGCTTGCCCCCGGACAGCACGGGGGAGGCGGTGGGCTCGACGGCGATCAGCTTCAGCGCAGCCTTCTTCGGCTTCAGCACCTGGCCGCAGCCGGTCAAGGTCCCACCCGTGCCGATGCCCGAGATGATGATGTCCACCTGGCCGTCGGTGTCGCGCCAGATCTCGAGCGCCGTGGTCTGGCGGTGGATCTCGGGGTTGGCCGGGTTCTTGAACTGCTGGGGCATGAAGTAGCGCTTGGGGTCGGAGGCCACCAGCTCTTCGGCCTTGGCGATGGCTTCGGGCATGCCGCCCGGCCCGGAGGTGAGAATGATCTTGGCGCCGAGGGCCTTGAGCAGGTTGCGGCGCTCCAGGCTCATGGTCTCCGGCATGGTCAGCACCAGCTTGTATCCCTTGGCCGCGCAGACGAAGGCCAGCGCGATTCCGGTATTGCCGCTGGTGGGCTCGACGACGATGCTGTCGCGGCTGATGCGGCCCTCGCGCTCGGCCGCTTCGATCATGGCCACGCCGATGCGATCTTTGACGCTGCTGCAGGGGTTGAACATCTCCAGCTTGGCGACGACGGCAGCATGGACGCCCCGCGCCACCCGGTTGAGCCGCACCAGCGGCGTGTTGCCGATCAGCTTGGTTACATCACTGGCAATCCTCATCGTTCCCTCCTAAGTGACGAGTGACGAGTGACAAGTGACAAGCAACTGTTCGGCCACTCGTCACTCATCACTCGTCACTGCCTTCAAATCCGTTCGTCTTCCGCGGGTTCTTCGGTGTGGATCTGGTGGGCGACGGTGGCCACCACCTTGGTGTAGGGCGGCAACGAGTGCATCAGCCACACGTTGCCGCCGATCACCGAGCCGCGCCCGATCACCACGTCGCCGCCCAGGATGGTGGCGCCGGAATAAATCGTCACGTCGTCCTCGATCTTCGGATGCCGCTTGATGCCTTTCACGATGCGCCCCGACTCGTCCTTGGGGAAACTGCGGGCGCCCAGCGTCACGCCCTGGTAAATCTTCACGTTGTCGCCGATCTCGGTGGTCTCGCCGATGACCACGCCGGTGCCGTGGTCGATGAAGAAACGGCCGCCGATGCGCGCGCCCGGATGGATGTCGATGCCGGTGCGCGAGTGCGCGTACTCGGTCATCATGCGCGGGATCAGCGGCACCTTCTCTTCGTAGAGCACGTGCGCCAGCCGGTAGACGGCGATGGCCACCATGCAGGGGTAGGCCAGGATGATCTCTTCGTTGCGGGTGGCGGCCGGATCGCCCTCATAGGCGGCCTGGATGTCAGTCACCAGGATGTCGCGGATGGCGGGGACTTGCCGCAGCAGCCGCAGCGTGGCGGCCCGCGCCCGGGCAGCGCATTCCTCGGGGTTGCCTGCCCCGTTGGCCATACAGCGGAAGGCGCGCAGAATCTCCTGCTCCAGCCGCGCCGCCACCGAGCGCACCACTTCGGCGGTGAACACCGGGATCTCGTCGGCGGCCACGCCGTGCGGCACGAAATAGCCGGGGAACAGGATCCGCAGCAGCTCGTTGGCGATGGCTGTGACCCGCGCCGTGGAAGGAAACTCCGGCCCCCCGATCCGCGCGATTTCGCTGTGCTGCTCGTAGCTCTCCAGGATGGACTCGACGATGGCGCTGATTTGCGCGCCCCGGCCCGCCTGGACCCTTAGATCAGTCGTCGCATCAGACATAGACACCAACAGCCGCCGCCCGGCGGCCGCCCTCGCTCAATTCTGAAGAGTGCTTCCCAGGTGAAACGTGTGCCTTATTTGATGCTACCACAGTCAAGGCCGTGAGCTGTAGGCCGGCCCGGATCATTCACCGCCGATGAACACGAATGAAGACGAATAAATGCGGATGCGGCTGAGTACCTGCCGGCGGTACAATGCCTCGTTCCCTTGTATTGAACAGAATGCTGGCTGGAGATTTTGACCGCAAACAGGCGATTGTCGTGGGCGCCATCCTGGCCGCCTTCCTGGTCCTCAGCCTGGCCTGGATCTCGCTGCCCGGCCCGGACGCCGACGAAGCGCTCTTTGTCGCCGTCTGGTATCGGCACTCGCCGATGGCCATGTACATTGACGACATCCAGGTCGGCCACAGCAAGATCGTGACCATGGTGGGGTCTTACAACGGGGCGCTGAAGGGTTGGGTGTGGTCGCTGTTCTTCGCCGCCGGCCGGTCGGTGTACACGATGCGGGTGCCCGCGGTGCTGCTGGCCGCGGTAACCCTGGCGCTGTTCTACTGCTGGGCGCGGCGAGTGTATTTGCGGCGGACGGCGGCGGTGGCGCTGCTGCTGGCGGCGGTCGACCCCACCTATATCGTTTCTTCCCGCATCGACTACGGCCCGGTTGTGCTGCAGCGCCTGCTGTTGATGGCGGGGATTATGGCGGGGACTTCGTGGGCGCTGGGCCTGGCGCCGCCGGCCCGCCGCTGGAGCCGGCTGGCGGCCTCCGGCTTCTTCTTCGGCCTCGCGCTCTGGGACAAAGCCACGTTCGGCTGGTGCCTGCTGGCGCTGGCGGCGACGCTCTTGATTCTCTTCCCCGGGCAGGTGCGGCAGCGGCTCCGGCCCGCTTCCATCGCCGTGTTTGTGTTTTTCTTGTGCCTGGGGTCGCTGCCCCTGCTGCTCTACAACGCCCGCACCGCCACCCGCGGCACGCGGGAGGTCACCAACCTGGAATCGTTCGACGCCGCGACGTGGAACCTCAAGCGGGACAACTTCCGCCTGACGCTGAACGGCTACTACCTGTATGGCTCGATGGGTGGCGAGTCGATTGATCGCGGCGAAGCGGCCACCGTCCATGACACCGGCCAGCGGCTTCTGGACGCGCTGGGCTGGTTCGCCCCGGAGCGCGGCACCTGGCTGCCGTGGGCGCTGGCGGCAGCGGCGGTGGTGGGGGCGGCGGCGGTGTGGCGCCGCCGGCGGGCGGTTCTGTTTCCCCTGGTATTGTCGCTGCTGCACTGGATCGCGGTTTCCCTGACCCGGGGCGCCGGCGGACCGCACCACTTCACGCTGATCTATCCGTTTCCGCACCTGGGCATCGCCGTGGCGGGCGTCTGGCTGTGGGAGGAGTCGTCCCGGCTGCCGCGCGCCATCACCTTCGTGGCCCGCCGCGGGCTGGCCCTGGCGCTCGCGGCCGTCGTGCTGACTGAACTCGCTTATGATGCCCGCCAGTTGTCCGCCTTCCGGCAGATCCGCGGCCCCGGCATCTGGTCCGATGCCATCTACGACATTGCCCGGTATTTAAAAGCTCAACGCCCGGACCTGGTGGTGAACATGGATTGGGGTTTTGGCAACCCGCTGCTGTTCCTCACCGACGATCAGGTGCGGCAAAACGAGTTCTACTCGAAGATCGCGTGGGAGCCGCCTGAGAACCAGGCCGCCCAGGTTGAGGAGCTGGTGCCCCTGCTGTCCCAGCCGAACACCTTGTTTCTCACACACACCGATGCGTTCCTCTGTTTTCCGGCCACCAAGAAGGTATTCGAGCAGGCCCTGACCAAGGCCGGCAAGCGGGCGCGCGTGGTGCGCCGCTTTTACCAGGGCACCGGGGAGGCGGTGGCGCAGTTGGTTCGCGTCGAATAGCGGCGGGGCAGCCGTAGGTTTCAGAAGCGGCTCGCGGCTGGAGGCCCACGACTGGGAACAAGTCGTCAGCCGACAGCCGACAGCCCAAATCGGGTAGAATCGGCGTGCTGTTTGGAAGCACGGGAGGTTATGTCATGGTTCAATCGTCACTGACCCGGCGGTCGTTTCTGGGCGCTGCCGCGTCCGCCAGCCTGCTTGGCGGGCGCAGCGCCAACGACCGCATGGCGATCGGCCTGATCGGCACCGGGGGGCGCGGGCAAAGCCACGTCCGCGACCTGGTGCGGCTGAAAGACCGCAACATCGCCATCACCGCCATCTGCGACGTCTACCGGCCGAACCGCGAAAAAGCGGCTGCGCTGGCCGAGCAGGGATTCGGCATCAAGCCCAAGACCACCACCAACTACAAGGAATTGCTGAGCTGGAAGGACGTGGATGCCGTGGTCATCGCCGCGCCCGACTTCACACACAGCGTCATGCTGAAGGCCGGCGTGGAGGCGGGCAAGGACGTCTACGTGGAGAAGCCGTTCGGCACGGTTTTCAGCGAGGCCAAGGCCGCCTACCTGGCCGTCAAGAAAGGCAAGCAGGTGGTGCAGGTGGGCACCCAGAAGCGCAGCGAGGGGAATTTCGTGGCCGCCGCCGCGCAGGTCCGCTCCGGCGTCCTGGGCAAGGTCACGCGCGTCGAAATGGCCGTCAATTTCCAGGAGCCCCGCTGGCGCCGCGCCAACGAGAAGATCGACCCGGCCGATGTCGATTGGAAGATGTTCCAGTTGGACGGGCGCATCACCCGCGGTTTCGACCAGCGCCTGCTGCGCGAGTGGCAGCTCTTCCCCGAGACCACCAACGGCATCCCGGGCCTGTGGATGAGCCACTTCATCGACCTGGTGCCCTGGTACCTGGACGACCCCTACCCGGCCGGCGCGGTGGCCAACGGCGGCGTGTTTCTGTGGAAAGACGGCCGCAAGACGTCGGACGTCTTCTATACGCTGCTCGACTACCCGAAAGAGTTCCTGGTGAGTTTCTCGATGACGCTTACCAACACCGCCGGCTCCCGCAACCTGTGGTGCGGCACCCGCGGCACGCTCGACGCCGAGAAATGGACCATTTCCGGCGAGGGCAGCAGGGAAAAGGACAAGATCCAGTCGGAGAGCAAGATCGCGCCGGAGGGAAAAATCAGCTCGCACATGGAGAATTTCCTGGAGTGCGTGCGCAGCCGGCAGACGCCGCGGGCCGACGTGCAGGCGGGCTTCTCTCATGCCGTGGCCGGCATCATGTCGTCCGAAGCGCTGGCCAGGGGCCGCCGCGTTCGGTTCGATCGGGACAAGCTGGAATTGGTGTAAGGGACGGCCGACGGCCGACGGCTGACGGGAAGACCTGGCCGACAGCCGTCAGTCGAAAGCCGTCAGCCGGTTTTCCCTCCGTGTCTCCGCGATGAGATAGAGGTGTACGTATATGAAGATCGCGCTACTGGGCCTTGGCTTCATGGGCAGCACGCATGCCAAAGCGTGGCTGAGCATACCGGGCGCCGAACTGGCCGCCGTGATGGATCAGGATGAACAGCGCCTTTCCGGCGACCTCAGCGGCATCCAGGGCAACATCGGCGGGCCGGGCGAGCGCCTGGATTTCTCCGCCGTCCGCCGCTACCGCACCTTGGAGGAGGCGGTGGGCGACCCGCAGGTGGAAGCGGTGGATGTCTGCCTGCCCACGCACCTGCACGCCCCGGCGGCCCTGGCCGCTTTGCGCGCCGGCAAGCACGTGCTGCTGGAAAAGCCGATGGCCCTGGACGGGGAATCGGCCGACGGGGTGATCGCCGAGGCCGGCCGGCAGCGCCGCACGCTGATGGTGGCCCAGGTGTTGCGCTTCATCCCCGCTTACCGCGCGCTGATCGAGCTGCTCAAGAGCGGGCAGCTCGGCCCGGTGCGCTCGGCGTTTTTCCGGCGCCGTTGCGCGGCGCCCACCTGGGGACCATGGGAGTTTGACTCCGCCAAGAGCGGCGGCGGCATCTTCGACCTGCTGATCCACGACATCGACATGTGCCTGCACCTATTCGGTCCCCCGGAAGCCGTGTCGGCCAGTGGCCATGAGGACCTGGCCGGCGGCATCGACTCCATCCTGGGCCAGCTTCACTACCGGGGCATCGGCTTTGTCGCGGTCACCGGCGGCTGGCACCATGTCGGCGGCTATCCGTTCTCGATGGAGTTCACCGTGGTCGC
>Ga0315273_10013252_pt1 | contig 10592 bp, 13 predicted proteins | sample YL17G02_0_MG_FD_205753 | JGI IMG/M metagenome (GOLD analysis project Ga0315273, IMG submission 205753) | Sediment microbial communities from Yellowstone Lake, YNP, Wyoming, USA - YL17G02_0 | ecosystem: Environmental > Aquatic > Freshwater > Lake > Sediment | place: USA: Wyoming | collected... | reverse complement strand
TCTGACTTTCCTTCAACCGCTGCAAGTTGTTCGGCCAGTGTCCTAGCCTGCGCCTCAAGCATACCGATGCGCGATTTGGCGGCCAGTATTTCATTGCTAGGCATGTAACTCGACAGAAGATCCTTGTATATCCAAGCACCGCCAAGGGCACCTGCGAGCAGCGCGAGAACCAGCCATTTCGCCGAACCTCGTGATGATTTTGCAGGCTTGAATGGGGGCAGTGGAGGAGGCTCCGGGGATGGTGGCGGCTCGGCTGCCCGTTCGACATCATCAAGAGTGATATTTTCCGCCTCAAGGTCGATGAGCTGCGGCTTTACCGGAGAATGTGGGGCTTTGCTTTTCATGGGGATAAGGCCTAACTGGTTCGCTGGTGTCAATCAAGAAGGGCTAGCATCGCAGCCTCATCGGGCGTTTTTGCGACACGTTTCTGCCAGTTGGATGGCAGCGCTCTTGCCACGTTATCCGACAGGCAAAAATATATTGGGTTTGCAGCCGCTGTCTCTAACTCGGGTTTTGTCGTGAGGTCCACCCAGATGCGGGCAGAGCGCGGCGAATAGAGCAGTACGCCATCGGCCCCTGCCACGTCATGGGCAATTCCTTCAGGGGCCTGGATCACCGCATCGTAAACGATGACCTTGTCCACTTGAAATCCGCTGGCCGCAAGGATGTTACGCAAATCACTGGAGGTTTCGGCACCTGCAAGATACAGGACGGGCCCAATGGCGGGACCGAAGGTTGCGATGATGTACGCTGCAAGCCTGTGTACGTCGCCGCCCCGGGCTTCTGCCCTTGTGAAACCTGCAGCCCGCGCGGCGGCAAGCGATTGCGGGCCAACCGTGAAAACGGGGAGTTCTTTCAGTGTTTGTGACACACATGCATGTTTCACCGCGTTGGCGCTTGTTGCACAGATGAGTTGGTAATTTTTTTTAGCAACCTGCACGCCAGGCCTCGCAACAATCCTGAGAAGTGGTGCAATAACAACGGAATGGCCCATGCCTTCCAGCTTTAACTTGAGGGGCCCTGCATCCTCCGCGGGGCGGGTGATAATGAGGCGCATCAGAAGGCGATAAGCGCGCCGCCAAGCTGCCTGACCTGCGCACCTGCTTCTTGCCCCATACGCGCAGCGTCGCTGTTGGATCCTGTGCGCGTGGTTTCAAAACAATGCACGCCATCCAGCGTCAAGGCGTGACCACGGAAGCTGAGGCCACTGCCGTTCAAGGTGGCATGGCCCGCAAGAGGTGTTCGACAGGAGCCATCCAGCGCCTTCAGAAAGGCCCGCTCACAGGCCACGGCAATTTCGGAAAGCCCGTCATTAATGGCGGCCAGCAGGGCACGCGTTGTATCATCATTCGCGCGAATTTCAATGCCAATGGCCCCCTGCGCGATGGCGGGCAGCATGACATCGGTGGGCATTGCGTAGGTGATCTTGTCGGAAAGGCCGAGGCGGTTCAATCCGGCACAGGCGAGGAACGTGGCATCGGCCACACCTTCTGAAAGTTTGCGCAGTCGGGTTTCCACATTGCCACGAAACTGGACGGGCTTGAGGTCTGGCCTGAGGTGCAAGACCTGTGCCGTGCGCCGCACCGAGGAGGAACCGAGAACAGCACCCTTCGGCAGATCTGCTAGTGTGGAGGCAGTTAGGCTCATGAAGGCGTCCCTGGCATCTTCGCGGGGAAGGATTGCGGCAATGACAAGCCCGTCAGGAAGGTTGGCCGGCATATCCTTCATGGAATGGACGGCCATGTGAATTTCGCCCGCCAACAGGGCGTCTTCGATTTCCTTGGTGAACAGGCCCTTGCCACCGATTTCGACCAGCGGTCGGTCCCTGATGCGGTCGCCCGTCGTTGTTATGATGACAATTTCGATGTCTGCAGGATCGAGATCATGGGCCGTGATCAACCGTTGGCGGGTTTCATGGGTCTGGGCGAGGGCGAGTGGCGACCCCCGGGTTCCGATCTTTATACGCGGCATTTGCAAATTGTATCCCGTGAATGCTAGAGCGAGGCATCGTATTAGCCGCTAATTTGTGAGACGTCACCCATTCCATGATGCATATTCTGGGCATTGAAACTTCCTGCGACGAAACCGCCGCGGCCGTGGTGCGCATGGGCGACGATGGCAGCGGCGAAATTCTCAGCAACCTGGTGCTGTCGCAAATTGCCGACCATGCCCCCTATGGCGGCGTGGTGCCCGAAATTGCTGCACGCGTGCACATCAGTCATCTTGATCGTCTGGTGGCGCAGGCTATGGTGGAGGCAAGCATTGGTTTTGCTGACCTCGATGGCGTGGCGGCAACGGCGGGGCCCGGATTGCTGGGTGGCGTCATCATCGGGCTCACCACGGCAAAAGCTATTGCCATGGCCCATGGCAAGCCGCTACTTGCTGTCAATCATCTGGAAGGCCACGCGCTGACGCCACGCCTGCTCATGCCTTGCGCCTTTCCCTACCTGCTGCTGCTCATATCCGGTGGCCATACACAGCTTCAACTGGTGGAAGGGGTGGGCCGTTACCGCAGGCTTGGGACAACCATTGATGACGCGCTGGGGGAGGCCTTCGACAAGACGGCGAAGCTGTTGGGATTGGGCTTTCCCGGCGGCCCGCAGGTGGAGACGCAGGCACGCGCCGGTAATCCCTTGCGCTTTGATTTTCCGCGCCCACTAAAGGGCCGCAAGGATTGCAACTTCTCCTTTTCTGGTTTGAAAACCGCGGTGCGCGAAGTGGTTCATAAATTGGGCACACTCGATCGCCAAGATGTGGCCGATGTATGTGCTAGTTTTGAAACTGCAGTTGCCGAAACCCTGCAGGATCGCCTGAGCATGGCCTTTGCCGTTTTTCGGGAACTTCATCCTGAGATACTAGAGCCTGCGCTCATCGTGGCAGGCGGTGTTGCGGCCAATGCTACCTTGCGACAGGTATTCATCGCGACTGCGGCTTTGCATGGCTTCAGGCTCATCGTGCCGCCAGCCAGCCTGTGCACGGATAATGCCGCAATGATTGCCTGGGCTGGGGCGGAGCGATTGTCGCTTGGGCTTGTTGATGAGATGGACGTGGCCGCGCGTGCGCGCTGGCCGCTCGATCAGGCGCAAGCTCCGGTCTATGGTTCTGGCAAGCTGGGAGCCAAGGTGTGATGCGTCGCGTGGGGTTTGCCGGTGCTGGCGCCTGGGGCCAGGCGCTGGCCCATGTGGCGCGCACCGCCGGTCATGAGGTCGCCATCTGGTCACGCCACTCGCAATCTGTGTCCACGCTGTCGACTTGTGATGTCATTGTTGTGGCTGTGCCGGCGCAAGTGGTGCGTGAGTGTCTGGAAGTCATCAAGTCGCCGCCCCACATTCCGCTGATCGTCGCCGCCAAGGGTATTGAAGAACACAGTGGCAAATTCATGAATGAAGTGGTGACGGAAACCGTTCCGGGAGCCGAAGTGCTGGTGCTGTCAGGCCCCAGCTTTGCCGCCGATGTGGTGAAGGGCCTGCCTACCGCAGTCACGCTAGCCGGTCCTACGCTGGCCGCTGCGGGATCCTGGGCGAACGCGTTTACGCTGCCCAGCTTTCGGGTCTATGCATCAGATGACGTTTTGGGTGTCGAGGTCGGCGGCGCACTCAAGAATGTGCTCGCCATTGCCTGTGGCATTTCCGATGGCAGCAAGCTGGGTGATAGTGCGCGTGCAGCGCTGACCACCCGGGGCTTTGCAGAACTCATGCGCTTTGGCAAGAAGGTGGGTGCGCGGCCTGAAACACTGACCGGGCTCTCCGGCCTCGGCGACCTGTTGCTCACCTGTAGCAGCCGGCAATCGCGCAATTATTCCTTCGGGTTGGCAGTGGGGCAGGGCCTGTCTGTGCCTAACGCACTGGCCATTTCGCGCGGCGTCGTCGAAGGTGCCTGCACCGCACAGGTGGCTCACGAGCTTGCCCTGCGGCATGGGGTCGATATGCCCATCGTGACAGCGGTGGCTGCCATCATTCACCAGGGGTCAGACCCTGCCCAGGAAATTGCCCGGCTGCTGGCGCGGCCGGTGCGAGAGGAAATCAGATAGGAGAGACCATGCTTTTTGTACTGCTATGTACCGACAAGCCAGGCAGCCTCGAGCTCAGGGCGCGTGTCCGCCCAGATCACATCGCGTTCCTGAATGGATTGGGCTACACCCTCAAACTGGCGGGCCCCTTTACCGATGATGCGGGCTCGCCTACCGGCAGCCTGGTGATCATCGAGGCAGAGGACCGTGAGGCTGCGGGCAAAATCGCCGCGCGCGATCCCTATGCCATCGCTGGCCTTTTTGCATCCGTCGACATCAAGCCGTGGAAATGGACCATGAAGAATCCGGAGGCGGCGTAATGGCCTATTGGCTTTTCAAATCCGAACCCGGTGTCTGGTCCTGGGATATGCAGAAGGCCAAGGGGAAGGCTGGCGAGGAATGGACGGGGGTGCGCAACTATCAGGCACGCAACACCATGCGGCTCATGAAATTGGCTGACAAGGGTTTTTTCTATCACTCCAATGAAGATCGTGCCGTTGTGGGCATCGTCGAAGTCTGCGCGCTTGTTCACAGGGATTCAACGGCTGATGTGGATACCTGGGAGTGCGTGGATATCCGCGCCCTGGTGGATATACCGCGGGCCGTCACGCTGGACGAAATCAAGGCGGATGAACGGTTGAAGAACATGGTGCTGGTGAAGAACTCGAGGCTTTCCGTACAGCCGGTCACAGTCGAGGAATGGAAAATCATCTGTGACCTGGGGGGCGTCAAAACACCACCGCGTCTCACGTGACCAAACAGGCCTTCGTCAGGCAGAATACCACGGTGATGGCACCGCCCCTGGTACCGGAAGTCCAATTGCATCTCGCCCATGAGGCGGTTCCCCTGTGGCAGAAGACGGAGGAAGAACTGGGTGAAATGGGCCTTGCACCACCCTTCTGGGCTTTCGCCTGGGCGGGCGGGCAAGCCCTTGCCCGTTATGTGCTCGACACGCCGACGCTGGTTCAGGGAAGAAAGGTACTTGATCTTGCCACAGGATCAGGGCTGGTTGGCATTGCAGCGGCACTCAGGGGGGCGCACGTGACAGCTGTCGATATCGATGATTTCGCCATTGCATCGGCCCAAATGAATGCGGCACTGAACAAAGTTGTATTCGATATCAGACTTCAAGATGTTCTGCTTGCGCCACCGGGTGATTTCAATGTGATCCTCGTTGGTGACCTATTTTATGAAAAATCTCTTGCCGAGCGCTGTCTTTCATACCTTTGGGCAGCGCAAGCAAGAGGTGCACACATTCTCATCGGAGACCCCGGCCGCAGCTACCTGCCGCAGGAGCAATTGGAAAAACTGGTCACCTACAATGTGCCGGTCACGCGTGATCTCGAGGATGCGGAAATCAAACGGACGGCTGTGTGGCGCTTACGGGCCTGACGGCAGAGCCTGAGTTGTTGAGCCAGAGTGCCACCATCAATATGGCCAGCGAGACCCACAGCCACAGGTCGGCCGCACCGCCATAGAAGATCGTGCCAAAAACAACCGCTGCCGGTGTCGAAATATAGACGGCCTGAATTGTATAGACAGCACCTCTGTCGCGAATAAGTGTGAAGAAGGCGATGCGTTCTATGATCCACATGATGCCTGCTGCAAGCACCGTCCAATAGGCATAGAGCGGCGGTGTTTCCACCGACAATGGGGCTTCAAAATACAACATGAAAGGAACCGCCACGAGGCCTGACCATAAGCTTTCGGATGCGCCGATAGAGAATACATCTGCATTGCGTGGCCAGTAATGGGCGGCAAACCAGTTGTAGGCGGTGTAAAGGATGGGCGTGCTGAAGGCCGCCAATGTCCACCAGGATACACGGCCCGACATCATGCCCTCACGCGACAGGATGAGAACGGCACTCGACACAAAACCGACAGCCACTGCGGCCAGCCTGCGCGGTACCGCGTTTTCGCGGCCGGTGATCAGGGCCAAGGCATAATTGAAGAAGGGTGCGGTAGAGACGATGATGGCCATTTCCGTGGCAGGTAAGTGGCGGATGAGATAGAGACCGGTTGTGAAGGGCACATTCATGAGCACGGCACAGCCCAGGCCAAACCACATGACCTCGCGGCTCCATTGCAGTTTGGTTCGAGATAACCGTGCAGTAATGATCAGGCCCAACCCCACACCAAATCCCGTGTAGGCAATGACATGGGTTGGCGGAACGTGCAGCAGCGCCATGGCCTTGTAGAGTGATTGGGAGAGCCCCCAGAAAAGTCCCAGAAAAATGAAATACAGGAAGTGACGCGAGATTGCCATTCCTCCAAATATGACATCCGCATTAATTTTAAGCTACTTGATCTCGGAGCGGGACAGGCCTTACATTGTGCCATATCTTCTGAGGAATCCAAGCTATGTCAACCCACGTCTATCCCGTGCCTGCGATCTGGAAGAAAAATGCCTATGTGGACATGGCGGGCTACGCGAAGATGTACGCAGAATCGTTAAAGTCGCCCGATAAATTCTGGGCCAAGCAGGCCAAACGCCTGGACTGGTTCAAGGCTCCCACCAAAATTAAGAATACGTCGTTTGCCTATGACAATGTTTCGATAAAATGGTTCGAAGACGGATTACTAAATGTTTCCTATAATTGCATTGACCGGCACCTGAAGAAGCGGGCGAACCAGACCGCTATCATCTGGGAAGGCGACAACCCCTACGACGACCGCAAGGTGACCTATGCGGAAGTCTATGCCCATGTGTGCCGCTTTGCCAATGTCATGAAGGCACATGGCGTAAAAAAGGGCGACCGTGTCACCCTCTACATGCCCATGATTCCGGAGGCGGCCTACGCGATGCTGGCCTGCACGCGCATCGGTGCCGTGCACTCCATCGTGTTCGGCGGCTTCTCGCCGGATTCACTGGCTGGTCGCATTAACGACTGCGGTTCCAAGTTCATCGTCACGGCCGATGAAGGCGTAAGGGCCGGCAAGAAGATCCCCTTGAAGGTGAATACCGACGAAGCCCTGAAAAGATGTTCTGGCAATGAAAAGGTGCTGGTGGTGCGCCGCACCGGTGCGACTGTGCCATTCGATTCTGCCCGTGATCTCTGGTACCATGAGGAAGTAGCCAGGGTATCGGCTGATTGCAAGCCGGAGAAAATGAAGGCGGAAGACCCATTGTTCATTCTCTATACCTCAGGTTCCACCGGCAAGCCCAAGGGCGTGCTACACACCACCGGCGGATACCTCGTCTATGCCTCGATGACGCACCAGTATGTGTTCGATTATCACGACGGCGATATCTACTGGTGCACAGCGGATGTGGGCTGGGTGACCGGTCATAGCTACATCGTCTATGGCCCGCTCGCGAATGGCGCCACCACGCTGATGTTTGAAGGTGTTCCGAACTATCCCACCAATTCACGCTTCTGGGATGTGATCGACAAGCACAAGGTGAACATTTTCTACACCGCACCCACGGCACTTCGCGCCCTCATGGGTGCTGGCGAAGGACCGGTCAAGAAAACCTCGCGCAAGTCGCTCCGTCTGCTGGGTTCGGTGGGTGAGCCCATCAACCCGGAAGCTTGGGAATGGTATCACCGCGTGGTGGGTGATGACCGCTGCCCCATCGTGGATACCTGGTGGCAGACGGAAACTGGCGGTATTCTCATTTCGCCCCTGCCGGGGGCGACCAAACTCAAGCCCGGTTCCGCAACACTGCCATTCTTTGGTTGCCAACCTGCCTTGGTGGACGAGAAGGGCGAAATCCTCGATGGCGCCGCATCGGGAAACCTCGTTATTCTTGATGCCTGGCCCGGCATAATGCGTACAGTTTATGACGACCACGACCGTTTCGTGCAAACCTATTTCTCAGCCTACAAGGGCATGTACTTCACCGGTGATGGGTGCCGTCGTGATGAGGATGGTTATTACTGGATTACTGGCCGCGTGGATGATGTAATCAACGTGTCGGGCCATCGCCTCGGCACGGCCGAGGTCGAGTCGGCCCTTGTCGCCCACCCACTCGTATCTGAAGCTGCCGTGGTGGGTTACCCGCACGACATCAAGGGGCAGGGCATATACTGCTATGTGACGCTCATGGTGGGGCAATCAGGTGATGACGCCTTGTGCAAGGATCTCGTGGCACATGTGCGCAAGGAAATAGGACCGCTGGCAACACCGGACAAGATCCAGTTTGCACCAAGCCTGCCCAAGACCCGTTCGGGCAAGATCATGCGCCGCATCTTGCGCAAGATCGCCGAGGATGATTTCGGCTCGTTGGGAGATACCTCAACGCTGGCCGATCCCACAGTGGTTGACGACCTGATAGCCAACCGGCAGAACAAAAAGGGTTAGGCAGCATAACCTCATTCGCCTGCTATTTCTGGCCCTTCGTCCATTCGTCGGCCGTCTCGTCTATGGTCTTCGGCATCCTGTTGATCAACTATGCCACAAAGGACCGGTGAACTTGCAGCCAGCACTGCATTTGCGAGTGAAAAATCGCCGGACGTTCTGGGTGTTGTGGTAGGTTGCGATGATCGGTGTGTCCCACGTGATTTTGTCAGCATGCCAGTCAAGATTGTCATGGCGCGAATCTGCCGTAATGCTACCAAAAGTCCAGAGCTGTCAGGCTGCCCAAAGGAAGGCAGCTGTAAAAAATCGGCCCATCTTCATGCTTGGCGGAGTGGCGGCCTTGGTATCTGCTGCAGCCGAGGCCAACGAGAAGAAGATCCTCGACCGGGGTGCCGAAGTTGCTGAGTTTGTGACGCCTAAAAGGCGCAGAACCATGGCCGTCAACACCCAAGAGAAGGCGCTCTACTTCATCATAGGCAATGAAAGCTGCCGTTCGTTGAGGCGTGGCCGTAGGACGTGAAGGACCAGAATGGGTCGGCATGGCACCGGCATAGCAAATGTCGGCCGCAAGGTGGAATCGCCAAAGCCGACCCCGTCTGCCGCCATGATCAGGCTTCGGCTGGAACTTCCTATCGGCACAATGATATGCCGGGAGGTCCGGATAATCCTCTTGGTTCGCCTGGCCTCTGTCTCTTCACCAAGGCTGGCGACACGGGCTATCCAATCCATTGCTGCAATGGACAAGAGTCCATGGGCTCCGCTGCGTCATCAGGCTGCATCCGCATGCTGAAAGAGCACGTCGAGTAATTCTGCGACACGGGTGCCTCTTGGTAGGAAGGTCATTGTGATCTGAGGCAAGATCGCTCATCTTCTGCCAATTGCTTTGCTGCGCTGCACAAGCTAAAAGTAAAAGCACTCAATTGGGCAACCGCATAATGATTGAACCAAAGCCTGTCGTTCGACCCCTGTCGCCGCACCTCCAGATTTACCGGCCGATGCTTTCCACCATGATGTCGATCATGCACCGTTTAACAGGGATCGCTCTCTATGTGGGAATCGTCTTGCTGGTTTGGTGGCTGACCGCGGCGGCAACCTCCGACATCTATTTTGACCGCGTTCAGGCCTTCTTCTTCCACTGGCTCGGCAGGCTGGTGTTGTTTGGGTTTACCTGGGCGCTGGTTCATCACGCGCTGGGAGGCCTGCGCTATTTTGTCTGGGACTCGGGGCGCGGCTATAATCTTGCCACGGTGGAATGGATGGTGCGCGCCAACGTCGTGGGTTCTATCGTGATAACCTTGCTACTTTGGTTTACTGGTTGCGGGGTGATGACATGAATCTGCGCACACCATTCAAGGATATCGAGGGCCTGGGCTCGGCCAAGTCCGGTACTGACCATTTCCTTCACCAGCGCCTCACCGCCATCGCCAATGTGCCGCTTGTCATTTTCCTCGTGTGGTTCGTGATTTCGCATCTTGGTGCTTCGCGTGCCGATGTGGTGACAAGTGTCCACAATCCCTTCAATGCGATCCTTCTGGTTCTCTCCTTTGTATCCATTCTATGGCATATGCGGCTTGGCATGCAGGTGGTGATCGAGGACTACGTGCACGGACATGTGGCCAAGGTGGCCATGCTACTGGCCAACGCATTTTTCACGGCGGCCCTTGGCGTGGCTGCACTCTATGCAATCTTCAAAATGAGTTTTGGCGCCTGATGGCTTTGAACATGACCTATCCTGTTATTGACCACACGTTCGATGTTGTTGTGGTGGGAGCCGGAGGTGCAGGTCTGCGGGCTACCCTGGGTGCTGCGCAGGCAGGGCTCAAAACAGCCAGTATTTCAAAGGTTTTTCCGACCCGCTCGCACACCGTTGCGGCACAGGGCGGCATTGCCGCCTCGCTTGCCAACATGGGCGCTGATGACTGGCGCTGGCACATGTACGACACGGTGAAGGGCGCCGACTGGCTGGGTGATCAGGATGCCATTGAATATCTCTGCCGCAATGCGCCCACCGCCGTCTATGAACTTGAACATTTCGGCATGCCATTTTCGCGGACCGAAGAGGGTAAGATTTATCAGCGCCCCTTCGGCGGCCACATGATGAATATGGGTGAAGGTCCGCCGGTACAACGCACCTGTGCCGCGGCCGACCGTACGGGGCATGCCATGCTGCACACGCTCTATGGCCAATCCCTGCGTTATGAAACGGAATTTTTCATCGAATATTTCGCGCTCGATCTCATCATGGAAAATGGCGAGTGCCGTGGTGTTGTAGCACTCTGCA
>Ga0315273_10013251_pt1 | contig 10592 bp, 9 predicted proteins | sample YL17G02_0_MG_FD_205753 | JGI IMG/M metagenome (GOLD analysis project Ga0315273, IMG submission 205753) | Sediment microbial communities from Yellowstone Lake, YNP, Wyoming, USA - YL17G02_0 | ecosystem: Environmental > Aquatic > Freshwater > Lake > Sediment | place: USA: Wyoming | collected... | reverse complement strand
CACGCCGGTCTCCGCCAGATGGAACCGGGCCAGATAGACCGCCTTGTTGTTTTCGCGAAATTCTTCCAGGTCTTTATTCAGGTCTTCGATCGCAATTTTTTGCTCCAGAGCAATGGCGCCGAAGGCCTTAGTCACGGTTCCTTTTTCCACTTCCAGAATATCCCGGCTTTTTTCAATCAGCAGGTCATAAGGGTAGTAGACATGACCCTCTTCGGAGAGCTGTTGCAGCACATACAGGATACCGGCCTGGACGCGCACCTCCGAATCTTCGGCAAAACCGAGCTTTTGGGCAATGGTGTCCGCGATCACGAAGCCCATACCGAAGATATCTTGAGCCAGGCGATAGGGGTTGGTCTTGACCACGGCAATGGCGCGGTCGCCGTATTGTTTAAAGATCTTGATGGCATAACCGGAGCTGACTCCATGGGACTGCAGGAAGAGCATGACCTGGCGGATCTCTTTTTGATCGTTCCAGGCCTGTTGGATCATTTGGATGCGTTTTTCACCGATACCCGCTACTTCGGATAAACGCGCAATCGTCTTTTCGATGATATTCAAGGTCTCTTTGCCGAATTTTTTGACCATGCGTTTGGCCATGACCGGGCCGATGCCTTTGATCAGTCCGGAACCCAGGTATTTCTCGATACCGTACACCGCAGCCGGGACCACGGATTCATAATGCGTGATCTTGAATTGCTGGCCGTATTTGGGATGGTTGGTCCATTCGCCCTGCACCTTGAGAATCTCACCCGGCATGGGGGCCAGCAGATTGCCGACCACCGTGATCAGGTCGGGTTGGCCCTGGACCTTGAGCTTGGCGATGGTATAACCGTTTTCGTCATTGGTATAGGTGATGCGTTCGATTTGTCCCTGCAGTTCAACCGGCATTTCTTCCCCTAATTACGATCGCAAGGTGCCTAAGATTTTCAATCTGTCGCGAAACCTGAGATTTTAGCTGAAAGCGCATGAGATGAAACAGCATATTCAGGAGATGATCATACTGTCCGAAGATTATTTTATACTTTAAAGCGAATGTGAATTCAATATATTCTCTTCAGGTGCATGGAAATAATAGAGCCTGAATTTTTCCTGGAACGATTTCAATGGCGTTTTGTGACCGGCTTTAAGCACCCGCGCCGCGCACAGCAGAACCGAGCACCATGAATCGTATGCCTTTTTAAAAATGCAACCGGCCATTCCCGGCGAGCCTCAAACGGACTTACCTTGACACCCGTAGGCCTGTCTCATATAATCACTACATCACTATGGGGGAGGTGACTTATGAATATCCTAATCGCCATGGATGAATCTGAAAACGCCTTGCGGGCCGTGGAATACCTGGCCAAATATTTTACGTCCGACCATCGGGTGACTCTTTTTCATGTGATGGTCGACAGCCAGGCGATCTGCAATTTGAGCAGTCCGGAGCTGACGCCTTATTTTTTGGCCCAGCAGGCCGGTCTCTGCACGCTGGACGACAAGAAAAAGGAGCTGGTGCAAAAGGCCTTGGAACAGGCCCGGGATGTTCTGGTAAAGACCGGTTTTGCGGAAAAGAACATCACGCTCAAGATTCAGTCCCGGAAAAAAGGTATTTCCAAAGACATTGCGGAAGAGGCCCAGCAAGGTTACGACACATTGATCATGGGCCGTCGGGGTCTTTCCGGGATCGAGGAGTTTTTCCTGGGCGGGGTTTCCCATAAAGTGCTGAGTCTGGCAAAAAGCATTTCCGTGATTCTTGTGAGATAATGTTTTTTCGATCCTGAAAAGCGTAGGATCGAAAAAAAACGTCATTCCGGCAATGGTTTGAACCGGAACATGAATTCCGGCTTGTCCCGCCGTCTTGTCACGCCGTAGCCCTTTGGCGAAGGCGGACAAGGTCGCCGGAATGAGACCGTACGATGGTAAACGGTTAACTATTTACCTTTCATTCATCGACAACAAATTGTCGATGCTTTTGAGATAAGAGCCTATTTTATGCCGAACCTGACCCAAATACCGCTTGCGGAAATCCAGGCGGCCCGGCAACGCATCAGCGGTGCGGTGCCGCGTGCGCCTTTAATCCGTTTCAACGGAGAAGCGGGAGCAGAGATCTATCTGAAGCTCGAGAATCTGCAACCGATCCGTTCTTTTAAACTGCGCGGTGCCAGCAATGCCATGCTTTTAGTTGACAAGCAGAAGATCAGCCCGGGGGTTTATACGGCCAGCATGGGCAATATGGCCCATGCTGGGCCTGGAATGCGCGTAAATTAGGGGTCCCCTGCACCGTGATCGTTGGCGGAATCGATTGGGTTTTTTGTTGCTAAAAAACAAGGCGCTATCAGGCCCAACGGATGCGATGAGAAAAGATCATGAGGCATTGCGTTTAAAGATTGGCAAGTCATTTCGGCGTAAGCCGGAATGACGATTTTCAGTATCGCTTCTGAGAAAAAATTCTGTTCATCCTCTTAAAAATTTTTAGATTCTGAAGCCTAGGCTAATTTTTGCAGCAGTTTCCGGGACCTGTCCCTGATCTTTCTAATGAGTCGTTCCATGCGGCTGCGTTGAAAATAACGTTTCCGTTCTGCCGGGCTTAGGCTTTGCGGGCAGTGTCTCAATTGCAGTTTGGTAACGGCCTTCAAGTCATCCAGGACAAAGCGTTGGTAGATGAGATTAAATGGGAAAAAACGGAATTCGGGAAAGGTAATGGCGGCGGACCAGTCCACAATATAGGGCTGGGCATCATCACCCAACAAAATATTGGGCGCCCGTTTTAAATCGCAATGGGCCAGGCCGCGTTGATGAAAAGCATCCACCAGAGTTCGCAGGGTTTTGAAAAATTCTTCAGGTAATTTTTGCACCTTTTCCAGGTTTTCCACGCTTTCGGCCGGCACTGCCTCCAGGACCAAGGCCAGGCCGGCAATCTTGCCGTAATATTTAGGCACGCCCTTTAATCCGCGTAAACGGCGGTAGGCTTTACTTTCACGCCAGATCAGAAAACGACCCACGAGATGGCGGTATAAAAAACGGTTGACGCTGTAATCCTTGACCACCACTTGGCGGTCTTTCAGGTTAATCAGCCATAAAGCCGGCCTGGTGCGCGAGGGTTGCCGCAGTATCCGACCTTGGTTTAGGGTCTTAGCGATCGTTTTTTGCATAGGGGCTTAATTTCATTCTTTTTTTTCAAGGCCTGGACTATCTATATGAGGTTGATGAGCTAAAATCGTTAAGGCGATTAAAGTCCACACACCGGCAATTTATTGTCGATTCCGGCAATCTTGTCCGCCTTCGTTAGGCTTCCGCCTTCACAAGGGCTCCCGCCTTCGCCGAGGCTACGGCGGGACAGGCCGGAATTCATGTTCCGGCTCAAACCATTGCCGGAATGACGTTTTTTTTGATCCTACGCTTTTCAGGATCGAAAAAACATTTAGGTATATTAGAGAGACCAGGCTTCGGTTGTCAACTCCATAAAATCATTGCATTATTACTTGACTTTCCAAATCCGGTTGTTTATGCTATTGGGAACCCCTTGATTTTAATCAGAATGTTCTTAGGTAGCTTTGCGCAAGATAGTCCATAACCATTCACTCGACCGGAGGCGGTATGACGCTTACTAAAGCCGATCTAATTGAAGCCGTTTCTTTGACAGGATGCACCAAAAAGGAATCGGAACAGAGAGTGGAGATCCTTTTGGAGATCATCAAAAAGTCCCTGGAGAACGGAGAGGATGTTTTGGTCTCGGGCTTCGGAAAATTCTGTGTCCGGAATAAGAAGGAAAGGAAAGGGAGAAACCCGGCCACCGGTTCGGATCTGCTCCTTTCCCGGCGCAGGGTCATTACCTTCAGATGCTCATCCGTTTTACGGGACCGGATGAACGAGAAAGCCTAGGTTTTGCCGGGTAATCTAATAGGGCTGAAGCTTCCATATGGCGCGGCTTTCCGGCCTTCATAAAATAACTTTATTATATCACTTGACCCTTATAACCCTTCCTTTTATATTTCTCTTGGATAGCAAAATATTGTATGTCTTGAACGACGCCATCCTCAAGTGGTGGTGTTCGTTTATTTGCAAACCTGGTAAAAAAGGAGATTGAGCTATGTTAAAAGATCGCGTTGTTTATATGAATGGAGAGTTTGTGGCCTGGGATAAGGCCAATGTTCATATGATGAGCCACAGTTTCAGCCGGGGTTCAGCCATTTTTGAAGTGATCAGTGTGCATAAAACCGATAAAGGGCCGGTCATTTTTCGTCTGGATGAACATGCGGAGCGCTTGTCAGCCAGTGCCGAGTTGTTGGAAATGGATCTGCCCCTGAGCCGAGAAGAATTGCAGAAGGCGACCATTGCGACGGTCAAGCGTAACGGGATTCAGGAAGGTTTTGTCAAGATCATGGGTTTTTATCCTCAAGTCGCCTTTGAGATCCTGCCGCCGCAACGCGGATTGGATCTGGCTATTTTTGCGATTGACCCGGCCCAGGACCTGGGTTCCCTGCACTTTGCATTTGAAAAAGGTACCACGCTCGCTGTTTCCAAATGGCGAAAATTGGACCCCCAAACCATTCCGATCGAGGCTAAAGTGGCCGGTAATTACATGAACGGGATCATGGCGCGTCAGGATGCACGCAAACGCGGTTTTGAAAACGCGATCATGCTCGATACCCAGGGATTTATCGCCGAGGGCGGAACCGAATCCGTGTTTCTGGTCAAAGACGGGCGTCTTTTTACGCCGGCCACGGGCACGGTTCTGAAAAGCATCACCCGCAAGTCCATTCTGGAATTGGCCAAGGTGCTCGGAATCGAAGCTTTTGAAAAACGTTTAGCGCCCCAGCTTTGTTGGGAAGCAGAAGAGATTTTTCTTTCCGGTACGCCGATCAAGGTCCTGCCGGTCCGCAAAGTGGAAGAGCGCGAACTGAAAGAGGTCCCGGGCCCGGTCAGCCGCAAGCTGTCGGCGGCCATGCAGCAGATTGAAACCGGCAAGGATGAACGTTTCCGGCAGTGGATTTTCCCGGTGAAATGATGGTAAAGTAGTCAGAAGCCAGAATCCAGGAGTCAGCATAACGAATCCCGATCCGAAGCCTTCTGGATTCTGGCTACTGAATTCTGGCTTCTGTCGGTGTTTTAACATGCGAATCATTTTTTTTGCAGGCAAAGGCGGGGTAGGCAAGACCAGCGTGGCGGCCGCCACCGGGGTGCGCGCGGCCGAGATGGGTTTCAAGACCGTGGTCATGTCCCTGGACATCGCCCACAGTCTTTCCGATATCTTTGACCTTGAAAAAGAATTGATGGACCTGAACAAGGGCAAGCCGATCAAGGTGGCCAGGAACTTGTGGATTCAGGAGATCGATATCCCGCAGGAGATCGAGAAGAACTGGCGCGAAATCCATAAATATGTTTCTTTGCTGCTCAACACGTCCGGTCTGGACGAGATCCTGGCCGAGGAACTCGCGATCCTGCCCGGCATGGAGGAGATCAGCCTGCTCCTGTATATCAACCGTTATGTCCAGGAAAAGCAATACGATGTTCTGATCCTGGATTGCGCGCCGACCGGCGAATCCTTGCGGTTTATCAGTATTCCGACCGCGCTGGAATGGTACAGCAAAAAAATCTTTAAAATCCAGCGCACGATGATGAAGTACGTGCGGCCGATCGCCAGCCGGGTCACGGATATTCCGATTCCCGGCGACGAATATTTCAACACGATCGAGTCTCTTTTTATGCGCTTAAGAGGCGTGGACCAGATCCTGGCTGATCCGGAAATAACCAGCGTGCGTTTGGTGACCAACCCGGAAAAAATCGTTTTGAAAGAGACCCAGCGGGCGTTTATGTATTTCTGTCTTTACAAGATGAATATCGATGCCATTATCATGAACCGGCTCTTGCCCCCGGATGTCAAGGATGATTATTTCCGCGCCTGGCACGAAAATCAGAAGCATTACCTGGAGCAGGCGGAACTTTATTTTAACCCGGTTCCGATTTTCAAAGTGCCCCTTTTTCAGGGCGAGGTCCTGGGCCTGGAGCGGCTCAAGCTTTTGTCCGAACAGGTTTATCAAGACCGGAACCCCCTGGAACGCTTTTTTCAGGAAGACCCTTATCAGTTGGTCAAGGAGCAGAGCGAATACCGGCTGACTTTGAAATTGCCTTTTATTGTCAAAGAGGATGTGGACCTGAATAAAGTCGGCGACGAGTTGATTGTCAAGGTGGGGACTCTCAAGCGGCATATTCTGCTGCCCAGGAACGTGGCAGCGGCCCAAAAAATCAAGGCCAAAATGGAAGGTCATTATCTGCACATTTATTTTAAAGGAGAAGAACATGGCGACCAAGAAAAGTGAATTTGAAAGAATGGGATGCCCGATCGGCCAACTCTTTGAAGAGTTCCAGAAGCTGGGCATCAAGGATTCCCCGTTTTTCCAACATCTGGACCGTTCGCGCTTGGAGTTGCTCAAGGCAGTCAAATCCGTGGTGGATGCCAAGATCGACAAGATCGAGAAAAAAGAAAAAGGCCGCACCAAAAAACGGGCCACCAAAATCAAGGTGGAACAGGCTTAAAAGCGTAGAGCGTAGAGCGTAGAGCATAGAGCATAGAGCCGAACGCGGGATCCTGGGTAATAAAATTTAAACGGTTTAGTATTACCGTGATGTATCATTTTTCATCCCGTAGGGCTGATTGTTTCTTGCCCCGCGTTGCGCGGGACAAGAAAATAAAAATCTCTGTGATCTCTGCGCCTCTGTGGTGGATTAATTCTTAAAAGGAGCTGAATTTTGAATTTCACGAAAATTAAAGGATTCAACGACATATTACCCGAAGAAGTCGGCATCTGGCAAAAACTCGAAGCCGAGACCAAGCAGGTCTTGCGGGCTTTTGGGTTCCGGGAGATCCGCATGCCGCTGATGGAATATACCGAGCTGTTCAGCCGCGGTATCGGCGAGGAGACCGATGTGGTTTCCAAGGAAATGTATACCTTGCAGGACAGCAAAGGCCGGGGTATGACCTTGCGACCCGAGGCGACTGCTTCCATGGTTCGGGCCTATATCGAACACCAGCTTTATCTTAAAAATCCGATCCAAAAACTTTTCACCATCGGTCCCATGTTCCGGCATGAAAAGCCCCAGAAAGGCCGCTTCCGGCAGTTTCACCAGATCGATGCCGAGATCTTCGGCGATCCCAGCCCCAAGGCGGACGCGGAATTGATCATGATGATCATACACCTGCTGAACCGCCTGGGCCTGAAAGATCTGACCCTGGCAATCAATTCGCTGGGCTGCAAGGACTGCCGCAAGGAATTCCGGGAAAAATTACGCGGTTTTCTGGAAGAAAGGAGAGATCTGCTTTGCGCGGATTGCCGGCGGCGGGCCGAAACCAATCCTTTGCGGGTGTTCGACTGCAAGGAAGAAGGTTGCAAAAAAACGGTGGCGGACGCGCCCCGGCTGCTGGATTTTATTTGCCCGGATTGCCGCGAGCATTTTCAAGGCTTGCAGAATCACCTGCAGGCGACCGGCATTGCCTTTACAGTCAATGACCGTCTGGTCAGGGGTCTGGACTATTACACCCGCACCACTTTTGAAATCCAGACTGAAAAACTGGGCACTCAGAACGCAGTGACCGGCGGCGGCCGTTATGACGGGCTGGTCAAACTGCTGGGCGGTCCGGACCATCCGGCCACCGGCTTCGCGGTGGGCATGGAACGCCTGGTGGCCTTGTTGACCGAAGATATTTCCGCGGTTGTGGAAAAACCGCAGCTTTTTATGGTGGCTTTGGGAATGGAAGCAGAGCAAAAAGTTTTTCTCTGGGTCAAAGCGCTGCGTGAAGCAGGCGTCTGGGTCGAGGCTGCTTATGATTCCAAGGGTTTAAAGGCCCAGATGAAGATGGCGGACCGTTTCGGCGCCCGGAATGTCCTGATGGTGGGCGAAAACGAACTGGCCGCCGGCAAAGGTATTTTACGGGACATGCAGACCAAGGAGCAGAAAGAGATCGGCATAGATCGGTTAGTTGAGACTCTTTTGAAAGAAATGAAAAGTTAAGAGATTTATCTCACCGCCCGTTGCACTCGAGACACAGAGGGCACAGAGAGAATTAATTTTTTCCCTGAAACAGTTTTCAAAATCTTAAAACTGTTGAGCCGTTGAGAGGACGGCAGGGAAAAATATTCCTCTGCTCTTTCAATTGAACAACCATCTTATGCAAAAATGAGATATTGTTTGTTATTGATAATATATAAAAACCATAGGGCAGATTGGTTTTTCCTTTTGGCCCTCTCAGCCAAAAGGAAAAAATAAAAATAATCTCTGTGAACTCTGTGTCTCTGTGGTGAGATAAATTTTTGGAAGGAGCTAAATTTCAACATGAATGAAACTGAACATCTCACTATCGACACCCTCGGCAACTGGCGGCGCACCCATGACTGCGGCGGCTTGCGGGCGAACGATATCGGACAAGAAGTTGTTTTAATGGGCTGGGTCAACAGCCGGCGCGATTTGGGAAACCTGATTTTTATAGATTTAAGGGACAAAAAGGGTCTGACCCAGATTGTCTTCGATCCCCAGGAGAACACCTTCAGCCATGAACGCGCTCATGTTTTGCGCAATGAATGGGTGTTGGCTATCAAGGGCAAAGTCGTAGCGCGGATTCAGGGACAGGGAAACCAGAAGCTGCCTACCGGCATGGTGGAGGTCAAAGTATTGGAATTGAAAGTTCTGAACAAGTCCGAGACCCCGCCCTTTCAGGTGGACGGCCAGGTGGACGCCTCCGAAACCCTGCGCGCCAAATATCGCTATCTGGAACTGCGGCGCCCGAAAATTTATCAAAATTTTCATACCCGGCATCTGGCTGCGACTTATGTGCGCGAATTTTTAAACCGCAACGACTTTGTGGAAGTGGAAACTCCGTTCCTGACCAAGAGCACGCCGGAGGGCGCGCGGGACTATCTGGTGCCGAGTCGCGTGAACAAGGGGCTGTTCTATGCCTTGCCCCAATCGCCCCAGCTTTTTAAGCAGATGCTGATGATCGCCGGTTTTGAACGTTATTACCAGATCGTGCGCTGCTTCCGGGACGAGGATTTGCGGGCCGACCGCCAGCCGGAATTTACCCAGATCGATATCGAGATGTCCTTTGCCGATGAAGAAACAGTCGCCAACATCGCGGAAGGCATGATGGCGCATGTATTCAAACAGGTCCTGCACCAGGAAATCCAACTGCCCATCCGCCGCATGCGGTACTGGGAAGCCATGGATCGCTATGGTTCGGATAAACCGGATTTACGTTTCGGCTTGGAGTTGGTCGATTTAACGGATCTGGTTAAGGATTCGGATTTCCAGGTCTTTCAAAAAACCGCGGCAGCCGGCGGAGTGATCAAGGCGATCAATGTGGAAAAAGGCGCGGAAAATTTTTCGCGCAAAGGTCTGGATGAATTGACCCTGCAAGTGCAGGCCTGGGGCGCCAAGGGTCTGGCCTGGATCAAGATCACCACCGAGGGCTGGCAATCTTCGGTTGCCAAGTTTTTCAGCGAAGAGATCAAGCAGGCCGTCAACCAACGTTTGAACGCCAAGCCGGGCGATTTGATCCTGATTCTTTCAGACCAGGCCAAAACGGTCAATAAAATCCTGGGCCAGTTACGCCTGGACCTGGCCCGCAAAATGGATCTAATTAAGAAAGATGCCTATGCCTTTTTGTGGATAACGGAATTTCCGCTTTTGGAATACAATGAAGAAGAAAAAAGACTGGAGGCCGTGCACCATCCTTTTACCGCGCCCAAAGAGGAAGATCTTCCTTTATTGGAGAACCGGCCGCGGGAAGTGCGCGCCCGGGCCTATGACCTGGTCCTAAACGGCAGCGAGATCGGCGGCGGCAGTATTCGTATTCATAACCCGGGTTTGCAGGAGAAGATGTTCCGAATCATGGGCATTTCCCAAGAAGATGCCAAGACGAAATTCGGGTTTTTTCTGGAAGCGTTGACCTACGGCGCGCCGCCGCATGGCGGCATCGCGTTCGGTTTCGACCGCCTGGTCGCCATTATGGCCGGCACGGATTCCATCCGCGATGTGATTGCTTTCCCTAAAACTACCAGCGCCACTTGTCTGTTGACCGACGCGCCCTCGCCGGTCGATCCGCGGCAGTTGGCGGAGTTGGGAATCAAGCTGAAATTGAGTGATTCATGAAAGGGAGACATTGTTCTATACTCTTTTTTGGGTATGCTGACTATTATTGGGTGTCGATAAATTTCAGATTGCCATATGCCTTATATCGTCATTCCGGCATGTTGTTAGCCGGAATCCAGGTGAAGAGTATTTAACCGCGGACGGAAGGCAGACGAAGGACCGACAAGACGGAATTTTTTCCCGCTCGATCCCGCGCGACGCGGGACGGGAAAACATATCGGCGATTCAGGATTTTTACGATCTTGTGAAGCACCGGATCAGAAAAATCCTCTGCGAAGCGGAGATTGGGTCGTGAGAATGCACTCGAGGGTTGATATCTACAGACGATCGTTGTCGATTATACAAAATACAATCGTCCTTTTTGGTCTGTCCGACGTCCGTGGTTAAAAAATATTTTATCCCCGCTCCGTCAGATAAACCCCGGCCAGGACCAGCGCGGAACCGATCAGGAGATTGAAGCCGATCTT
>Ga0315273_10013250_pt1 | contig 10592 bp, 8 predicted proteins | sample YL17G02_0_MG_FD_205753 | JGI IMG/M metagenome (GOLD analysis project Ga0315273, IMG submission 205753) | Sediment microbial communities from Yellowstone Lake, YNP, Wyoming, USA - YL17G02_0 | ecosystem: Environmental > Aquatic > Freshwater > Lake > Sediment | place: USA: Wyoming | collected... | reverse complement strand
GCAACAGGATTTCCTCGAGGTCTGGAACCGCACGGCGTTCGAGGAGCGCCTCCACGCAGACCCGCTCACCGACGGCGATCTCGGGACTCTCTCGGACCTTGGAATCTGACGACGGAGAAAGAAAGGACTTCATGCCGGCTGCTTCCGCCATCGACTGCGAGGACACGTTGACGCAACCCAACGTCCCTCATCGCCCCGTGCTTCTAGAGGAGTCGCTGGCGTTGCTCCGCCCCGCCACTGGCGCGACGGTCGTGGACGCGACGCTCGGGCCCGGAGGTCACGCCGAAGCGCTGTTCGAGTTGATCGGTCCGAGCGGGCGCGTGATCGGCATCGACCGCGACCCGGCCGCGATCGCGTTCGCACGCGGGCGCTTGGCCCGTTTCGGCGATCGATTCATCCCACTTCTCGGCGACCACCGCGATGTGGTCGAACTGCTCCACGGCGTTGACGTCGTCGTCGTCGACGCGGTGCTCGCCGATCTCGGCATCTCGTCGTTGCAACTGGACGATCCATCACGTGGATTCGCGTTCTCGACGGACGGCCCTCTGGACATGCGGCTGGACCCGGAGTCGAACGGCCCGTCCGCCGCGGACCTCGTGGCGACGCTCGACGTGTCCGGGCTGCGCGACATCATCGCCACGTGGGGCGAGGAGCGACTCGCCGGGCGGATCGCCCGCGCTCTCGTCCGCGAGCGTTCCAAACGGCCGATCGCGACGACGCACGATCTGGCCTCTCTCGTGGAAAAGACGGCCGGCCCGGCCGCGCGCCGGTTTCGGATCCATCCCGCGACTCGCACGTTTCAAGCGCTACGCATCGCGGTGAACCGCGAAATCGAGGGCATTCCGGCCCTCGTCTCGGGAGCCGTGTCGCTCCTTCGCCGCGGCGGCCGCCTCGCGGTCATATCGTTTCATTCGCTCGAGGATCGCGCGGTCAAGACATCGATGAACGGCCTGGCGCATCGTTGCACCTGTCCGCCAGGCCTGCCGGTTTGCGGCTGCGGCCGCGAGAACATCGTCCGGGCCGTCACGTCACGCCCCATCGTCCCGGGGCTCGCCGAAAACGCGTCGAACCCGCGTGCGCGGAGCGCCAAACTGCGCGCGGTGGAGAGACTGTGATGAGCCGTCCCGCGTCCGCATCCGACCGTGGCTGGCGCAATAGCGCGGTCCACCGCGAGGTGGACAACCGTCACTCAGTCTGGGTCTTCAAGGTCGTTCTCGGCGTGGCGATCGCGCTCGTGCCGCTGGCGGTCTACCTCTTGCAGACCATGTCCTACGTGGAGACGAGTTACGCCATCGAAGACCTGCGCGGCTTGGAGGCCCGGTTGACCGACGCGGAGCGCCGACTGACCATCGAGAAGGCGGTCATGGAATCTCTCCCCGCGGTCGAGCAGCGCGCCGGTGTCGGGCTCGGACTCGAGCACCCCAAGACGGCGCGGGTCATTGTCGTGTCTGCGGCGGAACTCGGTCGGCCGGCGCCGTCCGCCGCACCTTCCCATCGGCCCGCGTCGCGCTGATCGGGAGTTGAACCCATGAGCGCGTGAGAAGGATCCCCGCCGTCGTGAATCAGAGCTCGATCCGAAACCGCGTCCTCATCGTAGCGGCGGTCGTCGCATTCGCCGCCGTGGCCGTGGCGGCGCGCCTGGGCGATCTGCAGGTTCTCAAGGCCGACGTGCTCCGGGCGCAAGCACGGCGCCAGCACCAGCAGGTCATCGAGATCGGCGGCCGGCGCGGATCGATCGTCGACCGAGCGGGACGCGAGTTCGCCGTCAGCATCACCACGCGGTCTCTCTACGCCCACCCTCCGCGCCTGAGAAAAGACGCCGACCGAGCGGCGCGCCTGCTCGCGCCTTACCTCGCCCGCACCGAGTCCGAGTTGCGGGCCCTTCTCGTCTCGGACGTGCCCTTCGTGTGGCTCAAGCGCCGCCTCGACCCGCAAACCTCTCGTGCCATCGCGAATCTCGACCCCAAGCTCATCTACAAGGGTGGTCCCATCGACTTCCAGGAAGAACCGAAGCGCTTCTATCCCCAGGGGTCGCTCGGGGTGCACGTCGTCGGTTTCGCCGACGTCGACCAGCAGGGACGGGAGGGTATCGAGGCCACCTTCGACGACGCCCTCCAGGGCGATTCAACGAAGTACCTCGCGGCGCGCGACGCGAAGGACAAGATGATCCTTCAACTCCTCCGCCCTCCCACCAAGCGGAGCCACGACGTCGTCCTCACGATCGACCTCGTCCTGCAGCACGTCGTCGAGCGCGAGCTCGACCGAGCGATGGAGGAGACCGGGGCGAAGGCGGCCTCGGCCATTCTCCTCAACCCCAAGACCGGGCAGATCTTGGCGCTCGCAAACCGTCCGACCTTCGACCCTCGGGCTTCCGGAAAAGGCCCCGCCGAGGCACGCCGCAACCGGGCGGTCACCGACTCGCTCGAACCGGGCTCGACGTTCAAGGTGGTCAGCGCTTCCGCCGCGCTCGAGCACGGCACGGTCACTCCCGAGCAACGCTTCAATTGCGCGTCGTACACCGTGGCCGGCAAGTCCTACACCGACGTGCACAAGTACGGCGTGTTGTCGGTACGCGAGATCCTCGAGCATTCGTCGAACGTCGGCATGGTCCAGGTCGGACGGACGCTCTCTCGGGAGGCCCTGAGGGACATGATCGTGAGCTTCGGCTTCGGCCGTAAAACCGGGGTCGAACTCGTCGGCGAGCGCAACGGGAACATCACGTCGCTCGCGAGGATGTCCGCGACGTCGCCCGCCGCCATGTCGATCGGGTACGAAATCGAGGTGACCCCTCTGCAGCTCGCGCAAGCCTACGGGACGCTGGCGAACGAAGGGATCCTCGTTCCCGCGCGCATCGTCCTTGGTACGCGCGACGAAGATGGGCACTTCCTCGCCGAAGAGCCTCCGGAACCGCGCCGCGTGGTCTCCGCGCGAACCGCGGTGACGATGACGAACATGATGGAAGGCGTCGTCCTCCGCGGCACCGGAGGAAACGCGAAGGTGTCCGGCTATCACATCGCGGGCAAGACGGGAACCGCGAAGAAAGTTCGCCCGGGCAGCGGTGTCTACACGGAAAACGAGTACTTCGCGTCGTTTGGAGGATTCGGCCCCCTGCGCGATCCGGCGCTGGTGGGCTTCGTCGTTATGGACACGCCTCGCGGAGGCTTCTACTACGGAGGCCTGGCCGCGGCACCTGTTTTTTCGCGGATCATGGCCGACGCGCTCGCCTATTTGCGCGTAGCTCCGGACGACGATCCCTGGGAAGCTCGTCGCGACGAGCTCAAAGCGCAGGCCGAGAAGGACGCGGCCAAGAAGAAGCCGAAGCGAGAGCCGAGAAACGACGCGAAGGGCGTCGACGACGCACCGACGCTGCTGGTCACGACTCAGGGACAGGTCCCCGACCTGCGCGGCAAGACGGCCCGCGAAGCCGTGGCCAGTCTGGTCGCACGCGGCTACCGCACGCGAATCGATGGTAGCGGCGTCGTCGTGCGACAGGCTCCCTCGGCGGGAACTGTCCTCGCGACGGGGCAGGCGTGCACGCTCCACCTCGGCGACTTCGCGCAGGTCATCGAGGACGAGCGCCGCGCCCGGGCCAGCGTCGAGGCCAAGGAATCGGCACCTGTGCTGGTCGCGGCGCGCTCGGCGCCGGGGGCGTCTCGGGACCCGAGGAGACGGCGGTGAACGCTCGCGCCCTGGGCTCGCTCCTCGCCGGCGCCGGCGTGGTGCCGCTCACGGCCGTTCCCGCGGACGTTCTCGTCCACGGGGTGCGCATCGACTCGCGCGCCGTGAAGCCCGGCGATCTCTTCTTTGCGCTGCGCGGGACCGAGGACGACGGCGCGCGGCACGCGCGGCACGCCGCCGCCAACGGCGCCGTCGCTGTCATCGCCGACTCCCCGGCGCCCGAACCGGGCCCGGGCGTCCCCTGGGTCCGAGTCGCCGAGGCCCGCCTCGCGACGGGCCTTTGCGCCCGCGAGTGGTTCGGACGCCCCGACGAGGCGATGACGCTCGTCGGGATCACCGGAACGAAGGGAAAGACCACCGTCGCTTTCCTCGTCGAGTCGATCGCGGCCGCTGCGGGGCGATGCGCGGGCCGGATCGGGACCGTCGGCTACGCTTTCGGCGGACGCGAGACGGAAGCCGCCCGGACGACGCCCGAAGCGACCGAGCTCTACGAGCTCCTCGCGTCCATGCGTGAGGCCGGCACGGAGATCGTCGCGATGGAGGTCTCGTCGCACGCGCTCGCGCTGCACCGCGTTGCCGGCGCGCGATTCCCCGTCGCCGCCTTCCTGAACCTCGGTCGCGATCATCTGGATTTCCACGGCGGAAGCGACGCCTACTTCGAAGCCAAGGCCTCCCTCTTCGACCGCCTGGGCCCGGGGGACTTTGCGATCCTCCCGTCCGACGATCCCCGCGGGCTCTTGCTCGCCGCACGCACGCGGGCCCGCATCATCGTCTTCGGGCACGGGCGAGGCGCCGACGTGCGTATCGAGGAGGAACGCTCCGGTCTCGCCGGATCGGTGGCGCGATTGACGACCCCTCGTGGTCGCGTCGACGTTCGCACCGCGCTTCCGGCGGGCTTCAACGTGCTGAACGCCGCGGCGGCCGCCGCCTGCGGAATCGCGCTCGGCTTCGACGGGCCGGCCATCGCCGCCGGCATCGAGGGGCTAGCGCGCGTGCCGGGACGGCTGGAGTCAATTTCCTCGGGCCAGCCGTTCGCCGTGTTCGTGGACTACGCGCATACGGAGGAATCGCTCGCCGCGGTCCTCGACGCAGTACGTGAGCTGACCTCCGGCCGGCTCCTCGTCGTCTTCGGATGCGGCGGCGACCGCGACCGAGGCAAACGATTCGGGATGGGACGAGCCGCCGCCCTCCGTGCCGATCGCGTCGTTGGGACCTCCGACAATCCCAGGAGAGAGGATCCACTCGCCATCCTGCGCGATGTCGAAGCCGGCGTTGGCTCGGTCGCGGGCGCCGCCGCGCGCTCGTCCTATTGTCCCGACCGCGCCGCCGCCATCCGGCTCGCTCTCGGCGAAGCGCGATCGGGAGATGCGGTTGTGATCGCCGGGAAGGGGCACGAAACGACACAGACGTTCGACGGCCACGTGGAGCCGTTCGACGACCGCGACGTGGCGCGCCGCGAGTTGGCCGCGCTCGGGTTTTTCGGAGGGGTGCGTGCCGACGCTTAGAGTGAGCGAGCTGCTCCAGGCCACAGGAGGCACGCTCCTGTCCGGCGACCCCTCCCTGTCCGTAAGGTCGTGCGCCATCGATACGCGCAGGCTGGCGGCGGGGGCGGCCTTCTTCGCGCTCGCCGGAACGAAACTCGACGGCCATGCATTCGTCGGCGACGCGGCGCGCGCGGGCGCGCTGCTCGCCGTCGTCGCGCGCGCGCCGTCCGGGGGCGGTCCGTTTCCCGCAGCCATGATCCAGGTCGACGACGTGGCCGCGGCTCTCGCGCGCTGCGGAGCCTATGCCCGGCAGCGCATTCGCGGGAAGGTGGTCGTGATCACGGGGAGCGCCGGCAAGACCACCACCAAGGAATTCGTGGCGGCGGGGCTCGGCGCTTCGGCCAAGGTCCATCGCACGATGGGAAACTTGAACAACGAGCTGGGGCTGCCCCTGTCGCTCCTGTCGTGCCCCGACGACGCAGAGGCCGCGGTTTTCGAGATCGGGATGAACGGACCGGGGCAGATCGCTTTCCTGGCGCGCCTCGCCGATCCCGACGTCGCCCTCGTGACCAACGTGCTGCCGGCGCACCTCGAGTTCTTCGACTCGATCGACGACATCGCGGCGGCGAAGGGTGAGCTGTTCGCCGTGTTGCGCGAGAGTGCGACCTCGGTCGTGAACCTCGACGACGTCAACCTGCGCGTCCAGGCAACCCGCCACGCGGGACCCCGCGTCACGTTCGGCCGCGCGGAGAGCGCCGACCTGAGGCTCGAGGCCATCGAGGACCGCTTCGTTCCGGGCGCCTCGCTCCGCTTCAGCCACGCGGGGCGCTCGCACTCGATCTCGCTCCGGATCGGAGGCGCGCACGCCGCGCTCGACGCGCTCGCGGCGGCCGCGACCATCGTCGCATGCGGCGCACCGCTCGGGCCCGCGCTTACGGCCATCGCCCGCACCGAGCCCGCGCCTGGACGGGGACGGATGACGCACCTTCCGGACGGCATCATCGTCGTCGACGACACCTACAACAGCAACCCGGAGGCGCTCGCCTCGGTACTCGCGACGCTCGACGCGAGCCCGGCCCCCGGCCGCCGCGTCCTCGTGATGGGCGACATGCTGGAGCTGGGGCCGCGATCGATGGCCTTCCACCGGGAAGCCGGCGCGTTGGCGGCGCAATCCAAGGTCGCGCTGCTCGTCGGGGTCGGACCGCTCGCCCGGCATGCCGTGGAAGCGGCGCGACGGGCGGGGATCGAGGCCCACGCGGCGGACAACGCAACGCAGGCCGCACAGACGGTGCCCGGCCTATTGCGTCCGGAAGATCTCGTCGTGATCAAGGGATCGAGAGGGGTCAGGTTGGAGCTCGTGGTCGACGCCCTGATCGCGCGGCGGGGTGAGGTGGCCTGATGCTGTATCACCTGCTCTACCCGCTGCACGCGTCGTTCAAGGCGTTCAACGTCTTTCGCTACATCACCTTCCGGACCGCGATGGCCGTTCTCACGGCGCTTTGCGTGTCGCTCATCCTGGGTCCGTGGCTGATCCGGCGCCTGCAGCACTTCCAGATCGGCCAGGAGATCCGGGAGGACGGTCCGGCCTCGCACCACGCGAAACGCGGCACGCCGACGATGGGCGGCCTCCTGATCTTGACGGCCGTCGTCCCGACGACGCTGCTGTGGGCGGATCTTCGCAACGGGTTCGTGTGGATCGCGATCGGAGCGATGTGCGCTTTCGGCGCGATCGGATTCTGGGACGACTACGTCAAGATGGCGAAGAAGCGAAGTCTCGGCCTCACCGCCCGCGGGAAGTTGGGGCTCCAGATCGCACTCTCGCTCGCGATCGGAGTGCTCCTCTACGTCATGTCCTACCAGGGGTTGTTCTCGACACGGCTCGTGTTTCCCTTCGTGAAGTCTTTCGCGCCATTTCTTGGGATCTACTTCCCACTCTGGGTGGTCTTGGTGCTGACAGGCGCGTCGAACGCGGTCAACCTGACCGACGGGCTCGACGGGCTCGCGATCGGCTCGTTCCTCATCGCCTCCGCGACCTTCACGATCCTCGCCTACGCGGCCGGCAACGCGATCGTCGCCGACTACCTCGGCATCGCGAACGTCAAGGGGGCCGGCGAGCTCACGATCTTTTGCGGCGCGCTCGTCGGGGCCGCGCTCGGGTTCCTCTGGTACAACGGCCATCCGGCCGAAATTTTCATGGGCGATGTCGGTTCGATGGCGTTGGGCGGCGCCCTCGGCACGATCGCGATCCTCATCAAACAAGAGTTCATGCTGGTCATCGTCGGCGGCCTGTTCGTCGTCGAAGCGCTGTCGGTGATCGTACAGGTCGCTTCGTTCAAGTCGCGCGGCAAGCGGGTCTTGCGCATGTCGCCGCTGCACCACCATTTCGAACTGTCGGGCTGGAGCGAGACGAAGGTCGTGATCCGCTTCTGGATCATCGCGATCATCTTCGCGCTGTTCGGCCTCGCCACGCTGAAGCTGAGGTAGCCGGTGCCGAAGCGCCGCTCGTACGATCACTGGCTCCTGCTCACAGCGTCCCTGCTGGCGTTCGCGGGCCTCTTCATGGTCGGCAGCGCCTCGCACTACATCGCGATGAGCTTGGGGAAGGACCCGACGTACTTCCTCGTCCGGCACGGAGCCTTCCTGGCGGTGGGGTTGGCGACGATGGCGGGCTCGATGGCGCTGCCGCTTCACCGCCTCGACCAGCCGCGCGTCGTGGGGGCGCTTTTCGGAACGTCGCTCGCGCTCTTGCTGCTGGTGCTCGCGATGCCGGCGGCCGGGGGCGCGCACCGGTGGTTTCGGCTGGGACCCTTGGGATTCCAACCGTCCGAGCTCGCGAAGATCGCGACGGTCCTCTTTCTCGCCTACCTGCTGTCCCGGCGTTCCGTCGACGAGGTGAACGACTTCCGGACGACGCTCGGCCCGGCGGCGGCGCTCGTCGGCGCGATGGTGTTCCTCATCGTGATCGAACCGGACCTCGGCTCGGCGGTCATGGTCCTCGCCGCCGCGGCCGTGATGCTGTTCGTCGCGGGGCTGCGGTTCCGGTACCTCGGCGCCGCGGCGGGGCTCGGCATTCTGTTCGTCGGCCTCGCGATTCTCGCGCAGCCCTACCGCATCGAGCGGATCAAGACGTTCCTGAATCCCGGCAGCGATCCGCAGGGCGCCGGGTTTCAGCTGGCGCAATCGCGGCTCGCGGTGGGGAGCGGCGGCTTGTCCGGGGTCGGCTTCGGGCTGGGGCAGCAAAAGGCGTATTTCCTGCCCGCCCCGCACACCGATTTCATCTTCTCCGTCGTCGGCGAGGAGTTTGGCCTCATCGGCACGCTCACGTTGCTGACCGCCGCGGGGCTCATCGCTTGGCGGGGGCTGCGCGCAACCGTTACAGCCCCCAATCGATTTGCGTATTACGTGGCCCTCGGCGGCACGATGCTCATCGTCCTGCAGGCTCTGATCCACATGGGGGTCTGTGTGGGGTTGCTGCCCACGAAGGGGCTTCCGTTTCCATTGCTCAGCTATGGCGGTTCGTCGCTCATCGCGTCGTTCGCCGTGATCGGCTTGATTCTGAACGTGTCACAGCATTCCAACTGAGGCGCGTGGTGACCCGTTGGCCAAGGACCCTTACATCGTATTCGCCGCAGGCGGGACGGGAGGGCATCTCTTCCCGGCGATCGCCGTTGCCGGCGAGCTGCGCCGGCGGCATCCCGCCGCCGCGATCGTCTTCGTCGGTGGGAAGCGGGGACTCGAGACGCGCCTGGTCCCACAGGCTGGCTTTCCCCTTCGCACCCTGCCGATTGCGGGCCTCAAGGGGACAAAGCTGTTCGCGCGGATCGTCGCCTCAGGCGCCGCCGCGCTCGCCGTATTCCGCTGCTCGGGGTGGTTCCTCGCTCGCCGTCCCGACCTCGTCGTCGGCGCCGGCGGCTATGCCTCCGGTCCGGCCGTGCTCGCCGCCTGGTTGCTCCGCGTGCCGACGATGCTGATGGAGCAAAACCATTTTCCGGGTGCGACGAACCGCTGGCTCGCGCCGCGGGCCAACGCCGTGTGCGTTCCGTCCCAGGCCGCTCGGGCGCGTCTGGGCGAAACCGGCCTCGTCACCGGAAATCCCGTGCGGCCGGAGTTCGCCGCGATCGGACCTTCGCCGAACACGGAGCGCCTGGGGCTCCTCGTTTTCGGAGGAAGCCGCGGCGCGCGCTCGATCAACCGTGCGATCGTGGAGGCCCTCCCCCGGCTGGCCGCGATGACGCCGCCGCCACTGATCGTTCATCAGACAGGCAGGGAAGAGCACGAGGCGGTCGCTCGTGCTTACGCCGCGCATCCCGGCCTTGCGGCCGACGTGCGCCCGTTCCTCGACGACATGTCGCAACGACTGGCCGCGGCCGACCTGGTCGTCTGCCGCGCCGGCGCCACGACCCTGGCCGAGCTCGCGGCGGCCGGGCGCCCCGCGATCCTCGTGCCTTTCCCGTTCGCCGCCGACGACCATCAGCGCGCCAACGCCGAGACCGTTTGCAACGCGGGTGCCGCGGTGATGATCGAGGACCGAGACTTAGACGGCGCGCGGTGCGCGACGGAGATCGCGGAGCTGGCGATCGACCGACCGCGCCGCGACCGGATGGCCGCCGCGGCGCGCACCCTCGCGCGCCCCGACGCCGCGGAACGGATCGCCGACGTGGCGGACGCCCTCCTCGAAGGCCAGGAGGCGCCGCATGTTTCGTAAGGCGCGACAGATCCACTTCGTCGGCATCGGCGGCTCGGGGATGAGCGGTATCGCCGAAGTCCTGGTCAACCTCGGCTACCACGTCAGCGGCTCCGACCTCCACGCGAGCGACGCGACGAGGCGCCTGAAGCGTTTGCGCGCGAAAATTTTCCGCGGCCACAAGGCCGATCATGTCGCGGCAGCCGACGTCGTCGTGGTTTCGTCCGCGATCAGACCGGAAAACCCCGAGATCGTCGAGGCGCGCCGCCGGAAGATCCCCGTCATACCTCGCGCCGAGATGCTCGCGGAGCTCATGCGGATGAAGTACGGCGTCGCCGTCGCGGGGGCGCACGGCAAGACCTCGACGACCGCGATGATCGCGGCCGTGCTCACGGCGGGGGGGCTCGATCCGACGGTCGTCATCGGCGGACGCGTCAAGGCGCTCCGTTCCGGCGCGAAGCTGGGCGGGGGCGAGTTCATGGTCGCCGAGGCGGACGAGTCCGACGGCTCGTTCCTCAAGATGAAGCCGACGATCGCGGTCGTGACCAACATCGATCGCGAGCACCTGGACCACTACAAGGACTTGGGCGAGATCCAGGACGCCTTCGTCCAGTTCCTCTCCCGAGTCCCGTTCTACGGCGCCGCGGTGGTCTGCCTGGACGAGCCCAACCTGCGTGCGATCCTCCCGCGCGTCGACCGCAAGATCGTCACCTACGGTTTGTCGAGCGACGCGGATCTCGTCGCGA
>Ga0315273_10013246_pt1 | contig 10594 bp, 7 predicted proteins | sample YL17G02_0_MG_FD_205753 | JGI IMG/M metagenome (GOLD analysis project Ga0315273, IMG submission 205753) | Sediment microbial communities from Yellowstone Lake, YNP, Wyoming, USA - YL17G02_0 | ecosystem: Environmental > Aquatic > Freshwater > Lake > Sediment | place: USA: Wyoming | collected... | reverse complement strand
AAGACCGTTCTGTTCCCAGACGTATTTGTTGAGTGTGCTGGACACGGTATCGCTGTTCGGTTGAAGTGATCGGCTCGCCGGCCGCGAAGGGCTCCCCCCTGATCACGCGTCGAGACAGGTGTGTGGTTGTCGCGAGAGCAACGCCAACCCGGAGATCATGCACGGCGTGCGGAGCGCGGGGTCGAGCAGTCCGTAAGCCGAGTTCTGTACCCCGATACGGGGTGACGGTCATTTATCTGGGATGCCCGTTGCCGGACACCTCGTGCGACCAACCCAAGGGTCAAACGAAGCGGGGCGTCTTCTCCCCTTCTATTTGGTCTTACTCCGGGTGGGGTTTACCAAGCTGCCGCCGTCACCGGCGGCACTGGTGAGCTCTTACCTCACCTTTTCACCCTTGCCGTCCGCGATTGCTCGCGGGTTGGGCGGTGTTTTTTCTGTGGCACTTTCCTTGGAATCACTTCCACTGGGCGTTACCCAGCACCCTGCCCCGTGGAGCTCGGACTTTCCTCGGACGTCCGTTGGGGCGCCCGCGATCGTCTGTCCTCCTCGACCCCGCGTCTTTTATAATAACCCCAAACCTCGTCCGCGTGCAAGCCGGCCGACTCCTCGTTCGGCGTCGGGGCGTGACCGCCCTCACCCATTCTGCGGCCGGTTACGGATCCTGCCCCTTCCCGTCGAGCTCGTCGTTGGCCAGCTCGTCGGCGAGCGTGTTTTCGTCTCGCGGCACGTGTGAGACAGCAACGCTGTCGAACTCCGCCATCATGCCGCGTGTCCTTTCGAAAAGGGGCTTCAGCGTCGGATGCTTGACCTTGTACTGGCCGTTCAGTTGTCTCACAACGAGCTCGCTGTCGAGACGGACCTCCACGTCACTCGCTCCCAGAGTCCTGGCGAGATCGAGCGCGAGAAGAACGCCCTCGTACTCCGCGACATTGTTGGTTGTCACGCCGAGCGGCTTCGACCGCCGGAGAAGCTCCTCGTTCTTTTCGTCGAATAGAATCACCGCACACGCCGCCTTGCCCGGGTTTCCCCTCGATGCCCCGTCGCTGAACGCGATCAGTTTCAAACGCTTCGTTTTCTTGGAGGGCTTTCGCGGGCGGGGCACCTTCTGCTCGGCGAGAGCGATCTGGCCGGCCCAACTTCTCAACACACCGAGAACACGGACGAGGACGCGCCGGTCAATAGCTGCATACGCCGCGGCTTTGTCGACAGACTGCCCGTGCTCGAGCGCTTCGATCGCCCGGGCGATCTTTCGCGCGGTAGCGGGGTCCTTCAACTCACGTTGGATAGTGGACAAGAATTCGTCCGCAGGCTTGGCATGCGATGATCTGGTCGTTTTTCTTCACCTCCAGCACGGCTTGCGGCGGGATGCGGCTGTGACACCCCTGGCAGACATCATCGACGACGTGCGTCACCGCGAAATCGTGGAGCTTGGCGAGAATGCGGTCGTAACGTTTCTTGATCTGCGGGTCGAGCTCGGCCAGTATCTTCGGTTTCTCGCCCTCCAGGCGCTTCATCTCTCCTTCGAGATGTGAAAGACGCGTTTCGAGACCGGCCTTTTCTGCGGCGAGCTGCTTTTGCTCTTCATCCTTCTTTTTCGTGAAGCCGCCTGTCTCCAGGCCCTGCTGTTCCAGCTCATCCATCAGCATGAGCAGCCGCTCTTCGTGGTCGTCGATGTCTTTCTCCATGTGGCCGATCTCATGGAGCATCGCCTGGTATTCCTTGTTCGTCTTGATCTCCATGAGCTGGACTTTGAGCTTCTTGACCTTCTCCGTACTGTCCTGGACCTTCTGCTCGAGCGTTCGCTTCTCCTTCTTCATCGACTCCAGATGCGAACCGGCTTCGCCCACAGCTTTATCCACCGCCGTCAGATCCCTCGCGATTTTCTCCACCTTCGCGGGGAGCTGTGCCAATTCGTTCCGGCAAGCGTTCAGTTGAGCGTCCAGCTTCGCGATAGTGATAAGAAGATGAATCTCTCGTCTCATATCCGTCATGTCGTCACGCCCCCCCAAAAAAAACGAGCTCCTCTATTTCAGAGAAGCCCGCAAGTGCCACGCGCACGGCGGTCGAGGTTCGCGCGCCCGATCGATTCCCGCTCTTGTTTTCGTTTCGCATGGCCCGCCCCTTGGTTTCCCTCATTCTACGGAATGCGGCCCCGGCCGAAATCGGCCAAGGTTTTCTACTATAGACCGAGCTCTCACGCCCCGTCAAGAGGCGGATGCGAGGCCGCTGCGGCCACGCCGCTCGATGAGCTACCGAGACTCCGTCCGCAGCTGCTCGGAGCGATTGGCCCCAGCGTGGGCCTCGGCGGTCGCGCGCTTCGAGGGACGCCGGCGTCCCGCACGGCCGTTCGCCCGATGCGGCGGCAGGAGCCCCGTAGGATTCGAAGGCGCCACACTAGCTTCGGGCGTCTCGGTCCTCGGGCGACTCCGGCTACTCCCTCGTGTGAAATCGTCGGATGGCGCTCGCCCCGTAGATCCTCTCGGCTTCGAGCCTGTTGTGTTTCGCGCACAGGAGTCTGAGATTGCTCGCGGTGTTCGTTCCTCCCCGTCCGAAGGGCACGATGTGATCGATCTGGGGGCCGTGCGTGGAGCTGCAGCGCTCTCCCGTCGGGCCTCTGAACGTGCACCGGCTCTTGTCTCTCGTAAACACCTCGTCACGGACGGTCTCGGGGACGTAGCGGGATCGTTCTTCACGTGAGGCCACGGGCTTCTTCGCCGATTCGTGGTGTTTCCGGGCGAGCTTGCGCGTCTCGCGGCGCTGTTTCTTGTTCTTATGGCTCCGACGCGCGAGGAACTCGGAGAGCGCTGCTTCGAGGACCGCTTCGTAAGATGCGCCACCGTTCTTGTTCGAGAGAAGCGCCCGGGCTTCTTCGAATTTCTTCATGAACGCTTCGCTCGCGAGAAACTGGACGAGGAGTTTTCGCTCGAGCCTCGGTGGTGCGGGGCAAGGCAGCGCATCATTCGCGGAAACTGGCGAGCTCGCGACCACGTTGGGTGAAAGTTCACTCCCAGCGCTGGGAGTAATTGGACAAATCTGTCCAGAATTCGCCCGCATAACTTCTTTAGGCACAGCGACTGCCACACACACCGGTTTTGCCCGGTCGCGAAACGCCACCGGCGGTCGATAGGTCGCTACGATCGCCTCGACCTCCCGCTGGGATTTCCTTCGGATCTGCCCGAGGATGTCGTGCTTGTTCGCATCGGTCAATATAGACGCGACGAGAGATACGGTGATCAAAGTAACCTCATTGCTCTCCAGAAGCCCGTAGGCCTCGGGGAAGTCCCGGACGCACCGGGCGGCGTGGATTCGTCTCCCTGCTGCCGAGCTTGAGTACCCGAGATACCGCGTGCAGTACTCGAAGAGCGACGGGTACCCGAGCACGACGTGGAGTTGCCTCTTCTCGACTTCACTCAAATGCACGAGAATCTCGATCGTGGTGGCGCGTTCCTTCTGGACGAGGGCTTTGACGCGGGAAAGGAGCTCGCGGTCGGAGAGACCGGATAGCGATGGACGAGACACTGCACACCTCCCAGGATACAGGATTCGATTCCGACGAACGTCAGTCGATCAGCTGGGAGGAGCGCTGAACAATGGAATCATAACACGCCGCTTTGGGACCGGCGTATCGCTCGCGAGGCGATGGCAAACGGCAGAACAGGAAAGAACGATGGGGCTCGCGAAATAATCCGGTCAGCGGTCAAGAGGCCCCGGAAGAACGCAGATCACGACGTCGGTCCGCACGATCGGGCAGAATCAATCCAAAAACCTGTCAAGAACAAAACGCAAACCATCGTGACTTTTCTCGTCGCCGCCCGCACAGAAAATGCGCACACAATCGCTTTCACATCCTCCGTCGATCGCCCACCGTGATTTCCCTTCCATTTCCGATCAACGTCCCGCGATGCAGAGCAAAAACAAAAAGCCCCCCCCTTTCAGAAGAGGCTTTCAATCCTGGTGGGCCCACCAGGACTCGAACCTGGGACCAGCCGGTTATGAGCCGGCCGCTCTAACCACCTGAGCTATGGGCCCCGCTATCGTTCACGGCCCCGGCGTCCGGCTCGAGCCGTGAGGCCATACCGGGGCCTTATATGATGTCCGTGTACCCCTTGAGCTTTCTGGCCCGGCTGGGGTGCTGGAGTTTCTTCAGGGCCTTCGCTTCGATCTGCCGCACGCGCTCGCGCGTGACGTTGAATATCGTCCCGACTTCTTCGAGCGTGCGCGGAGTCCCGTCGCCAAGACCGAAGCGAAGCCGGATCACCTTTTCCTCGCGCCGCGTGAGCGTGGAGAGAACCTTCGTGAGCTGCTCGCGCAGCATCGCGTGCGCTGCCGTCTGAGCGGGCGAGGCGGCGCCGGTGTCTTCTATGAAATCGGACAGGTTACTATCCTCATCTTCCCCGATGGGACGGTCAAGCGAAATCGGCTCCATGCTCGCTTTCATCACGCTCTTGACCTTGTCGACGGGGTAGTTGAGCTTCTTCGCCACTTCTTCCGGAGTGGGATCGCGGCCCTGCTCCTGAACGAGCTTGCGCGCTGCGCGCGAAACCTTGTTGATAGCCTCGATCATATGCACTGGCACGCGAATGGTGCGGGCCTGGTCGGCGATGGCGCGCGTGATCGCCTGACGGATCCACCACGTGGCGTACGTGCTGAACTTGTATCCCTTGCGGTAATCGAACTTGTCGACGGCGCGCATCAAACCGCTGTTCCCTTCCTGTATGAGGTCGAGGAACTCGAGCCCACGGTTTGTGTACCGCTTGGCGATCGCGATCACGAGACGAACGTTCGCCTCTATCATCTCGCGCTTGGCCCTGTCGCACTGGTACTCGCCGCGGTCGATGTCGTCAACGAGCTTGACGAGCTCTCCGCTCGTGATGTTCTCCACCTTCTCGAGCTTCTGTATGTCCGTTCTTATCTGCCGCATCTTCCGCTCGAAATCCTCGAGCATGTCGATGGACCAGGTTTCCTTGCCTTCGACCTTGATCGTGCGGCGCCGCTTGAAACCTTTGAGCTTCTGGATCGTGCCTCGCAAGTCAGCGTGCGAAAGCCCGATGAAGGCCTCGTACTCCTTGAACTTGTCGTCGAGCTCGGTGAAGCCGCACTTGGTCTCGCGGGTCATGTTGACGATCCGCTCGAGCTGCTTGGGGTTGAGCTGAAGTTTGAGATACTCGTCGAATAGCTTGTTCTGACGGAGCTCGATCGAGCGCTCGAGACTGACGCGTTTTTGCGCGTTCTTTCTGAGCTTCGCCTGTTTCTGGAGCTGGACGATCTCTTTTCTCAGATGGGCAATCCGGCGGATCGGCCGGAAACGGTTCTGGCGTTCCTTCTTCCCCGTGTAGTGCGGATGGAGCCCCCCCGTTTCCACCTGCACGACGTCGTCGAGGCGCAATTCCCCCTTCTCCACCTGATCGGCCATTCGCTGCAGTTCGCGAATCGGGCCGTCCAGCGAGAAAACGGCGCGGGCGACCATGAGCTGACCCTCTTCGATCCGCTTGGCGAGCTCGACCTCACCCTCGCGATTAAGGAGGGGCACTTTCCCCATTTCGCGCAGGTACATGCGCACCGGGTCGTCATAGCGGATAACGGCTTTGAGAAGCTCCTCGTTCTTGACCTCTTCCTTCTCCTCTCTCCGCTTCTTCGCCTCGATCTTGAGGAGCGCTTTTTCCTCCGAATCAAAATAGTCTATCTTCTCTTCACTGAGACGGTCGTACAGAACAACGATGTCTTCGGGTGAGAAATCCTCGCTCACAAGATTATCGATCTCGTGATTGAGGATATAGCCTCGGTCTTCGGCCACGCGTCGAATGTCTTCCAACACGTCATCGAACTTGTCCATGCTCACCTCGTTCAGAGTTCCGACAACGCGCGCACCAGTCGCGCGTAATGCTCCGCGAACGCAACCGCTTCGTCACTATCCTCCGGCAGATCCCGAAGCCTCTCCCTCAGGACATCGAGCTCGTCACGGATCCTGAGCTCCTTGACCCGTCGCAGCGTGTCTTTCACAAGTCTTTCCGGGTCGCCCGGCGGAATAGGTATGAGAGCGATTTCTGCCGCAAACCCCTCGAGCCCTGCCCCTTCCGCCCTTTGTTGAAAGGAAGGGTTCCCCAAATCAATGTTGTCCTCCCAGGCCGCGTCAAGCAGTTTGTAGTACTCCTTGCACTTCCCGTCCGAGAAGTCGTCGGAGTCAATTTTTCCGCGCGCTTCAGCCGCTCCGGACGTGTTCTCGAGAAGCAGGCGTAACAGCACCTTCTCGAGCCGAACGCGCCGCGCCACACGGCGGTCCGATACCGATTGCTGTTCGCCCGCCGCCTCGGGCTTCGTCCGCCTGCGCCCCCGGAGCGCTTCCGGATCGACGCCGAGGATCCGCGCCAGATCCTGCACGACGACCTCGTAGCGCAACCGGTCGCTGACATCGGCCAGCCCCGCAGTCACTCGGTGGATTACGGCCTCGCGTTCGCGGGGTGTAAGAGGTCTTTCCTTCATAATATAGTCAAGGAACTCCAAATATTCCAATGCCCCACCCACGATTTCCCCGAATTTCTCGCCGCCCAGAGCGAGAATGGCGGAATCCGGGTCCATCCCCGCCTCGAGGCGCGCCGCGTTCACGTCGAGACCCGCCCCGAGAAGCACCGCGCCGGCCGCAAGTGCTGCTTGGAGCCCCGCGGGATCCGCGTCGGGCACGAGGGTCACCCGCTGTGTCACACGCCTCAAGAGCGCCGCGTGCTCAGCGGTGATCGCCGTCCCGCAACTCGCGACCGCGTTCGGAAAACCGTGGAGTTGGAGAGAAATGCAGTCCGTGTACCCTTCGACGAGAATCGCGGTCCGTCTTTCGCGTATCGCCTCACGAGCCTTGTGGAGCCCGAAAAGCGTGCGGCGTTTGGAGTAGATCGGACTTTCCGAGGAGTTCAGGTACTTGGGCTCGGCGTCTTTCTCGAGGGTCCGCGCGCCAAAGGCGATGACACGGCCGGACAGGGACGAAATCGGGAACATCACCCGTTCCCTGAAGTAATCGACATAGTCTCTTGTCTCTGAATGAGATACAATCAGTCTCAATTCGCGAAGAACATCAAGAGGCGCCTTCTCCTTGCGAGCCGCCCGTATGAGCTGCTCCCGCCCGGGCCCGCTGTACCCCAGCCGAAACTCCTTCCACGCCTCCGGCGGGATTTTCCGCGAGGCGAGATACTGCCGCGCGCGTTCCCCCTGGCGGGGATCCGCGAGAAGCCGTTCGTAGAGACGGCACGCGAATTCGTTCGCGCGATACAGGTTTTCGTTCCGTGTCCGGACCTCCTCCGGAACCTCTCGCTCGGCCACCTCGATGCCGAACTGGCGCCCCACTGTCCGGACCGCTTCGGGGAACGAGATCCCCTCGATCTCGATGAGAAACGTGAACACATTGCCGCCCCGCCCACAGCCGAAACAGTGGAAGATCTGTTTGTCGGGGCTCACCATGAAGCTTGGCGTCTTTTCATCGTGAAAAGGGCAGAGCCCCTTGAAGTTCGACCCGGACCGCCTGAGCTCCACGTGGCGGGAGACGACCTCAACGATATCCGCCCGCTCGCGGACCTGGTCGATCGTTTCCTGCGGAATCTGCGCCATGATCTCCTGTCTCGGACCAGCGGCCTTTTCACTCGCGCGATGTCTGCGCCGCCGCGCTACTTCAAATATACAACCGTGATGCCCACTCCGCCTTCCCCCTGCCCCCCCGGCCGCGACGATGACACGCGCGGGTCCGCGTTGACGAGATCGCGTATCGCCCTGAGAAGGATCCCCTCCCCGACGCCGTGTATGATCCGGACCTCCTGGACCCCCGTCAACACGGCACGGTCCAGAAACTGGTCCACCGCCTGAAGGGCGTCCTCGCGACTCTCGCCTCGCACATCGACCGTCGTCGTTTGAAGCGGTTCCGCGCTCACGTGGACCGGCATCTCGACCTCCGGTTTCTCCTGCCCGAGATCGCCCTCGCTCGCCTTGTACAAGCCCGACTTCCTCACACTCAGTTTTTTTCCTTGGATCTCCACAGTCACCGAGTCTGAGGTGACATCGATCACACGACCCGCCGGATGACCCGAAGGACTCAGAGAAACGAGGTCGCCTTTCGCCACGCGCCTTGCCCGTTTCGGTTTCGGAGGCTCCTTCACCTGTTCAAGCATCTCTCTCACACGGTGGTGCGCTTCGCTCACGGCCGATTTCTCCGCTTCGCTCTCCCGTATCCGCTTGACGAGCGCTTCGATTTCTCTGCGCGCCTGAACGAGCAAGTCCTCGACATCCTTGCGCACGCGGTCTTGTTGCGCCTCCTTGAACTTCGTGAGCGCGTCTTCCTTTTCGCTGTACTTGGCGATGAGCCCGTTCAACGCGTCCGACTGCGCGCGAAGGGCCTCTCGTTCGCGTTCGAGTGCGAGCTGCGTGGACTCGAGCTGGCTCAAGACGTTTTCCAGCCTGTAAGGCTCCTCACCGAGAAGCTCCTCAGCATGCCGAACCACCGACGCGTCGAATCCGAGTCGGCGGGCCGTCTCGATCCCTCGGCTCCGCCCCGCCGTCCCCTGGAGGAGCCTGTAGAGCGGCTTGCCGTTTTCGTCGTCGAACGCCATCGAGGCGTTCGCGACTCCCTCCGTTCTCAGCGCATAGGTCTTGACCTTTCCGTAGTGCGTCGTCGCGATCACAACCGCCCCGATAGAGCGGAGGCGCTCGAGCGTGGCTATCGCGAGCGCCGATCCCTCGTCGGGATCCGTTCCGTCTCCGATCTCATCGATGAGGCAGAGCGTTCCCGGGCCGGATGTCCTGCACATCACGTCGAGATACCGAAGGTGCGAGGTGAACGTGCTGAGCGACGTCGCTATGGACTGTTCATCGCCGATGTCCGCGTGAACCGCGCTGAAGATCGGCAGCCGCGTCCCTTCAGCGCAGGCGACGGGGAGCCCGCTTTGAAACATGAGAACGGCGAGACCGAGCGTCTTGAGCGACACCGTTTTGCCCCCCGCGTTGGGGCCGGTGATGACGAGCAAACGCGACCCCGTATCGAGGGCGAGGTTCAACGGAACCACGGATCCACCCTCCGGCCGCGATCGAACGGAGAGCTCGAGAAGCGGATGCCGGGCGTCGACGAGATGGACGGTCTCGTCCGGGGATACCGCAGGGTTCGTGCAGCGGAATTCCGACGCGAAACGCGCTTTCGCCTCGAGCGCATCGAGCAGCTCCCAGCGCCGTATGTTTTCGAGGAGCTCGCCGGCTGCAGCCGTGACCATCGACGTGAGCTCACCGAGAATTCTCGTCTCTTCGGCCCGCTCGTCGTGGATGAGCGTCTCGAGCGCGTTGTTCCTCTCAACCAGAGGGAATGGCTCGAAATACAAGGACTCCCCCGTGTGCGAGGCCGAGTGAACGAGTCCTTCTTTCTTGCGGCACTTGTCGCGCGGAACGAGGAGCACGTGACGCGTTCCCGTGTACGTCGCGTAGTCAGATGACCCGTACGACTTCGCGAGCTGATCCGCGTAGCGGCGCAGTTCGTCCCGTCCACGGAGAATGTCCCTGCGAATCGCGTGGAGCTTGGGGCTCGCCGTGTCCTTGATTCCCGCGTCGCGGTCGATCGCACCGTCGATAGCCCCGATCATCTCACGGTGGAGCGTCATGCCCGACACGACCGCGCGGAGCAGCGGGTACGCCGTTTCTTCGCTCATCGACCGCTGGAAATCGATGACCGCTTTCTCGATCGACGCGAGGGCGAGGAGCCCCTCCGGCGGAATAAGCTCGTGCCGGTGCAGAGCGCGCTCGATCCATTCGCCGCATTGCGTCTCGGCGATGGGAAGCCGGCCAGCGGCCTTGTGATACTCCCGGACCTCCCCGATCTCGCGGAGCCGCGCGCCGATCGCGTCACGATCGGTGGTCGGGCGAACGAGGCGAACCTCGTCCTTGGCCCCGGAGTTCACGCATTTCGACGCGATGAGCTCGAGAACTGTGGCAAACTCCAGGATCTCACCGGCGTGAGAAAACGTGTCAGCACGAGAATCCGGTCGGAAAGTATCGCGGCTCATCCAGTGGCTCCCGGTCGAAAATCCAAGGGGCGATGCTTCCGCTCGCGGACGGAAAGGACGCGACCTAGACGGTCCCCTTCTCCTTGAAGATCTCTTCGAAATGAACGGCCCGGGGGCCGTGCGCCACGACGAAGTTGAAGATCTCTCCCGCGATGGGTCTCAGGAAGAGGCTCACCGAGGCTCGCTGAACGTCCCGCTGGAAAGGCCTCGACAGCGGGAGCCCCAGTGTGAGCGTGATGAGAAGGCTGCCGAGAATCATCGCCACGATGAGCCCGAGCGCGGCTCCCGCGATGCGATCGACCCATCCGAGCAGCGTCATCTTCACCACGCGCCCCACGGCCTTCGCGAGAAGGTGTGTCATCATGAGGCCGGCAAAGAAGAGAATGATCGACACGACGATGAGCGACGTCGAGTACGGGAGATTGAAGCGGTGCTCTACAAAGTTGGCCAGCACCCCCCCGAGCAGGGCGGCGAGAATGAACGACGCGACAACACCGAGAAACTCGATCGTTTGTTCGAGAAATCCTCTTGCAAAACCGATAGCTGTCCCTATGAGAAGCACACCTACGAGC
>Ga0315273_10013245_pt1 | contig 10594 bp, 5 predicted proteins | sample YL17G02_0_MG_FD_205753 | JGI IMG/M metagenome (GOLD analysis project Ga0315273, IMG submission 205753) | Sediment microbial communities from Yellowstone Lake, YNP, Wyoming, USA - YL17G02_0 | ecosystem: Environmental > Aquatic > Freshwater > Lake > Sediment | place: USA: Wyoming | collected... | reverse complement strand
GCTCGATAACAGACTAATCGAGCCGGGCGAGGAAGTGGGCCGCACCGCTGGTGAAGTTGTCTGCCGCGAGCGACTCGGCGGCATGCTGCGGTACTAGTACCGCAAAGCGGCCTGACCTGCATTGTTTCTTGACGCCGGGCCCCTTGCCGCGTCAGCGCATGCGATGAGTACAGGTTATAATTCACGTCCTCGCCACCTGGAGAACCGGGCGTCGGGTCCAGCTGCCGAATGTGCTCGGGTTTCCACTCCCTCGATTTCGGCCGAGATTCCTGCCGTTTCCCGGTTCCAATCGACCATGTGTGGCGTAGCAGCGGGTCGTCCGAGTTTCTTTACCTCACAGGGTCAGGGGTTTCTTGTTTCATTGTCATTTCCTATCTGCTTGGTTGATGATTTGAAGCCAGCTATCACCAACGACCGGCAGCCCGTTTGGGCTGCCGGTCACCGAGCATGTTTACTGCCGCGACATGGCGATGCGGAAGCGCTCCTCGTTCGACAGGAAGTGGTCCTTGTCGTCGAGACCGACGTCGATCTGCACGAAGCGGATCTTGCCGTTGAAACGGTTGGGCGTCTGGCAATCTTCCGCCACCGTGGTGCCGGTCTCCTCGCCGACGTCCGTGGTTTCGTCGAGCGAGAAGGTGGCCATCGCCGTCGCGTCTATCCGGCCGTTGCCGACCGGCTTGCCGTCGATGTACAGCGTTGCGGTTCCGCCCTTGCCCAGACCGCCGCCGTCATAGGTGAACTCCATGCGGACCTGGTGCTCACCGGCCGGGATCGCTGCGCTGGACTCGACATAGAACTTCTGCAGCGCCATGTAGTTGTAGCAATACTTGGCCTTGCCGTTCTTGGCATAGAGCGCCCAGCCGCCGAACTTGCCACCTTGCGCGATCATCGTCCCGTCGGCCTTCGTGCCCTTGGGCACGTCGATGAAGGCCGTCACGCTGTGCGACTTGTTCTTGATGACGATCACCGAGTTCTCCGACAGGCGTTTCATGCTCGGACCGAAGATCTGGGTCTTGCCGGTGATTAACTCCGGCCGGCCTGCGAGCTCGGCGTTGAAGCGCTCGACGCTGCGGTCGTCGAGCGGTGTCACGAGGTACTTGTCCGCCTCCAGCAGGAAGAGGGTTTGCAGTTCCGCCAGCTTCGCGGGGTTCGCCTTGGCCAGGTCCTTCGCTTCGGTCCAGTCCATGTTGGTGTCGTAGAGTTCCCAGACGTCCTTCAGGAACTCGCAGTCCGGCGAAGTCTTGAACGGTGTCCTGTGCTTGGTGCAGGCGACCCAGCCCTGATGGTAGATGCCCCGGTTGCCGAACATCTCGAAGTATTGGGTGGTGTGCTGTTCCGCCGCCTTCGCGTCGTTAAGGCTGTAGGCCATCGAGACCCCGTGCAGCGGTGTCTGCTGGACGCCTTCGACGAACGTCGGCGCGGGCAGATGAGCGGCTTCGAGGACGGTTGGCGCCACGTCGATCACGTGGTGAAACTGATTGCGGACTTCGCCCTTGCTCTTGATGCCGTTCGGCCAATGGACGACGGCGGCATTGCGGGTGCCCCCGAAATGGGAGGCTACCTGTTTGGTCCACTGGTAGGGCGTGTCCATCGCGTGCGCCCAGCCGTATGCGTAGTGACCGAACGAATCGGGCCCGCCGAACTTGTCCAGATTCGCTTTCAGGAACGCGGGCGTCTCGACGCCAACGATCGCGTTGAAGATGAGCAGCTCGTTCAGCGTGCCGTTGAGCGTGCCTTCGGCGGACGCGCCGTTGTCGCCGATGATGTAGTAGATCAGCGTGTCGTCGAGGATTTGCATCTTCTCCAGCATTTCCACCAAACGCCCGACGTGATGGTCTACGTGCTCGAGAAAGCCTGCGTAGACTTCCATCTGCCGCTGCAGCGCCGGCTTCAGCTCGGCGGGCATCTCGTCCCAGGACGGGATCTCGGCATGGCGCTTGGTCAGTTCGCAGTCCTTGGGGATGACGCCCAGTTCCTGCTGCCGCTTGAAGGTTTGCTCGCGCACCTTGTCCCAGCCCATGCTGAACTTGCCCTTGTACTTGTCGGCCCACTCCTTGGGCACATGGTGCGGGGCGTGGCACGCCCCCGGCGCAAAGTAGGCGAAGAACGGCTTGTCCGGCAGCAGCGCCTTCTGCTGCTGAATCCAGCCGATGCACTTGTCGGTCATGTCTTCGGTGAAGTGGTAGCCCTCCTCGGGTGTCCTGGGCGGCTCGATGGGTGCCGTGCCCTCATAAATGGCCGGGTAGTACTGGTGGGTTTCGCCGCCGACGAAACCATAGAAGTACTCGAAGCCCTGGCCGGTGGGCCAACGGTCGAAGGGACCGGCGCCGCTGGTCTCGAAGGGCGGTATCTCGTGGCATTTGCCGAACTGCGCCGTCGAGTAGCCATTGTGCTTGAGTGTCTTGGCAAGCGGCGCGCAGTGATTGGGAATAATGCCCGTGTAGCCCGGTGCGCTGGTCGCCAGCTCGGAGATCACCCCGAACCCGACCGTGTGGTGATTGCGTCCGGTCAAGAGCGCCGCGCGCGTCGGCGAACAGAGCGCGGTGGTGTGGAACCGGGTGTACTTCAACCCATTCTTCGCCAGTCTCTCTAGCGTTGGCGTATTGCAAGGGCCGCCAAAGGCGCTGGACGCGCCGAAGCCGACGTCGTCAAGCATAATGACAAGCACGTTGGGCGCGCCCGTGGGCGGCCGCAGCGGCGTGATCGGCGGGAACTTCGCCGCCGGATCGCGGGCATCGAACGGTCGAACGCCCAGGTATTGCTGATCCGGAATCGGCAGAATGGCTCTTTGAATCTTGTCTTGTGAGGTCATAATGTTATTCCTTTCGTCATGTGGTGTTTCGTCTAGTTATCATCAGTGTCCGGCCGGCCGGCCGGTTTGGGTTGTCCGCGCGTTTCACAATCGATTTATTGCAACTCCTCGATGTTTGGCAATACCCACGAGCGGTCGAAGAAAGCGATTTCATCTTGGAAATTACTCGGTGCGCTTCACCGGAGGCAGTTTGTACTTGCCGTCCAACATCGCTGGCTGTGGTCCGTAGACTCGGCACATCAGGTTGAACTCGCCGACCGGAGTGGGCAGCCAGTTGGATTCCTTGTCCTTGCCCGGAGAGTCCTTCTGGATGTAGATGGTCAATGAGCCATCGTCGGCGAACTTCAGCCCGGGTGTGCGGTCGCCGATCGAGTAGCGTTTGATCGGGTTCTCGGCCAGTGTCAGTGTGTCGCCTCGATACATGGTGATGGACCAAAAGTCAGAGTTCGGGGGCAGTTGACCTTTCTCGAAGCGGAGCGTGTAGCGTTGGCTTCCATCGAGCGGGTCACCGATGTTGTCGACATGGATTTCGGGGTACATCGACGACGCAGCCCGGTTCGCGTAAATCGCGTAGTCGGCGATGGCGGCGCGATCGAGGTACTTGTTGCCCCACTCTCCCGCCCTGATGGTGACCCAGCCGTTCTCGTCGCGCTTGGAGGTCCGGACGCGCTCGTCGATCAACCGCCGAGCATCGTGCAGGCCGCGTGTCATCGCGGCGGCTGTCGCCTGGTCGGACTGCGATGACTCGAATTCCGCCAGCGCCTTGTCCAGGTGTTTCTCGAAGCGGGCGAGCAGCGCGCGGTCTTCGTCGTCGAGCGGCGTGGACGGATCCTTCACGGCGATTCGGATCAGCGCCAAAAGAGTCAGCGGCCGGCGCTCCGCCAGCCCTGCGGTGATTGCACGCAACGAAGTCGGCGGTTGAGGCGCATCGGTGGAGTCCGGCGCACGGTCGGGCACGGAACCGCTCGCGAATTTCGACAGCGGCATCACCACGAAGCCATGCAAAGTTTCTACGGCCTTTTTGAGGTCCGCATCCGTGTCGGCCTGGTTTGCGAAGCTGGAGTAGCCCACGCGCAAGACGATCTGGTGATGACCTTCCCAAAGCCGCACCTCGGTCGCCCCGTCGGGCAGCTTACCTTTCCACTTTGGACCAACAATCGCATACAGGCCGGGCTTGCTGCCCGACCGCGATCCGATCCCCGGCGCGATGTTCGTCCAGGGATCCGCCAGTTGGATGCTCCAAAAGCGCTTGCCGGCCTCCGGGACTTTGACGAGGATTGGTTCCGCGGATGGGTCCAGGTAGCCGGCCCCGTAGATCGTGTCGTTGTTGGGACGCACGATGAACAGGAGGTCCGGTGTGACCAGCGAGCGGCGATAGCCGACCTGGCCGAACGGCGCCGCCGGACGCGTCAAGGGCTCCGGCACTCGCGTCATGAGCGTCTCAAACCCGAAGGTGTAGTGGCGAGGCAGGAACCGAATGTAGGCCTCGACCGCAGTGGCATAGGCGGATTGTTCGGCGCCTACCGGAGCCGCCTTCTGCTTGGCCGTGGATTTCGCTTTGGCGGCGGTAAGGTTTTTCTTGTCCGTAGTTTTCATGGTTCCGTCCTTTCAGTGGTTGATTGGTTGGTTCACTTCGCAGGCAATTCGGCCTCGGTCTCTGCACGGGAACCTTCTCGGGTGGCGTGTTGAGGCGGTGACCGGCAACCCCGCTGTGGGGCTGCCGGTCATGCTTGTAATTACTGAATCGCCATGGCGATCTGCAGGCGTTCTTCGGCGGTGATGAGGTGATCGAAATCCTCGGCGTCCTTGTCGACGTCGATCTCGACCCAGTTCACGTCGCCATTGAACTTCTTGTCTGCCGGATAGTCGGGTGTCACCGGCGAACCGAATTCGTCGCCGACATCCAGGGTCTCGTCGGCCGAGAAGATGAACGCCTCGGTCTGATCCACGCGGCCTTCGCCGGCCTTCTTGCCGTCCACGTATAGCGTGACCGCGCCGCCCTTCCCGATTCCGCCGCCGTCGTACTTGAACTCCATGCGCACCTGGTGTTTCCCCGACGGAATCTTCGACGTGCCCTCGACCGTGTAGCGGTTCAGGCCGTAGAAGTTGTAGCAATACTTCGGCTTGCCTTCCTTGGTGTAGAGGCTCCAGCCGCCGATGCTTCCGCCCACCGCGACGATGACGCCCTCGGCGCCGGAGTCGGGAACGATCACTTCGGTGGTGACGGCGTGCGACTTGTTCTTGTAGTTGACGATCGAGTTCTCGGTCAGCCGTCCCATACCGCCGAAAAAGAGTTGCCGGTTGCCCTTGGTCATCTGCGGCCGGCCGGCGAGCTCGGCGTTGGCGCGCTCGGTGAAGCGGTCGTCGAGCGGCAGCACGTTGTGCTTGACTGCCTCGATCAGCCACAGCCGCTGCAGGTCGCGCAGCTTCTGCGGATTCTCTTTCGAAAGGTCCTTCGACTGACTCCAGTCCTTGGTCGTGTAGTACAGCTCCCACACGTCGTCGTCGAAGGGGATCTGCTTGCCGACACCAGGCTCCCACGGTGTGCGATGCTTGGTTACCGCCGTCCAGCCCTTGTGGTAGATGCCGCGATTACCCGACATCTCGAAGTACTGCGTCTCGTGCCGCTCAGCCGCCTTGGCGTTGTCGAACGAGTACGCCATGCTGACGCCTTCGATGGGCTTCTGCTGTACTCCGTTGACGAAGACCGGCTCGGGCAACCCCGCCACTTCCAGGATGGTCGGTGCGACGTCGATCACGTGATGGAACTGGCTGCGGATCTCGCCCTTGGCCTTGATCCCCTTGGGCCAGTGGACGATCGTCCCGTTGCGGGTGCCGCCAAAGTGCGACGCCACCTGCTTGGTCCACTGGTAGGGCGTGTCCATGGCGTGCGCCCAGCCCACCGCGTAATGGTTGTACGACTCGACCCCGCCGAGGTCGTCGAGATGCGCGTTCAGATACTCCGGCGTCTCCAGGTGACCGAGCCCCGAGATCGACACCATCTCGTTGTAGGTGCCCTTGAGTGAGCCTTCCGCCGAAGCGCCGTTGTCGCCAATGATGACGTAGATCAAGGTGTCATCCAGGATCTTCAGATCCTCCAGCGACGCGATCAGTTCGCCCACGTAGTGGTCGGCGTAGCTGAGATACCCGGCATACACTTCCATCTGACGGGCAAGGACCGCCCTCATCTCGGGCGCCGTCTCGTCCCAGGCCGGGATGCCGGCGGAGCGCTTCGTCAGTTGGCAATCCTGCGGGATGACGCCGAGCTTCTTCTGCCGGGCGAACGTCTCCTCGCGCAGCTTGTCCCAGCCCTGGTCGAACTTGCCCTTGTACCTGTCGGCCCATTCTTTTGGCACGTGGTGCGGGGCGTGCGTCGCTCCCGGTGCGAAGTAGGTGAAGAACGGCTTGTCGGGCATGAGGGCCTTTTGCTGGCGGATCCACTTGACCGCCTTCTCCGTCATGTCCTTCATGAAGTGGTAGCCCTCTTCGGGGCCCTTCTCGGGCTCGATCGGCGTCGTGCCCTCGTAGATCGCCGGATACCACTGGTTGGTTTCGCCGCCGATGAAGCCGTAGAAGTACTCGAACCCGCCGCCTCCGGTGGGCCATGCATCGAACGGTCCCATGGGGCTCGTCTGCCAGACCGGAATTTCATGGCACTTGCCGAACTGTGACGTCGAGTAGCCGTTGAGCTTCAGTGTCCGCGCAATCGGCGAGATGGTGTTGGACATGAACGAGCACGAGCCCGGCGCCGACGTGGCGAACTCGGTGATCGAGCCCATGCCGGCTGAGTGATGATTGCGGCCAGTAAGGAGCGCCTGCCGTGTCGGCGAACAGAGCGCCGTCGTGTGAAAGCGGCTGTACTTGAGGCCGTTCTTTGCGAGCTTCTCGAAGGTCGGTGTGTCGCATGGACCGCCAAAGGCGCTGGTGGCGCCGAAACCAACGTCGTCAATCAGGATGACGAGCACGTTGGGCGCGCCCTGCGGCGGCCGCAATTCCCGGATCGGCGGGTACTTCGTGTCCGGATCCTTGGCGTCGTAGGTCGTCAAACCCACGTGCGGCTGATCCGGGATGGGAAGAACTGTGCGTTGAATCTTGTCTGTTTGAGTTGCCATTTGTTTTTTCTCCTTTGCTCTTTCTATTATAGTTAAAAATTGTCCCAGTCACTTCTTAACAGGAGGCAACAGAGGTAACAGAGGCTTCTTCGAAATCAATCTCTGTTCGCTCCGTTTGCTCCTGTTAAGTTTCCCGCCCTCATCATTCGAAACTGAACACCCTCTTCCAATCGTCCTTCATGCTCACCACCGTCCAGCCGCGGGTCTTCGCTTCATCGAGGGCCCGGACCAGCCCGGTGGCGCCGGGTGGCGCCGTGCGGTCGTAGGCCCACTCGCGCCCGGCGTCGGTGTGATGGACGATCAAGCCGAAGCGCGGGCCCGCGCCGGCGGCGGTCCATTGCAGCATCTGCAGGTCGCCGTCGGAGTTGCCGAAGGCGGCGATGGGGCGGCGGCCGATGTGCTGGTTGATGCCGACCGGCTTGCCTTCCTTGTCGTCAATGAAGTTCAACTCGGGCAGGCGCACTAGCACCGGCTTGCCGTCGCGCATTTCGAATTTCGCCTTGATGCTGCTGCCGACGACCTGCTCGGGCGGGATGCCATAGACCCGCTCCACCCACGGGCGCATGAACTCGATGCCGCCGCCGGACACGATGAAGGTCTTGAAGCCATTTGCCCGCAGGTAGGCGAGCACTTCGATCATCGGCTGATAAACCATTTCCGTGTAGAGCCGCCCGGTCTTCGGGTGCTTCGCGGTGGCGATCCACTCCTTCACGATCCGCTCGAACTCCTCGCTGGTCATGCCGGCGTGGGTGGCCATGACCATTTCGAGCAAGGCGTGGTCACCGCCGGCCAGCGCGCCTTTCATGTCGCCCTTGAGCAGCGAGGCGAAGGGTTCCTTGTCCTTCCACTCGGGATGCTGGGAGCTGAGTGCCTTCACGCGGTCGAGCGTGAAGAGAGCCTGGAATGGCACCGGCTGCTCGGCCCAGAGCGTGCCGTCGTTGTCGAAGGTGGCGATGCGTTCCGGCACAGGGACGAAGTCCGGACCGCCTTCGGTCATCACCCGGCGGACGAAATCGAGGATGGATTGCTTCGCGGCGCCATCGTTCCACGAGGGAAGCGGCCCGCTGGCCTGGCTCTGCCAGAGTTTCTTCGCGGCGGTGCCGAAGTTGCCGAGTTGGTAAACAGCCATCGCAGCCGGCTTGAATGTGAAAGCCTCAAAAGGCTCGGCTTTCATTCGCTTCACGAACTCTTCGTTGGCAACGCCCGCAGTGACGTGGGGCATGTAGTTCGCCCCGCTGGACTTCGGAACGAATGTCTCGACATAGCCAATGGTCTCGGCATTGGCCTCGGCACCGACGAACGCCGCTGCGGTCCCGCCGCTCACAGAAAACGGCGCGACGGCTTCAATGATCTGCTGATGCAGCCGCATCAGCTCGGGCGTACCTTCGACGACAAGGACCGTAACGGCCAGTCCTCCCCAAATCACATACTCAACACCCTTCGCATTAAGCTTCAGTTCCGTCGGCCATTCGGCGGCGAGGACCTTTGTGACCGCGGCGGTCACCGCGTCGAAGTCTTTCGCCCGCACGAAGCGCTGCAGCATCGTGACGTGCGGCGCATGCGTTGCGTCCAACTCATACCCGGCCGGGAAGTTCTCTCGCAATCGGGCGTTGACTGCCTTGGATTTAGTTATCATCGTCTGATCCGGTTCGATGAGGACATCGATGGCGATGATCTTATCGTCAATGGTTTGCATTGTTTCCCCCTCATTGTTCTGTGTTTGGGCAGAAGCCCTCTGAAGTATGAGAGGAATGAATACAAGTGCGACTAAAAAAGTAAAAATAATTTTCTTCATGAATGACCTCCTGCAGGTTGCAAAGATGCGTCGAACACCACCTGATCAAACCACCAGAGCTGCTTTCGTTGGTGTGTACGGTCCCCAGTCGGGAACCGAATCGCGGACATCGAATTTAATTACGCCTTTGAATGGTTTCTTCTCCATCGATCGCGCGGACCTCGGCGGCACGCTGATCTACCGTCCCCAAAAACAATCGGGATCGGGGTCGCTATCGGAATCGGGATCGAGGTACGCATCAAGCTTTTCGTGGCTAAAGCCCATGCCGTTCTATTCGATCCCGATCCCGATTCCGATACCCACTCCGAACATCTCTCCACAGATTGCGAAGGATAGTCTGAATAAGCTGCCGCCGCCTGCGCCAGAGTGAAAATCGCGCGCATGGGTTAAGGGGGTCTTGCCTTTTTTGTCCTTAATGGCCGGATCGGCGGCGGCTTTTAGAAGCGTCGCCGCGCTCTCTGCATCGCCAAAATCGATCGTGCTCGCGTAAAGTAGCGGGGTGTAGCCGAATCGGTCCACCACATTCACTTTTGCCCCGCCGTCCAGCAGAGCCTTCATCACTTCGGGGCGATGGGCCACCACCGCCCAGTGGAGCGGTGTCATGTTATCCGGATCCGTGGCGTGAATATCCGCCCCACCCGCCAGCAGCGCCTTGACCGTAGCTATGTTGCCCATGGTGGAGGGGAATGCCCCAATAATATTCATAGGGCGATTGGGGTCCGCACCCCTGGCAAGCAGCGAAGCGATGTTGTCGCGATCGCCCGCGAGGGCAGCGAGGTAGAGCGGCGAAGCGCCGTACATGACCTCCTTGCCGGGATTCACTTCGGCGCCGTGCTCCAGGAGAAGCTTCACGGATTCCGAGGTGCCGAGGTAGGTTGATGCAATCATCAAGGCGGTAAAGCCGGTCTTGGCCTTCGCGCCGACATCGGCGCCGCGGTCGATCATCAGCCTCACCTTTTCCGCATCCATCGCAGCCATCATCAGCAGAGACGCTCCCTCCGGGGTTTTGGCGTTGGGCTCGAGACCGCCATCCAGTCGCGCCTTCAGCTCCGCCGCCGTACCGAACAGCGCCGTCTCCATCCACGGCTGCAGGCCTCTGGGCTCGAGGGCCGTGACGGGTTGTGGCACAGCCGGATTTGGGGATTTCGGCAGAGTCAGCATCAGCGCCATGGTGGCCCAGCAGGTGGCGTCCTTGGAAATGAATTGGTCGTGCCCATACTGAAAGCCGGTTTCGATATAAACCGGGCTGACCGGGGCGGGTGATACCTGGCGGGTGCGGACGCGCCAAGCGCCTTGCTTGTCCTGGGTGGAAAGCAGGTATTGCAGCCCTTTCTGCCACGCCGGATCGGTCGACCGGCAGTTCTCCGGCGATGTGAAGCGCCACCAGCGCCTCGCCCGTGGAATATGCATCGGGCTGCAAGTGAGACAGCTCCGCCCAACCCCCGCCGGGACGCTGGAGAGCGAGGAGATCGCGCGCCGCGCGACTGCTTTCCTCAGCGGTCGCTCCCGCGTAATAGAGGCCGAACAGGCGGAAAGTAAAGTCTTCAGTGTCATGCGGTATTGCTGTGAGCAGCCAGTTTTTGGCGCGGGTCTGACGTTCGTCCACTTCGTTGCGAAACCGCGCAGGCATGGACAATTGAATTCCCCGCAAGGCGACGGCGGTTGCGGTAAAAAGGCTGTACGATTGTGGCGGGCGGTCGTCAACGGTCGGCCAGTGCCCATCAGACCGCTGCCAGTTGGCTATGCGCCGGGTATATACCTCCGTCACCAGATTGGGCTTGATCCCCGCAGCGTGCGCAGAGATCAGCGCCCAGCCATCGGCCACTGCCGGGTCCACCATCGTGGGGTATTGTACCGCGCGATCGATGGAGGTGA
>Ga0315273_10013244_pt1 | contig 10594 bp, 8 predicted proteins | sample YL17G02_0_MG_FD_205753 | JGI IMG/M metagenome (GOLD analysis project Ga0315273, IMG submission 205753) | Sediment microbial communities from Yellowstone Lake, YNP, Wyoming, USA - YL17G02_0 | ecosystem: Environmental > Aquatic > Freshwater > Lake > Sediment | place: USA: Wyoming | collected... | reverse complement strand
GAGGACGAGATCGCCGTTGAGATCGATCACGATGACTTCGCCGCGCCGGTGGACGTCGACATGCATGCGTGATTCTACCGCGCTCGCCGGCTCGGCGGGAGCGACGGCTCCGCGGCGGGCGCGTCGCGCATCGGCAGGGTGGTGCGCCGGATCCCGTCGAAAGCAGCCAGGGCGCCCGCGACCGCGCCGGCGGTCGGCACCAGGCCGATCTCGCCGACGCCCTTGGCGCCGTAGCCGCCCACCGGGTCGGGCACCTCGACCAGGATCACATCGATTTCAGGCACGTCCTTCGCCTTGATGATGCCGAGATCGCGCAGCAAGGTCGAGTCGGGCCGTCCCGCGGAGCAGCTCAGCTCCTCCGAAAGCGCGTACCCGAGCCCCATGTGGATCGCACCCTCGATCTGCGTAACGCACTGCAGGGGGTTGATCGCTTTGCCAACGTCGTGCGCGGCCAGCACCTTCGCAAGACGGCCGGCCTCGTCGAGGATCACAACCTGTGTGGCGTAGCCGAAGGTCACGTGAGTGACCGGGTTGTCGGCCGTCGTCCCCGGCCTGACGGTGAAGTCGCAGACGTACTCTCCGGCGTACTCGCGGCCGACGAGCCCGGCGAGGGCGTGGTCCTCGAGGTCGGCCGCGAGGGCGCGCCCCGCGCGCTGCGCCGCCATCGTCGCCAGCGCCGTCGCCCGCGACGCCGTGGTCATGCCGCACTCGACAGCGAGATCGCTGAGCGTGGTCACGTCCATGAGGTCGGGATCGAGCCCGGTCTCCTCGGCTACCACCTGACGGAGCACCGTGAACAGACCCTGGCCCATCTCGCTGAACCCGGTGAGCACCGCGACCCGCGGCCCCGGGGCGAGACGCAGGAGAACGCGTCCGATGTCCTTGAGGCCGTTGCCGATGCCGGTGTTCTTGATGCCGCAGGCGATGCCGGCGTTGGGCGCGCCCTTGTAGACGTCGCGGACGGCCTCGAGCGTTGCCCGGGCGCCGCACGCCGAGGTCATGATCTGGCCGGTGGCGAAACGATCTCCGGGGCCGAGAATGTTGCGCTCCCGCATGTCGTAGCCGTCGATGCCGACCCTGGCGGCGAGCATGTCCATGACGCCCTCAATGGCGAACGCCGCCTGATTGGCGCCGAAGCCGCGCATCGCACCCGACGGCGGGTTGTTGGTGTAGATGGTGACCGCCTCGACGTCGACGTTGGGCACGCGGTACGGACCGCACGAGTGTCCGGCGGCGCGCTCCAGCACCTTGGCGCCCACCGAGGCATAGGCGCCGGTGTCGCCGACGATGCGGGCGCGCACGGCGGTGAGGCGCCCCGAGGCGTCGCAGCCCGCCGTGTAATCGAGGGTGAGCGGGTGGCGCTTGGGATGCATGAGGATCGACTGGTCGCGCGTCAGCACGGTGCGGACCGGCTTGCCGAGCAGGACCGCCGCCAGCGCCGTCTGCGCTTGAACCGACAGGTCCTCCTTGCCGCCGAACGCGCCGCCGGTCGCGACCAGCTCGACCTCGACCGCCTCGCGCGGCACGCCGAGCACCGCCGCGATCTGTACCTGATCCTCATGGACCCCTTGACCTTGGGAGTAGACCTTCACAATTGCGGTTGCAGTGGGTCGAGAGTCGAGAGTCGATAGTCGAGCGAAGGCAGGGTCCTTCTTACTCTTGACTCTCGGCTCTGAGCTCTCGACTTCCCCAGGCTCTGAACTCTCGACCCGTGGCCCGGGGAGGAGAGGGATCGCGAGAGCAGCCTCGGGTTCCAGGAACGCGTGCTCGATACGCTGCGTCTGGAACCGCTGGCTCACGACGTGGGCGGAGGCGGCGAGCCCGCTGTCCACGTCGCCGCGGGAGAACGCGCACACCTCGAGCACGTTGCCGCCGGTGTGCAGCCGCGGCGCGTCGGGTCGCAGCGCCTCCTCTGGGCTGGTGACCGGCTCGAGCACCTCGTACTCGACGCGCACCGCGGCCGCCGCTCGGCGGGCGTGGAACTGCGTGTCGGCGACGACCATCGACAGCACGTCGCCGACGCAGCGCGTGGTCTCGCCGATCGCGACGAACACCGGCCAGTCGCGCACGATGGTGCCGACGAGGCGCGCGCCGGGGACGTCCGCGGCGGTGAGCACGCGGGCGACGCCGGGTGCGGCAAGCGCCGCAGCCGAGTCGATCGAGAGCACGCGCGCGCGGGGGTGGGCGGAGAGCACCAGCGCGCCGTGCAGCATCCCCTCGGCGTGCATGTCGGCGATGAACGGCTTGGCCCCGAGAGCGTACTCGATGCCGCGATAGCGCGGCGACGACGCCCCGACGCCATCCGCGGCGGCGACGTGGCCGTCGGCGAACACGACCGGCCGGGCGGGACCGTCGCCGGGAGGCGTTTGACCGGACTCCCACACGCCGGCCGCGCTTGCGATCGCGTCGAAGATCCGCGTGTAGCCGGTGCAGCGGCAGAGATGTGCGGAAAGTGCGCGTCCGACGGCCTCGCGGTCGCGCCCCTTGCCGCGGTCGAGGACCGAGAAGGCGCGCAGCAGTATCCCCGGAGTGCAGAAGCCGCACTGGACAGCGCCTTCCTGCACGAACGCCCGCGCGAGCAGACGGCGCTTGGCCTCGGGAACGCCCTCGAGGGTGACGACCTCATGCCCGGCGACGTCGTCGGGGCGCTTCAGGCAGGCGAGCGCCGGGTGGCCGTCGACGAGAACCGTGCAGCAACCGCAATAGCCCTGGGGCGAGCAGCCATCCTTGGGAGAGGTGATGCCGCACTCCTCGCGCAGCACCTCGAGCAGGTGCATGCCCTCCTCGTAGTTCGCCATGGTTGGCGTTCCGTTCAGGGTGAAGGTGACCTTCGGCATCGTCTTGGTCGGCGTCGTCGCCCAGGCCCCCGGCGACAAGCTCCCGGGAGCGATTCTACGCCCGCTCCCCGGGCCGAGCCCGGTTTGGTAACATGAGACCATGTCGCACGAAGAAGTCATCTGGAGCCCACGACCCGACGATCTCGAGCGGTCGCGGATCGCCGTGTTCATGCGGCGCAACGGCATCAAGGACGTCGCGGCGCTGCGCGAGCGCGCCGCGCGCACGCCTGAGTGGTTCTACCCGGCGATTCTCGCTGACCTCGGCGTCGAGTGGTTCAAGCCCTATCGCAAGCTGATGGACGCCAGCCGCGGGCTGCCGTGGACGGAGTGGTTTCTCGGCGGCCGCCTCAACATCGTCCACAACGTACTCGACCGCCACCTGCACCGCGACCGGGCCGCCCAAGTCGCGGTGATCGCCGAGGACGAGCAGGGATCCGTCGAGAGACTCACCTACGCCGAGCTGGACGCCCGGGTCTGCCGCTTCGCCGGCGCCCTGGCCGGGCTCGGCGCCGGGGTGGGCGATGGCGTCGGGTTTTACATGCCGATGCGCGTCGAGGTGGTGATCGCGCTGCTCGCGTGCCTGAAGATCGGCGCCGTGCCGGTGCCCATCTTCGCCGGGTTCGGGCCCGAGGCGCTGGCCGGACGGCTTGCGGATGCGGGGGCGCACATTCTCCTCACGGCGGCAACAACCGTCCGGCGCGGCAAGGCGGTCGACCTCAAGGCGGTGGTAGACGCTGCGTGCGCGCTGGCGCCGGAGGTGCGTCACGTCGTGGTATTGCGGCGAGGCGGGGCTGCTGTCCCGTGGCACGAAGGCCGCGATCGCGACTGGGACAAGCTCGAGGCGAGCGGCCCCGCGGAGCATCCGACCGCCCACCTCGACGCGAGCGCCCGATCGCTGATCCTCTACACCTCGGGCACCACCGGCAAGCCCAAGGGCGCCGTCCACACCCACGCCGGCGTCCTGGTGGTCACCGCCAAGGAGGTCGGCTACCACCTCGACGTGCGCGGCGGCGACGTCATGTTCTGGCTCACCGATATCGGCTGGATGATGGGACCGTGGGAGATCCTCGGGACGCTGTTCCACGGCGGCACCGTCATCCTGATGGAAGGCGCGGCCGACTTTCCGGAGGTCGACCGGCTCTGGGGCATGGTCGAGCGTCACCGCGTCACCCACCTCGGCGTCGCTCCAACCGCGATCCGGATGCTGGCGGCACACGGGCGCGAGCCGGTCGCGCGCCACGACCTGTCGGCGCTGCGCCTACTCGGCTCGACCGGGGAAACGTGGGACGGCGCCTCGTACGCGTGGTTTTTCGAGAACATCGGCGGCGGGCGCTGCCCGGTGATCAACATCTCGGGTGGGACCGAGCTCATGGGATGCCTGCTCGCCCCGCTCCCCGTCGCCCCGCTCAAACCCTGCACGCTGCAGGGTCCCGCCCTGGGCATGGACGTCGACGTCCTCGACGAGGAGGGGCACAGCATCCGCGGCGACGTCGGCTATCTCGTCTGCCGCAACGCCGCCCCGAACATGACGCGCGGCTTCCTGAGCGACGCCCCGCGTTACCTCGAGACCTATTTCGCGAAGTTCGGGGAGTCGATCTGGTGCCATGGCGACTGGGCGCGCGTCGACGCGGACGGAATGTGGTTCCTCAGCGGACGCTCGGACGACACGCTCAAGATCGCCGGCAAGCGCATCGGTCCCGGCGAGGTCGAGGCGGTGGCGATCGACCACCCGGCCGTACGCGAGGCCGCGGCGATCGGCGTGCCCGATCCGCTCAAGGGCGAGCAGCTCGTCCTCGTGGTGGCTCCGAGAGCCGGGTTCAGCGCAGACGACGAGCTCGGAGCCGCCGTCGCGGCCCATGTCGCCGCCCGCCTCGGGTCGACGATGCGCCCCGCGCGCGTTCTCTGGGTAGAGGCGTTGCCCGTGACACGATCCGGGAAGATCCTGCGCGGGGTCATCCGCCGCCTGCTGCGCGGCGAGGATCCCGGCAGCCTGGCGGCCGCGGCGAACCCCGAGGTGCTGGCGGCGCTGCCGCGCCTGGCCTGACGCGGCAGGAACCGTGGGGCCGTCGCCCCGCGCCGGCGTAGCCAGGAGCGCCCGGGAATCACACCCGATCGCGCCGCTCGTTGGTCCGGTCTTCCAGGGCAGGCCAGTCGCCGGGGGACTAAGAGCCTGTCCGCGAATAGGAGTGGGCCCACCCCTATTCGCGGACAGGCTCTAAGATGAATTCTGGAGATCTGCTTCTGCCACCAGGGGCAGGTCATCCAGTGGAGGATGTCATGAAGACCCTCACCATGCTCTTCGCAGCCATCCTCGCCGCTGGCTGCACCCACAGTGGCGGGCCCGAAGCGAGCGCGCAAACCCGTGCGCAGGCCGCCGAGGACGAGGCGGGCCTCGCTGCGGCGCTGAGCGGTAGGATCGCCGGCCCGTCGCAGGATTGCGTCGACAGGCGCGATCTGGGCGGCAACAAATCCTATGGCAAGGGCGTGATCGTCTTCAGCGGCCGCAGCGACGATATGGTCTATGTGAACCGGCCGGCGGTCGGCTGTCCCGGTCTCACCTTCGGGTGGGCGATCAAGACCCGGACAACGACGACACAGCTCTGCCGCGGCGACATCGTCACCTTTTTCGATCCGGCCAGCGGCATCGAGTACGGTAGCTGCAGCCTCGGCGAGTTCACACCCTACCTCCGCAGTCGCTAGAGACGCTATTCTCGCGGGCCCAGGACCACCATCCCTGACGCCTCCGCGTGATGCGTGCCCGGTGCGCAACGAAGCGCTCGAGGGCTACTTCGTGCGCTTTGGCGGAGCGCAGGCCTTGGCGAGGTCGGTGCCGTTGCCGAGCACGCGGACCGATCGCGTGTAGTCCCGGAGCGTCGCGAACAGGTCCTTGTTCTTGACCTTCGAGAGATTCGGGTAGTATCCCGCCCCGCCGAAGGAGGCTCCCGGCAGGCCGAGACAGATGCCGGAAAAGTCGGCCGATGAGTAGAGCACGGCCACCGCGTCGGTTCCGACCTTAACGGACGTGATTCGGTCCCCCCAGTTGCCGCCGGGGCTCTTGCGGAGGTCAGGCACCTCGGTGCCAACCTTCAGCCTCATCCACTCGCCCCGGTAGTTCAGACCCTCGAAGACGATCACCTCATCGGCGGCCGCCACGGGGACAATTGGCGCGGCCGGGGGAGGAGCCGCATCCTGCGCCGCGACACCGGCGGCGACAACCGAAAGCAGCGCGCACACACTGACCCAGCTCATGTTTCCACCTCGTTTCGCAGTTTCTGTCATCAATCTGGTGCCTGGGCGGTTGTTTGGCAACATTCACCCTGAGCGGACGGTTGCGCGACTGCGTGAAAGGCGGCACAATGCCCGCCGCCGGGCACGCCGGCACTTTTTTCGGGAGGCCCCATGAAGGTACACGAGTACCAGGCGAAGGAGATTCTCGCACGCTACGGTGTGGCGATTCCGCGCGGGAAGGTGATCACCGTGGCGGCCGAGGCGAAGACGATCGCCGCCGAGCTCGGCGGCAAGGTCGTGGTGAAGGCGCAGGTTCACGCCGGCGGCCGCGGCAAGGCGGGCGGCGTCAAGCTTGCCAAGAGCCCCGCCGAGGCGGTGCTCCTGGCATCACAGATCATCGGCATGAAGCTCGTCTCGAAGCAGACCGGGCCGGAGGGCCGGATCGTCCGCAAGGTGCTGGTCGAGGAGGCGGTGGACATCGCCCGCGAGCTCTACCTCGGCATCGTGCTCGACCGCGCCGCGGGCCTGCCGGTGCTGATGGCCTCGAAGTTCGGCGGGATGGAAATCGAGGAGGTCGCGGCCGAGCACCCGGAGGCGATCCTCAAGGAGCACTTCGATCCAGTGGCCGGGCTGCAGCCGTTCCAGGCGCGCAAGCTCGGCTTTGCCCTCGACCTCGCCGGCGACACGTTCAAGAAATTCACCAAGTTCGTCGCCGCGCTGGCGCGGGCGTACAACGAGACCGACGCCTCGCTCGCCGAGATCAACCCGCTGCTAATCACCGGTGGCGGCGACGTGCTCGCGCTCGACGCCAAGATGACGTTCGACGACAACGCGCTTTCCCGTCACGCCGACATCGCGGCGATGCGCGACCTCGACGAGGAAGACAAGTTCGAGGTGGAGGCGTCGAAGTACGACCTCAACTACATCAAGCTCGACGGCTCGATCGGCTGCATGGTCAACGGCGCCGGGTTGGCGATGGCGACCATGGACATCATCAAGCACGCCGGCGGCGCCCCCGCCAACTTCCTCGACGTCGGCGGCGGCGCCAGCCAGGAGCGGGTGGAGCATGCGTTCCGCATCCTGCTCTCGGACCCTGCGGTCAAGGCCGTCCTGATAAACATCTTCGGCGGCATCGTCCGGTGCGACATGCTGGCCGCCGGGGTGGTGGCGGCGGCGCGCAACCTCAACGTCACCCTGCCCATCGTGGTCCGCCTCGAGGGCACCAACGCGGAGGAGGGCCGGCGCATCCTCGGCGAGTCCGGTCTCAAGCTACAGCCGGCGGCGACGATGGCCGAGGCCGCGACCAAGGTCGTCGCGGCGGCACGGTGAGGGAGGGGCGAAATGGCGATCTGGCTTGACGAGCACACCAAGGTCGTGGTTCAGGGCCTCACCGGCAAGGAAGGGCAGTTCCACGCGGCGAAATGCCGCGAGTACGGCACCAAGATCGTCGCGGGAATGACCCCGGGCAAAGGTGGCACCAACGTCGACGGCGTGCCGGTGTTCAACACCGTCGCGGCGGCGAAGGCCGCCACCGGCTGCACGGCATCGCTGATCTTCGTGCCGCCGATGATGGCGGCGGACGCGATCCTCGAGGCCGCTGACGCCGGGATCGAGCTGATCGTGTGCATCACCGAGGGGATCCCGGCGCGCGACGAGGTGCTGGTCAAGCGCGCGATTGCCGGCCGCAAGGTGCGGTTGATCGGCCCCAACTGCCCCGGCATCATCTCGCCCGGCAAGGCGAAGCTCGGCATCATGCCGGCGCACATCCACAAGCAGGGGTCGGTCGGCGTCGTGTCGCGCTCGGGAACGCTGACCTACGAGGCGGTCGGCCAGCTCACCCACCTCGGTCTCGGCCAGTCGAGCTGCGTCGGCATCGGCGGCGACCCGGTCCCGGGCACCAGCTTCGTCGACGTGCTGACCGCGTTCAACGCCGACCCCGCCACCGAGGCGGTGGTGATGATCGGCGAGATCGGCGGCAGCGCCGAGGAGGAGGCCGCGGCGTACATCAAGGCGCACATGAGGAAGCCCGTGGTCGCCTTCATCGCCGGGCAGACGGCGCCGCCGGGTCGTCGCATGGGCCACGCCGGCGCGATCATCTCCGGCGGCAAGGGAACGGCGAAGGAGAAGATGGAAGCGCTCTCGGCGGCCGGCATCCACGTCGTTGCCACGCCCGCCGATATCGGGATCATGATGGCGCGGGCGCTGGGAAAGGCATGAAGGGGCGGGGACCGGGGTCCGGGGTCCGGGGACCGCAGAAGGCATGAACAGGGCGCCGCGCGAGAGATCGCCACGATTGGCGGGGACCGGGGCGCGGTTCGAAAGGGAAGGCACGCACATGAAGCAGAGGACGTTCACGATCTTGAAGCCGGACACCGTCGCGCGCCGCAACGCCGGCGCGATCATCGGGCGGCTCGAGCAGGAAGGGTTCGAAATCCTCGGCGCCCGGAAGGTCAAGCTGACCGAGGATCAGGCGAGGGCGTTCTACGCCGTGCACAAGGAGCGGCCGTTCTATCGGGCGCTGGTCGAGTTCATGATCTCCGGACCCGTGTGGGTGATTGCGCTCGAGCGCGACGACGCCGTGGCGTACCTGCGCAAGGTCATGGGCGCCACCGACTCGACCAAGGCGGAGAAGGGGACGATCCGCGCCCAGTTCGGCACGAACGTCGAGCGCAATGCCATTCACGGCTCCGACTCGCCGGAGAACGCGGCGATCGAGATCTCGTTCTTCTTCCCCGCCGCCGAGCTGGTCTGAGCGGTTTCTTCCCCTGCGGAGGGAAGTGTGGTGCCGGCATCTTGCCGGCACGTTTCGCTGGGTTCGCAAGAAGTGCGGGCGGAACGCCCGCAGCACACTCACAGCCGATACGGTTATGCTTCGCCGCATGAAACAACGGTGTCCCTGGCCGAGCAACGACCCGCTCATGCTCGCCTACCACGACGACGAGTGGGGCGTTCCCGCCCACGACGACCGCACCCACTTCGAGTTCATGATCCTGGAGAGCTCCCAGGCCGGTCTGTCGTGGCGCACCATCCTGAACAAGCGCGGAGGTTACCGCCGCGCCTTCGCCGGCTTTGACCCGGTCGTGGTGGCGACGTACGACGACGCCAAGATCGAAGAGCTCGTCAACGACGCCGGGATCGTCAGGAACCGCCTCAAGATCCGTGCGGCGGTCAGCAATGCCCGCGCCTTTCTCCGTGTGCAGCGGGAGTTCGGCTCGTTCGCCGAGTTTCTCTGGGGCTTCGTCGGCGGCAAGCCGATCCGGAACGCCTGGACCGAGCTGGCTCAGCTCCCGGCCAGGACGCCGGAGGCGGAGGCGGCGAGCCGCGAGCTGATCCGGCGCGGCTTCACGTTCGTAGGTCCGACGATCGTCTACGCCCACATGCAGGCGTGCGGCCTGGTCAATGACCACCTCGTGACGTGCTACCGCCACCGCGAGGTGGCGGGCCCGGGCCGCTGATCGGTCAGCGGGGCGAGGGACCGGGACGATACGGGACGAACCCCGGCTGCCACTGCGCCTGGAGGATCACCTTCTCCATCTCGTCGTCGTCGAGCAGGCGCCCGATGCCCGAGTCGCGGGCCTCGATGGCGACCGCCTTGGCGACCTCGAACGACACGCGCCTGATGTCCGTCATCGGCGGCAGCAACAGGCCCTGCTCCTCCTGCTCGGGCGTGACCAGAGCGGACAGCGCCTTGGCGGCAGCGACGAACATGCGATCGGTGACAGTCCTCGCCTTGCCAACCAGCGCTCCGAGGCCGACGCCGGGGAACATGTAGAGGTTGTTGCACTGGGAGGTGAGCACTTGATGTCCGTTTAGCTCGACCGGCGGGAAAGGGCTCCCGTTGGCCACGAGTGCGCGGCCGCCCGTGCGGCGAAGCGCCTCCTCCGGGGTGCACTCGGACTTCGTGGTGGGGTTCGAGAGGGCGAGGATCACCGGCCGCTCGGCGTTACCGCCCATCATCTCGAGGATCTCGTCATCGAACAGCCCGCGCTGCGCTGTGACGCCGATGAGCACGGTCGGCTTGGCGTTGCGGACGACGTCCTTGAGCGTCACCCGCGACGGATCCTGCAGGCGCCAGCCCGCGATCGCGGCACGCGGCTGGGCATAAGGGCGCTGCGGCTCCTCGATTGCCCCGTCGCCCTCGATGAGGAGGCCCTGCTGGTCCACGGCGTACACTCGCCGGCGCGCCTCCTGGTGGCTCAAGCCCTGCTCCACGAGGATCGCCTCGATGCTCATCGCGGTGCCCGCGCCTGCCTGGCCGAAGCCGACGATCACGACGCGCTGGTCGGCCAGGGCGGCCTGCTGGATGCGCATGGCGGTGAGCAGGGACGCACATGCCGTCGCCCCGGTGCCCTGGATGTCGTCGTCGAACGACAGCACGCGCTCCCGATAGCGATCCAGGAGGGCGAAGGCATTGTGCTTGGCGAAGTCCTCCCACTGGATAAGGGCGTTTGGGAAGTTGCGCTGGACGCCGAGCACGAAGCGCTCGATGAAGGTCTCGTAGCGCTGGCCGGTGATGCGCGGCTGGCGGT
>Ga0315273_10013243_pt1 | contig 10595 bp, 8 predicted proteins | sample YL17G02_0_MG_FD_205753 | JGI IMG/M metagenome (GOLD analysis project Ga0315273, IMG submission 205753) | Sediment microbial communities from Yellowstone Lake, YNP, Wyoming, USA - YL17G02_0 | ecosystem: Environmental > Aquatic > Freshwater > Lake > Sediment | place: USA: Wyoming | collected... | reverse complement strand
CGATGGGCATGGCGAGGGACACTTCCTATATTCCTAAGCGATGTCAAGGCGCGGCGCGGATAACCAAGCGCGAACTCGGCTGGTTCCGCGGTAGCCTACGGCTGACAGCTAGCGGCTAACGGCCCCGCGCTGGGCGCGGAAGCCCTGGACTCCAAACCCCAAGAGGATATTCGATTGCCTGACAGCTAGCGGCTAACGGCGTTCAAGTTGACTGGTTCTGCTCCCGGCCTATAATCGAGCCCAAGGAGTAATCATGAAATCAATCCTGACAGTACTGCTGGTTCTTGGAACGGCGGCAGCCGGCCTGGCTATTGCCGACCTGAAGACCGAAACCCTGACCCACGCGACGCTGCTCACCGGCATCGGCACGACGGAGGTGAACTCGGTGAACGAGTACCAGGGCGACAAGCGTGCCGACAATCTGACCACGAAGATGGTGGGCGGTATCATGGGCGCGTTGGCCGGCAAGCCGCAGACCACAGTGAAGGTCACGCGGCTGGACAAGGACCTGGTCTGGGAGTTGAACCCGCCGAAGAAGACCTACACCGAGCGGCCGATTGCCTCGCCGGTCGAGCCTGAGGTCAAGAGTGAGAAGAGGCAGAGCGGCCCGGACCAGCGCTCGCCCTACAAGATTGTCAAGTCAGAGTTGAAGGTGAACAAGACCGGCGCGGCGAAGGACATCAACGGCTTTGCCTGCGTGGAATACCTGGTCACGTGGGAACTCGTGCTCGAAGACACGGCGTCCAAGGGCCTGGTCACGCAGCTCATGACGACCGACCTGTGGAACACACCGCTTACCGACAAGCTGAAGCAGGCTCGGGAAATCGAGGCCGAGTTCGGCCGGAAACTGGCTTCGAAGCTGGGCCTCGGGCTGTCGCCGGAAGAGACCGACCGGCTCGGAGCGGGGATGCTGACCACGATGTATGGGCTCGACCCGAAGGAGACCGCTCCGAAGCTGGAGCAGGTCGGCAAGGAACTCGCGAAGGTCGAAGGTTACTCGATTGTCACCGAGGTGAAGTGGCAGGTCAAGAACGACTCGGCAGCCGGGAAGAAGCCGGAACCGGAGCCCGAGCCCGAACCAGCACCTACCAGCCTGGGCGGCCTGATTGCGAACAAGCTCGCCCCGAAGCCCGCGGCCGGCAAGCCCAAGGAAGAGGGCGTGATCTTCTCGTCGCGCTACGAGGTGAAGTCGGTGTCGCTCGACGCCCTGCCCGCGGAGGGCTTCGAAATCCCGGCCGGGTACAAGAAGGTGGAGGGAAAGAAGTAACTGCCGGTCTGCCTGTCATTCCGAACGCAGTGATGAATCTCGCCCCCGTCGGAGACAAGCGAGATTCCTCGTCGCAGACTCCTCGGAATGACGGGGTCGCGACCGGCTACAGCCGTTCGGGCAAAGGCCGCGCGACCGCTTCCCGGAACTCGACATCGACAGGGCGAAGCGCGTGAGCACGGTCCTTGTCAGCGTACATCCTCAAGGAGGTCACTGTGAAACCGGTTAGAGAACTCGCACTGGTCGCGGTCCTGGTGCTCGCCTGCGCCCGCACCGCGGCTCCGGACAAGAACGTCGAAGAAGCCAAGAAGCTCCAGAAGGCGGGCGAGCTTGCCAAGGCGGTCGAAGTCCTTGAGAAGGCGGCAAAGGAACACCCGAATCGGGCCAAGGTACACGCGTACCTGGGACTGTATCTCGGCATGAAGGCCGGCTCAACCCGCGATTTCATGGAGGCCGGTGAGTTTGTCCGCAGCGCATTCGTGCATCTTGACCAGGCCGTCACGCTGGATTCGCTCGACTCTGATGCCAGGTTCTTCCGCGGGATACTGAGCGTGCAGGTGCCGGACTTCTTCGGCAAACTCGAAGCCGGCGTCAGGGACCTCGAATTCGTGCTCAAGCACCCGGGCAAGGACACCCAGCCCGACGTCAAAGAACGGGTGGTCACGGCCTGGTCTCTGCTGGGCACCGGCTATCAGAAGCAGAACCAACTCGGCAAGGCCAGGCAGGCCTGGCAGAAGGTCGCCGAGCTTGCCCGGGACACGGCCGTGGTCGCGCAGGCCAAGGCCAGGTTGTCCGCACTCGGCGCACAGGACACGACAAAGTCACGACCCGAACTGCCTGATAATCCGGCCGCACTGCGGGAACTCGGTCGCCGCAGCCTGGACAGCGCCGACTACACGCAGGCCGCGGATGCCATGCGCAAGCTGACGCAGCTCGACTCAACCGACCTCGAAGCGTTCCGACTGCTGGCCCAGGCAATCGAGCACCTGGTGCGGGACGGCTACGACGAGCGCATCGCGCTGAACACCGACCGGCGCACGCAGCTTGCCTTCGAGTACTGGCGCGTGCTGGACCGGATGGTCAATCTGGCGCCCCAGGACATCGAGCTGCGCCTCCGTCGCGGAGCCGCGGGCGTCAATACCCCGTTCTTTGTCGGCCGGCTCGACGACGGAATCAAGGACCTTGAGGCCGTGGTCGCCGCGAATGTAGATGACTCGACCCGGGCCGAGGCCCTGTACCTCCTGGGAGTCGGGTACCGGCGCAAAGGCACAAGCTACTGGACCAAGGTCGCGTCTAAGTACGCGAAGAGCGAGGCGGCACGGCAGGTGCTCGAAGCGATGCGGCCGCCGCTGGCGCAGTTCGACCCGGCCCGGTACGAGAAGCCGGTCGTGGCGGTCAGTTTCGTCCTCGCCTTCCAGGACGAACTCGAGCCCCAGACCGCGGTCTGGGTTGAAGACAGCCGAGGCAAGTTCGTGAAGACGCTCTACGTTTCGGGGTTCAGCGGCCACGCCAAGGCCGTGCAGGTCGACCTGCCGCACTGGGCCCTGTCTTCCGAGTACCGCGGCTGTGACGCCGTGACCGGCGCCAGCATTGACCTGGGCCAGCACCTCTACACCTGGGACATGAAGGACCTCGAAGGCAGGCCGGTCGGACTCGACTCGTGCGTCATCAGGGTCGAGGCGGCGTGGTGGCCGAGCATGAAGGCGGAAATCGCCTCAGTACGGCTCGCCCTCCGCAAAGATGGATCCGTCGCCCGCGCCGCGCCGGCCGGACTCATCCCTTTCATCGAAGCGCAGTACCTGCCACGCTAGCCGACCGGGACACGAGCCCGCCAGGCGACGGCAGGAGCCGCGGCTTCGCCCCACTGCGTTGGTGTCGTACGCACGGAGCAAACCTCCCGCACGCACGGCCGGAACGCCGACCCGACGGCCAAGATGGGCAATCGACCGGTCATGTAGGACAGGGCAAAGAAAGGATGGGAGTCGCGGCCGGGAGTCAGCTCTCCAGACGTGCGGCCGACGCGAGCCGGCTACAGCCGTTCGGGCAGGAGCCGCGCCACCGCTTCCAGGAACTCGACGTCGTCCGGGCCGAACGCGTTCGGCCGGTCCGAGTCAATGTCAATCTCGCCCCAGAACGCGCCATTCTTGATGATGGGCACGACGATTTCCGAGCGGGTTTCCAGCGAACAGGCCAGGTAACGGGCGTCGGCCTCGACATCAGGCACGACCTCGGTCTTCTGAGACAGCGCCGCTGACCCGCAGACACCGGTGCCGACCGGGATTCTGGTGTGCACCGTCGGCTTGCCCTGGTACGGCCCGAGCGCCAGCGACTTCCCCTCGAGCCGGTAGATGCCGACCCAGTTGTAGTACGGGAAGCTCTTATGCAGGGCGATGACGACCCGCGACTGGGCATCCTCGCTGCGCTGCGACGCACGAATCAACTCCCTCAGTTCGTCAAACTGTGCTTGATACTTCATGGTTCTCCTACTCTCCCCAATCTGCAATCTTCAATCTGCAATCTGAAATCGGCGGTGTTTTCCGTCTTTCATTATCGGCTTCCCGTCGCCGTAGACGGTGAATCCCTTACGCGTGTCGCAGACCATGTCCCAGTGCAGCCCCGACTTGTTCTTGCCGCCGCTCTCGGGCAGCGAAGCGCCGACCGCGATGTGCATCGTCCCGCCGATCTTCTCGTCGAAGAGCGTGTTCTTCGTGAACCGCTTGATTGAGTAGTTCGTGCCGAACGCGAGTTCGCCGACGAACCGCGCCCCGGCGTCCGAGTCGAGCATCGCGTTCAGGTAATCCTGTCCCTTGTCCGCCTTGGCCTCGACAACCTTGCCCCGCTTGAAGACAAGCCGCACGTTCTCGACCTCACGGCCGCCGTAAATCGCCGGGAAGCTGTAGCGAATTCGGCCCTCGGCGGAGTTTTCGAGCGGGCCGGTGAAGACCTCTCCGTCCGGGAAATTCTCGTGCCCGTCGCAGTTGATCCACTTCCGGCCCGCGACGTTGAAGGCGAGGTCGGTGTCCGGCCCGACGATCCGGACCGTCCGTAGTGTGTTGAGGAACTTCACCAGTTTCGCCTGCGCCCGTGAGACCTTGCGCCACTCGGCCACCGGGTCTTTCTGGTCCAGCTTGCCCGCGGTGTACACGAACTCTTCGTACTCGGTCAATGACATCTCCGCGTCCTGCGCCGACGAGTCGGTCGGGAACTGGGTCCCGCACCACTTCATGCTCCCGTCCGCGATTCGCTTCAGGAACCGGTTGAACAGCCCGCGCCGGGCCGCGCGCAAGACCGCCAGCCGCTTCGGGTCCACGCCGGACATCTCCTTGCTGTTCCACCCGCCCCAGATCGAGAGACTGGCGTCGAGCCGGTCCGCCTCCATCCGTTCGGTCGGCGAGATGAACTTGAGCTGGTCCGGCCCGGCGTGCGTGTAGAAATCGTGGGCAGTCCGCGGCAGGCCTGCCCGCAGCATCGGGTTGCCCCCGGCGCGCAGCACCTCGACATACGCGGCCCTCATCAACTCCTGTGCGGGCGCAGCGCCGTCAATCCTGACCCAGTCACCCTTCCTGACGTGCAGGCTGTAGTGAACCAGTACCTTTGCCAGCTTCTCAACTCTTGAATCAGCCACAACTCACCTCCGAGGTAAATGACCAATGACAAAGGAGAAAGTCCGAAGTCCGACTTTGACATTTCCACTTTCCACTTTGTACTTCTCTACCGACATTGATTAGTCATTAGGAATTAGGAATTCGTCATTGTCTTCTAGACCGTGAACTTCCCGCCTTCGTAAACCAACTTCCCGTCCGCAGTCACCCGCCCCTGCTTCATGTCCTTGATCATGTCCCAGTGAATCGCCGATCGGTTCAGGCTGCCTGTCTCCGGGTAGCCGGCGCCGACCGCCAGGTGAATCGTGCCGCCGATCTTCTCATCGAACAGGATGTTCCTCGTCGCCCGGGTGATGCCGTAGTTCAGGCCGAACGCGAACTCGCCGAGGAACCTCGAACCGGCATCGGTCTCAAGTGCGGATTGCAGCATCTCGTCGCCGCGTGCGGCCCGGGCCGAAACAACACTGCCTGCCTTGAACTCAAGCTCGATGCCCTCGACCGCCTTGCCCGAGAACACGGTCGGAACGTCGAACCGGATGCGACCGTTGACCGAATCCTCGACCGGCCCGGTGAAGACCTCGCCGGAGGGGAAGTTGGCCTTGCCGTCAGAGTTGACCCACTTCCGGCCCTCGACCGACAGCGTCAAATCAGTACCCGTGCCTTCAACCCTCAGCGCTTTCACGCCGTTCAGGAAGTCGACGTACTTCTGCTGTTCCTTCGAGAGTTCGCGCCAGGCCGCAATCGGGTCCGGCCGGTCTGCGAAGCAGGCGCGGAACACAAACTCCTCGTAGTCCGCGAGCGACATCCCGGCTTCCTGGGCGCTGCCGCTGGTCGGATACTGGGTCACGCAGTTCTTCAGTTCTCCCGCACCCTTGCGCGCCATCATTCGTTCGAGCAGCGGCCGTCGCGCCTGGCGGCCCAGTGTCAGCCGTGCCGGTTCGACACCGGCCAGCGTCATCACGTTCTCATCCCCGCGTATCACCAGCCGCGCGCTCAAGCCCTCCAATTCCTGCCTTTCGTACTCCGGCATGAACTTCACCTGTTCATCACTGCCGTGCCGGTACAGCACTTCGTCGAACTCGGGAAGCAGGGTCCGGACGACCGGCAGTGCGCCGAGCGCCAAGGCCTCAAGGTACACTTCCTTGGCTAGCGCCAGACCCGGCACCGACGTCAGAATGAGGAGCCGCTCGCCCGGCGTCAGGCCCAGGCTGTATCGCGCTATCGTCTGCGCCATCCTCTCGATTCGCGTATCCGTCATTCCCTAGCCCACTTTCTTGCCACGCGTCAGGAAGAACGCCGTGATGCTCGAAACCACGATCAAGACACCGACCGCGAACAGCAGGTGGCGGGTTGAGAAGAAGTTGGTCAACTGGCCGATGAGGAGCGCTGAGACCGCGAAGGCCAGGTGCAGGAGCCAGTCGCGGGTTGAGAAAATCCGGCCGCGCGCCGCCTCGGGCACGGATTCATGCAGAAGCGTGTCCATGCCGATGAACACCGGCGACATTGCGAGCCCGGCAATAAACGCGAGCGGCGCGACCGGGGCGAAGGACCTCGACAGCGCCAGGCCCGCGGCCACGACTCCCAGCACGAGGAACGAACCCAGCATGACCTTGTGCTTCTTCAGCCGGTGACCGACCAGCCCATAGCCCATCGAGGAGAGCACCAGTCCGACCGAGCCGATGGCCGCCACAAACCCGACGCCCTTGGTGCCGAGTCCGAGTCCACTCCCCAGGTCCTTCGCGCCCTGGATAATCGGGATGTAGAGCACGAACACCGCCGCGCCCAGAATCACGAGCATGAAAACCGAGCAGTAGACGAACAAGACCGACGGCTGCCCGCGCACTAGGTTGAACGCCTCGCGGACCTCGTGGATCATTCGCGCCTGCTGGGTGATGAACATCTTGACCTCGGGCACGTCGCGCCGCCCGTGGCCGCCCGGCCGCCACGTATGCGCCAGCCGCTTGAAGATGATGAGCAGGGCAGCGACCGACACGAGATAGGTGAGCGAGTCAATGTAGAAGCCCGCGCTCCAGGTCGGCTTGATACCGAGGTGCTGCCACCACTTCCAGTCGACAATCAACCCGCCGACAAGCATGCCGAGGAAGGTCGCGACCCGTCCGACGAAGCTCATGAAGGAGTTGGCGCCGAGCAGGCTGTCCTTCCCCACGAGGTTCGGGATGATTGACATGCGGGCCGTGTTGAAGAAGAACCCGAACAGGAAGACCATGAAGGCGACCGAGTAAATCAGGATGAGGTTCGACGTCGCCAGCGCCACCAGCGGTATCGCCAGCACGAGGATCGCCCGCGCCGAGTCGCAGACGATCATCACCTTGCGCCGGTCCCACCGGTCGACGAGGATCCCTGCCAGCGGTCCGAACAGCACGACCGGCATCGCGACAATCACCGACAGGTACGAAATGGCGCGGGAGCTCTCCCACCCGTACTTGCCCGAGAAGAAGGCGATCATCGCCAGCAGCGCCATGTAGTCGAGCTTGTCCCCGAAGAGCGAAACTGCCTGCGACCAGGAGAAGACCTGGAACTCGGCGTTCTTCAGCACCGGCAGCAACTGGTTCTTGCCCTTGGCCCGCGCCTCGAAAATCGATTCGGCAATCTCCGATTCGGCGCTCAGAGTTTCGGTCTGCTGGTCAAGCGGGTCCCAGGACGGGGCTTGGGAACCCGGGCGTTCTTCGGTGTCCATCTCAGTGCCTTTTTCGGCCGTAGCGCGGGACCGGGTACTCACGCACCATCTCCCCGTAGTATGCCTCGACCCGTTCGGCCAGCTTCGGCCACGAGAAGCTCTGCGCCCGCCTTAGCCCGTTCTCCCCGAACCGGCGCGCCGCCTCGCGGTCAAGCAGTATCTTCACAATCGCCCGGGCGATGGCCGGCGGGTCGCAGGGCGGGACCAGCAGGCCCTCCCGGTTGTCGGTCATGACCGAGCGATAGCCGTCGATGTCGGACGCCACCACCGGCTTGCCGGTTGCCATCGCCTCGAGCAGCACGATGCCGAAGCTCTCTTGTCCGGTGGCCGGCGAGCAGTAGACATCGCAACTGGCGTAGTGCTTCGGCCGGTCGTCGTTCTGCACCAGCCCGGCCCAGCGTACGTGCTCCTGCACTTCCCGGCTGAGGTACGACTTGTACGAGTATCCGAGCAGGCCGGTTCCGACCACGACCAGCTCCACATTCGGGACGTGCTTCACGATTTCGGGCATTGCCGACAGCAAGTGCTTCAGGCCCTTGCGCGGCTCGAACCGCCCGACAAACAGGATTCGCGGGCGGCCATCGTCCAGCCCGGGCACGCGGCCGGCGTCGGGCCGGAAGAAGTTCAGGTCAATCCCATTCGGGATAATCCGGTACGGCCCGGGGAAATACTTGGCGCAGGATATCCGCGCCGTCTCGGACACGGCAATCAGTCCCTGGACCGCGTTGAAGTAAGGCTTGAGCTCGGACCGGAACAAGGCGTACCCCAGGCTCTGGTCGTGTCCGGCGTGGAAAGTGACGACATTGAGGGTACGCGAGGCCTGGATCGCGGCCATCGGCAGGGTCGGCGCCAGCGAGCCGTGGATGTGGACTATGTCAAAACGCTCCTGGTTGAAGTACTCCCTTATCTGGGCCGCCGGTCGCCACGCAACCGACACCCGGGCAAAGGACTTGTTCGTCCGGACCACCCAGCCGTCGCCGATTCGCTTCACGTGTTCTTCACCCGGCATCTCGGCCATGCACTCCATCATCCGGCCGCCGATCTTTGCAGTCAGCACTTTCACGACGTGACCCCGCTTGCGCAGTTCGATTGCCAGGAAATACACGTGCTCGGCAATACCGCCGATGTACGGGTAGTAGTTGTCCGAGACCATGCAGATCCTCATGAAGCAAGCCCCAGGGGGAAATCCGAAGCTCGAAATCCGAATGACGAATCAGCGCCGAGCCGGCGCGGTGCCCTCATTCGCCAGTCGTCATTCGACATTGATTAGTCATTAGGAATTAGGAATTGGTCATTACTTGCTGTTGTATGCTTCAACCCCGGCCGCCAGTATCTTCATCGCCTTGTCCAGGTCCAGGCAGTTGAGCACATAGGCGATGCGGACTTCGTCCTTACCCCGGCCCGGGGACGCGTAGAACCCGTCCGCCGGCGCGACCATGACCGTCTCCCCGTCGAACTGGAACTGCTCGAGCATGAAGACAGCAAACTCCTCGCCGTCGCGAATCGGCAGCTTGGCGACAACGTAGAACGCCCCCTTGGGTTTGCGGCAGACCGCGCCCGGTATCTTCGCGATTGCATCGCAGACCAGGTCTCTCCGGCACTGGTACTCGCGCCGGACTTCCTTGAAGTAGCTGTCCGGCACGTTCACCGCGGCCATCGCCGCCAACTGGTCAACGGTCGGCGGACAGAGCCGAGCCTGGCCGAACTTGAGAATCGCCGCCATCAGTGCCGGATTCCGGCTGACCACGCACCCGACCCTTGCCCCGCAGGCGCTGTACCGCTTGGAAACGCTATCCACCATTATCGCCCGGTCTTCGATTCCCGGCACGTTCATTATGCTCACGTGCTCGGTCTCGTCATCGTAAATGAACTCGCGGTAAGCTTCGTCCCCGATGACATACAGCCCGTGCTCAAGCGCCAGTTCCGCCAGCATCCCGATTTCCGCATGCGTGTACACCGCGCCGGTCGGGTTACCCGGGCTCGAGTAGATGATCGCCCGGGTCTTCTTCGTGATGACCTTCCGGAACTCCTCTTTCGGCGGCAGGGCAAATCCGGTCTCAGCCAGGCAGGTCACCGGCACCAGCTTCACACACGCGGTCGCGGCGAAACCGGCGTAATTGGTGTAGAATGGCTCGGGCACGATGACTTCGTCCCCGGCGTCGGCCACCGCGTCGAGTGCGAACGCAATTGCCTCGCTGCCGCCGGTCGTCACGATGATCTCCGGCGTCTTCAGGCTGATGCCGACCCCGCGGTAGTATTCGACCAGCGCCGCGATGTACTCCTTCAGGCCCTGCGACGGCCCGTAGGAGAGCACCTTGATATTGACGTTGCGATAGCCGTCCATCATCTCCACCGGCGTCTCGATATCCGGCTGGCCGATGTTCAGGTGATAGACCTTGACGCCACGCGCCTTGGCGCGGTCCGCATACGGCACCAGCCTCCGAATCGGGGAGGCCGGCATCTCGACCGCGCGACTGGAAAGCCTGACTTCGCTCATTGCGACTCCTCTCACATGCCTTCTACGCCCGACGCGTCACGCGCCGAGCGTCTGGCGTACGGCGTCTTCCGACAGCGGCCCGACCGCGCCGCAGTATCCGAAATCCCCGGGCAGAAGCTCGTCCAGTAATTGCTCCACGTCCGGGCGCGTCAGCCGGTTGTACGCCTCGACGGTCTCGTCGACCGACACCACTCGGCCCAGCAACTGCCAGGCCCGGGCCAGGCGCATCATCCGCGCGCTCGGGCTCTCGAGCGCCAGCAGCACAGAACTCTTGGTCATGTTCCGCGCCCGCTCGAACTCCTCGTCGCTCAGCCGGTCCCGGCGCAGCCGCGCCAGTTCCTCACGCAGCACGACCATGCACCGCGCCAGCTTCCGGTGGTCGGTGACGAGGTAGACGCCGAGCAGCCCGGAATCCGAATACTGCTCGGCAAAACTGCCCACCGAATATACCAGAGCTTCCTGCTCGCGCAAGCGCTGAAACAGTCTTGACGAGACCCCGCCCCCGAGCGCCATGTTCATCACAGCCAGTGC
>Ga0315273_10013242_pt1 | contig 10595 bp, 8 predicted proteins | sample YL17G02_0_MG_FD_205753 | JGI IMG/M metagenome (GOLD analysis project Ga0315273, IMG submission 205753) | Sediment microbial communities from Yellowstone Lake, YNP, Wyoming, USA - YL17G02_0 | ecosystem: Environmental > Aquatic > Freshwater > Lake > Sediment | place: USA: Wyoming | collected... | reverse complement strand
TACACCGTTATAATGCCGGGGAAGGACCTCCATTGACGCCCGCGCATAGCCTTCGCGAACTTCCAGGAGTTTTATTCCTGTCTCCTGCGCGAAGCGGTCCTGAACCATCAGACTGCGAACTGTTTCGATGTCTGTCACGCCACTGCCGACCGTGCGGTGAAAAGGTTATTACAGGCGAATATCCGTAGAATAATCTACATTGTTTTCCCTATTGGCACAACAGTAAAATAAACAAATCGGAAACCTCCGGTGTATTGCGCGCAAAAAGCCAATCATGTAATTTTAGCTGCTATGAATAACACATCATCCGTTCAACGCGTACTGCTTTCCGGCGATGAAGCGCTGGCGCGCGGGGCCTGGGAAGCCGGCGTCAAAGTCGCCTGCGCCTATCCCGGCACGCCATCGACCGAGATCCTCGAGACCCTTTCGAAATTCTCCGAAATCGACACCCAGTGGTCGGTTAACGAGAAGGTCGCCTTTGAGGTGGCCCACGCAGCCGCCATCGGCGGCGTGCGGAGCCTGTTTGCGGCGAAGCATGTGGGGCTCAACGTGGCCATGGACCCGCTCATGACCGCGTCCTATACCGGCGTCCTCGGGGGATTTGTGGTCGTCGTGTGCGACGATCCCGGCATGCACTCCTCGCAGAACGAGGAAGACACGCGCTGGGTGGCCATGTTCGGCAAACTTCCCCTGCTCGAACCGGCGGGCCCGGCCGAGGCGTACGCGTATGTCAAAGAGGCGTTCGCTATAAGCGAAAAATTCGACACACCGGTGCTTGTCCGCATGACCACGCGGGTGGCGCATTCAAAGGAGGACGTCGTCATCGGCGCTCGGACGGAGCAGAAACCCCTCGAATTCACGGTCAATGTCCCTAAATATGTTATGGTGCCGCGCAACGCCTATAAGCGCCACATAAAAGTCGAGGAGCGCCAGCGCGCGCTCGCCAGACTCGCCGAAAGCTCTTCTCTGAACAGCGTCGAACGCGGCGATGACCGTATCGGTTTCATCACCTCGGGCGTTTCGTACTATTACATCAAACAGCAGTTCCCCGGAGCTTCGATACTCAAACTGGGATTCACCCACCCGTTCTGCGACGAAAAAATCAGGGCCTTTGCCGGAAGCGTGAAACAGCTTTTTGTCATCGAGGAACTCGACCCGATTCTGGAGGAACACTGCCGCGCCATCGGCCTCACGGTAAGGGCAAAGCACCCGAGTTTCCGCATCGGCGAACTGAGACCGGAATATATCAAAGACATAGTTGATGGAAAAGAAAAGGTCGAGGTCGAATCAACGGCACGGCGGCCGGTGCTGTGCCGCGGCTGTCCCCACCGGTTCGTGTTCACGGTCCTGCGTAAAACAAAAGCGGTCGTGGCGGGCGACATCGGCTGCTACTCGCTCGGCGCCGCTCCCCCGCTCTCGGCCCTGCACACCTGCGTGTGCATGGGCGCGGCAATCACCTTTCAGGAAGGGTTCCGTCGCGCCATGCCGGGCAGAAAAATCGCGGGCGTCATCGGCGATTCGACCTTTGTCCACTCCGGCATCACCGGCCTCGTCAACGCGGTGTACAACAAAGCGAAAGGGCTCATCATCATTCTTGACAACAGCACCACCGCCATGACCGGGGGTCAGAACCACCCGGCGACCGGCAAAACCATCACCGACAAGCCGACCAGGAAACTGGTGCTCGAGGACCTGTGCAGGGCATGCGGCGTGGACAACGTGGATGTCATTTCCCCGTATGAGATACAACAGCTTGAGGCGCTCATTAAACAGCGGCTTGCCGAAGACGCGCTTTCCGTGATCATTGCCCGCGCGCCGTGCCGGCTCATTGACCGCGAGCCGAAGCCGGCCCCTGCTTACGACAGAGACAAATGCAAAAAATGCGGCATCTGCGTGTCCGTGGACTGCCCCGCGATACGGGAAACCGAAGACGGTTATGTCGAAATAGACCGCGCGTCCTGTATCGGCTGTTATCTGTGCGCCAGCGTCTGCCCGCCGGGGGCATTGACCAGACCATCAATTGATAAAGGAAAATCCCATGGAAAATAAGACTATCAGCGTCCTTTTCTGCGGCACCGGCGGCCAGGGCGTGCTCAAGGCGGCGGAAGTGCTGGGCGTTGCCGCCATACTGCAGGGGTTTCGCGTCAAAAAGTCCGAAGTCCACGGCATGGCCCAGCGCGGCGGCTCGGTTGAATCCCACCTGATTTTCGGGCCAATCGTCCACTCCCCGCTCATCATGCCCGGTCATGCTGATTTTCTTGTGTGCTTTCACGCGGGCGAGGAGAAACGGCTCGTTCCGTTTCTTAAAAAAAGCGGCGTCAGTTTTCTGCGCTTTCTCGACGACGCGTTAAAACTTCCGGACGCCCGTTTCGTGAACACCTATCTGCTCGGCGTGCTCAGCGCCATGCTGCCCATCGAGGAAAAACACTGGATGACGGCCATCGAAACCGTGGTGGCGATAAAAATCCCTGAAAACAAAAAGGTTTTCGCTCTCGGCGCCGAAAGAGGGAAAAAACGCTGAGTTATCCGATAACTCGTCACTCCTGTTTTAAATAAAACCGCCACTTACAATACATGTTTTCCGGGTGCGCGTCAGGCGGGGCGAAATCGCATTCGACGCATATCCTCTCGTCAATTGCTCTGGCAAAGCTCGTGAATTCGCGGCAATGCATCTCCCTGCAGGAATACTCTCCGAGGCCCCGTTTTTTACGCGCCTCCTGCGTGGGACAGACCGGCACGGTCAGGACGACTTCGTTTTTGCGCTCCTCTATTTTGTACTCAATCAGCAAATGCCACGGATAGTACCGCAACGCCTTGACAAAACCCTTGAGTCCCTTTTCCCGGATACCGAACCGCTTGACAAGCTCTTTCGCGCCGAGCGCGCCGGCATTGTCCCACACCCGTTCGTTAATTCCCTCGGCCGTGGCCTGGTCGAATTTCTCGGTAGTATAGATGAACCAGAAGCCGTCCGCCACCCGGTAGTGCCATAGCAGGAACTCGACGTAGTTCCGGAGTTCCGCCGCATCGGCGTTTTTCAACCTGTCAAGGTCCATAGTTGTCCTCCTGATCTTCATATATTTTATGCCAGTATGCAGTTCAAACTCAAATCCTCTTTCGCGCCTGCCGGCGACCAGCCCGGGGCCATCGCCCAGCTTGCGGACGGCATCAGGCGTGATGTGCGGCACCAGACGCTTCTCGGCGTCACCGGCTCGGGAAAAACCTTTACAATGGCAAATGTCATCGAGCGGGTGCAGATGCCCACGCTCGTTATTTCGCACAACAAGACCCTTGCCGCCCAGCTCTTTCAGGAGTTCAGGGAGTTCTTCCCTGACAACGCGGTCGAATATTTCGTGAGCTTCTACGACTACTACCAGCCCGAGGCCTATATCCCGTCAAGCGATACCTATATCGCTAAAGAGTCGATGATCAACGACGAAATCGACCGGCTCCGTCTCAAGGCCACAAGCTCGCTCATTGCGCGACGCGACGTCATCATCGTGGCGAGCGTCTCGTGCATCTACGGAATCGGCTCGCCGGATGCGTACGCCGCATCGAGCGTCATCGTCAGGAAAGGCGATCGGATCAACCGCAGGGATTTTCTGAAGCGCCTCACGGAAATGCAGTACACGCGCAACGATGTCGAGCTCAAACGCGGCATGTTCAGGATCAGGGGTGATGTCATCGAAGTCCAACCTGCCTACGCAGAGACCGGGCTCCGCATCGAGACCTGCGATGATCAGGTAGAGGCTATACGACGGCTCCATCCGGCGACCGGCAGGAGCGTGGCCGAGCTTGACGAAATCACCATTTTCCCGGCAAAGCACTACATGACCCTTGGTGTCACCATGAAGGAGGCGGTCAAAGAAATCGGCGAAGAACTTGAAGAACAGCTCGCGCTGTTCAGGGCGCAGAACAAGCTGCTTGAAGCCCAGCGGCTCGAACAGCGGACGCGCTACGACATGGAAATGCTCGGCGAGGTCGGCTATGTCAGCGGTATTGAAAACTATTCCCGTATTTTTGACGGCAGGGAACAGGGCAGCAGGCCCTATACCCTGATCGACTTTTTTAAACAACCGTTTCTCACGATAATCGACGAATCGCACGTCTCCATACCGCAGGTGCAAGGCATGTACAACGGCGACCGGGTCCGCAAGGAGACACTCGTTGAGCACGGCTTCCGCCTCCCCTGCGCGCTCGACAACCGTCCCCTGCGGTTCAACGAGTTCGAAAACCTCCTGCACCATACCGTGTATGTTTCAGCCACGCCCGGCGACTACGAGTTGAACAAAAGCGACGGCGTCATTGTGGAACAGGTCATCCGTCCCACCCACCTCGTTGACCCGCCGATCGAAATCCGGCCGGCCATTGACCAGGTTGACGACCTCATCGAACAGCTCCGCCGCACGGTCGAGCGCAGGGAGCGCGCGCTGGTCACCACCCTGACAAAAAAGATGTCAGAAAACCTGACCGAGCACCTCCAGTCGCTTGACTTTCGCGTGCGCTACCTGCACTCCGAGATCGATACGATGGACCGGCCCGACATCCTTCGCGACCTGCGCAAGGGCGATTTTGACATTATCGTGGGCATCAACCTGCTGCGCGAGGGCATCGACCTTCCCGAGGTCACGCTCGTGGCCATTCTGGACGCGGACAAAGAGGGTTTCCTTCGGTCAACGCGCTCGCTCGTGCAGATAGCGGGACGGGCGGCGAGAAACATCAACGGCAGGATCATTTTTTACGCCGACAGGATGACCGGCTCCATTAAAAAGGCGGTTGAGGAGAGCTCACGGCGCCGGAACAAACAGCTCGCGTTCAACAAAGAGCACAACACCGTGCCCAAAAGCATTGAACGGAAAATCAGCGAGGGAATTAATCCTTACAAAGAGACGGATATTAATGTTGAATTACTGAAGGTCGCGGAAGAGTCTCCGGACAAACCGGCTGTGCCGGGAGAACGGATGAGCAAAAAAGAACGTGTCAGGAACCGGCGCCGACTCGCGGAGCTTGAAGAAGAAATGATCTCCGCCGCGCGGAACCTGGAATTCGAAAAGGCGGCGAAGATAAGGGACATGATCGTTCAGCTGCGGGGAAAAACGTCATGACCCTGGAACGGATCGAAACGATAATTTTCACTGAAATAATGCATCGATGCTAATTATGAACCGTAAACGTCCCGGACTTATCATTGATTGAAGGATCGTTATATTCATAAATATTAATCTTGCACTGGGTCGAAACCTCTCCGCTGGTAATTGTCCATGGAACGGACGTCTGCGGCGGGAAAACCGAACCGGAGCTGGTAATCACACTGTCGTAAGTCATGCCGTTATTGGTTGAAAGCTTTGCCATGACACTCGATATTTTGGTACTGTCATTGATCCGCCATTTGACCGTATCGATGGCACCCACCATAAGCGACTCTCCTCCCTTCGGATAGAGCAGCTCCAGCGGTTTCAGCGTCGGCGGCGGCTCTACCGGATTATTTTCCTTATGACAGCCGATCAACAACCCGGACACGGCCAGTGCGGCGATAAACATTTTTTTCTTTGTCATTTCAGCCCTCCCTGTTTTTACTTCGTTCTTACCCAGCGCATCATCAGTTTTTCATTCGTGCGCGTTTCGATACCTATAAGATATATCCCTTTGGTGAAAGTATTGAAAATTTTTTCCAGCCTGACACTGCCGGCAGGGACCGGCTGCAGAGAACCGACCTTTTTCCCCAACAGCGTATAGGCTGCGATGCGTTTCAGATCAGCACCGTTGGAAAGTATTGTCCTGAAATCAAGGGACCTCTTCCCGTTATAAATATAAATTACTCTCGGCAGACCTGCGCGCTCCCATATCGTTCTCGAAAGCCAGGCCGCATCTTCGCTGAATCCGGTTCCGGTATCGACCCACACCCACGGGTAATTAAAGCCGATAGTGGAGGTTATCGACGTATCAATACTTTCGATGAGCTTCACATACACGGAGTCCTTGAGGTTGAGCAGATACACGGATTCGGAGTTATACCGGTGCACCCACTGCGCACTGCTGTCGAAAACCCTGTCGATGTGGAGCGCCGCAGCGGCGTAATACGGGTGGTTCGACCATTCCGGATGGTACCACTCCTTCCCCACCGCATCTCCGCTATGTATCGTGTCTGGCGGAACAACTTTAACTGGCCGGTCTGCAGGCATGTCGAAAACCCGGAGTTCTTCGGCATCGCAGCGGGAAATGAAAAGTTTCGCGTGTTCCGCCCACGTCCCCAGTATCGGGTGGTAACAGTCGGCGAGCGTTATGGCACCTGAGCCGAAATCGTAAAAAAGCATTGTGTTCGTAAAGATGCGGCTTGCGGAACGGGAGATATTGCAGGTGCCGACACGCACGAACGTAACAATATCGGTGACGTTCTTTTTAACCCGCATGGTATGAACGGAACGCGGCCCGCCTGAGCTGTCCAGATCCAGCATAAAGGCATCCGGGCCTCCGGGCCATCCGGTCACCAGGTACCGGTTGTCATAGGAAAGCCCGCCGTAATAGCTTCCGTTGCCGAAAACGGTCTGCGCCGCCGACTGCGGCACTTTGTTCACGATGCTCTTTTTCAAGGTCTGCCCCGTATTGTAGCAGATCTGCGAGGGGCATTGAACGCTTGTGGCATAAAGGACTTGCGGCGTATCAACCGGCGTATTCTGCACGAACCGGGGAACATAGGCAGTGTCCGCGACCTGCACCGGAGTGCCGGTAACCGCCAGTTCGCGGAACCAGATTTTTCCCTTTGTGGCATTGTCAGGCGGTCCCTCTTTCTCAATTCCGGTCTGATAGGAAATCCAGCGGCCGTCCGATGAAATGACCGGGAAATAGGCGGAGATCACGTTCCCCATCAGATGAATTTGTTGAGGCGCTGCCTCCGAAAAATCAACGAAATACCCGTAGTTCCTGCACATGAAAACGACTTTTACGTTATGCGTGCCGCACAGGCTGTCCAGCCGACCCTGCGTGACCGTGATTCTGGCGCCGGTGAGCTGTGCGTGCGAGGGAAAAACGAAAAAGAGCGACACCATGATCGCGAAAAAGGGGAAACCTCTGCGCCCGCATATGATTTTCATAACGATCTCTCAATGACCCGTCGTCAATTATTTCCGCCTTGCGGCAATGGAAAACCTGTTCGATACGGCGTATAACATGTACGGCGGATATTCATCCACCTCGATGAACGCCGATTGCGTAATGAGCGTATCCGCGTCCAACGGAATCCGCCAATTGTACCAGTTTGTATCCGAAGGGAAAGCATAGGCGCTTATATTGTTAAAGGTTATTCCGCTGTCGACTGAAAGACTGGCAAACACCTGACCTCTGGGATTTTTGTATGTCCACCGCACATGAATGGTGTCTCCCAGATGATACGCTTCGCCGCCCGCCGGACTGGTAACGATGATTTTAGGCACAGGAGCCGTGTTAGGCCGGCTCAAGGCCCCGTTGGGAATCGTCTGTTTATCTATGCCGATGTCCGGACATGCGTAGCCGACCCACAGCGAAGGGGATGAACTCGAATCGAAATACCGCACCTCGATCTGATAGGTCGGGGCGGGATAGTCTGAAAGATAGACCGTCGCGCTGTCCTCCACGGGTGATGTATGGAGGCTGTCGTTATCGATTATAACGGAGTCATTGATGAGCAACTGGCTTCCACCCGAAGACCGTAAATAAAATGTATAATCCCACTCCATCGGAATACTCAAATACGCCGTGAACACGACGCCGAAATTATTTGCCTGATGCGGCACTGCCGCTACATCAAGGGTATCGCAGGGGCCTGAGGAATCAGGCGTAAGCGCGCTAAAATCAGGAAGCGCGGTCCATGTTCCGCTGAAGTAACTGAAATTGGCGCCCGACTCCTTCTCAAATGCGGAGATATCTATCGGCGTCAGGGCCGATACGATGGGAATGAACCCTGCCTGCAGAACGGCATTGCCGGATACGAGCTTGACGGTAGTATAAGCCGAATTCTTATAGGCTATTGACGCATTCCCCGACGTGTCGGTCCATTCGGAAAAAACATAGCCTGCGTTCGGAGCGGCCGTTATCGTGGTTGCAGCGCCAAGGGCCACCGTTATCGGAGAAGAAGACGGCGCCGTGATCATGCCGCCCGCGGCTGCTGAAACGGTCAATTGACACGTATTGGAAAAAGTCGCCGTTATGTTTTTATTGCCATTCATCCTTACCGCAGCAGGATTTGCGCTGCCGCTCAAATCGCCGCTCCAGCCTGTAAACCAGTATCCGATGTCCGTCGTTGCCGTCAGCGTCACCGTCGTATTCGAGTCGTACAACGACTGATCCGGATTCTTCGCCACCGTGCCATTCACGGACGTTATCGTTATCGAATACTGCTTGATGGCAAAATTCGCCTGTACCGTGGCATTGCCCGAGTTAAGGGTGACGGTAGTAGACGCCACGGTCGCATCGGCGATGGAGGCTGTGCCATTGGTGACCGTCCAGTTAACAAAAGCGTATCCTGCGTTAGGCGCAGCAGTAATGATTGTTGCAGCGTCCTGTGCCACCGTTGCCGGAGAGGCTGGCGGTGTTGTGATCGTGCCACCGGTGCCTGCGTTCACCGTGAGCTGGTAGGTGATGACGGCAAAGTTAGCCTGCACCGTGGCGTTGCCCGCGGTGAGGGTAACGGTGGTCGAGGCGGAAGCAGGATTTGCGATTGAGGCGGTACCGCTGGTGACCGTCCAGTTGACAAAGCTGTAGCCCGTGCCCGACGATGCGGCAATAGTGGTTGCGGCACCCTTGTTGACCGTTACGGTCTGGCTTGCCGGCGCTGTGATCGTGCCGCCGGTACCCGCAGTGACCATCAACTGATAGGTGACAGGAGCAACCGGAGATTCTTTGTTGCATGCAATAAATACCGCGAGACATGAGAAGCAAAGCGCTATTGCCTTTTTTTTACCAAAACGGATTTTACTCATTAAAGTGCCTTTCCATTCTATAAATACGCGACCAGTCAACCGGTTACCGCGTAATGGTTACAAACTTTGCCATTGCGACATTCGATTCATGCCACGTGAGAAGATAGATCCCTGTCGGCAGGGATGCGACCGCGAAACGCTGCTGGTTCGCAGCTGTTTTCTCTCCTCTGGCGACGACCATACCCCTTATAGAAATCAACCGGGCGTTATCAAGCGTCCTGCCCTCCACGCTCCTGAGCGTCAATTCGCTGCCCGTGAGCTTTATCGAAATCCGCGGGGACGGACGCGGCGTGACGCGTTCGTTTATCGTTCCCGCAAAAACAGCAGGGTCTATCCATAACGCCGGGAAAGCGAGGTAGTCTCCTAAATACATCACCTTGGTGGATGGTGCAAATTTCCCTTTCCGGATGAACGCCTTTGAATAGCACCCAGGAGAAGCGCTCCTCTGATTATCTCCTGTCTGGATCATATAATTGGTGTCGGATTCACACCAGTAAAACATATTAGTGCCGCAATCGGTGCATCCGGTCTGCGTCCCACTAGGGCAGGGAACGTAGCCGAGCACGGCGCCCGCCGGCCACGTCGTCGGCCGCCAGAGTGTGGCATGCGTCAGGTGCGTGGATTCATGGTAGCTGACGGTACCGAGACCGTCATGGCACATTCTTACCTGACATCCGTCGCCGCCGCTGGTCGGATTGACGGCTGTCCGCGTGGCAAGATTAACGACGACCGGGACATTGATGATGAGGGTCGGCATGTCGAAACAGAGATAATTCCCTACTTTGTTTACAGAAGTATATTGCTGAGCGCTTGACCCTGCGGAAGGATCCCTGCCCCATGAATGGTTCCATAAGGTATCGGTTGCTCCGGCACTGTTATCAGCATTAACAACCGTCCTGACAACGAAATAATACGTAATGCTGGTTCTCCCCGCATACACAAGCCTGCGGATGCCGGCGGAATCATCCCAGCTCATATTAAGCTGGTCTCTGTTCAGCGAGCCTGTCCAGATCACTTTCACATTCGCGCCGTTCGTATCGCACACCGATACGGCGGTGCCATTCTGCATCGCGATTTTCGATCCATCAGGTGAAATCCGGTATGCCGACGATACGCCCCATCCGCTCATACCCTGCCATTGAACATATCTCATTAGATTTTTTATTACCGCCGTATTTGATCCGCTTATCAAACGCATAATACATAAGGTGTCTTTGGTGGAATCAGTGGTGGTACCGCCGGTCATTTTATTATAAACAACAATACCCTGATGAACAGGAGAACCGTAAAATGCCCTCCATGCGCTGTCGATCTGCTGCAGGGTAGGATTTGGAAAGGGATAACTGCCGGCAAAGCTGAAAGTAAAAGAAGACATCACCATTGCCGCGCAGCAAAGGCATCTGAACATAAGCGTACCCTCTTTAGAAGTTGACGTCAAACAATATCCGGCTACCGTGCAATGGTTATAAATCTTGCCATCGCAAGGTTCGATTCCCGCCATGAGAGGAGATAGATCCCCGTTGGCAGGGATGCGACCATGAAACGCTGCCTGTCCGGTGCTACTCTCTCTCCTCTGGCGACGACCATGCCCCTTATAGTAATCAACCGGGCGTTATCCAGTTCTCTGCCATCCGCGCTCCTGAG
>Ga0315273_10013241_pt1 | contig 10595 bp, 3 predicted proteins | sample YL17G02_0_MG_FD_205753 | JGI IMG/M metagenome (GOLD analysis project Ga0315273, IMG submission 205753) | Sediment microbial communities from Yellowstone Lake, YNP, Wyoming, USA - YL17G02_0 | ecosystem: Environmental > Aquatic > Freshwater > Lake > Sediment | place: USA: Wyoming | collected... | reverse complement strand
TTGTGCATGCCTGAGGCGAGAGCTTTCAGGAGAGCCGGACGCGGGAAATCTGCATCTCCGGTTCGACGAGGGGAGAGTGGGTCGCGCTATTCGCGTCGCCCTCTCTCCTACTCTACCGGCTCGGCAACGTATTGATTCTACTGAGCCGCGCGCGTGAGCAAGCGGTCCTTTTTCTGGGACGGGGACTTTCACCACGGCCTGTTAAGGGCCGTTCCGATAGTTCGTTTTATACCGGCCAATCTTTCAAAGGGGTGCTCCGTTAGACGGAGTGCTCATTGTTCGATCGATAGACTCCCATTTCTTCTTTTCATTCGAGTTGTCTTACTCGAGAGACGACGGAAGAGCGACCAGGAGGCGAGGTCTGACCGACCCGCCGGGGATGTCAGTCAGCCTGCTAGAAAAGCTCTTGCTTTCCGCAGTTTCATGGTGCAGAATAGTCCATCGTAGTGTTGAGTGACTCACTGCGATACCACGTTGGATCGGGCAGAAATTGGCCGGTTAGTTCAGGCTTTGGGAACATGGAGGCCAATCCCGAAATCTGAAGCTCTGGAAGAAGGGGGCCCGAATTGCGTTGATGCGCACGACCGACTGTCCTGATCATCGTGCGCAGCAACGTGACCGTCTCTGCTTACGCAAACCTCGCGCCGTCGCGCGTCCGTTGTTGCCATTCTTCCAGCGCGCCCCGCAGCCGCCGAATCACCGCGGCGGACTCGCTCCGGTAGAACAGGTTGTACTGCTCGATCGGATCGCGGTTGCGGTCGAACAGCAGGCAATTATCTTTCTCCAGCAGCGCCATCTTCCACCCGTCCGGCGAAATCACGGCCCGCGAGAGCGGCTGGTCCCACTCAATCACCACGTGGGGGTCCGCGCGCACCTTGCCTTCCGCCAGCGGCAGCAGGCTCTCGCCCGGCAGGTTGCCGGGGTTTCTGGCGCCCATCGCTTCCAGCAGCGTCGGGACCACGTCGATGTGGCTCACCGGCTGCTTCACCTGGATCTGCCGGCTGTGCCGCCAGGGGACGCGCAGCAGCATGGGGATGCGCACGGCCTCTTCGTACAACACTCCCTTCGCGGTCAACCCATGGCTGCCGCCCATCTCGCCGTGGTCGCTGGTGAACGCGATGATGGTGTTCTCCGCCTGTCCGGAAGCCTCCAGCGCCCACAGGATGCGCCCCACCGCCTGGTCCACCTGGCTGCACAACCCGGCATAATTGCGCCGCAGTTGTTGCATCTCCTCGCGCCCGAGCTCCTCCTTCTTACGCCGCTTGCGATACGCCTCCGGCTCGCGCTCCACCGCCAGCCCCGGATAGTTCGCCGCCAGCGGGGCCTCCTCCGCGCTGTGCAGGTTGTTCCACGGCCCGTTGTGCGGCGTGTGTGGCTCCAGGAAGTTCACGTAGAGCATCCACGGCTCGGCGCGGTTCTTCAACACGAAATCCGAAGCGTGCGCGGCCAGATACGCCGGCTTGCAACGCTCCGCCGGCAGCCTGGTGGCAAAATTGCGCGAGTAGCAGCCGTCCTCCCGGTCCGGCTTGTAGCCCAACTCGCGCAGGAAATGGTGGTAGCTGCTGCGCGCCTTCGGGTCCCGCCCCGGCGAGTAGTACTCGGTGTACATGTAGTCTTCGATGCTCAGCCACTGCTCGAACCCGCGCTGCGCGAAGACCTCGTCGCCCAGGTGCCACTTGCCCATGTAGCCCGTCCGGTAGGCGGACTCGCCCAGCAGTTGCGGCATCACGGGCACGTTCGCCGGCAGCGCGATGTTGTTGTTAACCAGTCCCGTGGTGTGCGGCCACTGGCCGGTCATCACGCTGGACCGCGCCGGCGTGCACACCGGCTGCGTATCGTAGCAGCGGTCGAACACGATGCTGCCGGAGGCCAGCCGGTTCAGCGCGGGCATCCGGAACGCCGCGTTGCCGTACGCGGCCAGGGTGTCGGCCCGCTGCTGGTCGGTCCAAAGGAATAGCAGGTTGGGTTTATCGCCGGCCCGCCGGGCGGCGCCGCGCAGTACGCCGGCCGTTCCGGCCAGCACGGACTTCAGGGCGGTGCGTCTGGAAATCATAGGGAATCGTATCAGTATACTGCCGCCGGACGGCCCGCGCCGGAAGCCGTTCCGGTGGTTGGGACGAATAGTGACTGGTGCTGCGAACGGTGGAACCGTGTGGAACCGATGTGGAACCGCCCTTGACTCCGGCCGCGGGGCGGAGGAGAATATGGCCCATGAACTGCCATCTCCGGATCTTCGTCGCTCTTTTGGCGTGTCTGCTTCCGGCATGGGCGCAGGAGTCGCGCGCCACCCTGCTCGGCCGCGTCGCCGACAGCACCGGGGCCCTCGTCCCCGGCGCCTCCGTCACCGTACGCAACCAAGCGACCAACGCGGAAAGCCGCACCGCCACCAGCGCCGAGGGCCACTTCATCGTTCCCCCGCTCGACCCCGGCATCTACGCCATCGAGGTGGAGGCCGTCGGCTTCAAGAAGACCCTCAAGAACGGCGTCGAGGTCCGCCTCGGCGATCGCCTGGAAATGGAGTTCCGGCTCGAGGTCGGGCCGGTCACCGAATCGGTCACCGTGACCGGGGAAGCCGGCCTGGTGGAGACCGCCCGCGCGGACATCGCGCAAGTGGTGGACCGCCGGTTCCTGGACCTGCTGTACATCCCCGGCCGAAACCCATTGGGGCTGGTGTCGCTGACGGCCGGCGTGGAGGGCGGCGGCGGCTCGTTCGTCTCCACTGAACAGCAGAACTTCAGCGTGCACGGCGGGGGCGGCTCCGCCGGCCTGAACGAAATCATCGTGGACGGCGCTTCCGTCGTAATGCCGCGGCAGAACGGTGCGGTGGCCACCTCGCCCGGGGGGGATTCCGTGGAAGAGGTGCGCGTTCAGACCACCATGTTCGATGCCGCCTACGGCCACTCCAACGGCGGCGTGGTCACCTACGCCACACGCGGCGGCACCAACCAGTTGCACGGCTCGTTCGAGTCCTTCTACCGCAACAACGCCCTGGAGGCCAACGGGTGGACCAGGAACCGCAACGGAATCCCCCGCGCCGGCGTAGACCGCCAGTTCTTCTCCGGCGCCGTGGGCGGGCCGCTCGTCGTGCCCAAGCTCTACAACGGCCGCAACCGCACCTTCTTCTTCGCCTCGGCCGAGTCCGACCGGAGCTCTAACGCCATGATGATGTCGGGCCGCACCCCCACGGAATCCGAGCGCAAGGGCGATTTTTCTCAAACCCTCAACTCGCAGGGCACCCGGCTGGACCTCTACGACCCGTTCTCCACCGTGGTCACCGGGGCCACCGCCCGGCGGACCATGTTCCCGAACGCCAGGATTCCCGCTTCGCTCTGGGACACCACCGGCGCGGCCATCCTCAATGCTTACCCGCTACCCAACCTCAACGTGGCGCCGAGTCTGGGCGTGTACAACTGGGCCACGGGCGCCACCTCCACTTCGCTCGCCACGCAGGTCAGCGCCCGCATCGATCAAGCCATCAGCCCTCGCCAAAAGATCTTTGGGCGCTTTTCCTTCATGAGCTTGGATAACCGTCCGAGTTCGCTTCCCCCGGGCCTGAAAGAGGCGCCCATAGGCGGCACGAACAACATTGTGGTGCGGCATTTCTCGAGCGCCAGCCTCAACTACGATCTGACTGTCAGCCCCAGCTTTCTCGCCACCCTGCGGGCCAACTTCGGCCGCTACTTCAACACGGCCTACATTTCCGGCAACACCATGGACCCCAAACTGCTGAAGATGCCGGAGATCGTTCTTCTCAACGCGCTCACACCTGCGTGGCCGGGAATCAGCATGGGCGAAGGCACGATCACACTTGGTAACAACCTCAAGAACCGCGCCAATGACACCTGGTCGGTGGCCCCCAGCTTCACCAAGCTCGCCGGCGGCCACACTCTCCGCTTCGGCGCGGACATGCGCATGGTGAACTGGAACGAATACACGCCCGGCGCGGACGCGGCCGGGTCCTGGAAATTCAGCAATACCTTCACGCGTTCGGACCCGTTCACCTCCAGCACCGGGCGCACCACGGGGTCCGGCATGGCGTCGTTACTGCTTGGCGCGGCCGACAGCGGCAACCTGGGCGGCCCCAGCCCGTACTCGCTGCGCAATTACTACTTCGGGCTGTACCTTCAGGACGATTGGAAGCTGACGCCCCGCCTCACCGTCAGCCTGGGCGTGCGTTACGAACTGGAAACCCCGTTCCGGGAGCGTTACGACCGCTTCTCCTGGGGCTTCGACTACAACGCCCCCAACCCGGTGAAGGTGCCTGGCATGTCCCTGCGCGGCGGGTTGCTGTTCACGGGTGTCGGAGAGACCCCGCGCTGGCAGGGCAACATGGATCGCAACAACTTCGGTCCCCGCGCCGGTTTGGCCTGGGCGGTGCGGCCCGGCACCGTGGTCCGCGCCGGCTACGGCCTGTTCTTCGCCAACGCGGCGGGCAACCTGGGCACCGGCAGCGGCGTGCCCTCCACCTACAATGTAGCCGCGCCGTACGTGGGCACCACCGACGCCGGCGCCACCCCGTTCACCACCATCTCGAATCCGTACCCCAACGGCATCCCCAAGCCTCCCGGCAATAGCGAGGGGCTCGCCACCCGCATCGGCAACAGCCTGGATTTTCTCAACCAGGCCCGCGTGCTCCCTTACGCCCAGCAATGGCAGACCGGCATCCAGCAGGCACTCCCATTCCGAGTGCGCCTGGAAGCGGCCTACGTCGGCATGCTCAGCCTGAAGGGATTTGAGAGCTTCGGGCTGAACGAAAAGCCGGACGCTTATCTCGCGCTTGGCGCGGAGGAGAACCGCAAGGTCCCGAATCCCTTTTACCGCATCTTCCCCGCCAGTTCGTCGCTGGGTTCCTCCAACACCATCGTGCAGCAGCAGCTTTGGCTGGCGTATCCGCAGTTCAGCAGCCTCGCGGTGGACGGCATCAATTCCCACACCGCCATCTATCACGGCCTGGAACTGAGCCTGGAGAAGCGCCTGTCCCACGGCCTGAGCCTGCTTTGGAACTACTGCTGGGCGAAACTGATGGAAAACAATCTCACCAGCATGGTGAACACGCGCCACTACCGGTCGATCTCGGATTCGGACCGCGCCGGCGTCATGAATCTGGCGTTTGTCTACGAGTTGCCGTTCGGCGCCCGGTCCAGCCGCCTGATGCGCCGCCTGGCCGGCGGCTGGAACTTCAGCGGCCGCATGTATCTGGCGTCCGGCCTGCCCATGTCGATCTCGGATGTCAATGGCCGTCCCCTCCGGCTGCGCAACGCCGCCAAAAGCGGCTCCGTGCGCGACCGCCTGGGCGACCGGGTGGACCGAGCCACCGGCACGGTGCTGAACCCGTACTTCGACGTGACGGCGTTCGCCTCCCTGCCGACGCAGTACACCATCTCGCCCGAGCCGCCAACCTTCGCGGAACTGCGCTCGCCCGGCCGCGCCACAATGGACCTCTCCCTGATCAAGCGTTTCAAGGTCCGCGAGCGCCTGAGCTTCGATGCCCGCATGGACGCCACCAACTTCACCAACACCCCCCAGTTCGGCGCACCCGGCGCCAACATGGCCAACAAAGCGACCTTCGGGGTGATTCAGACAGCCGGCAACCCGCGCATCGTGCAATTAGCCTTCCGCGCCGTGTTCTAGAACTCGGCCGCGATCCAAACCCGCACCGCGGCAGGGCCGCGGTTCGCGAACGCGTAGTAATACGGAATGAACAAGCAGGTTCCGCTGCCGAAGGGCGACGATTCTCCCGAGCAGCTCCGGCCGCTTCTCCATCGTCAGGGCCCCGTGCGCATCCACCACCGCCTCCGCCGCCGGCCGCTTCCGGTCGTGCTGGTCCAGGCAATACACCAGCGGACCGCTGCGGTCCGCGGAAACTCCGCACTTAGCGTTTCCGGCAAGTCCCTCGGCCATTTTCGAGGGGTGGCATTCCGCCTCTAACTCCCGCATGCGCTGCCAGGTCCGCATCTGGACCTGCTTGTCCTAAAGCTCACAAACCCTGGCCGTTTCGGCGGTGAGCTGGTTGGACCCGGGCCAGGCGGCTCATGTCCCGGTAGCGCGCGCAGCGACACTCGAGATCGGACACCTGGGTCTCGTCGCCGGTAATCTGAAGGCCGGCGAGACCGGGGAACCGCCGCAGAAATTCGCGCAACTTCTCGCGATAGACCTGCCAGGTGGCGGGCCGCGCCGGGCAAACGGCCGTGCCCCACACAGCCGGCCGGATCACCTCCAGTACCTCGGGCGGAAACCCGACAGGCTGGAACTCGGTACTCTCAAGAAATTTAGAGTCTAACTTTCCGCAGCATCCATGCCGCGGCCCTTTGACTCAAGCTGGTTCCGCCAGCCGACCGTCTCCAATTCTCCAATTCGGGCCAATTTGCGCAAATCTGGGCCATTGACGCCGGTCATGGGAACGTGGTAGGGTTGCCGTGACTGGCTTTGCAGCCGTCCCACGGGCAGGCCCGCCTTCCAGGAGGTTCACGTGTCGCGCATTAGTTCGTTGCATCGTCGCTGTCTTCTTCGGCCGCTTCTGAGTTTGCTGGTTCGGGGGAGCAGCCTGGCCCGGATTGCACTGCTCTCGTCGCTGTGTCTGGCTCCCGCCATCTTCGGCCAAGGAGTTCAAACCGGAACCATCCGCGGCTTCGTCCTGGATCCGTCCAGCGCGGTCATTCCGAATGCAAAAGTCAGCATCGCCAGCGACACAAAACTGATTGCCCGCGCCGCCGAGTCGGGCAACGACGGCGGTTATCTGTTTCAATCGCTCCCTCCAGGCGCTTACAATCTCCAGATTGAAAGCGCCGGTTTCAGTAAGCTGATCCAGACCGGCATCGTTCTGCACAGCGGCGAGAATCTCCGCATCGACGTCAACCTCACGCCCTCCGCGCTGAGTACCACCGTGGAAGTCAAGTCGGAGTCTGCCCCGGCCCTGAACACGGTCAACGCGAACCTGAACATGACCATGCCCCAGAGCGAGTTCGGCGACATGCTGCTGCCCACCAACGAAGCGACCCGGGCAGCGCTGTTTCTCCCCGGCGCGGTGAGCGAGTGGGTGCAGAACGGACGTCCCGGGCTTCAACTGACCATGACCGTCGACGGAGTCAACGACGGCGATGAGTACCAGAGCGGCGGCAACTGGCAGTTCAATCCCCCGATCGACGCGGTCTCCGAATTTCGAGTGACCCAGAATAACTACACCGCCGACCTGGGCCGCTCCTCCGGAGTCCGGCTGGAATTCGTCACCAAGTCCGGCACGAACCAGTTCCACGGGACGGCCTTCGGGTTCGTTCGCAACGAAGCGTTCAACGCCAGGAATTGGGGCAATCAAGTCAAGTCGCCGAGCCGTTACCAGAACTACGGTTATACCGTCGGCGGGCCGATCAGGAAAGAGAGAATCTTTTTCTTCTGGTCGAGCTATTACCGGCGCATCAACAACCCATCCTCGTCGAATGTAACCTGGCCGACCGCGGCCCAGCACAACGGAGATTTCAGCGCCTGGTTGCGTCCGCCCTCCGGTCTGAGCCCGCGCACCGTCAGGAATCCCGCCACGAGCCAGCCATTTCCGGGGAACATTATTCCACCTTCGCTGATGGACCCCAATGCTCGGGCTTACCTGAAGCTGTTCTACCCGGCCATCGAGAACCCGTACGCCTTGTCCAATAACGGTTATGTCACCTCGCCCGTCAATTCGCGGGACAACTACTACTCTCCGCGATTCGACTTCCGCGTGACGGACAAGTTCAACATGTACTTACGGGCGATGTCCGACAATCGCCGGGAAACGTTCAGCTATCTCTCGCCTCCGGATAAGTTGCATCCCGACGCTCACACGACGGGCGGTCCGGTTGAGAGCGTGACACTCGCCGGCACGTATTTGCTCAAACCGTCCTTGTTGCTCGATTTCCAGGGCTCCTTCATGCACGCCGATGGGCCGCACCGGCTGGTAAGTCCGGGAGACGCCTCGATCAGCAACATCCCCGGCTGGACCGGAAAGCTGCTGTTTCCCGCCGCAAACAGCCTCCAGTACCTGCCGGTCGTGAACCTGAGCGGAGGCTATTCAACCATCGCCCGGTCCACCGTGTACGGCAACAAGTGGTCGCAGGGTAACATGGGCGTGAACCTGGCCATTCAAGGGAACCGCCACAACATCAAGATGGGGTTTGACGAGGTCTTCCGCGTGAAGATCCAAGCCAAGTACGATACCACCGCCGGCGTTTTTGCGTTCGACGGATCGTCGTCCGGAGACGCGCTGGCCGACTTTCTTCTCGGAAGAGCGTACACCTTCGCCCAGATCGGCAAGGCGAGGATTGATAACCATCTTCGAAACTGGCAGCATGGGCTCTACATTCAGGACGAGGTCAAGATCAACCGCCGGGTCACGATGACCGTTGGACTGCGTTGGGAGAGCGATCCTCCGTACGGCGGCCACAGCTACCCGCAGTTGTCCAGGTTCGTTCCCGGCCTCTACGACCGGTCGAAGGCCTCGGTGGTGGATCCCAAGACCGGTATTATTACCGGCGCGCCGAATAACACAAACGGCATCGAGGTTGTCGAGACCGCCGGCGACCGGCCCATGAAGGGATTTGCGCCCCGTATCTCGATCGCCTGGGCCCCGTGGGGAGCAAAGACCGCGATTCGCGCCGGGTACGGCCTCTTCTTCGACCACCAGGACCAAACCGTGGGGCAACTGAACTCCAACCCGCCTTTCGTCTTTACCTCCACGTTGTACAACGTCAACTTCAGCGATCCCAGCAGTGGAACTACCCAGCCACGCCCCCCCGGACTCACGACCATCGCCCTGCCGTTCCGTACGCCCCGTACGCAGAAGTACTCCGCCGGCATTCAGCACGATATCAAGGGGTGGCTGGCCGAGATCAACTATGTAGCTTCCTTCTCGACCTTGCAGCGAACTTCGTCCAACATCAACCAGCCGGAACCCAACGCGGATGTCCTGGCGAAGAGGGTTTCCATCGATGCGATCCGCCCTTTCCCGGGGTTCGGAGCGATCACCTGGAAAGACTGGGCCGACACCAGCCGCTACAATTCCCTGCAAATGCAGACCAAGCGATCGCTCTCCAACGGCTTGTTTCTACAGGCGAATTACACACTTAGCAAGCTGATGCAGTCGGCCTCGGACTCGGTTACGGATCCCCGCAACCACAAGTACGATTCCGGAAGGTCAACCCTTGACCGGCCTCATATCTTCCGGCTCGCGGGCACTTATGAGCCCCAGGTGTTCGTAAACTCCGCCCCGGCCATGAAGACGCTTCTGCATGGTTGGCAGCTTTCCACGGAGATCCAGTTCCTCTCCGGCGCGCCGCTGGCCGTGGCGATGCAGACGGACACGGCCGGCATCGGCCGCACCGTCCGCGCCGGCTGGAAAGGCAGCGTGGACCTGCCCCGGACCATGGACATGTGGTTCGACGCGCTGGCGTTCTCCGCGCCCGCGCCGCTCGCCTTTGGCAACTCGCCGATCGACGCGATCCGCGGGCCGGGTCAGCGGAACTTCGATCTCGGGCTTTTCCGGAACTTCAAGTTCAAGGAGCGGTACCGGATTCAGTACCGGCTGGAAGCGTACAACGCGCTGAATCACTTTAATCTTAGTAATCCCGGCCTTGCCTTTGGAACGCCGAACCTTGGCCGCATCACGAGCAAGGCGGGCCCAAGAAACATCCAGATGGGCCTGAAAATCAGTTTTTGAACCCTGGGGGAGTCCAGGCGGCCGGCGGCGGGACATTCATCGAGCGCGTCGCGGCGCCTGTCGGGTGGGAACTAACATGAGATGCAAGCCTTTTCGGATTCTTCTGTTTGCCTGGTTGCCCTGGGCGCCGGCGTTGGCCGAGGCCGCCGTTCCGTTTCCGCGCGCCGTCGAGGACATCCACGTCTTACGGAGCTACCGGGCCGGCAAGAACAGCTTCGTCGAAAGCTCGGATCGGCATGCCGGCGCGTGGACCGGGAAAGGATACCGGTCTACGCTGCTCGACGTGAAGGGAACCGGGTCCCTGCGCCATATCTGGAGCACCTGGATGAAAGACGGTCCGTACTTCGAATGGCAGTTCTTCGTGGACGGCGAGGAGCAGCCGGGTCTGCGCGCGACCTTGCCGGATCTGGTGGCGGCGGCCGAGAAACTGGAGGATTCCCCCGCGGTGGCCGGGACTGTGCCCCTGAGCCCGGACAAGCGCGACTACAACTTTTACCTTCCCGTTCCGTTCCAGAAGAGTCTGCGCATCGACGTCGTGCAACAAACCGACAAGGTGGGACTGTTCTTCTGCCAGTTGGACTATCGCACCGGGGATGAAAGCCTGCGCGGAGTGCGCCTGCGCTCGCGCGCCGTCGATGGGCAGTTGAAGCTCGAATACGAAGGCTGGCAGCCCCGGCCTCCGCGCCAGATCGTGACCGAGCCGGCGCCCTTCAAAGAGAAGCGGATTGGCCCCGGCGAACAGGTTCTCGTGGCCGAGGTCACCGGGCCGGCGATAATCCGGCAACTCGAGCTCAACGCCCCCATCGACGCTCCGCTGCGGCTCCTGGTCCGCTATGACGGGGCCGCCACCGCGGCTGTCGATGTCCCCGTCTCCCGCTATTTCGGCTCCTTCCAGGGCGCCTCCTTCGAT
>Ga0315273_10013238_pt1 | contig 10596 bp, 9 predicted proteins | sample YL17G02_0_MG_FD_205753 | JGI IMG/M metagenome (GOLD analysis project Ga0315273, IMG submission 205753) | Sediment microbial communities from Yellowstone Lake, YNP, Wyoming, USA - YL17G02_0 | ecosystem: Environmental > Aquatic > Freshwater > Lake > Sediment | place: USA: Wyoming | collected... | reverse complement strand
CCCCTTGGTCGGTTCCTCGCCGATATTCAGCAGGCCCACGCGTGGCTGTTCGATACCCAGAGCCCGGCGGGCGAACACCGCTCCGAGCAGACCGAACTCCAGTAGGTGCTCGGGTCGACAGTCGGCATTCGCACCGGCGTCCAGGAACACGACCGGCCCGTCCATGGCCGGGAGAACCGTGAGGATCGCCGGTCGCCTGACCCCTCTTGCCCGCTTGATCACCAGCAGGCCGGCGGCCAGCATGGCTCCCGTGTTCCCCGCCGACACGAAGCCCTGCGATCGCCCGTCAGCCACGGTGCCGGCACCCACTACGATCGACGAATCACTCTTCGAGCGAACTGCCTTCGCGGGTTCATCCTCGGACGAGATCACCGATTTGCTGGGTACGATCTCTATGTGCGTTAGATCGACTCCCGCCACGTGCGGTGCGAGCACCTCCGACCGGCCTACCAGCAGCACCTTCAACGTTGCCGACGCCGCCAGCAAGGCTCCGCGCACGACTTCCCCGGGGGCGTGGTCACCACCTTCTCCGTCCAGGGTGAGAGTGACCGGTGCCGTCGTAACGTCGACCATCCGTGTCACCACGCATCCTCTCCTCTTCTTCGCAGCGTATTGACCCCGCTTCGGGATACCATAGCAGCCCAGAGACTTCCGTCACCACGCCGCGCTACAATCGCTGCGATCCCGGTGTGACTCAGGAGCAAACCATGGCCACCTTCCGCAGGATGATGCGCACCTTTCTCCATGGCCACTGGACCGCCCTCTTCGCGTCGTTGGCACTGGCGGTCACGACAATCGGCCTGGGTTTGACGGTGCCGTGGCTCATTCGTGCTGCCGTCGACTTGGCCCTCGTGGGTGGTCGCTACGATCTCCTGCTGCCCCTCGCCCTAGCCATCCTGGGCCTCGCCGGCCTCCGCATGGTGGCCGCGTTCGGTCGCAGGATCGTGTCGGGCCGCGTCTCTCTGGCTGTCGAGACCGAGATGCGTAATCGTCTCTTCTCACACCTGACTACCCTGGGTTTCGACTTCTACATGCGCTCGGCGACCGGGCAACTGATGTCACGGGCCATCGCCGATGTGCGCGCGGTCAGGATGTTCCTTGCCTATGGCCTGGTTTTCATCGTCACCAACTCCATCACCCTACTCGCGGTGACTGCGATCCTATTCTCCCTACAGCCCCGTCTCGCCGCCCTCAGCCTGCTTCCCATGCCGTTCATCCTGGTCGCAGCACGCGCGTTCAGCCGCCGCCTCCACCCCTCCCTCTGGGCGGTGCAGCAGCGGATCGCCGAGCTTACGGCCGTAGCCGAGGAGCGGATCACCGGCATCCGCGTCATCAAGGCTTTCGCCATCGAGGATCAGCAACAGGCCACATTCGCGCTGGCGTCCGACCAGATCTACCGGCAGAATCTCGAGGCCGCGGGCATCCGCAGCCGGTACATCCCGCTGATCGGAGTGCTCCCAAGTCTGAGCCTCATCATCATCTTGCTCTACGGCGGCCGGATGGTGGTGGCGGGCGACCTCAGCCTGGGAAGTCTGGTCGCATTCAATGCCTATGTCATGTTGCTCATCTGGCCCATGCGCATGCTGGGGATGCTGGTGAGCTGGGCGGAGCGGGCGATCGCCTCCGGTGAGCGGGTGCTGGAGGTCCTCGACGAGCGGCCCACAGTGACCGACCGACCGCACGCCCGCGCTCTCTACCACATACGCGGCGCCGTAGAGTTCCGAGACGTCTCGTTCGCGCACGACGATGCGCCCGTGATCGCCGGGATCTCGCTGCACATCGAGCCAGGCGAGACCATCGCTCTGGTGGGACCGACGGGATGCGGTAAGACTACCCTGGCCCACCTGATACCCCGGTTCTACGACCCCACAGAGGGCGCCGTCCTGGTCGATGGGGTCGACCTACGCGATGCCACTCTGGTCTCGCTGAGACGTCAGATAGGACTGGTCGATCAGGATCCGTTCCTGTTCTCCCTGAGCGTGCGCGACAACATCCGCTACGGCCGGCCGGAGGCGTCCGACGAGAGGGTCGTGGCGGCGGCGGCGGCCGCCGCCGCCGACGACTTCATCCTGAACCTCCCCGCCGGCTACGACACCGTCATCGGTGAGCGAGGGGTCACCCTCAGCGGTGGCCAACGCCAGCGGCTGGCGCTGGCCCGCGCCCTGCTCATCGACCCGCGCATCCTCATTCTCGACGACGCCACCTCCAGCGTCGACGCCGAGACCGAGGCCCGCATCGTCGACGCTCTCTCCGGGCTGCGCGGGTCGCGCACCACCGTGATCGTAGCCCACCGACCGTCGACGGTGATGCTCGCCGATCGAGTGGTTCTGATGGAAGCCGGCGCCATCCGGCAAGTAGGAACCCCGAGTGAGGTGCCCTGGCAGGAGATCCTCATCGCTGACGCCGAGGTGGGTCTGCAGCGACAGCTCGCGGCAGCGCATCGCGCGGCCGCCGACCTGGAGGCCCGCCGAGCCGTGACTGCGCGACTCGGCGCGGCCGACACCGAGGTGACAGCATGAGCGGTCTGCGTGTCTGGGTGCGGCGCCGGGCCTTTGTTCGGCTGGCAGGCTACCTACGGGGGTACCGCCTGCAGGCGATCGGAACCGTAGCATGCATGGTGGCTCTCACCGCCTGCGGGCTGGCCGGACCGTATCTGCTCCGCCTTGCCATCGACCGCGGCATCAGCGATGGCGACCTCGGCTTCCTCACCATGATCGCGGCCGTATATCTCGGCATCTCCCTGCTCGGTGCGCTCTTCAACGGCCTGCAGACCTATGGAGTGAACTGGGTGGGGGAGCGCGTGGTCCGCGATCTGCGCGACGACCTCTTCCGCCACCTGACTTCCCTGGACGTAGGCTACTACACGCACCAACGGGCCGGATGGATCATCTCGCGCCTCACCAATGATATCGAAGCCATCGAGCAGCTCCTGGTCGAGGGTTCGGCCCAACTCGTCACCAATAGCCTCACCCTCTGTGGAGCGGTGGTGATCCTCTTCAGCATGGATGCCCGCCTTGCCTCGGTCACCATGAGCGTGCTCCCTATCCTCTTCGTCGCCACGGTCGTCTTCCGCATGCGGGCTGTCACCGCCTACCGCCGGGTGCGGAACGCCGTGGGCGACGTCACGGCGGCCCTCCAAGAGAGTCTGAGCGGCATGCGGGTCGTGCAGGCCTTCGCCCGTGAGACCACCGACTACAGAGTGTTCGGGGCCGTCAACGAGCGCTACCGCCAAGCGAACATGGACACCGTCATGTTGTCCGGCATGTACTTCCCCGCCGTGGAGTTCCTCAGTGCCGTTGCCACTGCGCTCATCCTTGTGTACGGCGGCCATCAGGTTGCGCAGGGAGCCATCACCGTCGGAATCCTAGTGGCGTTCATAGGCTACCTTTCCAGCTTCTTCGACCCTGTGGAAGCACTCTCCGATCTGTACAACACGGTCCAATCCTCCGGCGCTGCTTTAGAAAAGATCATCTCGGTGCTCGACACGGAACCTGGAGACGCCGAGCGCGCCGGGGGAGTCCCCAGCACCCGCCTGGCGGGCGACATCACCTTGGAGGCGGTCTCTTTCGCGTATGCCGTCGAGACAGGTGAGGTTCTCGACCGCGTACACCTGCATATCCCCGCCGGCCAGCGGGTTGCCCTGGTTGGGCCCACCGGTGCCGGCAAGAGCACCCTGGCTCGGCTTCTCCTGCGTTTCTACCACCCGACTCTTGGACGCGTGCTGGTCGACGGGATCGATCTGCGTGAGTACGACGTGCGGGAATACAGGCGCCATGTGGGATATGTGCCCCAGGAGCCCTATCTCTTCTCGGGCACCGTGCTGGACAACATCCGCTTGAGCCGCCCCGAGGCCGATATTGCCGAGGTCCGCGCAGCCGCACTCGAACTCGGCATCGATGACCTGCTGTCCTCCCTTCCCGCGGGCTATGACACCCACGTTCATGAACGAGGCAGCCGTCTCTCCGCCGGAGAGCGTCAGCTGGTCGCCTTCGCGCGTGCCTTCTTCGCCCATCCAGAGATCCTAATCTTCGACGAGGCCACGTCGAGTGTCGATCCTGGTACCGAACACCGGTTGGCGTCCGCCCTCGATCGGCTGCTCCAAGGGCGCACCGCACTGGTGATCGCCCACCGCCTGTCGACCGTGGAGACGGCCGACCGCATCATCGTCATGGAAGATGGACGCATCGTCGAAGACGGCGTCCACGGCGTACTCTTGGCGGAACGCGGCCCCTACGCGCAGCTATACCATGCGCAGCTCTTGGCCCAAGACCTGGCAGCCAGGGCTCGCCCGGGAACCGACGCCATATGAGGCCCGTCACACTTCGCGCCGGAATACCGCCGTTGCCTGCCGAACGCTCGTACTATATACTATAAACATGGTGTTGGACGGGTTTACCCCTCTTGGCAGTGTTTGGGCAAGACTGCTATCGACAATAATGACCGGTAGGGGTACAATGTGCGGGTTTGCGTGAAGGCGGCACAAGATGACGAGGATAGGTTGACGCGGGTATGACGACGCATCGGGAGATTGAAGTGGCAACGGTCGAAGGTCGAACTGTGCTGGATATGCAGGATATTCTCCATCTGGGTCAGGAACGGGGCTACGTGACCAGCGATGAGATCATGGGCCTGGTAGAAGAACATGACATGAGCACCGACGAGATCGAAGAGCTGTACTCGCAGTTGTTCGACCTCAGTGTTGAGGTCTACGAGCAGAGCCCGGTAGCGAGCGGAGCGCTCGAGCAACCGGAGCCCACGCTCGATCTCTCAATCGAGACGATCAGCCATGACCCTCTCCGCCTCTACCTTAAGGAAGCCGGCGAGATCCCGTTGCTCACCAAGCAGCAGGAGATAGAGCTGGCCAAGCAGATCGAGCAGGGAGACAAGCGGGCCAAGGACCGCATGATCCAATCGAACCTGCGCCTGGTGATCTCGATCGCCAAGAACTACTACACTCAGGATATGGATCTGCTTGACCTGATCCAGGAAGGCAACACCGGTCTCATCCGCGCGGTCGAGAAGTTCGACTACCGCAAGGGCTACAAGTTCTCGACGTATGCCACCTGGTGGATTCGGCAGGCCATCACACGGGCGATCGCGAACCAGGACCGCAACATCCGCATACCGGTGCACATGATCGAGAAGATCAACAAGATGGTCCGCACCGAACGCAAGTTGTTGCAGGAGACCGGCAAAGAACCCAGCGACGACGAACTGGCCTACGAGCTAGGCGTCGAAGCTCCGGAAGTGCGGGAGATGCGGAAGATCGCCCAGCGTACCACGTCGCTCGAGACACCCATCGGCGACGAGGAAGATGCCGAACTGGGCGACTTCATCGAGAACGCGAGTACGCCCGATCCCGCCGAAGCGGTACAGAGTCTCCTGGCCAAAGAGAGCCTCGACCGGGTACTGAAAGCCATGGATGAACGCGAGCGCAAAGTCGTCGAGTTGCGCTTCGGTCTCAAGGGCGAGCACCCGCGCACGCTGGCGGAGGTTAGTTCTCGCTTTAACGTGAGCCGCGAGCGGATCAGGCAGATCGAAGCGAAGGCGCTGGAGCAGATCAAGAACTCCGAGCATATTCAGGCGCTGCGCGAGACCGCTTGAAGAGAGTAGGGGCGACCCTACACCGGCACAGTCTCTTTTGTTAGTGTGAAGGGCGTGGCTCGCAGAGCCGCGCCCTTCTTGTACGCCCACTACCCAGACCCCCGATCGCCGCTATGGAACGGTCGCGCCGATCAGGCGACCGGGCCGCTCTGCTCACGAAGACCGCGCACTGCCCTAGCGATGTGATCCAGCACCATCTCGGCGATGGTCTCCTTGGGTGCGCGCTCCACCTTGGTCTCACCGTCGGGAGTCAGGATGTGTACTTCGTTGTAGTCGGAGCTGAAACCGATGTCGCTGCGCGAGATGTCGTTGAACACGATCATATCCAGACGCTTGCGTACCAGTTTTTCGCGGGCCCGCACCAGACCCTCGATGCCGTATTCAGCAGCAAAGCCGACCACGAATTGATCGGGCCGCTTCGCCAGAGCCACTTCACACAGGATGTCGGTGGTGGGCGCCAGACTCACGCGGACCTCTCTCTGACTCTTGCCGATCTTGCCTCCGGCCGGCGTGACCACCTCGTAGTCGGCCACCGCGGCCGACATGATGAGGATATCCGCCTGCGGCAGCAGTCGCATCACTTCCCGATGCATCCCATCCGCGGTGGGCGTATCGACCTCCCGCACACCTGGCGCGAGGGGCAGGTCGATGTTCGCCTTGACCAGGTCGACGGTGGCGCCACGATCGAATGCCGCCCGGGCCAGGGCCACCCCCATCTTGCCCGAACTCCGGTTGCCTATGAACCGAACCGCGTCGATAGGCTCGCGAGTACCGCCGGCGGTGATGACCACATGCAGGTTGCGTAGATCGGTCTTGCGCTCCACCTGAAGCCGTAGCTTGACCTCAGCGACAATACTGTTCGGGTCGGCCATGCGGCCCGATCCGTAGACCCCGCAGGCCAACTCTCCCGCGCCGGGCTCGACTATAAACACCCCCTGGTCGCGAAGTAGCGCGACGTTCCTCTGCGTGGCCGGATGCTGCCACATGTTGGTGTTCATGGAGGGCGCCAGCACCACGGTGCCGCTGTAGGCCAGGTAGGTGGCACACAGCAGGTTGTCCGCCGTCCCACTCGCCATCTTCGCCAAAGTGTTCGCCGTTGCCGGGGCGACCACCATGATATCGGCGGCGTTCCCTTCCTCGATGTGGGTGATGGTGAAATCGGCGCGTAGCTGATCGCCCACGTGGACTGCGTGGCCCGACAGGGTCTCGAACGTAAGGGGGGCAACGAACCGGGTGGCCGCTTCGGTCATCATGACCCGCACGTCCATGCCCGCCTTCTGGAACCCCCGCAGGAGTTCGGCTGCCTTGTAGGCGGCGATGCCCCCCGTGACGCCGAGAAGGACGGTAGGCTGAGAACTCATGGGGTCTTGTAGATCGTTGGCGGCCGGTGAAGAGGGGTGCTCGGGCCCTCTAGACCTCGGGGCGTAAGCGATACGTGATCTCTCCCCGAGCTACTTCCTCCATGGAGATGGTGAGATAGTTGCGGGAATTCGTGGTCACGAGAGGTGGTGCGACATCTTCGAAGACGCCACCCTCTCCGAGACTGCGGTAGTAGCTGTTGATCTGCCGGGCCCGCTTGGCGGTCACCATGACCGCGGTGTACCGGTTGGGATGGTCCATCTGCTGGTCACGACTCTCTTCGAGGCCCAAGATGATCTCGTCGACAGTGGGCTTGTTCATTCCGGGGGTTACCTCTCGGTGTCGGTGGCGCGGATCTCATCGATAACAGCGCGCAGGTCTTCGGCGGCCGTATCTACATCGTCGTTTACTATAACATAGTCGAATTCTTGCCCTTTCCCAGCGGCGTTCCGGGCCAAAGCGTCCATCTCATCGCGAGCATGATCCATGCGCCGGCGAATGTCCTCCTCGGTCTCGGTGTCGCGAAGACGCAGCCGCTCTTCCAGCTCTTCCAAGTCGGGAGGAGCGATGAACACGACTACCGCCTGGGGTACACGACCCATGACCTGCCGGGCGCCCTGGAGCTCGATCTCGAGGATGACGTCGCGTCCCTCCCACACCTCGGCCCATACCGCGCCTGCGGGAGTGCCATACAGGTTGCCCCCATACTCGGCCCATTCGAGGAAATCGCCCTGTTCCACCCGGCGAAGGAACTCCCCCCGGGCCTCGTAGTGGTATTCGACGCCTTCCCGCTCGCCGGCACGCCGCGCCCTTGTGGTGGTAGACACCGAGAGTACAAGGTCGTCGAAGAGGGGCAGGACCCGAGAGATGAGCGTACCTTTGCCGGCGCCAGACGGTCCGGAGATGACGATAAGCCTGGCTATGATCGCCCCCGGGGCGCTTCAGTCCCTGAGCTGTTCGACGAGTTCCTGCCGCTGACGCGGTGTCAGACCGATCACGGTCTTGGACGTACTCACCCGGCAGCGCTCGAGGATCTTTGTCGTCTTGACGCGACCGTACTTCGGCACGGCCATGATGAGATCGAAGACTTTCGCCGTGTGCACGTAGTCAGGAGGCTCGGAGAGCACGTCGCAGATGCGGACCCGCCCTTCCCTAAGCATCCCCTTCAACCGGGCCCGCTCGGTCCGGATGCCGTTCGCCCGCTGCAGAGCTTCCATCCGCTGCTGGCTGGTGCGTTCCGGGGTCTGCGCGTTTGGTCCTGATGGATAGATCATAGAACCGATTATACTCACGGTGTCTCCCGACGCAACAGGTTCTCTCGTACGGGTTCGGATGCTATCGGTGAGCCCGTCCCACGACGTCTCTTAGACTCCACCCTCGCCCCCGCAACTCGGCCGCCAACTCCGTAGCCAGCCGGGCCGGTAGCCAGGGATCGCGGAAGCCCGCGGCGCCCACGGCCACGACCGTGGCACCGCAGGCAAGGAAGTCGAGAACGTCGCGCACCGAAGCCACGCCTCCCATCCCGACCAGCGGCACGTCGATCTCCTGGGCTACCTCGTGGACGAAGCGCAAGGCCAACGGCTTGATCGCGGGGCCCGACAGCCCTCCCGTGACGCCACCCAGGAAAGGCCGCAGCGTCACGCGGTCCAGAGCCAGTCCCTTGAAGGTATTGACCAGCGCCAGCGCCCCGGCGCCGGCCTCGACGGCGGCTCGAGCCACCGGAACGATGTCGCCTATGTTGGGCGTGAGTTTGACCACCAGCAGCCCGGGCCACGCACCTCGGGCGCCCGCGACCGCAGCGCGGGTCTCCGCCGGATCGGTGCCGATGGAGATGCATCCAGAATGCACGTTCGGGCAGGAGACGTTGAGTTCCAGGCCGATACGAGTAACCCAGCCGGGTTGCAGGGCATCGAGAGCGCGGCGCAATCGCGCCGCGAGCTGTCCATACTCCTCGGCCCCAAAACCTCCGACGCTAAGGATGAGGGGGCAGGGCAGCGCGAGAAGTCGGGGTAAATCCTCTTCCACGAAGCTCTCGATGCCCCGGTTAGGCAGGCCAATGGAGTTAAGCATGCCTCCGGCCGTTTCGAGGATGCGCGGTGGTTCGTTGCCTCCGCGGGGCTGCAGCGTCACAGTCTTTGGCACGTAGGCCGCGACCGGCGGCTCAACCAGCATGGTGGGGTCCAGGCTTTCGGCGGCGTCGAACAAATCCAGCGTGCCTGAGGCATTGATCAAGGGATGGGCCAGCCTCAGCGGACCCAGGTTCACCGTCAGATCCACGATGAGTTCCTTGGGAGCCGTCACGCCCGGCTCCTCGGCGCCGCGCAGGGATGCCCCCGGCCGCCGAACGCGGCCTCGCCGGCGAATACCGGTCCTTCCCGACACACGCGGGCAAGCGAGCCGTCGGCCATCGATATGACGCAACCCTGGCACGACCCGACGCCGCAGGCCATCCCCGCCTCCAGACTGAACCACGCGGGACAGGCCCGCTGTCTACAGATCTGCCACACCGCCTCGCACATGGCCTGGGCTCCACAGGCCGCGACGACGTCGCCCGAGCGCAGTTCGTCGGCGAGCAGGTCCGTCACCATCCCCACGCGGCCGAGACTCCCGTCCTCGCAGATGACGTCCAGCCGAACATCACCGCCCCGGGCGCGCAACGCGGCAACCGGTGCGGTGAAGGTCTCGAGGCACTCGGCCTGGATCGCGTCCCTAAACCCGAGGACAACCACGGTGGGCGGCGGGATCGCATCGAGGGTCGCCAGGGATTCGATCAACAGCGGGAACGGCGCCACCCCCGCTCCGCCGGCGACGATCACCAACCGACCTCTACTTGCGGGCGCGAGGCTGTCGAGCGGGAATCCCCGGCCGAGAGGCCCCAACACCCACACGACGTCACCGGTTTCGACCTCCACCAACTCTTCGGTGCCGGCGCCGAGCGGCGATATCAGGAACGAGACTTCGTCGGGCGCCTGACCGTGCAGGCTGAAAGCGCGAGGCAAGAACACCGCCGAAGGCTCGCGCTGCAGCAAGGCGAACTGCCCCGGGCAGCCAGGCCGCCAACCCGGTACGAAGAGACGGACCACGTACATACTACCCTGCCGCTCGCGCGCGATGACGTGCCCTGCATGACGACCGTGAGCGCTCACGAGTTCCGGTGCAGCTCTTGGAGGCAGATCACCGCGGGTTCACCTTCGCGGACTACCTCGATGGCCTGCACGGCGGCCTGTGCGGCCGCGATGGTGGTCATGGTGGGCACGCCCCGGCGGAGGGCGACGCGCCTGATCTCGTAACCGTCGGCCCGGGCGCCCCGACCCCGCGGTGTGTTGATGACCAGGTCGACGGCGCCGGCCTCGATCAGATCCACGATGGTCGGAGCGAAGCGCGCAGCGTCGCCGGCGACGCGCGCAGCATTAACAGCGTCAGTCGGGTCGTGCGCACGCGCCTCCCCGTCGGACCCGGTAGCGGCGGCCTGTCGGCGCGCGATTCCTTCGGTGTACTTGAGCACCGACTCCGACGCGATGCCGTTTCGCTCGAGCGTGGTATGCGTGCCCGAGGTGGCCAGCAGGCGGAACCCGAGCCGGGCCAGCGTGTCGGCCACACCCACCACCGCGGCCTTGTCGGCGTCGCACACCG
>Ga0315273_10013237_pt1 | contig 10596 bp, 13 predicted proteins | sample YL17G02_0_MG_FD_205753 | JGI IMG/M metagenome (GOLD analysis project Ga0315273, IMG submission 205753) | Sediment microbial communities from Yellowstone Lake, YNP, Wyoming, USA - YL17G02_0 | ecosystem: Environmental > Aquatic > Freshwater > Lake > Sediment | place: USA: Wyoming | collected... | reverse complement strand
CTGAATGCTGATAATGACTCCATCCTCAAAAAAATCATCATCGATCACGCCGATCATGATAAAATACCAGGGTTACGTATGGCCGCATAACGGAGAACCTTGCACTGGCAAGTTAATGAGATGACTTAATTAGAAATGTAATAAGGAAATACTTAAGGGCAGGCCGAAGGCCTGCCGGGAGAAACCTTATGGGAAAAGAAATAAAAATGGCTTATGATGATGCGGGAGATATCTTGGATATTTCTATAGGTGATCCTGAAAAAGCTATTTCCAGGGAAGTTGAAGAAGACTTTTTTCTCAGGGGTAACCCTGTTAGCGGGGAAGTGGTTGGTTTTTCTATTTTGAACTTCAGAAAATGGTTCAAAGACTCAAAAGACATTAAGACCCTTCCTATCAAAGCTGAGCTTGCCGTCCCTTAAAATGAAAAACGTATAGCAATTCACTTGAGGTGACTTTTCTTTCTTAATAAAACAGAATTTTTACTGACAGGAACTGCAGGTGCTCTTGGTGCAGGAGGTACAGCCTGAGGATGTGCCGGCAAGGGGTTTCGCAGTGCCGGATGCACTGAAGACAGAAAACTTCTTCTTTATCTCCTCAGAGTCGCATTTCGGACACGTGACTTTCTGATTTCCGAAGACAAGTTTCTCAAAGTCTTCTCCACAACTGCTGCACTTATATTCAAAAATCGGCATCTTTTCCTCTTAATATTAAGTTACAAGCGAAGTATATTTTGTAAAATCTCCCCTCACCCCTCTTTTCCAAAGAGGGGAATAAAGGACTTCCCTTTGCTAAAGTGGGACTGAGGGAGATTACACAAATTCACTATTTTTTGGGTACTTTCTCCCAGTCCTTCAAAAACTTCTCAATCCCTATATCCGTAAGGGGATGCTTAATTAATTGTATTATAACAGAATACGGGATCGTGGCGATGTGAGCACCCATTTTAGCTGCCTCTACAACATGCAGCGGGTTCCTGACGCTGGCTACAATTATCTCAGTATGAAACATATAGTTCCCGTAGATATCAATAATCTCACCGACAAGATCCATCCCGCTGTGGCTGATATCATCGAGTCTTCCGACAAAAGGACTCACATAGGTTGCCCCGGCCTTTGCAGCAAGGAGCGCCTGTGTGGGAGAGAAAATGAGCGTGACATTCGTCTTGATACCCATTCCTGATAGCTTCTTTACTGCTTTAAGCCCGTCCTCGGTCATCGGAATCTTCACTACAATATTTTCGTGAATCTTTGCAAGAGACTCAGCCTCTTTTACCATCTCATCTGCAGTCATGCTCACGGCCTCAGCACTCACCGGACCATTCACCATGCTGCAGATTTCTTTTAATAATGAGACTGCCTCTCTCCCTTCCTTTGATATGAGAGATGGATTTGTTGTCACTCCATCTATGACCCCGAGGTCCCATGCCTTCCTGATTTCATTAACATTTGCTGTATCAATGAAGAATTTCATATCCCCCCCCACCGTGCTCTGCCCTTTTCTTCGTATGCTCTTATAAATCTCACGATGTCCCTGACGAAGTTTTCAAAATCTTTTAGATTATTGACAACAATATGGTAAAGCTCTTCATGGGTTATCTCCCTATAAAAATGAACCATGCGATTTCTGTATCCTGCCATAGCAAAGGACATCAGAGAGTTCCTTTGCTATGACCTTATATTCTATCTCTTTAAAGCCGGGTGTTTTTGCGAGGATATGTCTCCCGATGTCAAATACAGCCTCAAGACTTCTCCTGAGATAGCTCTCCACAAAAGGTGGATTTTTCCTGTCCGAGAGAAATTCCTCTTTGGTCATTGTCGCAAAAGGCTTTAACTCCTGAAGGCAGGTCGCTATGAATCTCAGGAGATCAAGGATTCGGGCTGTATTCAAATTCGAAATAACCATTCTCTATAGCCTCCATGATTTCATTATCGAGAATCCTCTTTTTAAAGAGCAGGTCTTCAGCTTTTTTCATTATGCTCTCTTCAAACTCATCTGCGTGCAGTTCATCTTTTGTGTATATTCTTATACCCTTAATTATCTCATACTGTAAGCAGGTATTGACTTCATGCATGAAAACGAGGTCAATATTAAAAAGGTCGAATATCTCTGAGATCTCCTTGTAAAGGATTCCGTAAGTCTCGATGGATTCGGCAGGAGGGTTTTCAAAAGCAATGGCAACATCGAGGTCAGAAAAGACGTGAGGCGTCACATCTTCACCTTTGAGGTATCTTTTACCTTTGTCTGCTTGTGAGCCGAAAAGATAGATCAGGGCGATTCCGTAGCTCTGAGCCAGAGGTCTTATATTGCTGTCTTGCATGGGTAAACTATAGCACAGGTATTTTAAGTCGGTAAAGGAATATCAGATGGAAGTCAGGGTTGATGAGATATTGCCTCCTCTATGACTTCAATTAAATGTAATACAGGAACATGTGTAATTTTTCTCTGCAACTGCATTATACATCCAGGGCAGGAGGTGATGATTGTCTCCGCTTTAGTCTCCTCTATATTCTTGATACGCTTTTCGAGCAGATTCTCTGAAATTTCCCGATAGGAAAAACTGAATAGCCCGCCAAAGCCGCAGCATCTCTGTTCTTCTGGTTCAGTCAATTCAATGCCGACTTTTTTGATTATCTCCCGTGGTTCTTTCTTCACACCTAATCCGTTACGGAGATGACATGGGTCATGATAGGCTGCTGTTGCAGAGTGAGAAGAGGGCAGTGAGAAGTGAAATGAATCTAATTTTTCTATAAGAAAACTGGAAATATCCATTGCCTTGTCCAGTCCTTCTCCTATTAGTTTTGGGTATTCAACTTTCAGGGCATAAATGCAGGTAGGACAAAGACCCAGTATCGCCTCAACATTCAGCTTACTGAAAATAGCCAAGTTTTTTTTCGCCATTCTTACAGCTTCTTCCTCGATGCCGAGTGTCCGAAAGGGCACGCCGCAGCAGACTTCACCTGCAGGAAGGATTACTTCATAATGGAGTTTTTGAAGAACATGAATGAGGGAATCTCCAAGATGGGGATAGAGGAAGTTGACGGCACAACCTGTGAAAAGGGCAACCCTGCCTTTTTTCTTTGGAACCGTATATGCCTGTTTTTTATCCCTCAGAGGATGTTCAGATATTTCAGGAAGAAAAAGAGGCACCTTTTTTCCAATGAGAGAAGGGAACAGGCACTGGGCTGTCCTGAGCATCCTGAAACTCAGCACCGGTGTTTTCGCAAAAAGTTTTATGAGAAACCGGAGTGATTTCCTTTGTTTGTCTGATCCAGAGAGAAGGCTCCTCCCCTTATAAATAACCTCCCGAATGTCAACACCAAGCGGGCATGATTCAGAGCAGGCACCGCATAGTATACAACTAAAGACACGGTCTATGAGATATTGTGAGGGCTTGAGCAGACCTCCGGAAAGACCCCACAGGAGCACGAGCCTTCCCCGTGCACCCATACTCTCTGTAGTATCTTCGTCGTAGGTGGGACAGAAGGCCTTGCAACTTCCGCAGCGCACACACTTTGATAGTTCTATCAGGTATTTTTCTTTCTCCACGGATGAATGAGAATGCCTTTCTCTTTTTGCCCTTCGCTTCTATAATTAGTATAATAAAACAATTCAGAAAACCTTTAAGCGGAAGGTCAATAATCGTGCTTATCGGGTTTAACACAAATGTCATATATGACAGACAAACGTATCATATTCAGACAGAAGATAGTGGTTTAGATAAACCAGAAATAGTAAGCCGCCTCTATTTGCAAGGGGAGATTATTACGACCAAAAAGATTGGGTATGCCGACATTCCAGGAGAACCTGATAGTCAGGAGAAAATAAAAAGGTTGATGACCGAGCAGCATAGCAGTATGATAAAAGAACTTCTTGCCGGAAGATATACAGAACGATTCAGATCTGGAAATACGGGAGAGGGGAGCTAATGCGCATGCAGATAAAGAATACCCGGAAAAAAGATATACCCTTTCTGAAGAAACAGGCGAAATTGGTGAGGGTTGAGATACTAAAGATGCTCACCATAGCCGGATCAGGTCATACCGGCGGTTCCCTGTCAGCCGCCGATATTGTCACAGCCCTTTATTTCTCTAAAATGCGACACAAACCGGATGAGCCGGGGTGGAGAGAGAGGGACAGATTTGTTCTTTCAAAGGGTCACGCAGCTCCTTTACTATATGCAGTCCTGGCTATGGCAGGGTATTTCGATATATCAGCACTCAAGACACTCCGAAAGTTAGGCAGTCCTCTTCAAGGCCATCCATGTTCAAGGGTTCTTCCCGGTGTTGAGATTTCAACAGGTTCTCTGGGACAGGGCCTCTCTGTTTCCAATGGTATGGCAATAGGCATGAAGATGGACAACATCTGGTCGAGGGTGTACTGCCTGTTAGGTGACGGCGAAATACAGGAAGGTCAGGTATGGGAGGCTGCGATGACTGCAGCGCATTATAAACTTGACAACATTTGTGCAATAGTAGATCTCAACGGCCTCCAGATAGATGGCCCTGTGTCAAAGGTAAAGGCCATTGAACCTGTTGCCTCTAAATGGGCGGCCTTTGGATGGAATGTTATTGATATTGATGGACATGATATGAAGGAAATTCTTGATGCCCTTGATAAAGCAGAAACAGTGAAAGGTAAACCGAGCGTCATTCTTGCCCATACCATCAAAGGGAAAGGAGTGTCCTTCTTTGAAGGGAAGGTTGAGTACCACGGGAGGGCACCGACGCCCGAAGAACTCGAAAAGGCTTTAAAAGAAATGGAAGTTCATGGGTAAAAAAATACAGGATACAGTGCTTAAAAGATCAGCAATGGCAACAAGGGATGCCTATGGAGAGGCACTCCTCGAACTTGGACAAAAGCGAAAAGATATCGTTGTCCTTGATGCGGACCTCTCTGGTTCAACAAAGACAGGCAAGTTTGCAAAAGCATTTCCAGACCGGTTTTGCAATATCGGGATAGCGGAGCAGGACATGATCGGGACTGCTGCAGGCCTTGCACTGTCAGGAAAACTTCCCTTTGCATCAACCTTTGCAGTATTTGAAACAGGAAGGGCGTGGGAACAGGTGAGGCAGACCATCTGTTACTCGAACCTGAATGTGAAGCTTGTTGCAACACACGGAGGCATCTCGGTTGGGGAAGACGGTGCCTCTCACCAGGCAACAGAGGATATTGCCCTGATGCGGGTTCTCCCGAACATGACGGTTATTGTCCCGGCTGATGCTCTTGAAACAACACAGGTCATTTATGCGATAGCAGACTATTGCGGGCCTGTCTATGTCAGGTTAGGGAGATCAAAAGTTCCTCCTGTTATGCCCGATGACTACAAGTTTAGAATGGGAAAAGCATTTACCTTTGCTACGGGAAGAGATGTAAACATTGTGGCAATAGGAATTATGGTATCCGTAGCACTGGAGGCTGCAAAAATTCTTGCACAGGAAGGAATCGATGCGGGAGTAATCAATATGTCCACGGTTAAACCCCTCGATACGAAGACCCTGCTGAATGTTGCAAAAACTTGCAAACTTATCGTAACTGCAGAAGAACATTCTATTGTGGGTGGTCTTGGAGGCGCCGTGAGTGAATTTCTCTCTGAAAACCATCCTGTGCGCCTTAGAAGGATTGGGTTAAAGGATGCCTTCGGATGTTCAGGAGCACCGGAAGAATTAATGAAACACTATGGCCTTACGGCAAAAGATATCGTAAAGACAATTAAAGAGACCCTTAACCAGTAACGAGTGACGAGTGACAGGTGAAATACAAATATGTGTCATCGCTTTTCAACTTATTCCTTTTTTATTCGTTACTGATTACTTGTTACTGAACGAATGATACAGTTCCAGAAAGTATCAAAACATTATGATAATCAGACAGCCCTGCGTGATATAAACATTTCCATAGAAAAAGGGGAGATGGTCTTTATAAACGGACCAAGTGGTTCAGGCAAAACAACACTCCTCAAATTAATATACCTTGCTGAAAAACCTGATGAGGGTACTATTTCGATTGGACAGTGGGAGACGGGAAAGATGAATGATTCAGACATCCCCCGTGTGAGGCGGGAAATGGGGTTTGTATTCCAGGATTTCAGGCTGCTTGATAATAGAAATGTCTTTGACAATGTTGCCCTTGCCCTCAGAATAAGGGGAGTGGATGAAAAGGAGTTGAAGACACGGGTATTCGAGTCTCTCAAAAGCGTGAACCTGAGGCACAAGACTGATAGTTATCCTCCTGCCCTGTCTGGGGGTGAACAACAGAGGGTTGTTATTGCCAGGGCAATCGTTTCTGACCCTACCATTATTTTAGCTGATGAACCAACAGGCAATGTAGATCCCGATACTGCAGCAGGTATCATGAGGGTTTTCAAGGATATCAATATCAAGGGCACAACGGTTTTGATTGCTACCCATAACAGAGATCTCTTCCGGGACACAGGGAGAAAAGTGCTCAAACTTGATAGTGGCAATCTTGTCGGGGAGGAAAGGGGTTAGATGACAGTTCCCTATGCATTCAGACTTGCACTGCAGAGCATATTGCATGAGAAGTGGATAAATCTTCTTTCCGTCCTCACCATAGCATCAGGCCTTCTCATTGCAGCGCTTACCGCCCTCTCTCTCTACAATATAAATGCAACAATGAAAAGGCTCCCGGAAAAGGTTTCCATGATGCTCTATCTGAAAGATAACCTCTCAAGAGAGAAAGCAGAACGTATCATGGATACGGTTAAGAAAAATGCTTCTGTGGATACAGTGAAATACATTTCGAAAGATGAGGCCCTTAAGGAACTCAAGACCGTGTTCAAAGATGCTTCCTACATCCTTGAAGGCCTTGGAGAAAATCCTCTTCACGACTTGATAGAAATCAGACTGAAAGGGGAAGTCGTTGGTCCTGAGACAGCAAAGAGACTGGCATCGGAAATGGCGAAGGTAGAGGGAGTCAATGATGTCGAGTACGGAGAAAAATTCCTTTCCTCTCTTTATTCTTTTGGAATCGGGATGAGGGCTGTAGGAATCCTGTTCATTATCGTTATGTTTGGAGGGGTGATCTTTGTCTGCTATAGCACCGTGAAGATTCTCTTTTACAGGAAGAAAAATGAGATAGAGACCTATAAACTTCTTGGGGCTACAAAAGGATTTATACGGGCGCCCTTTATTATTGAAGGAGCTGCTATTGGTTTGTGCGGTGGCCTCTTGAGTCTTGTCGGCATTCTCTCATTGCATTATATTGTCTTTCTTAAGCTCAGTCTTTCAATTCCTCTCTTTAAGACAATCGTCTTCCCGTTAAGCCTTGCACCGTTTCTTCCTCTCACAGGGTTTTTTCTGGGGATGATCGGCGCTGCTGTCGCTATCGGCAGAATCCGATACTAATGGGTTTCTTAAGTTTACATAGTTCGCACGGTTTCTTGAGTTTTAAAAAACTCGGCGAACACAACAAACTGAGAAAACTTGTTTTTTTTGCTTTTGTCTCTCTGCTCTTCGCTCTTAGCTCTACGCTCTTCGCTGCAACTCCGCAGGAAGACTATAAGAAGATCAAAAGGGAGATCAAAGAACAGAAAGAAAGAATCGAAAAGGTAGAAAGGCGTGAACGTTCAATCCTGACAGAGTTGGAGGAAACCGGTAAAGATCTCAACACTGTTGAGGCTGAGCTCAGAAAACACAGGAAGAGACTGAACAATACGGAGTCAGAGATAGCGAAGGTAGAAGCGGATATTTCTTTTAGAAGGGGAAGCATCGAGAGGCAGAGAGAATGGATAAATAGAAAACTCAGGGCCATGCAGAAGTATAGTTACCCCGGTGATATCATACTACTCCTTTCAGGTTCAGACGATATTTCTCAATTGATGAAAAGCTGGAAAAACCTGGAGCATATAGCACTCTACGAAAACAAGGTGTTGAATAGCTATAAAGAAAACCTCAAGGGGCTTCAAGAGAAGGAAAAACAACTTAAGGTTCTCAAGGCTGAACTCGTGAAAAATACAGAAAAGGTAAGGATCAAGGAGGCAGAGCTTGCAGGGAAGAAACAGGGGAAAGAAGACTTGCTTGCATCCGTAAAAAAGGAGAAGTCTTCCTATGAGAGGATGTTAAAAGAATTAAAGGAGGCATCAAGAAGGCTCTTCGCTATTATACAGGAATCTGATAAGGATACCTATCGTGCCAAAGGTTTTTCAGGGCTTAGAGGGAAACTTCTCTGGCCTGCAGAAGGAAAGGTGGCAATACCCTATGGGTCTTCAAGGGATCCCCAGTTTAATACCCCCGTCTTCAGAAGTGGCGTATTCATACAGACAGGTGATGATAGCAATGCAAAGGCTGTTCATGCGGGGAAGGTCGTTTTTGCTGAGTGGTTCAAGGGTTATGGGCAACTCATGATTGTGAACCATGGTGACGGTTACCATACACTCTACGGAAGCCTATCAGAGATTTTTTCTAAGGTTGGCGATATAATAAACAGTGGACAGGTAATTGGACGGGTGGGTGATTCCGGCGTCCTGAATGCGCCGGGTCTCTATTTTGAAGTACGCTACAAAGGAAAACCCCTTGATCCATTACAGTGGCTCAGAAAGAGATAACAGTGGAGGATAGAACGTGAATAAGAAGAGAATATTTGTAGTATTAGCCCTTATTTTTATTATTGCTTCAACAGGTGTTCTTGTTGGTCGATGGTCAATTGTTGGAGCAGAAGGTGAGGGATATGAAGACCTGAAGGTCTTTACGGAAGCCCTAACCATGGTCAAGAAGAACTATGTTGAAGAGACGAAAACAAAAGATCTGGTTTATGGTGCGATAAAGGGGATGCTCAGTTCTCTTGATCCTCACTCAAGTTTCCTAAATCCCGAAGCATTTAAAGAGATGCAGGCCGAAACAAAGGGAGAGTTTGGAGGTATTGGCATCCAGATAGGAGTAAAAGAAGGGATGCTGACCGTAATAGCCCCCATAGAGGATACGCCTGCTTACAGGGCAGGCATAAAAGCGGGAGATAAGATCGTAAAAATAACCGCCGAGTCTACAAGGGAAATGAGTCTCCATGATGCTGTCAGTAAGATGCGGGGAGCACCGAAGACCTCTGTGACCATAACCATAATCAGGGAAGGATGGAAAGAGACAAAGGACTTCATCCTTGTAAGAGAGATCATTAAGATAAAGAGTGTGAAATCAAAGCTTCTTGAGGATGGCATAGGATATGTGAGGATAAGCCAATTCCAGGAACAGACAGCAGCAGACCTTTCTTCTGCCCTGGAGAAGCTCAAACAGGAGAATATGAATTCCCTTGTCCTTGATCTCAGAAATAACCCCGGGGGTCTCCTCAATAGTGCCGTGAGCATTACGAGCCAGTTCCTTCCCCCGAACAAATTAGTTGTGTACATTAAGGGGAAGAAGGGTGACAGGACTGAATATAATACCAGTGATGAACGGCCAAATTATGACGTGCCTATGATAGTGCTGGTAAACGAGGGCAGTGCCAGTGCATCTGAGATTGTTGCCGGTGCATTAAAGGACTGGAACAGGGCTGTAATCCTCGGTGCCAAGACCTTCGGGAAAGGATCGGTGCAATCGGTAATCCCCCTCAGTGACGGCTCGGGCCTGAGACTTACGACAGCCATCTATTACACTCCAAAGGGGACGTCCATACAGGCAACAGGGATTGTCCCTGATATCATCGTAAAGCTGGAAGCAAAAGAAAAAGGTAAGGAGCACCCGGTCATAAGAGAAAAGGATCTCGAAAGACACCTTGAGAATAATGAAGATAAAGAGGAACCAAAAGAGCCTGAGGAAATGGCTCCCATTGAAGTCGAAGAGAAAGATGACGCACAGCTTCAGAGGGCTATAGACCTCCTGAAGACATGGAAGGTCTTTAAGGAACTTCCGAAGGCATCATAAAGGAATTAGTATTCGAAGAATCTCTTGCAGAAAAATTTTCTGGTAGCCGCAGGCTTTAGCCTGCGAGTCATAAGTGGCTGAAAATATAGAACACGCAAACTAAAGTTTGCGGCTACATAAATTAGGTTGATGTCCAGAATAATCTTTGACATAGAAACACTTGGAAAGGATTTTGAGACTCTCGACAAGCCGACCCAGGAATATCTCCTGAAGTATGCTGGGACGGAAGATGAAAAAGAGGAGATAAAGGACCGTCTCTCTTTCTACCCCCTTACAGGTGAAATCATTGCTATAGGACTACTTGATCCTGACTCACAAAAAGGAAAGGTATTTTTCCAGAATGTTGGTGATCCATTACTCCCCTTTGAAGAAGACGGCGTGCTGTACGAAACAGGGACAGAGAAAGAAATACTCGATAAATTCTGGACGGTTATAAAAGGATATAAACAGTTTGTAACCTTCAACGGGAGGAGCTTTGACTGTCCTTTTATCCTCATCCGATCTGCAGTTCATAAAATAAGGCCACGAAGGGATTTAATGCCGAACAGATACAGTGATACCCATATCGACCTTCTTGATCAGCTTACCTTTTATGGCGCCTCGCGCAAGAGGTTCAGCCTCGATATGTGGTGCAGGGTATTCGGCATAAAGAGCCCGAAAGAGGACGGCATAACAGGATATGAAATCAAGGATTTATTCAAATCCGGACGATATCTTGATATTG
>Ga0315273_10013236_pt1 | contig 10596 bp, 9 predicted proteins | sample YL17G02_0_MG_FD_205753 | JGI IMG/M metagenome (GOLD analysis project Ga0315273, IMG submission 205753) | Sediment microbial communities from Yellowstone Lake, YNP, Wyoming, USA - YL17G02_0 | ecosystem: Environmental > Aquatic > Freshwater > Lake > Sediment | place: USA: Wyoming | collected... | reverse complement strand
TGGTGTTCTGCGGGATGAACAGGGTGCGGGACTATCCGTTCGGCTACAAGCACTGGTGCGCCCGGGATGGCGATTACGTCGCGAGCGCCGTGCAGTTCTGCGGCGAGGGCCTGACGCTGAACGCGGACGGACAACTGGTGCCGCTCGAAAACCTCGTCGCGTACCTCTCGGCGAAGCCGTCGATCGGCGATGCGCTCAGCCTGGTCAGCGCCCAACTGCGGCCCGGCGAGATGAAGCGGAGCGTGTGGATGGTGCATCAACCGCCGGCAGGGCTGGGCATGGACATCTGCGCCGACGGCCGGGAGGTTGGCTCGCCGACGGTGTCGGAGTTCATCCGTGTACACCAGCCTCTGCTGGGCTGCAGCGGGCACATCCACGAATCTCCCTACCAGAAAGGGGGCCGCTGGATCGCACGACAGGGTAGAACAGCCTGGGTGCAGGCCGGGCAGATGGGATCACGCCTGCACTACGTTCGGGCGGAGGTCACGGAGACGTGTGGCGTCGCCGACGTGCGGCACAGCGTGTTCGGCCCCGAGGAACAAGAGGAGCATCGGCCAGGCTGATCGACCTGCCGGGCGGCCACAGCGTCCGCACGATATCCGGGTTCAGCCGGAACATCTTCGGCGAGAAGGGGGAGACGGCGAGGGGTGACCCGTAGATCGCGTTCCACGCGATGAGCTGCGGAAGGAACCCCACCAGCGCGCAGGCGGCGAAGAGCGCCCCGTGCGTCACCGCGGCGCGCCGCTCGGCGGCGCCGGGCCCGGCCGCGAGCCTCGAGACCGCCTCCCACGTGGCCTGCGCGTAGCCCGTCGGGGTAGGGGACAGCAGTGCCTCGCCGAAGATCCCCATCCACCCGTAGTCGTTGGCCAGGCTCACGTTGTGGTCGTTGACGATCGACCAGAGGAACGCGACGTAGAAGAAACCGTCGTTCTTCAGCCGGGCGCCGAGCCGCTGCTGGGCCGCAAGGCCGAAGACGAAGAGCGTGGCGAGCAGAAGGGCGACGGCCCGCGACGTGGTGCCTCGCGCCGGCGAAAGCGCCAGAAAAGGCTGAAGAGGGCCGCGACGGAGGCCAGGCCGAGGATCGCGCCTGTGGATGGGAAAGCGGCGCCGGTAGCGTTCTGAAGGATCGACTGGCGGATCACCTGCCGTCCTCCGAGCTCGACCGCGCAGGCCGCCAGACAGATGGCAGTCAGCCAGGCGGGCCATGCCGCGAGGAAACGTGGAGTCTGCCTCTGACGGAATCTCCTACGGAGATTGTGACCGCGCCCGATCCCCCGCGGAAGGGCTGAGGAGTCTGACCCCTTTCTTAGGGGTCAGACTCGTTGGCAGGGAGCACCGCCGTGCTCGAACCGGTGTCAAACATGGTAGGAGGCCTCTCCATAACAGCAACTGCCCGGGCCTGGTGCGCAGGCGACCGGGCACGAGGCGCGGTGCGGACCCCGGCGGTCCCACCGCGAGGGAGGCATCCATGCGACCAGATCTTTTCGGCAATGTTGTCCGGCCGTCCATCACGATTGGCAGCCGAAAGTGGTACACCCTGCCGTGCTCGATCCTGATCCACGCGGTGCTGGTGGCGGCCGTCATCATTGCGCCGCTGATGGCCGCCGACGTGCTGCCTGCGCCGCCGGTGATGATGGCGTATGTCGCAGCCCCGCCCGCGCCGCCGCCTCCTCCGCCGCCAGTGCAAGCGGCCGCGCCGAAGGCCCTGGTGGATCTGACCCGCGCCGTTCCGGTCGAGGCCCCATCGGGCATCAAGCCCGACAACGGGCTCGTCGCCGCACCCGACGCAAGCCTGCCTGGCGGTGTCGACGGTGGGGTGCCGGACAGCGTGACCGGCAGCGGGCTCACCCTCCTGCCCGAGCCGCCGCCACCGCCTGCGCCAGCGCCGACGACCCCGGTCCGTTCTGGCGTCGACCTCCGGCCGCCGACACGGACCAGGAACGTGCAGCCGGTGTATCCGGCCATCGCGCAATCGGCGCGGGTGCAGGGGGTGGTGGTCATCGAGGCCATCATCGGCACTGACGGGAAGGTCCGCGACGCGAAGGTGCTGCGCTCGATCCCACTGCTCGACCAGGCGGCCGTCGATGCGGTCCGGCAGTGGGAGTACACGCCGTCGCGGCTCAACGGCGTGCCGGTGCCGGTGATCATGACCGTCACCGTGAACTTCACGCTGCGCTAAGCCCGGCGATCGGTCGTATTGAGGATGCGCCGGGGATGGAGCGCGCGGGCCTCGAAGCGGGTGCGCGCCGGCCTCGTGCCGTCCTATACTGTGCGGCGGGGGACTCGCGCATGTCGGTGATGAATCACGATCAGGAGCCGGGGTCGGGCGGAATAGGAAAGTTCCTGCTGATTGGCGCGGCGGCGGTCGCGCTGCTGGCCGTGGTGTTCCTGGCCGTGACGCTGCTGACGAGGCCGGCGCCGGATCAGAACGCCGCGCCTTCCCGGGCCCGCACGGCATCTGCCCCGCCGCTGGTTGCGCCGAAACCCGCCGGGTCCGAGAAAGAGGGCGAGGCTCCCGCGCCACGGCCCCGGCCGCGCCGCGAGAAATCCGCCGCGCCCGAGCCGGCCCCGCCACCTCCCGCCGGTCCGACGTTCGTCGTTGAAAGCGACGTGCCAGGCGCATCTGTTTTCGTTGATCGCAAGTACGTCGGCACGACGCCGCTTCGCACCACCGAGGTCGCCGCCGGCACGCACCAGCTGAATGCGTCGGTGACGGGCGAGGAAGGACTGGTGCAGACCGTCGAGATCGCGGCGTCTGGCGAGACGGCGATCACGCTGAGGTTCAGGGAAGTGAGGCTGGACGCCTCCGTTGCCGTGGTGCACAAGCACGCGATGGGGTCGTGCGAGGGGCGCCTCGTGGCCGCACCTGCCGGCCTGCGCTACGACACCTCGAACAAGAAAGACGCCTTCTCGATCCCTCTCTCCAGCCTGGAGGTGTTCGAGATCGACTACTTGAAGAAGGAACTGAAGGTGAAGCAGCGCGGCGGCAAGTCCTGGAACTTCACCGATCGGTCCGAGAACGCGGACAAGCTGTTCATCTTCCACCGCGACGTGACGAAGGCGCGCGAGAAACTCGCCGCGCAATCGCGATAAGCGAGTGCGGACCACTTCGCTCTCCTTCGCGCTCGTGGCGGCCGTGCTGGCGGCCGTGTGCCTGCCGCGGCCCGCGGCCGCGCAGGTCGAACTCGTGGCGGACGGCCTGCGCGTCCGAATCGATCAACGAGGACAGCTGAGCAGCCTGTCGGGTCCGGCCAGTCAGCGGGAGTACCTCGAGGCCGGCCAACCGGCGCCGCTCCTGACGGTTAAGGTCGGGGGCAAGCTCGAGGAGCCGACCGCGCTCAGGTGGGATGCGCGGGCCGGCGTGGCGACGCTCCGGTACGCGGGGAGCGGCGTGCTGGTGCGGGTGAAGGCCGCACGCACGCCGACGCACGTCGTGTTCGAGATCGTCGGAGTTGAGCCTGCGAACCTGGTTGACGCGGTGATCTGGGGTCCCTACCCGACGACGATTCGCGAGACCGTGGGCGAGATCGTCGGCGTGGTCCGCGACACGGAGTACGCGATCGGCCTGCAGGTGCTCAACATCAAGACGCTCGGCGGGGTCCTGCTGAATGACGAGGGGAGCGACCCGTCGCGCAGCAGCGTGGCGCAGGCGCGCCCGTGGGGGAGCGTGCTGCAGGCCTTTGCGATGGACCGGTCGCGGCCGAGGACGGTCGGCGGCTGGAACGGCCAGTTCCCGAACATGCCCGTCGATCCGATCCCCGGCGAGACGGTCGTCGGGTCCGCGATCGCGCTGTTCGGGTGCCCGGCGGGGCGTGCCCTCGAGCGGATCGGGGCGATCGAGGTGGCCGAGCATCTGCCGCATCCCACTGTCGACGGGGTCTGGGTGAAAGCGTGGCGCGATCTCGGACGGTCGTACCTGATTGCGTCCTTCAGTGAGGCGACTGTCGACGAATTGCTGGGCTACACGAAACGCGCGGAGCTCATGTCCCTGTATCACCCCGAGCCCTTCGCGAGCTGGGGCCATTACGCTCTCGATCCGAAGGCGTTCCCGACCGGGAATGCCGGGATGCGGCGGATCGTCGAGCAGGGACGCGCCCTCGGCATCCGGATCGGCGCGCACACGCTTTCGAACTTCATCAACACGAACGATCCGTACGTGACGCCGCGGCCGGACCCACGCCTGGCCCGCACCGGATCGAGCACGCTGGTGGACGATCTGCCGGCCGGCGCCACGGCGATTCCGGTGGCCTCGCCCGAGTATTTCAACAACGAGAAGGCGAACTGGCTGCACACCGTGGTGATCGGGGACGAACTGATCCGCTACCGCGCCGTGTCGGCCGCCGCGCCGTGGACGCTGCTCGATTGCGAGCGCGGCGCCTTTGGCACGACGGCCGCGGTCCATCGGAAGGGGAGCAGCGTCGGCAAGCTCCTCGACCATCCCTACAAGGTCTTCTTCCCGACCATCGGGTTGCAGGACGAGATCGCACGGGGGCTGGCGGCCTGGTTCAACGACACGGGCGTGAGCCACATGGACTTCGACGGCCACGAGGGCTGCTGGGCGTCGGGGCAAGGCGACTACGGCCTCGAGCGGTTCGCGAATGTGTTCTACGAGAACCTCACGCACGCGGTGATCAACGGCACCAGCACGTCGGAGCCGTTCTACTAGCACATCAACACGTACTGCAACTGGGGCGAGCCGTGGTACGGCGGGTTCCGCGAGAGCATGCAGGAATACCGCATCCAGAACCAGGCGCTGTTCGCGCGCAATTACATCCCGCACATGCTGGGGTGGTACCGACTGACGGCGACGACCAGCCTGCCGGAGATGGAGTGGATGCTGGCGCGGGCCGCGGGGTTCAACGCGGGCTTCGCGATGTCCACCACCCTCGAGGAACTGCGGAAGAACGCGGACACGGGCGCGCTCCTGGACGCCATCCGCGAGTGGGAGACGGCGAGGCGCGGCGGCGCTTTCACCGACGCGCAGCGCGAGCGCCTGAAGGACAGTGCGCTGGAGTTCCACCTCGAGCCCCAGGGTGCCGGCGCGTGGCTGCTCTATCCCTTCCACGCGTCCGCACGTTTCACGAGCGAGGGCACCGTGCGCCAGCCGGGAGAACCGACGGCCGCGCGCTGGCCGGTCACCAACCCGGACGAGGCGCAGCCGATGCAGTTCCGGGTGCAGGTGACGGGCGAGGGCGGGTCGGTGTCGCGGCTGGTGTTCGAGGTGGACTCAGCGGCGCAGGTCGAGTTCCCGGTCGAACTCCAGGCGGGCGAGTCGTTGGTGGTTGACGGGACCTCCACGGTGCGTGTCTACGATGCGAAGGGACGTCAGAAGGGCACGATCACCGCGCAGGGCGCCGTGCCGCGCCTCGCGACAGGCGCCCACACCATCGCGTTCGATTGCCCGTTCTCAGGCGATCCCGCGCCGCGCGTCGAGGTGACCTTCAAGACGCGCGGCGCGCCGGAGCGGGTGTCGTTGGGGACGCGGTAAGCCGAAGCGAGGTCCCGGGCCGCGCCGGGTCTAAAGACCCGGCCTCCACCTGACACGCCCAGACGCTCCCGATGATACGTGGAGCCAGGGGTCTTCCCTTCGACTGCGCTCAGGGCAGGCAGACCCTGGGGCCACGCCCTATCGCGTGTCCGTCCAGAACTGCGCCAGCAGCCGCGCGGCCACTTCGCGGCGGTAGGCGGCCGTTGACCGGATGTCGTCGATCGGGCTGATCTCTTCCTGCAGGATCCGCTGGGCCTCCGCGAGCGCCGCGCCGGACGCCAGCGCCTCTTCCGTTCGGCGCACCCGAACGACGGTGGGCGCCACGCTGCCGAAGGCGATGCGCGGGTGCTCGGACCGCACGCCGGCCATCACCACCTTCGAGATGGACTGCGCCGCCCGCGTGCCCACCTTCCGGAACCACTGCGCGCCCTCGACGCGCGGGAACTCGACGGCCGTGATGATCTCGTCCGGCCGTCGCACGCTGGCGCGATACCCGGTATAGAAGTCCACGAAGGGCACCTTGCGCGTCCAGTCGATGCTCCGGAGTTCAACCAGCGCCTCGGCCACGGAAAGGACGGGCAACGTGTCGCCCGCCGGCGACCCGTTGGCGATGTTGCCGCCAAGGGTGCCGCGGTTCTGAATCTGCACCGCGCCGATCTCGCGTGAGGCCGCGGCGAGCATCGGCAGGCGCCGGCGTACCTGCGGCGAACGGATGATCTCGGTGTAGGTGGCGAGCGCGCCGATGCGGAGCAGATCTCCGCGGACGTCGATGCCGCGCAGGTCGTCGAGACCCCAGATGTTCAGGAACCGCTGGTCGCGCAGCGTACCGAAGTTCAAGCCGACATACACGTCGGTGCATCCGGCAAGCGGCGTCAGCGGCCCCTCGTCGCGCAATATCCGCAGCGCGTCCCGCAGCGACCGGGGCTGGCGCAAGGCGAGCGGCGAGATCGCGGTTCTCATGCCCGCCTCCGTCGTGCCTTCGGTCCTTCGACTCGCGCGGCAGGTCCGCCCTCGCTCAGGGCGGGCGACCCCGGGGCTGCCTGCCCTGAGCGCAGTCTAAGGGAAGCCCCGGGGCTCCATCTGGATAGCCTGGTGCGTGTCATCGTTCGTGTCTTCTACTGGCTACTGACTACTGGCTACTGACTACGTCTTCCGTCTTCTGTCTCCCGTCTTCTGTCTTCCCGCCTTCGCCCACGGGCCTGCCGGCCGGCTTCGGCGGGCGACGCTGTCTTCTGCCTTCCTGATCGCCCGATAAATCCCCTCGTACCCCGTGCACCGGCAGATGTTACCGGCCAGTCCGGTTCGCGCCTGCTCCAGGGTCGGATGCGGCCCGAGCGCGATGGCGGCCAGGATCATGCCCGGCGTGCAGATGCCGCACTGTGCGCCGCCGAATTCCGCGAACGCCCGCTGCAGACGGTGCCGGCCCTTCAGCCCTTCGATCGTGACGACCTTCGCGCCGGCCACCTGGGCCACGGGCACGAGGCACGAGTTCACGGCTTGGCCGGTGACGATGACCGTGCAGGCGCCGCATTCGCCTTCGCCGCAGCCTTCCTTCGTGCCGGTGAGGCCGCAGTCCTCGCGCAACACGTCGAGCAGGCGCTTCAGAGGGTGAACACGCAGCGAGGTGCGCGCGCCGTTCAGCACAAAGGCGATGGGGCGGTATGTGGCCGTCATCGCTTCCTGCCGGGGCTGTAGACCCGGCCTCCACCAGATGAGTCCCCGCGCGTCGGGCCCGACCGAACCCGAACCCCGACTCCCGACTCCCGAGCCCCGACTCCCGCTTGCCCAGCCGAAGCCGGCCGGCAGGCCGTGTGGCGAAGGCGGGAGTCCCGAATCCCGATCTTCGGCGAACCGGGGTCTGAAGACCCCGGGCTCCATGACCCGATGGAGGCCGGGTCTTCAGACCCGGCGGCGGCCGTCACTCTCTCCGGTGTCGCCGGGATCTCGCGCATGTCAATGCCCAGGCTTCGAATCGCGTTCACGACGGCTGGCGCGACGCCGTCGAACGGCATTTCCCCGACGCCCTTCGCGCCGTACGGGCCGTGGGCGTACGGTTTCTCGACGATCACCACGTCCATCGGCGGCGTGTCGAGGGTCGTGGGCACGATGTAGTTCGTGAGCTGGGCGTTGGCCATGGCGCCGTCGCGCATCACGACCTCCTCGATGAGCGCGTAGCCCAGGCCCTGGGCCGTGCCGCCCTCGATCTGGCCGCGCACGCCGAGGGGGTAGATCGCCTTGCCGATCTCGTGGGCCGTCGTCACCTTGATGGGCCGGATCTCGTCGGTCACCGGGTCGCGCTCGACTTCGATCACGTCACAGGCCCACCCGTACGACCCGTAGGCCGATCCGCGGTACGTCTCGTCGTCCCACACCAGGCTTGGCGGCGCTTCGTACTGCTTCGTGATGACAAGGGGACCGTGTTTCTGGAGGTAGGCGCCGGGCGAGAGCCGGCCCAGTGTCGCGCGCATCTCGACGGCGCACTGTTTGAGCAGGCCGCCCACCACCATCGTCGTGCGCGACGCGACGGTGGGGCCGCTGTCGGGTACCAGCGATGTGTCGGCAGCCGCGACCTCGACTCTCTCGTAGGGCACGCCGAGGGCGTCCGCCACGATCTGCGCGTGGACCGTCCGCTGGCCCTGGCCGATCTCGGTGCTGGCCACGAGTATCAGCACGCCCTCGGGCGTCAGTTCGAGCGACGCCTTCGACTTCAGCTTCACTTCACCGCTGCCGGTGAATCCTGCGCCGTGGAAAAACAGCGAGAGGCTAATGCCCTTGTTCGTGCCGCGGCAGGCGCGACGCTTCTTCTGGAAGTCGCTTCGCGCGACGGCGGCCCGCAGCACGTCCAGCGCCGCCGCGTCCGGGCCGAGGGTCTGGCCCGTGGCCGTGACGTCGCCGGGGCGCAGCGCGTTCCGCTCGCGCAGCCGCACCGGGTTCATCCCGAGTGCTTCGGCGATGCGCTCCATGTGGACGTCGGCGGCAAACAGCGTTTGCGGCGCGCCGAAGCCCCGGAACGCGCCGTTGGGCGGCGTATTGGTCATCACCACGCGGCCGTTCACCCGCACATGATCGCAGCGGTACGGCCCGGTGGCGTGGATGCAGCCGCGGGACAGGACGACCGGGCTCAGCGTGCAGTAGGCGCCGCCGTCCATCAGCACGTCGATGTCCATCGCGGTGAGCCGGCCGTCGCGCGTCACCCCGGTGCGGTGCCGGACGATGGATGGATGGCGCTTCGTCGTGGCGAGCATGTCCTCGGTGCGGTCGTAGACGAGCTTGACCGGCCGGCAGGCAGGCATGCCCGGCGATGATGGAGGGGTAGTCTTCCTTGCCGCCGAAGCCGCCGCCGGTTTCCACCTGCACGACGCGCACCTTGTGCTCCGGCAGGCCAAGCAGCACGACCAGCGCGCGGTGAACGTAGTAGGGGCACTGCAGCGACCCGTACACCGTGATGCCGCCATCCTCCGGCACGGCCAGCATGCCGTTCGGCTCGATGTAGAGGTGCTCCTGGTGGCCCGTCCGGTACTCGCCCTCGAGGACGAGATCGGCGCGTCGGAAACCCTCGTCGAGATTGCCCTTCGCAATCGCGACCGTCTTGAACACCGTGGCCGACTGTGCCGGGTCGAACACCGCCAGACGAGGCCGGTACTCGATGTCGACCTTCGCCTGCAGCAGGCGCTCGCGATCCTCGTGCGCCAGCAGCAGGATCGGCTCCGCCACGTGGCGCACCTCGCCATCGGCCAGGCACGGCTGGTCGTCCATGATGAGCGACACGAGGTTTCGTCCCGGGATGTCCCGGGGGCCAACGATCGTGAACCCGGCGGGGTCGAAGTCGAGGCGGATACCTTTGATGCTTCCGCAGGGAATGGCGGAGCGGACCGTCCGGGCGTGGAGCATTCCCGGGAGCGTCAGGTCATCAACGTAACTGGCTGTCCCTGAGGCCTTTGCAGCCCCGTCCTTCCGAACCACGTTGCGCCCGACGGATCGGCTCATCCCTGTCCTGTGTGGCGGGCTGTCCCTTGCCGTGCACCGGCGCCCGGGTGCGGCGATTATAGCGCGCCCGCGTGATAGAATTGCATGTTTGGACCAGGGCCGGAGACCGTTGCAGAGGGGACAGAAGACAAGGACGCCGGTAGTAGCCAGTAGGAAGCCATCAGGACTAGCGGCTAGCCCTAGTCCCGTCTGCCACGACGAAGCCCGTCGTCTTGCATCCGGGCGAAGTCGGGAGTCCCGGTGCCTGGTCCAGCACAGTGAGATGACCCACCGTCAGATCTCCATTCGCGGCGCGCGTGTCCACAACCTCAAGAACATCGACGTGGACGTGCCGCGCAACCAACTCGTGGTCATCACGGGCCTGTCGGGCTCCGGCAAGTCGTCGCTCGCCTTCGACACGATCTACGCCGAAGGGCAGCGAAGGTACGTCGAATCCCTCTCGGCGTACGCCCGCCAGTTCCTCGAGCAGATGGACAAGCCCGACGTCGATTCGATCGAAGGCCTGTCGCCCGCCCTCTCGATCGAGCAGAAAACGACCGGGGCGAACCCGCGGTCAACCGTCGGCACGGTCACCGAGATCTACGACTACCTGCGGCTGCTCTTCGCCAACATCGGGGTGGCCCATTGCCCGAAGTGCGGCCTCGCGATCACCTCGCAGGCCACGGATCAGATCGTCGCCCAGGTGTTGACCTACCCCCAGGACACCCGGATCAACGTGCTGGCGCCGGTCGTTCGTGGGCGCAAGGGCGAGTTCAGGAAAGACCTGGCCGCCTGGCGCCAGCGCGGGTTCCTGAAGGCGCGGGTTGACGGCCAGCTTCGCGCGCTCGAGGACGAGATTCTCCTCGAGCGCCGCCGCAACCACTCCATCGAGATCGTCGTCGACCGCCTGATCGTCAGGCCGGGTATCGAACGTCGCCTGATCGAATCGATCGAGATCGCCCTCGAACTCGCCGGCGAGATCGTCCTCATCAACAGCCTGGACACCGGCGATCGTCTGTTCTCGCGGAAGCTGGCGTGCGTGAACTGCGGCTTGAGCATTCCGGAGATGTCGCCGCGGGCGTTCTCGTTCAACTCGCCGCACGGCGGCTGCCCCGATTGCCAGGGTCTGGGCGCGCTGTGGG